>Ga0187783_10000275_pt1 | contig 38639 bp, 29 predicted proteins | sample 1015_SJ02_MP02_2_FD_132471 | JGI IMG/M metagenome (GOLD analysis project Ga0187783, IMG submission 132471) | Tropical peat soil microbial communities from peatlands in Department of Meta, Colombia - 1015_SJ02_MP02_20_MG | ecosystem: Environmental > Terrestrial > Soil > Wetlands > Peat | place... | reverse complement strand
TCAAGCGGCTATGCCGTCTCGGGTTCTGACGTAAAATCCTCGCCCGTTACCGAGCGCCTGCTTTCTCTCGGCGCGATGATCTATGAGGGCCATGCGGCCGAAAATGTGCACGGGGCGCACGTCGTGGTCGTGTCCTCGGCGGTGCCTGCTGACAACGTTGAGCTGGTCGAGGCCCACCGCCAGAAAATTCCAGTGATACCACGCGCGGAAATGCTCGCCGAATTGATGCGTCTGAAGTTCGGCATTGCCGTGGCCGGTGCGCACGGAAAGACGACAACAACTTCGATGGTGGCCTCGGTGCTGGCGGCGGCGGGTCTCGATCCGACCTTTGTAGTAGGCGGGCTTGTGAATCATGCGGGCTCGAATGCCCGCGTGGGCGAGGGCGAATATATAGTGGTGGAGGCGGACGAAAGCGACGGGTCGTTCCTTCTCCTCGCGCCGGTGATTGCCGTGATCACCACGATCGATCGCGAGCATCTGGACCACTATGGCTCGCTCGAGGAAATTCAACAGGCGTTTCTTGAATTTGCCAATCGCGTACCGTTCTACGGCTCGGTGATCTTGTGTTTGGACGAACCGAATGTGCAGGCGATCTTGCCGCGCGCCAAGCGCCCGGTGATCACCTACGGCACTTCCAGCCAAGCCGACCTGGTGATTTCAGATGTGAAGCTCAGTGGCCTTTCCAGCCAGTTCGGTTTGAAATATCACGGCGAGGAGCTCGGTCGGTTTGGCTTACCTGGCCCTCCCGGAATTCACAATGTGCGCAACGCCGCCGCGGCGGCGGCGGCAGCCTTGGCGCTCAACGTCCCGGCGGATTTGATTCGCCAGGGGCTGGCGAAGTTTTCCGGCGTCGGCCGCAGGTTTGAGGTGAAGGGGAGCTTCTCCGGCGTCACGTTGATCGACGATTACGGCCATCATCCGGCGGAGATTCGCGCCACGCTCGAAGCGGCGCGCGGATGTGGTTATCGGCGGTTGCTCGTGCTTTTTCAGCCGCATCGTTACACACGCACACAGTACCTGTGGGAGGATTTCCGGCGATCGTTCAACCAGGCAGACGTGCTGGTGATCACCGATATCTACGCCGCCGGGGAATCACCCATCGAAGGCATCCGCGGCGAAACACTGGCCGAGGCCATCAGTACGGCCGGGCACAAGAACGTGGTTTATTCCAGCACCTTGCAGGGCGGCATCGAATTCGTACTGCGCGAGGCTCGCTCTGGCGACGCCGTGCTGACGATCGGAGCCGGTAGTGTGGGACGGGTCACCGAAGAGCTCGCCATGCTGCTCGGATCGAGGGCATCAACTTTTCATGCGGATTAGCACCCAGCTGAGGACGCGACTCGCCGAACTTGGCGCCGAGGTGCGGCCCGGCGTGTCGCTGGCCGAACATACCTCGCTCGGGATCGGCGGCACGACCGACGAAATCCTGCTGGGCCACTACGAGAAGATCCCACAGATCATGCATCTTTTGGCGGATGAAGGGATCCGGTATCGATTTCTTGGAGGTGGGACGAACGTGCTCGTGGAGGACGGTGAGTTGTCCTTCGTGGCGTTGCATTTGCCCACATCGAGAGTCGGTATGCACGTGGAGGGGAACGCGGCGTATATAGATGCCGCGACGGACTTGGGTGCCACGGTGACATTTTGCGCCAAACACGATCTGGGAGGAATGGAAGGGCTCATCGGGGTGCCCGGAAGCGTCGGTGGCGCCTTGCGGATGAACGCGGGTGCCTACGGCACACAGATCGGTCCGCACGTACGCGAGGTGGAACTGTACCGCGCTGCTTCGGGACGGCTTGAAACGCTGCGCGACAGCGAGTTTCGTTTTGACTACCGGCACACATCGTTCGCGCCGGAAGACCTAATGCTGCGTGTGAAGCTCGAGCTGCCGTCCAAGCCGTTCCAGGAAATCCTGGCTGGTATCAAGGTGTGCAACGAGAAACGAAGGTTGAGCCAGCCGTTGCATCAGAAAAGCGCGGGCTGCATTTTCAAAAATCCGCCGGGTGCTTCGGCTGGCCGCATGATCGATGAGTTGGGTCTGAAGGGACACCGCGTGGGCGATGCGATGGTGAGCGAGCGCCACGCGAATTTCTTCGTTAATTTGGGTCACGCGCGCGGTGCGGACATGCTGAAGTTGATCGACGAAGTGCGCGAGCGAGTGCGCAGCGCTTATGGAATCGAGCTTGGGAACGAGGTAATCGTCTGGCGAAATTAAAGGCCATCGACACCGAAGTCTATCCACGGGACGTGATGCCGGATGAAGAACCGAGGTATCTCCGTCGGCAGAAGCCCGTCGAGATCAAGCGGCGAAAATTCAGCCGGCAGGCGTGGAAAACATACCTTCGCGTGACCGTGTGGACAGCCGTTGGTCTGGCCGCTGCGGGTGCCGCGTTTCTATGCGTCCGTTTCCTGCTGACTTCGCCCGAGATGGCGCTGCTTCATCCGGACCAGATCAGTCTGGAAGGAAATCACTATGTCACGCGCGAGAGCGTGCGCAAAGTCTTCGTCGGGGACCGGGGCACAAGTGTTTTACGGATTCCTCTTGCCGAGCGGCGGCGCCAGCTGGAGGCGATTTCCTGGGTCGAGCGCGCCTCGGTGCGTCGCGTGCTGCCCAACCGAATCCAAGTCGAAATTACCGAGCGCACGCCGATCGCGTTTCTACGTCATGGAAGTGAACTTTCCCTCGTCGATGTTGATGGCGTGATCCTGGAACGCCCCCTGGAAGGCGATTTTCATTTTCCCGTGGTCGCCGGCATCGACCGGGAGATGCCGCTGGAGTCCCGGCAGGAGCGCATGCGGCTGTTGTCGAGATTCATGGAGGAGATTGGTTCAGTCAAGGCGAACGCAGCCGATCAGGTGAGCGAGGTCGATCTATCCGACGCGGGCGATGTGCGCGCCACACTGACCGGGCTTGGGAACCAAGCCGGGCCGGATGAGCAGACAACGGTCGCAGGGCCGGTCCTGGTCCATTTCGGAGACGGCGATTTCGCCGGAAAGTATCAGACCCTTATCGAGGAGTTCGGCACGTGGCAAGCAAGCGCGGGGATCATCGAGTCGGTGGACCTGCGCTTTAGTCGTGAGGCGGTCGTGAATCAGGACACGACACGTTCGGCTCGTCAGGCGCAACCTGCCAAGGGGCGGTAGCGCGGCTCGGGCCGAGGTCGTTTCGAAAGGCGGGCCGATTCGCGTTCGGCGCTTCCAGGCCGAGACAAGGGTCGGGGGACAGCAAGGAGTCGAGGATTTGACCAAGAAAGAACGGCACATTGTGGCGCTCGATATCGGAAGCACGAAAACGTGCGCGCTTGTCGGTGAAATGGAAGACAACGGCGGAGTCAAATTCGCCGCGCTCGGAGCGGCCGAGTCGAAGGGCTGGCGGAAGGGGCAGATTGTCAATCTCGATCTGGCGGTCAGTTCCATTCGCCGGGCGGTCGAAGAGGCGGAGACGATTGTTGGCGTGCCCATTGAATCGGCGGTGATTGGCGTGGCCGGCAAGCACGTGCGCGGCGTGAACAGCCGCGGCGGGATTACCGTGGGTCCCAAGCCCCGTGACATTCAGCGCGACGACGTACGGCGTGCGATCGAAGCTGCGCGCGGCGTGACGCTGCCAGCCGACCGTGAGGTGCTGCACGTGTTGCCGCAGGAGTTTTTTCTCGACGGTCAGGACAACATTCGCGATGCGATTGGCATGGTCGGCCAGCGGCTGGAGGCGAACGTACACATCGTGACCGCGTCGGGCACTGCGACCCAAAACATTGTAACGGCGGTGAATCGCGCCGGCGTGCGCGTGGACGATACGGTGCTCGAGCCCTTTGCCTCGGCCGAGGCATGCCTTACGCAGGATGAACGCGAGCTCGGCACCTGTGTGCTGGATGTGGGCGGCGGAACAACGGAGTTGATTGTGTACACGGGCGGGGTGGTGCGGCACACGGCAGCGGTTCCGGTGGGTGGGGATCATTTTACGAACGACCTTGCCGTGGGGTTGCGGACACCGATCCCGGAGGCGGAGAAACTCAAGCGGGAACACGCGCAGGCGTGCCGCGAACTGCTGACGGAGGACATTTCCATCGAGATTGCCAGCGTGGGCGATCGCCCAGCGCGAGCCATTTTCGCGCGGATGGTTGCGGACATCGTCGGGCCGCGTGCGCAGGAGCTGTTGGCGCTTGTTCGCGATGAGCTGCGGCGCGCCGGACTCGAATCGCAAATCCCCGCGGGCATCGTACTCACCGGTGGTGGGGCACATCTGCGCGGTCTGCCGGAGCTAGCGGAACGCTTTTTCAACCTGCCGGTGCGCGTAGCCCTGCCGCGCGGCCTTGCTGAGATGAGCGAACAGGTTTGTCGGCCGGAGTATTCCACTGCGATTGGACTCGTTCTGTACACGGCACGTACACGGCGTGTTGCAGCGGCGCGTCCCACCGGTTTTCTGGGCAAGTTGAAGAGCATGTTTGCAGGGGCATGAGCGGGGTTCGGATATTTTCCTAGGGAGGGAGCATGGCACCAAAAGAATCGAACCTTCGGGTCTCGTTTAGCGAAGAGCCGGAAGACGGCGCGAAAATCAAAGTCATCGGCGTCGGCGGCGGCGGATCCAATGCGGTCAACCGGATGATTCGCGCCAAGGTCGAGGGCGTCGAATTCATCGCAGCCAACACCGATTTACAGGCCCTGAAACTTTCGCAAGCGCCGGTCAAACTGCAACTCGGCGCAAAATTGACCAAGGGTTTGGGGGCGGGCGCGAACCCGGAGGTCGGCCGAAAAGCGGCGCTCGAGGACACGGAGAAAATTCTCGAGGCTCTTGATGGTGCCGATATGGTGTTTGTCACTTCCGGCCTCGGTGGTGGCACCGGCAGCGGCGCGGCGCCCGTGGTGGCGAATCTCGCCAGCGAGTTGGGAGCGTTAACCGTCGCCGTCGTCACAAAACCCTTCGCCTTTGAAGGCAAGCGCCGCATGCACCAGGCCGAGCAGGCCCTTGCCGAACTGATCGGCTCGGTTGACACGGTCATCGTGATTCCCAATGAGCGGCTCATGGAGTGCGTCGAGCAGGGAACGAGCTTTTTCGAGGCGTTCCGCATCGCCGACGACATTCTGCGACAGGCAGTGCAAGGGATTTCCGACATCATCACAATTCCCGGCATCATCAACCGCGATTTTGCCGACGTGCGGACGATTATGTCCGGCCAGGGTTTTGCGGTGATGGGCACAGCGGTTGCGTCGGGATCGAATCGCGCTATCGACGCCGCCAATCGGGCCATCAACAGCCCATTGCTGGAAGACAACAACATCAACGGCGCGCAAGGAATCTTGATCAATGTCACCGGGTCGTCGACCCTTTCGCTTCATGAGGTCCACGAGGCATCCTCGATCATCCAGAAGGCGGCGCATGAGAATGCGAACATCATCTTCGGCGCCGTGCAGGACGACCAGATGAAGGAATCGGTCAAGATCACAGTGATCGCGGCGGGTTTCCGCGAGGTGGCCAGCAAGAAGGCTCAGACAAGGCCTTCCTATCTGCCGAAGACGTGGAAAGCGGGGCGCGAGACCAACATCGCTCCCGAACAGACCAACGTCGTACAGCAGGTCGCGCACAATGTTTCCGACCTTGCGCCGGAAATAGGGGCCGATGATCTCGACGTGCCCACGTTTCTGCGTCGCCAGGCGCAAAAGGCGTAGTTCCTTCGCATCTCCGCACTCTCGATATAGACTGGCGGAGATGAATCGCGGGATCCGGATTCGACACGACCTTTTGGGCCAGATGGTCGAGCACGCACAGCGTGAACCCCGGGGGGAATGCTGCGGATTACTAGCGGGTTGCGAAGGCGTGATCACACATGTGAGCCCGGCAGAAAACGTGGCCAGCGATCCGGAACGGAGCTATGAGATCAGCCCTGCCGAAATCGTCCGCCTGATGCGCGAATTCCGCACGCAGGGACTCGAGTTCCTTGGTATCTACCACTCGCATCCTACTGGTGAGAATTGGCCATCGCCGCGGGACATCGAGCTGGCTTATTACTCGGAGGCAGTTTACGTCATCCTCTCCCCGCGTCGGGATGCACAAAAGCCGATCCGTGCCTTCTCGATCCGGGAGGGCTCGGTGACCGAGATCGAACTGGAAACCCTGGCCTAACTTCCAGCCGAGGACAGGGGCCTCAACGGGCCGATCGGACGCCCGCCAGAGCGGCTTCGGCCGATTCTAGGCGGCGCAGGTAGAGAGGAAAGCGCGCGGCGAACGCCGCGACTTCGCCGCGAACTCGCTGCTCGGTAGCGGCGTCGCCAACGTGGTTCAAAACTTCGCCGATCCACCCCGCAATTTTTTCCATTTCCGCTTCGCGCATGCCACGCGTGGTGAGGGCGGGAGTACCCATGCGAATCCCACTGGCCTTAAGCGGCGGCAGGGGGTCGAACGGAATCGAGTTTTTGTTGACCGTGATGCCGGCGCGATCCAGCGCCGACTGGACCACGGCGCCGGTCAGGCCGCGCGAGTAAACATCCACCAGGAACAGGTGATTGTCCGTGCCGCCACTGACGATGCGGAAGCCGCGTCGCGCCATGGCAGCTGCAAGCGCTTGGGCGTTGGCCACCACTTGGCGTTGATAATCGGCGAATCCCGCTTCCCCAGCTTCCTTCAGGCAGACAGCCTTGGCTGCGATGACATGCATCAGCGGACCACCTTGAATTCCGGGAAAAGTGGTGCGGTCGAGATCCTTGGCATACTTCTCGCGGCACAGAATGAGCCCTCCGCGAGGACCGCGCAGGGTCTTATGGGTGGTCGTTGCGACGAAATCGGCGTGCGGCACAGGGCTTGGATGGATGCCTGCGGCGATCAGCCCCGCGATGTGCGCCATATCGACGAAGAGCAGGGCACGGACGGACTGCGCGATTTCGGCCATGCGGGCGAAATCGAACCTGCGCGAGTAGGCGCTCGCTCCCGCCACAATCATCTTGGGTTTGCGCTCTTCGGCCAACCGAGCGAGCTCGTCGTAGTCGATCGTCTCGGTTTCCTTGGCGACTCCATAGGGCACGAACGTATAGGTAAGGCCCGAAAAATTCAGTGGATGGCCGTGGGTCAGATGGCCGCCATGCGCCAGATTCATGCCCAGCACGGTGTCACCTGGCTTGAGCGCGGTCATGTAGACCGCTATATTGGCCTGCGTACCGGAATGTGGCTGCGCGTTAGCGTGCTCGGCGCCGAACAGAGCTTTCGCACGATCGATGGCAAGTTGCTCGGCTTGGTCCACGAACTCACAACCGCCGTAGTAGCGCTTTCCGGGGTACCCCTCGGCATATTTGTTGGTGAGGACCGAGCCCAGGGCCTCGAGGACCGCCTCGGAAACGAAATTCTCCGATGGAATCAACTCCAGACCCGTTGCCTGGCGGCGCACTTCTTCGTGCAGGACGGCGGCAATGGCGGGATCGGTTTCCTCAAGCGAGCGGCTCATCCTACGGAGATCGGGTGAGTCTTTGCTCATGGGCGCAGCCATCTTAACAGAACCGATGGGTGCGGCGAAGGCTCGCGCCGACTCCGAAAAGGCGGCTTGATCGGGCGGATTGACTTCGCCTCGACTGTCTCCTAACCTAGCTCGTTTACGCGCGAGGGGGAGCGAACACACCGAGGAGCAGCATGTCGGATTTGAAGCTGACCACGCGGGCGGAAGATTTCTCGGAGTGGTACAACCAGGTTGTCCTCCGCGCCGAATTGGCGGACTACGCGCCGGTCCGGGGCTGCATGATCGTGCGGCCGTATGGATGGGCGCTGTGGGAAAACATCACGGCGGCACTCGACAAGAGGTTCAAGGCGACGGGACACGTCAACGCAGCGTTTCCGCTGTTGATCCCCCGCAACTTCATTGAGAAGGAAAAATCGCATGTGGCGGGGTTTTCGCCGGAACTAGCCGTTGTGACGCACGGTGGCGGAGAAGAACTGGAAGAACCGCTCGTGATCCGGCCCACTTCGGAGACGATCATCGGCCATTCCTACGCCAAGTGGATCCAGTCCTATCGCGATCTGCCGCTGCTGATCAACCAGTGGAATAGCGTTGTGCGCTGGGAACTGCGCACGCGGCTGTTTTTGCGGACGCTGGAATTTTTCTGGCAGGAGGGCCACACAGCGCACGCCACCGCCGCTGAGGCCGAGGCTGAGGCGCGTCAAATGGTTGACGTCTACTCCGATTTTGCCTGGAACGAAGCGGCGGTTCCTGTGATTCCAGGCCGGAAATCGGACGCGGAGAAGTTTGCCGGCGCTGAAATCACGTATTCGCTGGAAGCGATGATGGGGGATGGCAAAGCGTTGCAGTTTTGCACGTCGCATAACCTAGGGCAGAATTTTGCGAAGGCCTTTGAGATTCGCTACCTTGATCAGAACGGAATTCTGCAACACTGCTGGACGACGTCGTGGGGGCTTTCGACGCGAGTGGTCGGCGCCCTCATCATGGTTCACGGCGACGACCAGGGTCTGGTTCTGCCTCCCCATCTGGCCCCATATCAGCTCGTGATCGTGCCGATCTTTAAAACCGACGAAGAGAAGGCCGCGGTCGTCCAAAATGCCCAGCGTTTGCTGCGCGAGCTTGGCGACAACGGCATACGGGTCAAGATGGACGACCGCGAAGGTATGAGCCCCGGTTTCAAATTCAACGACTGGGAGATGCGTGGCGTTCCCCTGCGGTTGGAACTAGGCCCCAAGGACGTGGCCAAAGCCTCGGTGGTGCTTGCGCGGCGCGATCGTCCTGGCAAGGAGGGTAAGACATTCGTTCCCCAGCAGGGAATTGCCACGGCCGCGGCCAACTTGCTCGAGGAGATTCAAAAGGCGCTTTATAACCGCGCGCTCGCATTCCGCACAGCCAACACCATCGAGCCGGCCGACTACGGAGAGTTCAAGAAAGCCGTCGAGACGGGCTTTGCATTCTCTTGGTGGTGCGGCGGCAGCGGTTGCGAGGAGAAGATTAAGGAAGAGACGAAAGCCACGATGCGCTGTATCCCCCTGGACCAATCTCTCGGGGTCAAGCCGTTGGCGCAAGGCGGGGCCGGCAAATGCGTCTGTTGCCGGCAGGCCGCCACGGAAAGAGCCATCTTCGCCCGTGCGTATTGACGATGTCGTGGGACGTAGCCGGCGTTTACTCATCGCAAACAGCCGTTTCCGTCCCCCCACACCGTCTGCTCGGCTCGTGCTAGCTTGTAGCTATTGGTGGCCGTGGACGGAGAACCGAGGGGAGCGAAAGGGATTCCATGGCTCTGCGAGTGCAATTCCGGGAGCGCGGCGGCTCGAAGCTGAATGTCACTCTGGCGCTGCTGATCCTAGCGGCGATGCTTTTCACCATCGCCAAGATTGTTCCGGTCTACTTTGCGAACTTTCAGTTCCAGGACGCCATACAGACCGAAGCAAAGTTTGCGCTTACGGGCTATCCCAAGAAGAGCCTGGATGACCTTCGCGAGGATATTTACAAGAAGGCCCAGGAGCTCGACATTCCTGCCACCCGAGAGGACATTCGCGTGGCCGTGGACCCCTCGAGGGGCTACGTGGATATCGGTCTTGACTATTCGGTGCCCATCGATTTGAAACTGTACCAATTCACGTTGCAATTTCATCCCCACGCCGACAACCATACGATTTAAAATAAGTACGTTGATCTCGGTGCTCCGCGCGAAGCCGCGCCGTCCAGCCGCAGCCTGTGGCGCACCCCGGCGCTCTGAGGGCTCATCTGGAGAAGTGGATTGCGGATTCGAATCGCCAGTGGTTTCTTCAGCTCCCGTTTCGGCATAGCGTTCCTGACACTATGCCTGGTCCTGCTGCTCGCCGGAGCGAGCGTCTTCGCTTACTACTACATCCAGTTCAGCCATCTGATCGACCAGCGGCTTACCGGACAGATTTTCCAGAATACCTCGCGGGTCTATTCGTCTCCCGACCGGATTTATGTCGGCCAGACGATGCGGCCGAGCGAACTTGCCAGCTACCTGCTGCGCGCCGGATACCAGGAAGGGGTGGTGACGGGCTCGCCCGGGAAATTCCGAACCACGGGATCCACCGTTGAGATTGTTCCATCGCCGACCTCCTACTTTCAAGGCCACAACGGGTTGCGCGTCAGTTTTTCAGGTACGGAAATTTCCGGCATTACCAGACCTTCCGACGGAAGCCCTCTGGACTTCGCGGATATAGAACCGGAGTTGCTGACGAACCTTTTCGACAGCACACGCGAAAAGCGCCGCGTTGTTCGCTTCGACGATTTGCCGCCCGTGCTGGTACACGCCGTGCTTGCGGCGGAGGACAAACGCTTTTTCGAGCATGGTGCTCTGGATATGTTCCGGGTATTTGGCGCCGCCTTCCACGACATCAGTCGCGGCCAGAAAGCGCAGGGTGCCAGCACGATCGACATGCAGGTGGCGCGGACGTTCTTTTTTTCGACCAAGCGCGAATGGCGGAGGAAGTTAAAAGAGATCGTAATGGCCGCCGAGATCAACGAGCGTTTCTCGAAGCAACAGATTTTCGAGCTCTACGCCAACGACATCTATCTCGGCAATCGCGGCAGTTTTTCGATTCGGGGTTTTGGTGAAGCGTCGAATGCCTATTTTGGCAAAGACGTCCGCGAGTTGAACACGGGTGAGGCAGCCTTCCTAGCAGGAATTATCCGCGCGCCGAACCGTTACTCCTCCGCCGAGCGTCATATCGACCGAGCCGACGAAGCCCGTGATCGCGTCCTGGGAGAAATGGTTTCGGACGGTTTCCTGACTCCCGATCAGGAGGCTGTTGCCAAGAAAACGAAGCTTAAATTCACCAGCGGTGGGCTGGCCAGTAGTTCTGCCCCGTATTTCGTCGATATGGTGAAGGATCAACTGCTTGAAAAATTCTCGGAAAGCGATCTGGAAACGCAGAGCTACCGCATTTACACCACGCTCGATCCGGGCCTCCAGCGCGCGGCTGCCGAAGCCGTACAGATCGGCGTCGAGAACCTCGACAAGCTCCTCGCACGCCGCTACGCCATCTGGAAGAAGAAAGGCCAGCCTGTACCCCCCGCTCAGGTTGCCCTGGTGGCGCTGGACCCGCGCACGGGCGAAATTCGTGCGCTGATCGGCGGTCGTGACTACGGGGAGAGCCAGCTCAATCACGCCTTGGCGCATCGGCAGCCGGGTTCTGCGTTCAAGCCTTTTGTGTATGCCGCTGCGTTTGATAACGTTGTCGAAAACCTGCAGCCGGTGGTTACGCCGGCGACCACCGTCGATGACTCCCCGACCACCTTTGAATTTGACGGCAAGGAATACACCCCCGAGAACTACGGCGAGCAATTCTTCGGTCCGGTGATGGTTCGCGATGCGTTGATGCGTTCTCTCAACGTGGCGACGGTGAAGGTCGCCGAGATGATCGGTTATCAGCGCGTCGTCGACGTGGCGCGGCAGATGGGGCTTGGAAACAACATTCAGGCCACACCGGCCGTCGCCCTCGGCGCGTACGAAATGACGCCGCTCGAGGTTGCGGCGGGATACACGGCCTTTGCCAACAACGGGATTCGCGCCGAGCCCCTGTTCATCCGCAGCGTCGTTGCGGCCGATGGTTCCTCCCACCAAACCGACGCGCCAATCACCCGAGCCGTGCTCGATCCGCGCGTCGCCTATCTGACGACGAGTCTGATGGAGGATGTCATCAACCACGGAACGGGCTATCCGGTTCGAGCCATGGGATTTGACGCACCCGCTGCCGGCAAGACGGGTACCTCACGCGATGGCTGGTTTGTAGGCTACACCTCGAACCTTCTCTGCGTGGTTTGGGTCGGCTTCGATGACAATCGCGACCTCGGGTTGGCCGGCGGCCAGGCCGCCGCCCCTGTTTGGGGAGAGTTCATGAAGCGTGCGGTGGTTCTTCCCAAGTATCGCAACACCCAAGAATTCGAACCACCTCCGGGCGTTACCGAAGCGATCGTTGATTCTCGGACCGGGCAGCTCGCCGATTCCTCGTGCCCGACAACGGTAAGCGAGCATTTCATAGCCGGGAGCGAGCCGACTCAATATTGCGACGCGACCGGCGCCGCCCATGCGCCATCGACGCCAGGCTCGTGGCTACGGAACCTGTTTAGCAAGGGGGCCGATTCCTCCGGACCGGGCCAGCCCGGTCCTTCGCACCCGCCCAACAGTTCCGAGCCTGCCTCGTCGGCGAGGCCCGGGCAAAGCAACGGGGATGTCTCCAAAGAGGAGTCCGAGAAGAAAAAGGGCCTACTCGACCGGATCTTTGGTATCTTTGAAGATAACAAGCAGCCGGCGGGCACTCCCAAGACCTCGCCGTAGGCGGGCCAGAGCAACGCCGGTAGACACAGGGGTAGGGCAGTGAAAATTTGGGCCCTCTTCGCGATCCCGCTTTCGGTCGTATTGGCGGCCGCATCCAGCCCTCAGACTTCTGACGCTCCCGCAGCGGCCACCGGTAAGGCCTCGACCGACCAAGACTCCGGCACAGCGCCGATGACCGCACAGCAAGCCGCCGAGCTGCGTGGGGACGTCATGATGGCCCGCAAGGACTACGGGGAGGCGGCCGTCGCTTATCAGCGTGCTTTGGAGCACGACCCTGGAAACGCCGAGATTCTCAACAGGACCGGCATCGCCTATGAACAGTTGGGCCAGGACAATCTGGCCGAGCATTTCTTTAAGAAGGCGGTGCGGGCCAACGCGAAATCCGGCTATGCTTTGAACAACCTCGGCACGATCGAGTATTCGCGGCAGCGCTTCGGCAAAGCGATCAAGTATTACAAGAAAGCCATCGCCATCGGAGGCGACAACCTCGCTGCCGTCTACACCAACCTCGGCTACGCGTATTGCAGCGTGAAGCTATACCCGCAGGCGATGGAGTCATTCAGCAAGGCGCTGGTGCTGGACCCCAGTATTTTTGAGCCGAAGGGAACGGTCGGTTCGCTGCTGCAACATCGCTCCGCCGCCGATCCTGGGACGCTCTACTTTCTGGTGGCGAAATCCTATGCCAAGCTAGGAGACGCCGAGCATGCGGCGCGCTATCTGAAGCTGGCTCGCGACGATGGTTACAAGAGTTTCTTAACGGCTGAGAAAGATCCCGATTTTGCGCGAGTCATCAAGGACCCACAGGTGCAGGAAGTGTTGCATCGACCCCCTCCGTATGAAGCGCAACAGAGCAAGACTGTTACAAACTGAAGTTTGTTGGTACCGGGGTATTGCTATAATACGCGCTCGCAATGGTTTTCCAGTCATCCAGACGCCTGCTGCTGTTGGTGGCGATGGTGCTGTTGCTGGGCACGGCACGCGCCGACGCCCCCATCGATCCGTCTGCCTCCTCAGGCCCCTCTGCCGATGCCCACGTCGTGGTGCTTCGGATTGACGGCGAAATCGAGCCGATACTCGCTCAGTACATCACGAACGGCATTCAGAGAGCGGGCCGCGAGCACGCTAGCCTCGTTTTGATCACGATGAACACGCCGGGTGGTCTCGACGCGTCCATGCGCAGGATTGTGGAGGCCATTCTGGGCTCATCTGTGCCAGTGGCGATCTATGTGGCTCCGGCGGGGGCGCGCGCCGCCTCCGCAGGATTTTTCATTTTGGAATCGGCGGACATCGCGGCGATGGCTCCGGGGACAAACACCGGCGCCGCATCTCCGGTATTGGAGCTATTCGGTCAGACCGTGCAGATCGACGAGACGATGCGCAAAAAGGTGACGAACGATGCCTCGGCATTTCTGCGCAGCTACGTCATCAAGCGCGGGCGAAACACCGACCTCGCCACCGCCGCGGTGACCGACGCAAGGGCCTTCAGCGATAAGGAAGCGCTCGAGGGCAAGCTCATTGATCTGGTGGCCTCCTCCGAGCAGGATCTCCTTGCCCAGCTCAATGGCCATGCCATTACGCGCTTTGACGGCTCGACCGAACAACTTCAGCTTTCCCATCCCGTCCGGCAGGAAGTGGAAATGACGGCGCGTGAAAAGCTGTTGATCCACATCGTTGAGCCGAATGTGGCGTTTGTGCTTTTGATCATCGGAGTGTTGGGACTCTATGTTGAGTTCAATCATCCTGGTATGTTTGCGCCTGGAGTTATCGGTGGCATCGCCATCCTACTGGCACTGCTCGCCTTCCAGCAATTGCCCGTGACCTTGGTCGGGATCGCGCTGATCGTTTTGGCGCTTTCACTGTTTGTGCTCGAAGCCAAATTCCCGACCCACGGCATACTAGGCATCGGGGGAACCGTCGCCATGATCCTCGGTGCCATCATGCTGGTCCAGTCGCCGTGGACCGGAATGGGTGTCCGGCTCAGCACGGCGATCGCCGTCGCCATTCCCTTTGCGGTGATTGCAACGATCTTGATGCGCGCGGTCTTGCGCTCTCGTTCCTGGAAGCGCGCGACGGGTCGAGAGGAACTCTTGGGTGAGGAAGGCGAGGTGACCGAGCCGGTCGGAGTATCACCCGCCATCGGGATGGTGCGTGTGCACGGTGAGCTGTGGAGGGCCAAGGCGGTCAACGGCGAGAGTATCCCTAAGGGCGCGCGGGTCCGCGTGAGGAGCATTCATGGTCTCACGTTGGATGTGGAGCCTGCCAAGCAGCAGTCCCTAACTTCGTAGCAAGCCAAATTGAGGAGGCAGCGATGGACGTCAGTTTCGTATCGCTCCTGGGAGTGGCGATTGTCATTATCGTGCTCTTCTGGCTGTTCAACTCCATCTATGTCATCAAGGAATGGGAGCGCGGCGTGATCCTGCGGCTGGGCCGGATGTTGCCGGAACCAAAAGGTCCAGGCCTGCAACTGGTTCTGTATCCGATCGACAAGCTGACACGTATCTCGCTGCGCATCGAGACCCTCGATGTTCCCGCGCAGGATGTCATTACACGAGACAACGTGTCGGTGAAAGTGAACGCGGTTTGTTATTTTCGGGTTGTCGACGCGAACCTGGCTCTTTCGCAGGTACAGAACTACCTCTACGCGACGTCGCAGCTTGCGCAGACCAACCTTCGCAGCGTGGTCGGACAATTTGAACTGGATGAAATCCTGTCGGAGCGCGAAAAGGTAAACTCCAAGCTGCAACTAATCCTTGACCAGGATACCGAGCCTTGGGGTATCAAGGTAACGAAGGTTGAGGTCAAGCAGGTTGATATTCCGGAGTCGATGCAACGCGCCATCGCCAAGCAGGCTGAGGCAGAGCGTGAGCGCCGCGCGAAAGTGATTCACGCGGTTGGGGAGTTCGAGGCCTCCGCCAAGCTTGCGGATGCGGCCGCAGTGCTTGAAAAACAGCCCGCTTCGATTCAATTGCGTTACTTGCAGACTCTGACCGAGATCGGCGTGGAGAAAAACACCACTGTTGTATTTCCGGTCCCGATCGACATTCTTTCGCAGTGGATGAGGGCCAGCGGGAGCACGAAGTAGATGGCGGGAGGGGGAAAACGCGGCGGCGACCGTGTGCTCGAAAGTCGGCACCTGGTCGGTTTGTTTTTGGGCGTCGTGCTGCTGTGCGGCGTTTTCTTCACGCTCGGCTACGTAATGGGTCACAGCGTATACGGACGGCCCGTTCATGCTGCCGACGCCCTCGACAGGGGAGTAGCTGTGGTTCGGACCCCTGCCAAGAGCAGCGAGCGGGAAGCCGCGCCGGCTCCCTCCAGCAGCGAATGGGATTTTTATTCCAAGAATAGCGACAATCGGCTGGAACCTGCGGCCACGCCCTCTTCGCCGTCGGCGACCCCCGCACCGGTTGCGAGTGCTCATCCGACGACAACTCCGGCGGCCCCGTCCGAAGCCCACACCGTACCGACATCGGCGCGATTTCAGGCTCCACGACTCCCCAAAGGGGCGATCGTGCTCCAGGTTGCGGCACTCCGCCACGAAAGCGACGCGCTGGCCATGGCCGACGCTCTTCAGCAGAAGAACTTCCCGTCGTTTGTTGTGACGCCCGCGACCGATAGCTTCTACCGCGTGCAGGTTGGCCCCTATTCGGATGAGCACGCCGCCGATTCGGCTCGCGCGGCTCTTGACCATGCCGGTTTCAAAGCGATCCTCAAGCACTGAACCGTCTGAATGAATTACCCATGGCACACGCGTCTTCTGCTGGCGCTTGCGAGCGGGGCCGCTCTGGCAATCTCCTTTCCCAACTATAACGTTTCGCCGCTCGCCTGGATTTCGGTCGGATTACTGCTTGTTGCCTCCTATGGCGCGAGGCCGGCTGTGGCGCCCCTGTATGGCTTTGTTCACTCGCTTGTTTTCTATCCGATTTGTCTCGCCTGGATCGAAGTTGTCGTTCACGAGTACGGCGCCGTGCCGCCGCCGATCGCAGCGGGGCTGGTGCTGCTGATTGCCATTCTATTCGGAACGCTCTCGGCGGTTTTTTCCTGGGGCGTGGCGCTGGCTTCGCCCCAAGGGCCCGCCTTGGCGTGTGGCCTGGCGCCGTTTCTGTGGGTGGCACTGGAATTTGCTCGCACCCATGTTCCCATCATCGGCTTCCCATGGAATCTAGCGGGCTATGCTGCGAGCGGCAACCTCGCACTGGTACAGCTTACGGCGATCACCGGAATCTACGGACTGAGCTTCGTCGTCGCAGGCTTCGGGGCGTTGGTAGCATACGCGATGCTGGTGCGGAGCCAGCGAGCGTGGCGAGCGGTGCTGGTTTCGTTGGCTGTGCTGATACTCGTTGCCGCCGGCGGCGTGTATTTCGTGCCTCAGGCGCAGGCCCGCTACACGGCACACCTTGTCCAGACGAACTTCCCCCAATCCTACGCGTACCCTGCTGACTGGATGCCGCGGCATGCCGCCGAGCTTGACGCCCTGGAGCGCATCAGCATCGATTCCGCCACAAAAATACCGGGCATCATCATCTGGCCTGAGGTTCCAGCTCCATTCAGCCTCAGCGACCCGCTCTTCGCCGAGCGTGCGGGACAGATTGCGCAGGGTGCAGGGCAGGATTTTCTGGTCGGTGTCGAGGACTGGAGGCAGGACTCCACGGGAAAGTGGGATGCAACAAATAGTGCCGTCCTTCTAGCCGCTTCCGGCGGGCGACTTTTTACCTACGACAAAGTCCACTTGGTGCCGTTCGGCGAGTACGTCCCGCTCCGGAGGTGGCTGACGTTTGCGGGGAGACTGACGGCGGACCTCGGAGATTTCACGGCGGGCACCCGCTATCAGGTCGGCAGCCTGCCGGGCGGCCGGTTTGGCGCGTTTATCTGCTACGAAGCGATTTTCCCAGACGAAGTGAGGCGGTTCACGGCGGGGGGCGCCGAACTCCTGGTCAATATGACGAACGACGGCTGGTTCGGCCGTTCCGCCGCTCCGGCACAGCACCTGATGATGGCGCGGGTGCGCGCGGTCGAAAATCGGCGCTGGCTCCTGCGGGATACGAACAACGGCTTCACCGTTGCTGTCGATCCCTACGGCCGCACTGTCGCCCAGCTTGCCACCGACATTCGCGATCAGCTCGATGCCCCCTACGACTTTCGCAGCGATTGGACGTTCTACGTTCGCTTTGGCGACTGGTTTGCCTGGCTCTGTGTGGCTGTGTCCGCGTTGCTGCTGATCCTGGTAGGTGCCAGACGCCTTCAGTAGCCGTGCACTCGGTGCGCTAGGAGAGGATGGGGAACTCAAATTTCACATTTCGCCTTTCGTCTTTTCCTGTAGGATTTGAACATGGCAGAACACATCGAAGACCTCGGGCAGCGGTACGCCGAGCTGAAGAAACGCATCGGGCTCGTGAGGAGCTATCTTTGACGCGGCCTCCGCGCAAAAACAGCTCACGGCGATCGAGGAAAAGGTAAGCGATCCGAATTTCTGGCAGGATCCGGAGAAAGCGCAGTCGGTCCTGCAGGAGCGCAAGCAATTTGAGGATCGCGTGAACGCGGAGAAGGCGCTCTCGAACAAGGTCAGTGATCTCGACACGTATTTTCACCTGGCGCAAGAGGAGACCGACACAGCCCAGCGCGAGTCCTTGCTCAACGACATCGCCCAGGAACTCAGGGCCGCCGACACCTACGTCTCGGAACTGGAAACGAAGACTTTGCTGGCGGGCGAAAGTGACCGTCTGAACGCCATCGTGACCATCAAACCCGGTGCGGGTGGCATCGACTCGCAGGACTGGGCCGAGATGTTGCTGCGGATGTACCTCCGTTGGGCCGAAGCCAAAGGATTTCGCGCGAACGTTCTCGAATCGACGCCCGGCGAAGAAGCGGGCATCAAATCCGCTACGGTCGAGATTGCAGGCGAGAACGCCTACGGCATGCTGGCGGGCGAAAGCGGCGTACATCGACTCGTGCGCATTTCGCCCTTTGACCAACAGGCGCGCCGCCACACATCGTTTGCGTCGGTTTTCGTGATCCCCGAAATCGACGACCGCATTGAGGTGGTCATCAATCCAGAGGATCTGCGCGTTGATACCTACCGATCCGGCGGCAAAGGCGGCCAGAACGTGAACAAGGTCGAGACCGCCATTCGCATCACGCACCTCCCCACCGGTTTGGTCGTCCAATGCCAGAACGAGCGCAGCCAGCACAAAAACCGCGAGATGGCCATGACCCTTCTCCGCTCGCAGCTCTACGAGCACGAGTTAGAAAAGCGCCGCGAGGAGGCGCGCAAGCTCGACGCCTCCAAGCCCGAGATCAGTTTCGGCAGTCAAATTCGATCCTACGTGATGCAGCCTTACCAGATGATCAAGGACCATCGCACGAAATTCGAACGCGGGGACGTGCAGAAAGTTCTCGATGGCGACATCGATCCCTTCATCCGCGCCTATCTCCTGTATCGCCGCGAGGCTGCCTGACGCCTCCGAGGAAGGATTAAATGGCGGCGGCCAAAGCGCGAGAGATGCGCGCCACCAGTTCTGCGCTGGCAAGTGTTTCGAGCCCGCGCACGTCGGTTACCATCACGAACGAGCGCGCTCCGATGATGATGGCGGCGTCGTGCTGGTCTCCCTCCACCGGACCTCGGGAGGGCACAACGGCCGCGGTTGCGGTGGGAGGGATGCTGCCGGGAAGCCGCGAACGCGCCAGCAGAGCAACCATCTGTGCGCTGGCGTCCGCGCTGACAACGTTGTTCTGTGCCAACATGAGGAGCAGGATCATCAAAGCGTGCGGGGTCGTCGTGTTCTTTAACCCCATGGCGCCGGCTTTTTCATCACCGAAGCCGGAAGCGAGTACCATGCCGTCTGCACCGAGTATGTGCAGACGATTCTGAACCGCCTCTAAACTCAAGCGTTCGATGAGCAGATTGGCAGCGATGTCGCTGTTGGTGGTGATCATCATTTCACAAAGCCCGTGGAGCGTCATGGTTTTGCCGGTGTCGCTGGCAAGACGATCGTCGTCGGCGCGGTCGATGGTATAGGCACTGGAATCCACCACGCTGCGAAAAAGGTTGCGAACCGACACGACATCGCTCATCTTCACTTGCTGGGCCTCGGCCTGCGCGAACAGTTCGATCATCACCGGTATCTTCATCACCAGTGAGTCCTGGAAGGGGCGATCGGCTTGGATGAAAAGCTCTTGGCCCCCATCCAGAGAGCGGAAAGCTAGCGATACGTCCCCGCCGCTTTGCCGTATCAGGGCCTCCACATCGGAACGGGCGGAGCTTTCGTGTGTGGCGGTGGTTGGTGATGGCTGCTGCTGAGAAGACGCCGGTGGCGCAATTCCGACGGACAGGGTAAACGCCGCCAAAACGAAAGCGATCGGTTTCATCCGCACCATCCCACGGCCCGTGCTCGACCGCCCTGCGGCGGAGGCCTCGCGCGTCGCTCCTTCAGAACAAGGCGGGGGGGCGTACCCGCACGGCATAAAAATGAAACGCTGCCACGAACGCCGCCGCCGCGCAATAGCTCCACGCAAATGACGGAGCAGCGAAAAGGCCGATCACGGTTTCGACGCCGCGATCGGTGATACGAAATGCGTGGATAAAGCCGGTGAACGACAGCGCAGAGGCCCCTACCAGCCAAGCGGCGGCTCGCAGGAAGCGACCATCGAGCAGGGAGGCGATTACAGCGGCCCAAATCATGGAGATGAGCAATGCCCCCTGACCGAGCGCGATGAGCCCGTAGACGTAGACTTGCTCACCAAGATGGGGCGCGGCTTCGAGGAAGCTCGAACCGGCCGTGCGCAGCGTCGTATCCACCAGGCCCACTACCCACGCCGCGATCATCGGAATAAGTCCGAAGCCCACTGCGATCGCATGGGACTTGGGAATCTCGGTGAATGCCTGAGCGACCATGACCAGACCGAACCAGACGACGACCATGGCGACCACTTCGAGCGGCACCACACGCAGCAGCGGAACGACGAGACCGCTGAGACAGACCAGCATCGTGGTTGCTCCGCTCAAAATCGAGTAGCCGGCGCGGGCGCCCAGCTCCTTGTGCACCATGTGCCCGAAATACAGCGCCGTGGGAAAAGGACTGCCGAAAAGCGACGCCGCCAGAGTGGCCATTCCATTGGTAAGTAGGGACGGCGTGGTCGGGTAATCCTCGCCCGCGACCTGCACACTCTCAAGAACCTGCAGCGAGATCAGCGTGTCAAGCACGCTCATCGGAATGATGACGGAGAGAAACTTCCATCCTTCGCCCTGCATCAGGAAATCGTACAGGTTGACCGGACGCGGAAGATAGATACCGATGGCCGTGGACCCAACCGCGGCGGGATGATAGACGTGCGCCCAGCGCATCACAGCGGCCCACGCCGCTCCCACGGCGATGCAGGCCAAGCTACCCGGAATTCGGAAAGGTAGGCGAACCCGCGAAGCAAAAACGGTCAGAATGACGATAGTGGGCAGCAATCCGAGCGCCGGGGTTTGAAATACGCGGAGGATGAAGTCCAGACATAGAAACGCCATGGCCGTCCCGGCAAGCGGGCACAACAGGGCGGCTCGCGGCGTGTGTCGGCGCAGCCAGTCCGTGCAAAATGCGCCCGCCGTTTGAATCACACCGCTTAGAAACGACGCAAAGATACCGGCTTTCCATGCGAGGTCAGGATCGTGTGTGCGCTCGTAGACTGGCTGCATGATCAGTGCGACATATACGAAGATCGTCGGAGCGTTCACCCCGAACGGAATCGCGGTAACGTCGCTGCGGCCCGTTTTCTCCGCCAGACGGCGTGCCTGCCAGGCATAGAACATGTTTCCGGCAAAGATCGAAAGCGCCACTCCGGGCAGAATGCGCGTTGTGACCAAGTCGGCAGAAAACCCACACAACGGAGCCAGGCCCGCGATGAGAAGAAGATCGGGAAACCCGCTGAAAAACAGCGCTGCAAAGCCGTCCCAATCGCCGGCAACAAACCAGGGAAGAGGGGCCTTCGGAGCGGAGACCGTCTGGGCCATGAATCGGCTCAGGCCGCGCCATACTGCAAGCCAATTTTTTTCAGCCACTTTCGGTAAGCCAGCGCCGCACGGTCCGAGCGCAGGTGTAGCTCAGCCTGTAGGTCCAGGGGAAGCAATTCGGGCCGTTGGCCTTCGACGATGGGTATGTCCTGGTTGCTGACCTCATCTTGAAATCGCCGCAGCTCCTCGGCGGGCGTTTCGTGCGCATAGTTGAGTGCCATGATCAGCCAGGCGAAACTCTGGCAGTCGCCGGCCGGGGTGACGCAGCAAAGCATCGAGAAGCGATGGGGGCCATGCACTTTTGTGAACCGTAGCGAAAGCGGACGCAGCACATGGTAGGTGTAGAAAACATCGGCCGCCTGGCCCGTGCCATCGGGGTCGGGCTGCCAGACGGGAATGTCCTTTGCGATGATCTCGTCGTCGAAGACATCCACTTCGTAATCACCGATCCGAGCCTTCGCAGGATCTCCGAGATAACCCCCATGAACGAACGGAAAATGAGCCACATCCAGAAGATTCTCCATGACCCGCGGACCGTGGGCCCGATAGAGATAAGGGCCGGCGAAAATCTTCCGACACGAAGGGTCGTCCCATTCCGGGAACCGAACGAGGTCCTGCTTAGGAGTTCCAAGGCAGACCCAAACCAGCCCATAGGCTTCCCTGGCGAGATAGGTGGTCACCGCGGCGCGGCTTGGTGGCGGCTGATCGGGGTGGGCGGGGATGAGGACGCAGCGGCCCGAGGAGTCGTATTCCCAACCGTGATACGGACAGGCGAGGCAGTTGTTCTGAACGCGTCCTGCCGACAGTCGCGAGCCCCGATGGACGCACAAGTCTTTCCAGGCGTGAACGCCGTCGCGGTTGCGCCAAACAACCAGTTTCTCTTCCAACAGTCGCAAGGACACTGGGGCGCTATCGGTGATCTGCGAGGTCCAGGCAACGGCATGCCAATCGTCCCACAGCACCCGATCGTCAATCACGGATCATCACCGCTACGCTCCTCGGTAGAGTGGTTGAGGATAACACGAGAAGGGACGAGGCTGAGCGCTGACGCGATTCGACCTACTCTCTATTTTGAATCGTTGTGTTAGCGACCGGGTGGAGGTTTGGGCGCGAGGACCGATTGCAGTGTGATGTTCGGAGAGAAATCCAGCACCACTTCGAATCGCAGCCAGGCGATCGTATCCGGCGAGCCTGCTTTGCCCGAATTGATGCGAGAGTGAAGGATGCGGAGCTGACCGCTGCCGAGGTAGATACCAGCCGATTCAGTTTCGATCCGGGTTCTATCGTCTTCGGAGATTGCACTTGGATACAGCACAGCGTTCACGACTTCGTTCGCAATGTGAAGGTCTGCCAGCGATTCAACGAAATAAAAGTTCCGCTTGGTGACCTGAACAGCCTCACGCGCCGAGTAGCCGGCTGCGGCAGCCAAATACCGTTCATTATAGGAATGATAGGGCGGCGTCGCGATTTCGACGAATTCGATGACTTCGTCCGGCGGCTCGACTGTGGGCCACATGCCGATGACCCAGCCTCCGCCCTCGTCGGAGGTCGCCGGGGTCAATCGAAATACAAGATCATGCCCCACGTCGTGTTCATAGATTTGCCCGCGCAGGACTTCGCCTGTGAACTGGACCTGGGACGCGTCCGAGGGTGCTTGCTCGGCCCGCGACTTCTCCTGAAAGGTGCCGAGTCCCCTTGCGCCGACGAAGGAGCCGAACGCGAGACCGCAAGCTAGCACGACAGGCATGAGGCGATGAGACATAGTCAGATGGATTTTACCAGCAGGCATTCCCGACATCACAAGCCGCTACGACACCCGGGCCTGCCAACAGGGGAAATGGTCGGATTCGTTGCCCGTTAGGTACCTTCTTGCCAAGATGCGAGGTAATGCTCCTGCTCCGGAGTGAGCTTGTCGATTGTGACCCCGAGCGATTCTAGTTTCAGCTTGGCAATCTGCTGATCCAGGTGTTCAGGCACTGGATACACATTGGGCTTGAGCTCGCTTGCGTGCTTAACCATATATTCGGCTGCAAGCGCCTGGTTCGCGAAACTCATATCCATCACCGAGGCCGGGTGTCCCTCGGCGGCAGCGAGGTTGATCAGGCGGCCATCGCCAAGCAGGTAGATGCGGCGGCCGTCCTTCATCGTGTACTCTTCCACGAAAGGTCGGGTTTCCTTGCGGCTGCTGGATAGCTTTTCCAGCGCGGGGATATCGATCTCGACGTTGAAGTGGCCGGAGTTGCTGATCACCGCGCCGTCTTTCATTCTCTCAAAATGCTCGTGCGCTAACACCGCCTTGTTTCCGGTGACGGTGATAAAGACGTCGCCGATCTTCGCCGCTTCGTTCATCGGCATCACCCGGAAGCCGTCCATCACCGCTTCAATGGCCTTCGTCGGATTGATTTCGGTGACGATCACGTCCGCGCCGAGTCCCTTGGCGCGCATCGACACGCCGCGTCCGCACCAACCGTAACCCGCGACGACGACCTTCAGTCCGGCGATCAGTAAGTTGGTGGCACGAATCACGCCGTCAAGCGTTGATTGGCCCGTGCCGTAGCGATTGTCGAAGAAGTGCTTGGTAAGAGCGTCGTTGACGGCAATGACCGGGAACTTCAACGTGCCGTCCTTTGCCATGGCGCGCAAACGGATGACGCCGGTGGTGGTTTCCTCGGTGCCCCCGATGACATCGGGAATCTGGTGCGTGCGTCGCGTCAGCAGCTGGGTCACGAGGTCGGCGCCGTCGTCCATCGTGATCTGAGGCCTGTGATCGAGCGCCGCGTTGATGTGCGCGTAGTAGGTGGCGTTGTCCTCACCCTTGATGGCGTACGTCGGAATGCCGTAGTCTTTGATCAGAGATGCGGCTGTTTCATCTTGCGTCGAAAGCGGATTCGAAGCACAGACCACGAGGTCGGCCCCTCCGTCACGCAACGTGATGGCCAGGTTGGCCGTCTCGGTCGTGACATGCAAACAAGCCCCCATGCGGATGCCCTTGAGCGGTTGTTCCTTGATGAAGCGTTTGCGAATCAACTGCAGCACGGGCATGTGCTGGTTGGCCCACTCAATCCTGCGCTTGCCCGCTTCCGCCAGGCCGAGATTCTTCACGTCTCCCTTAGGTTTGGTTACTGTTTCCACGAGGTATCCCTTTCGATTGGTATCAGGACGAAAAACTAGCGCGTCGCTACGGCAGTGCCGCTCGAGGCCGCTTCCTTCTTGATGGCTTCGGCCTTATCGGTCCGTTCCCAGGTGAAGCCGGGGCCGGTACGGCCAAAGTGTCCGTAGGCCGCGGTCGCACGATAGATAGGACGGCGCAAATCGAGCGTTTCGATGATCCCCCGAGGCGTGAGGCTAAACAACGCCCGCACGATTTCCGTGATCTGGGAATTCGGGATTGTTCCCGTACCGAAAGTATCGACCATCACCGAAACAGGCTCCGCCACACCGATGGCGTAAGCTAGCTGCACTTCCACCTTCCGCGCGAGGCCTGCGGCGACGACATTCTTTGCGATGTAACGCGCCACATAGCAGGCGGAACGGTCCACCTTCGAGGGGTCTTTGCCGGAAAACGCGCCGCCGCCGTGACGGCCGTAGCCGCCGTAGGTGTCCACGATGATCTTACGGCCCGTGAGACCGGCGTCTCCCATAGGACCGCCGGTGACGAAGCGGCCCGTCGGGTTCACATGGATCGTCGTCTTGTCGAACATCTCTTTGGGTACGACGGGCTTGATCACCTTATCGACGATCGCATCCCTCAGATCGCCGTGGGAAACACTGTCGCTGTGCTGCGTTGAGATGACAACTGTGTCGACGCGCACCGGGCGCCCATTGGCGTATTCGACCGATACCTGCGACTTGCCGTCTGGCCGGAGGAAAGGAAGAACTTTGTTTTTGCGGACTTCGGAAAGCTTGAGGGTCAGTTGATGCGCCAGCTGGATGGGCATCGGCATCAACTCCGGAGTCTCGTCACAGGCGTATCCGAACATCAGACCCTGGTCGCCGGCTCCACCCGTGTCGACTCCCATGGCGATATCGGCCGACTGCGGCTTGACGGCTGAAAGAATGCCGCAGGTTTCAGCGTCGAAGCCGTACTTGGCGCGGTTATACCCGATGTCGGCGATCACATTGCGTGCGATGCGCTCATATTCAAGTACGCCGCGGGCGGCCTCCTTGATCGTAATCTCGCCGGCCACTACGACCAGGCCCGTGGTGATCAATGTCTCGCAGGCGACCCGTCCCATAGGATCGTGCTTCATGACGGTATCGAGGACCGCATCGGAAATCTGGTCCGCGATCTTATCGGGGTGGCCCTCGGTCACAGACTCCGAAGTAAACAGAAACTTCTCATGCGTGTGTGCCAAAACAGTGTCCTCCGAAGCCTTTTGGGGTGAACTCGAAATCTAAAAAGCTAGCATACGGCTGCGCGCAAGGTCAATCAATTGCATGGAAAGGCGTTAAAGCCGCATCGAACGGGAGAAATCGCGCGGCAGAGTGGAAGGCGCCTAGCGCAACCCAATAAGAGGGCCAACAGCGCCGGCGCGACCCGTTGCCCGAGCGGCCCGCACAACTATCGTCGAATCACGGAATTCAGGTGGTACGAAGGTACCATTGTGAGGCGAGGTCCCACCGCCTATATCTACCTCTGGGGTCATCCTAGGAGCGGTGTCCGCTCCGAGTCGTAACGCAACCAAAGCTATGTCGAGCCGAACAGGCATGCTCGGTCCCAAGCAAAACGGCGGCTCGGGTCGCGCTCCCGCGGCAACTGAGCCCGGGCCGCACCGACGACCAGTCTCTCCACCGGCCGGCGTAACCCCGGTGGACGCAGGTTTTGAGCTCTTATTCTCGAGCAATCCGCTCCCTATGTATGTGTGTGCTGTCGACTCGCTAGAGATTCTTGAGGCCAACGCTGCCGCGGTGCGCTCCTACGGCTACTCCCGCGATGAATTCCTCCGCATGCGAATCACCGAGCTCGGTCCGGCGGAAGACATACCTGACCTTGTGCAATCGATCGAATCGCAAGGCGCTTCGGTCGCCGGCCGCGGCGAGTGGAGGCATCGGCGCAAGGATGGCGAAATCTTCCCGGTGGAAGTTACCTCCCAACGAATCCAATTTGCCGGGCACGATGCCGTGCTGGGCGTCGCGCTCGACATCAGTGAGCGCCGGTCAGCGGAAGAGAAGGTCGCCAAGCACAGTGCCTATATTCGGGGTTTGAGTGAGAACAACCCCCTGGCGATCGTGGCCCTCGACCTTGAGCGCCGCGTGCAGATGTGCAACCCGGCTTTCGAGCGTCTGTTCGGCTACGCGTCGGCTGATTTGCACGGACAGCTGCTGGCCTCGCTCATCGCGCCCGTCGATCGCGAGGGAGAGATGCTCGGCCTGCTGGAGCGGGTGATGGAGGGCGAGATCGTTCGCGCTTCCGGCCAGCGCCGGCGCCGCGATGGCTCGCTGGTTGACGTCCGGATCATCGGTGTGCCGCTGGTTATAAGCGGCAAGCTGACCGGCGCGTTTGGGATGTACGAAGACATTACCGATCAGTGCCGGGCCGAGGAAGCCCAGCGGCGTGTCGAAAGCAAGTATGAACGGATGTTTGACAGTGCCGTCGAAGGCTTCTTCGAATCGACACCGGAGGGCCGATTCGTGGCCGCGAATCCAGCGATGGCGCGCATCGCCGGCTACGCATCCCCTGCCGACATGATTCACTCGATTAACAACCTCGGGAAGCAGCTGTACGTAGACCGAGATGAGCACAAGGAGGCTCTGCGCCGGCTCGAGCAGGACGGCATTCTAGAGAACTACGAATGCCGCATGCTGCGAAACGATGGCAGCAAAATTTGGGCGTCGTTGAATGTCCGCGCCGTACGGGATGCCAGCGGGAAAATTGTTAGCCACGACGGGACGGCCGAAGACATCACGAGCAGCAAGCGTGCCCAGCTGGAGCGTCAGGTCACGACCGATCTCGTACACGCCGTGAACATCACCGATAACCTGGACGACCTGCTGCGGCTGATTCACTCGGCGCTTACCGAGGTTCTGGACGCCGACAACTGTTTCGTCGCCCTTCATGATCCAGCCACCGGCATATTTCATTTTCCTCTTTTTGTGGACAAATTCGATCCTCCTCCCCCTCCCCAGCGGCTAGACCGTAGTTGCACGGCCTACGTTTTTCGCAGCGGCCGTGCCGCGAGCATCCCGCAACAAGAGTTTAATCGCCTGGCCGACAGCGGCGAAGTCGAGCTGGTCGGCACGCCGTCTGCTTCGTGGCTCGGCGTTCCTTTGCGGAGTCCTTCGAGCACCATTGGCGTGCTGGTCGTACAGAACTATCATCGCGAGAACGCCTACGATGAACATGACCTTCAGTTCCTTTCTTCGGTCGGTGGGCAGATCGCGCTGGCCATCGAACGTAAGCGCGCCGAAGAAAGGGTCCGAGAAAGCGAGGCTCGTCTTCGCGTCCTCGTCGAGCAGCTTCCCGCCGTTTTGTGGACAGTCGATAGAAACTTTTGCTTCACGTCCGCGCTGGGTCTGGGACTTGCCCAACTCGGACTTAAGCCGAACGAGATTGTAGGGATGTCGCTCGCCGAGTATTTCGGAACCGAAGATCCAACCTTTCAGCCGATCGCGGCCCATCGCCGCGCGATCGCGGGCGAACGCGTCGCTTTTTCCCTCGAGTGGAAGGACAACTCGTACGCCTGCCATGTTGAGCCGTTGCGAGATTCTGCGGGCCAGGTGCAGGGCGCCATCTGCATGTCCCTGGACGTGACCGACCGCAAGAAATTGGAGGAGCAGTTCCGGCAAGCGCAAAAGATGGAGGCGGTCGGCCGTCTGGCCGGGGGCATCGCGCACGATTTCAACAATCTGCTCATGGTGATTCAAGGTTACGCTGACTTGCTCACCGAACGGCTGCCAGCGGGCGAATCCTTGCGGCGCAATGCCGAGCAGATCCAGGCTGCGGCACAGCGTGCGGCGGCACTGACGCGCCAACTCCTGGCCTTTAGTCGCAAGCAAATTTTGGCGCCCAAGGTGCTCAACGTAAATTCGGTGGTGGCCGAGATGGAAAAAATGCTTCGCCGTGTCATTGGCGAAGACATTGAGTTGCGCACGGTCGCGGCGCGGGATCTTTGGCTGGTGAAGGCAGACCGAAGCCAGATCGAACAGGTGATTATGAATCTCGCAGTGAACGCGCGCGATGCGATGCCGCACGGCGGGCGCCTCACCATCGAGACCGCTAACGTAGAGTTCGACTCCGTCGTAACGAAGGCAGCCACCGCCATCGCTCCGGGGAATTACGTCATGCTCGCGGTCACAGACAACGGCAGCGGCATGGACGAGAAGACGAAAGCGCACATTTTCGAGCCTTTTTTCACGACCAAGGAAAAGGGGAAGGGTACAGGCCTGGGTCTGGCCACTGTCTACGGTGTTGTTAAACAGAGCGGCGGCTATGTCTGGGTGTATAGCGAGCCAGGCCGTGGAACCACCTTCAAGATCTATCTGCCACAAATCGCGGAGGAGGTTCCGGTCGGCGGTCAGGAGGCCGGCCCGGACTTCCGACAGGTGGCTAAAGGGTCGGAGGTGATCCTGCTTGTCGAGGACGAGGCAGGCGTTCGGGAACTCGCGCGCGAATACCTGGAGATGGCGAACTATACCGTGCTCGTTGCCGAGGATGGCCACACGGCGCTTGAACTAGCTGCCATGCACGCCGGCCCGATTCATCTGCTCATGACCGATGTGGTGATGCCGGGAATCGGCGGTCGCGAGCTGGCCGATCGCATGGCTCGGCTCCGTCCCGGGATCAAGGTCCTTTACATGTCCGGCTACACAGAACAGGCTTTCAACCAGCAAGGCATTTTGGGAGACGACGCGGTGCTTCTTCAGAAGCCATTCACACTGGCGACTCTCGCTTCCAAGTTGTCCGAAATCCTCGCCGCGCAGCCGGCTCGGTAATTTCTACCGAACTGCCTCATTGCTTTCCGATTGCGTCCAGGGTGTCGTAGAATCGCTTCGCGGCGTCGTCGCGCAAGCGTGATGACTCTTTCGACCGACCTAATCCCCTCAGCTGAGAAGCAGCTCCTTGTTTACTGTGCGCGCAAACTTATCGATGCTCCCATCATCGCAGAGATTCGGCAGTTTCTCTGCTCGCCTATCGACTGGGACATCTTGCTTCTGGAAGCCACAAACCACTCGGTGACGCCCCTCCTGTGCCGTCAGCTTTCCCTGGTTGCTTCTGATCTTCTCGATCCTGCCCGGCTCCAGCTCTTGACCGAGGTCAGCCGTGGCTTCGCCATGCGCAATCTGGTCCTGTGCGCCGAATTGGTGACGATCACGAATCGGTTTCAGTCAGAAGGCCTTCAGGTGATTCCTTACAAAGGGCCGGTGCTGGCTGTACAGGCGTACGCCGACGAGGCACTGCGCGAGTTTGTGGACCTCGACATCATCCTGCGCCAGCGCGACATGGCCAAGGCAAACGAAATCATGATCGGACTGGGCTACCGCCCCAAGCTCCCTGAGATTCTTTCTCGAAACGCTCCAGCCTCGTTGGCCCCCGGTGAATACGAATATCGTGACGACTCGCGGCACATCATGGTCGAGCTCCATACCGAGCGCACGCTCCGCCACTTTCCCGTGCCTGCCGACATCGAGGATCTCGCGACGCGCCTCGTGGCGATCCCGGTCGGCGGACATGACCTTAGAACATTTTCGCCTGAGGATACCTTCCTGCTCCTGTGTATCCACGGCTCAAAACACTTTTGGGAACAGCTATCGTGGATTGCGGATTTGGCCGCGTTTGTTCAGGCATATCCCCGTCTCGATTGGGACCAGGTTTTCCACCGGGCGCAATCGATGCGCGCAACCCGCATCCTTGACGTCAGCTTGGCGCTTACATTTCGGTTTTTCAATCTGCCGTTCGACGATTTCAAGATCCGCGTCCGGTCCGACCCGCTGGCCGACTCGATCGCTTCCAAGATCCAGCACCGCCTCTTGGCGCGCTCGCCGGGCGAGCGAGGAGCCATGGCGCGCTTTCATCTTCGCCGGCAGATGTTGAAAGGTCCGATCGAGGGTTGGCATTATTCGCTACGCTTGGCGACTCAGCCTGCCGATGACGACTGGTCCCTCATACCTCTACCTCCTCGTCTGGCGCCCTTGTACGCGGCTCTCCGCCCGTTGCGTTTATTGCGCAAATACGGTGTCTCCGGTACGGCTTGGCCGCGTGGATCGGATTAGGTCGGAAGACTCCATCGCGCTGTAACATGGGAGACATCGCGCTGTAGGCCTGGGTGGGGTAGAATCACACGGCTATCAGCGGCAGTCTGATGTAGCTGTTGACGGGGACGCCGTTCTGGCTTCCCGGGAATGTGCAGCTAGCAGGAAGGGCCTCGCCGATGGGTTCGTTCACCTCTCCTCCCTCTGGGCTTGACGGCCAGGGCGTCCCGGCTGGACCCTGCGCGATGGTCATTTTCGGTGCGGCTGGCGACCTGGCCAAGCGGATGCTCGTCCCCGCCATCTACAACTTGGCGCAAAGCAGACTCCTGCCCGATCAGTTCGCCATTGTGGGGGTCTCGAGCGAACCTTATTCCTCAGAGGAATTCCGGCAACGCGCAACGCAAAACATGCACGAATTCTCCGCCGACTCCGTTGACCAAGGGACGTGGGGATGGATTGTCAACCGCATGCATTATGTGTCGGGCGATTTTCGCGACGCTGGCCTCTACGCCAAGCTCGCGGCGGTTCTCGACCAGGTCCAAAAGGACGAAGGTACCGAGGGGAATTGCCTTTTCTATCTTGCCATCAGTCCGGAGTTCTTCCCGACTGTCGTCCAGCATTTGGGCGCGGCCGATCTCACCCAGGAAAATGGCCATACGTGGAGGCGCGTGGTCATTGAAAAACCTTTTGGACATGATCTCTCGTCCGCCATTGCACTGAACCGTTCCGTCGGTGCGGCTTTGAAGGAAACGCAGACCTACCGCATGGACCACTACCTCGGCAAAGAAACGGTTCAGAACCTGCTCGCCTTCCGCTTCGCCAACGGCATCTTCGAGCCGGTGTGGAACCGTCGCTATGTCGATCACGTGCAGGTCACGGTTGCCGAGGAGCTTGGCGTCGAGTTGCGCGGAGGCTACTATGAAACTGCCGGCGCGCTTCGGGACATGGTCCCGAACCACATTTTTCAGCTGATCACGCTCACCGCCATGGAGCCTCCCATCTCATTCGAGGCCCAGGCCGTGCATGACGAGCAAATCAAAGTTCTGCGAGCGATTCAGACCTTCAGTCCCGAGCGCGTCTTAGACCACGCCGTTCGCGGACAATACGGAGAGGGATTGATCGGCAACAAGCACGTGGCTGCCTATCGCGCGGAGCCTCACGTTGCACCCGATTCCCAGACGCCGACCTACGTCGCAATGGCTCTGTCGATCGATAGTTGGCGCTGGGCCGGCGTCCCGTTCTATCTGCGCACGGGCAAGCGCATGTTGCGGCGCGTTACGCAGATTGTGATCCGCTTCCGCCGCCCGCCGCTGGTTTTGTTCCGCAAAACGCTGGTCGACAGCGTCACACCGAACGAGCTAGTTATCAATATTCAACCAGACGAGGGCATATCGCTCAACTTCGAGGCCAAAGTACCTGGGCCCGTTGTGCGCCTGGGCGCCGTAAACATGGACTTTCAGTACTCGGACTATTTTGGTACGACGCCTTCGACCGGTTACGAGACCCTCATCTACGACTGCATGATGGGGGACCCCACTCTGTTCCAGCGTGCCGACATGGTCGAAGCCGGCTGGTCGGTCGTTCAGCCGCTTCTGGACGTCTGGACGGCACTTCCGCCGCGCGATTTTCCCAACTACGCAGCCGGCAGTTGGGGTCCTGCCCAGGCCGACGAGCTTTTACACCGCGATGGCCGCGAGTGGCGCAACCCCCCCCGCCATACTCCGCGCCCCCTGGGCCCGCCGCTGCCATCGAGCAAGCCCTAATTGCCGTTTTAGCCTGAGGTAGCTCGCCTTTTTGCTATAATTCGCACATCTTTGACAGGAATTCCGTTTAGTAAAAAAGCAACTCATGGACTTCGATCACCTCGTCACCTTTGTCGAGATCGCCAAGCAGGGCAGCTTCTCGCGTGCCGGGCAAAAACTATACCGTTCGCAGCCCGCGGTGAGCGCGCAAATCCGGCAACTGGAACAGGAGTACGGTCAGAAACTTTTCGATCGCGTCGGGAAATCCGTCCGACTTACGGTGGCGGGGGAAACGCTGCTGGAATATGCCGGCAAGCTCCTGACGCTCCGCAACGAATCTTTGCGGGCAGTCGCCGATCAATCCAGCACGCCACACGGCACACTGGCGATCGGTGCGAACGAAGCCACCTGTCTCTATGTGCTGCCGGACATCTTCGCTGAATACAGCCGGCGTTTTCCCGGCGTACAGATCAGCGTCTATCGAAATTTCAGCCACAAGGTTCTCGAGAAGGTCGAGGACGGTACGGTGGATGTGGGAATCGTTACGCTACCGGTAAAGTCTCCGAGCCTAAAAGTGTACTCCATTTTCCGTGACCGCCTGGTGCTGATGGTGAGCCCTTCGAACCCGCTGGCGTCTTATAAGACCGTGCGCACGAGCGATGTGGCGGAGCAGCCGTTGATCTTTCCGAAGATGGGTTTCACGCGTCAGGTACTCGACAAACAATTCCGTCCGTTCCGCTCGCGTTTGCGCGTCACGATGGAGTTGGCGAGCGTCGGCATGATCAAGCGCTTCGTCGCGGCAGGCCTCGGCGTTTCGGTGATCAGCGAAGGCTTCGCGCAGGACGAGGTGCGCGCGGGCCAGGCCAAACTAATCCCCATCTCTGACATGGAGGTCTGGAGGGAACTGGGCATCGTCTACCGACGCGACCGCACTCTTCCGCGGTCCGCTTCGGCATTTGTCGCGCTGGTTCGACATGGCGTTGGCGCCGGCGCCGCCGGCGAACACCCTGATGGCGCCCGCTCCCCCGCTCACCGCTAGCCGTTTGTTGTCTGATCAGGCCATCGCCCGCAGCTGACTCGCGGTTTACCGCTTTCCGGTCGAATGCGCTTCTTGCTAGTTGACGCGCTTCGCGACCAGTTCTTCTGTAGCAAATCCACTGACGTCGCGAGTGAAGTGAATCTCGTCTCCTGAAACTTTGCCGGTGTAGGTAATCGTGAGCTTCTGGCCCTGGTATTCCAAGTTCTCAACAAAAGAAATGTTGTCGCCTTTGACCGTTCCATTTTGGATCTCAGAGGTTCCGTTGTCGGATTTCGCTGTTCCGGTGAGCTTTTCACCGTCGACCTTGAAGGTGTAGACGTAATGCTGCTCTCCCACCTGGGTATTAAACGTGGCTGTCCACTGGCCGCTAATATCGGCAGCGCGATTAGAGACGGCAAATGCCGACACCAGTAGGGCAGCGACCACCGCCGATCGAAGCATCATGCCTCTCATCCCTGGGGCCTCCCGAGAGGCTCAAGCCACGGCTCTAGATGCGAGGTCCGAGAAGCGGCCGTGCCTGGCCCGCGCGGCTTGTGTCTTAGTCGTCGAAACTTCCCGTGACACCCTGGAATCCGCGCCGCGCTTGCTTAAACAACCACTTCATGACGCGCGTGGTGCTGTAGCAGTAGGCGATGTTGTATCCGAGCGTTGAGAAGCAATGCGGTTCGCACCCCTGCTTCATTTCCTTGAGCTGCTTGGTATCAAACTTATGGTCGGCGACCGTGCCCCAGTCGTACTTGGCATTGTACATGGGGAAGCACGGAGCCAGGGTTCCATTGGTGCGGACGATCAGCCAGTTCTGTCCGGCACGGCAGCCCCAGTGTTCCCCCACGCCGCGCATAAAGCCTTTCATGTTCTCAAGCCGCGCGACGGAATCGACCATCTTGTAGCCGCGGCGCTGTTTTTCGATCAGCCAGTCGAGCAGATCATCTACCTCCGGAAAGTTCTCGGGGTAGATGTAGGTGTCGTTTTGATGGAAGTGCTTGAAGTCCTTCTGCTCCATCATGGGCGCTTCGTTGATATGGAAAGTAATCGCGATCCCGTTGTCGTGCGCGATCTCGGCGAGTTGCTTGACGTCTTCGATGTTGTGCCGGCAGATGTTCGTGTTGAAGAACATTGTGTAGCCGTAACGATACTGCCGTTTCACGAGATATTCGAAGTACGACTTCACGTGTTCAAATGCCTTCGGCAGACCAGGCTTTTCATTGATGCAGTCCACGGCGAAGTTGATCGTCGCGATGCCCGCGTCGGCCAGCCGATCAGTCACTTCGGGCCGGAGCAGGCGACCGTTTGTCGCCAAATACACCCAGAATCCCTTTTTCGCCGCATAGGAAACGACCTTGTGGACGAAATCCGGTCTTAGCAGAGGCTCGCCTCCTGTCGGCGCGAGCACGCGGCAAGGTGTTTGGTGCAGCCAGTCAATCGCGCGGCGGGCCGTGTCTTCGCTCATGCCCTTCACGCGGTTGTCGTAGGACCAACAGTAGTGGCAATCCAGATTACACTTCCAGTCAGTAAACAGGTAGGCGATGATCGGCTGAAAATCGCCCGGCAACAGACGCGATTTGAAGTACGGGAACATCCAGCCCGTCATGTTGTCCCATATGCGCGACGGAGGCCATTTGCGCGTCCCGGTCCGAAGCACGGCTTCGTGAGCCTCCCTATCGGCTGCGTCCAGCTCATGGAGCAGGTCAGGGTGCTCGGGGAAGACCGGCGTGGGCAACGAAAGCTCCTCGGCAGAAGGCTTTGCGGGACGCAGGTGCACGGGTTGTTCCGGCGGGGTCTGCAAAAGCTGATGCAATGGCACGTCGACTCGAAACGGCTGGACGGGAATCGTGGGAAGATTTTGTTGGGGAACCTGGATACTCTGAGACATGAAACCTCCGCGTGAGATGTCCGAGCCAACTCGCCCGGTTGGGTTCGAGTGCCTCGCCCGCACAAGGCTAACAAACCTACCGACCTAATTTCCAGAGCGTCGATGCGGGACCGGTTCCTGGGGCCGTTTTTGTCGTACTGGAACTAGGTCGGCCTGCGGAGCTGCCGGTACAGCTCATTGGCGCCTGCGAACTCTCGCTCGAGGTCCCTGCTGGTTAGGCTCACACGGAGATAATCGATGGCCTGTGCGAGCCGGTCGAGCGCACGGGAAACGTTCTCTGTGTTCGTCAGCAGGATGTCTCGCCACACCGCATAGGGGCTTCCGGCCAAGCGCAGCGTGTCGTGTAATCCTTGACCGGCAAGGGAAACAGGCAATCCGGTCTCGTCGGTTTCGTCCTGGACGACGCGTGCGAGCGCCACGGCGGCAAGCTGTGGCAGATGTGAGACGATGCCCACGGCCCAGTCATGCGTATCCGGATCACACCAGATCGGTCGCGCGCCGATCGCGCGAACGACCCGTTGGAAATCGCTAGCGCGCTGCTCTGTGGTTGCCTGCGTTCCCATCAGCAGGTAAGGCGCGCCGTGAAACAATTCAGGCTCGGCTTGCTCGATGCCGGACTGTTCCTTTCCCGCCATGGGGTGGCCGCCCAGGAACAACGCACCACCCGGAAAGCGTTCCCGAGCGGCTTGGCAAATAGCGGATTTCGTACTCCCCGCGTCGGTAACGAGTGCGTGCGGCTCGGCGCTCCTCGCGATGGTGCCCAGCGCTTCGATGGTCGCGCCGATCGGCAAGGCAATGTAGACCAGGTCAGCGCCACGAACGGCGGAGGCAAGATCAGCTGCAGCTTCGTGGATCGCGCCGCGCGCAACGGCCCGGGCCGCCGAACCGGACCGGCTGAAGCCCACCAGCGAGGTTGCCGGAAATTGGCGACCCAGTGCCAGCCCGAACGAGCCGCCGATGAGGCCGGTCCCGATGATGGCGACGCGGCGAAAGGGAGTAGGGCTCGCCATCTTTCAGCTACGTCTCGTCATGGTGACAAAAATCGGTCCGGGGACGTCACGTCCGGCCTCGACCGGCTGCTGTTGACTCCGGCTTGATCCAGGACATCTGCGAGCGTAACTCCTTGCCGACGCTTTCAATCGGGTGGCTCATGTCGCGCTCCAGAAGCTTCTTGTACTGGGGACGGCCGGCTTGATTTTCGAGCACCCATTCCTTCGCAAACGCGCCGCTCTGAATCTCTTCCAGAATCTTCTTCATCGTTTGCCTTACGTGATCATCGATGACGCGGTTTCCCCGGGTGAGGTCGCCATACTTTGCCGTCTCGCTCACAAACCTGTGCATCTCGGCGATTCCGCCTTCGTAGATGAGATCGACAATCAGCTTCAATTCGTGCAAGCACTCGAAATACGCCGACTCAGGCTGGTAGCCAGCGGCCACGAGCGTCTCCCAGCCCGCCTGAATCAGAGAGCGCGCGCCGCCACACAGGACGGCCTGTTCACCGAACAGATCCGTCTCCGTCTCTTCGGCGAAAGTAGTTTGAATCACACCTGGCCGGGTGCCGCCAATGGCGTGAGCGTACGCCAGCGTGCGATCGAAGGCGTGACCCGATGCGTCCTGATGAACGGCGAGCAAACAGGGCACACCACGGGCCGCTTCATATTGGCGACGAACGAGATTTCCCGGACCTTTCGGTGCGACCATCGTCACGTCGACCTCCTTCGGCGGCGTGATCTGGCCGTAATGGATGTTGAAGCCGTGAGAGAACAGCAGCATCGCGCCAGACTTGAGATTTGGCGCAACCTCATGTGCATAAATTGCGGGCTGCGCCATATCGGGCGCGAGCATCGCGATCACCTCCGCGCCTTCAGAGGCCTCCGAAGGGCTAACGAGCTTCCAACCATCCTGCTCGGCCTGTGCCCACGACGCGCCGCCACGTCGCGACCCGACGACGACGTCGAGACCGCCATCGCGCAGATTCAGTGCCTGCGCGCGTCCCTGGCTGCCGTAACCGATCACGGCGATGCGCTTGCCTTGGAGCGCGCGCGGATTTGCATCCTTTTCCCAGAACATCTTGGCCATGTGGTTTTCTCCTTACGATCAAAATCTCTATGCGCCGCTCGTGACGGCTCCTTGCGACGCCGACGAAACCAGCCTTGCGTACTTGGCCATCACTCCGCCCAGGTAGCGGGGGAGGGGTGGCCTCCACTGCGCGCGGCGTTCGTCGATATTCGCATCGACATCGATCCGTCGGGCCCGGACATCGAGCGTAATCGTGTCGCCGTCACGAACGAACGCAATCGGCCCACCGACGGCCGCTTCCGGCGCCACATGACCGACCATCAGGCCATGCGTGGCACCGCTGAAGCGGCCGTCGGTGACCAGTGCAATGGCTTCGCCCAGCCCTTGGCCGACGAGTGCGCCCGTCACGGCAAGCATCTCGCGCATTCCCGGCCCGCCCTTCGGGCCCTCGTAACGAATGACCACCACATCGCCCGGCTTGATCTCTCGTCGCTGCACGGCTTCAAAGCAAGATTCCTCTGAGTCGAAGGCGCGCGCCGGTCCGCGATGAAACACGCGTTCATGACCGGAAAGCTTCACCACGCAGCCTTCGGGAGCGAGAGAACCTCGCAAAATCGCCAGGCCGCCCTCTCGCTTGATCGGGCTTGCAAGGGGGCGGATCACTTCCTGTTTTGGCGTCTCGTGCGCCTCGCAGATTTCTTCGAACAGGTTTCGGCCCGAGGAGGTGATCGTATCCTCGAGCAGGCCAGCTTCCGTAAGCCGCTTTCCGAGCAGGCGCATTCCTCCGGCCGCGAACATGTCGGGTGCCACAAAACGGCCACCCGGCTTTAGATCCGCCAGAATCGGCGCCCGTGCCGAAATGTGGTCGAATTCATCGATGCTCAGCTCCACGCCAGCGTCCCGCGCGATCGCCAGTAAATGAAGTACGGCGTTGGTCGATCCACCTGTAGCGGCAACCGATGCAATCGCGTTTCGAAGCGATGCCAGGGTAATGATCTGTTTGGGACGAATGTCTCTGTCGAGCAGGTGCATCACGGTCTTGCCGCAGCGTATCGCAGCGTGCGCCTTTTCCCGATCCAGAGCGGGAATTTCGTTGGCGCCCATGGGCGACATGCCGAGAAAGGTAATCGCCGTGGCCATGGTATTGGCTGTGAATTGGCCACCGCAGGCGCCTGCGCCGGGACAGGCCACGTTCTCAAGTTCCAAGACGTCGTTTTCGCTCATCGTACCCGCTGCATAGGAGCCGGGCGCCTCGAACACGTCCTGAATCGTTACATCGCGCCCACGATAGCGCCCAGGCAGGATGGAGCCGCCATAGAGGGAGAGTCCAGGGAGATTCAAGCGCGCGAGAGCCATGACCGTGGCCGGAATGGTCTTGTCGCACCCGCAGATCGCCACCACGGCGTCGAAGGCGTGCGAGCGAACGAACAGTTCAATGGAATCGGCAATCACCTCGCGCGAAACGAGCGAGCCTTTCATTCCTTCCGTGCCCATGGTGACGCCATCGGAAATCACGATCGTGTTGCACTC
>Ga0187783_10000274_pt1 | contig 38665 bp, 39 predicted proteins | sample 1015_SJ02_MP02_2_FD_132471 | JGI IMG/M metagenome (GOLD analysis project Ga0187783, IMG submission 132471) | Tropical peat soil microbial communities from peatlands in Department of Meta, Colombia - 1015_SJ02_MP02_20_MG | ecosystem: Environmental > Terrestrial > Soil > Wetlands > Peat | place... | reverse complement strand
GCGCGGATACATCAAAGATGTAGGATATCGGGGATGAATTTGGGTCAAGCTTTTCTGAGAAATTTGCGAAATTTGAGCGCGATTTTGCTGATCGCGTGCGCGACGCCGGTTGCGTCGCGGGCGTGCACGTGCGCGGAGTCACCGCCGGGGCAATGTCCGGGTGTCAACACGGGCGAGACGATTTTTCTGGGGACGGTGACCGATGCACAGGTGGTCGCGTCAACCGAGCCGCCCGCTCCGGTGAATGCGCCGCAGGCGGATGCGACGGGGGGACCGATCGACCAGATCGCGGCGCGCGTGATTCGATATCATTTTCACATCGACGAATCGTTCGCGATTCCGAATGCTTCGGAATCGGCGACGCCGCTGAGCGAGATCGACATTTTTTCGGGAGGCAAGGACGGGGACTGCGGTTACCGCTTCAAGAAAGGCGATCAGTATGTGGTATTCGCGCACGCCGCGGACGATCGGCTTTTCGCTACGATCTGCAGCGGCACTCGGGAAGCGGTAGACGCGAAGGCACTGATTCCGCAGTTGCGCGCGATGAGGGACGGAGGGCGAGTCGCGGCAGTTTTTGGGGTACTGCGCCGCAGCGACCCGCCATTCCTGGCGCCGCCTGACGATCCGGACGACCCGCTTAGCGATGTGACGCTTCGGCTGCGGTCGAAGTACGACCGCTTCGAGACGAGCACGAATGGGGACGGAGTGTACTCGTTCTACGACGTGCACGCGGGTGAATATCAGTTCACGGCGGATCTGCCGCCGCAGATGGAATTGACGCAGAAGATTTTCAAAGGCGGATTGCCGCCATTCGATATTCCGGAGGGCGCCTGCTACGAATACGATGTGTTCGCGCTGCCAACAGGCCAGATTCGCGGGACGGTGCTCGGGCCAGATGGAAAGCCGCTATCGTTGGCATCCGTTGAGCTTTATCGCGCGGGGACATATTCGGACAAGAAGCCGGGACTGTGGAGCTTTCAGGATTCGCGCGGATATTTCGAATTCGACCACGTCGGGCCGGGGGAATACACGCTCGTTTATAACCGCACAAATCGGCAGGATCCGAATTCGCCGTACCCGCGGACGTTTTATCCCGACGCGACAAATCTGAGCGACGCGCAAACGATCACATTAAAGGAGGATCAGGATCTGCCGAAGGTGGACATCACGGTCGGCGAAGGCTATGCGACGCGGCAGCTTCGCGTAAAGCTGAAGTGGGAAGGGAAGCGGCCGAAGGGGAGTGTGGCGCTGGTAGCCAAAGCGGAACAGGGAGAAAATCCAAGCGCCGAAGAAGTCGCGGAGGGCGTTTACGAGTTCACGATTCTCGAATCGGGCAATTACGCAATCTCAGCATATGAGGATATCACTCCACCTTTGCTGCGACCTGGAAGTAAGCCACCAGCCTGCACGCTGCCGGCCCGGATCGAGACGCCTGCCGTAAAGATTGCTGGCTCTGATACCGACACGAAGGAAGTGCTGCTGACTTTTCCTGAACCCGCCTGCCAGAGCCAATAATTCCAACAATTTTGTCGCTGATGCTACGCGTTTGGGCGTAGCTGACGATTATGATTGTAGATGCAATTGCGAATGCGTGGCCCAGTCTGGCTTCCGAGCGTGTTTCGTAAACAAGAGTTTTGGGACGTAAACGGATGGCGCTAGACTGCCGACTCAGGCAGAACTGATGGCCGGCGAAACCACATCGTCGAAAAAGTTTCGGCTGCGAGCGAATCCTGCGCTGTACGAGATCAACACCTGGGTGTGGCTCGAGCAGCTCTCCGCTCGGTTTGGCAGGACGATCAAGCTCGGCGATGTGCCCGACGAAGAATGGGATTCCCTGGCCGCGATAGGATTCGACGCCGTGTGGCTGATGGGAATTTGGAGGCGAAGCGCGGAATCGCGCCGGATGGCGCTGGCCGATCCTGCGAATCCGCCGGCGTTCGACCGCGCGCTGCCGGGATGGAAAGCGGAGGACGTGGTCGGGTCACCGTACGCGGTGGCGGCATATGTTCCCGACACGCGGATTGGGACTTGGGACGATGTTGACAAGGCAAGCGGGAGATTGCATGCGCGAGGGATGGCGCTGTTCGTGGACTTCGTCGGGAACCATACGGCTGTCGACGATCCGTGGACGCGCAGCAATCCAGACTTTTACGTCCAGGGGACGAAAGAGGATTTCGACAAGGATCCTGGAAGCTTCTACCGCGTGGAGACAGCGAGCGGCACGAAGTTCATCGCGCTGGGCAAGGATCCCTACTTTCCGCCGTGGAGAGATACGGCGCAACTGAATCATTTTAATGCCGGGCTGCGCGCTATGGAGATCGCGGGTTTGCGGACGATTGCGAGCCACTGCGACGGCGTGCGCTGCGACATGGCGATGCTGCAGTTGAACGATATTTTCGGCCGACTCTGGGGCCACCTGTTGAACGGCGCCGCGGCGCCGTCAACGGAATTCTGGGCCGATGCGCACGCGGCGGTGCCAGAGCTGACGTTGCTCGCGGAGGCGTATTGGGGAACGGAGGGGCGCCTGATCGACCTGGGATTTTCGTTCGCGTATGACAAGGGGATGTATGACGCGGTGCGGGATAGTCGCATCGCGGACGTGCGCAATCAATTGGGCAACGAATTGGAGGTGAAAGGGCACTTCGCACACTTTCTTGAGAATCACGATGAGGCACGAGCTCCAAGTGTCTTTGGGAAGATCAAGCTTCCGGCCGCGGCGACCCTGATGGGAACGCTGCCAGGAATGCGTTTCTATCATCAAGGCGAACTTCAGGGATACACGATTCACTGGCCGATCACGTTGAGAACGGTCGCGGAAGAACCAACAGACCCCGATATCGAAGCGCTGTTCGCGAAAATCCTGCGAGAGACGAAAGATGACGTGTTTCACGCGGGCGTGTGGAAACTGCTACAGATCACACAGGAGCGCGATCAGACCTTTTCAAACTTGATCGGGTATGAATGGCGGTCAGGCAAGGAGTGGAGAGTGATCGTCGTGAATCTGTCGAGTGAGGCGTCACAAGGGTGGGTTCATTTCGAAGATGGACGCTTCGATCCAAGGAACTACATTTTTCACGACCGGCTGGATGATGCGAAATATGTGCGAGGCGGCGAGAGTCTGGGAAGCGAGGGCTTGTTCGTGCGCAAGGACGCGTTTCAGGCGCATCTTTTTGAGGTAGTTCCGTCATGATCCGCCCGCCAATCGGCTGTGGATTGCGTTTGGTGCGAGTGACAGTTTGCCCTCACCGGTTCTGAAGGCCCTGGTGCGTGCACGTGATCCCCGGCCCGATTCTGATATTCTTCTTTTCGTGCGGAATTTTCTTGCCGTGTTCGCGCTGGTGGCTGGCGTATTTTTTTCGTCGCCGGGTTTAAGGCCGCAAGGGCCCGCGCCAGCTCAGCAAGCAGCCTCGCAAAACCAGGCACCGCCAACCCAGACGGCGCCGGCACAGCCTCCCGCGCAATCACCGACGGCGCCGACGCAGGTCCCGCCTCCCCAGGCCAAGGCGCCTCAGGCAACGAATCCGCAGATCGTTCCCGCGCCGCCTCCGCAACCGGCTGGACCGGTGATCGTGCTCGACCCAGCGCATGGCGGAACCGATCCCGGCGCACGGGGAGCCAATGGAATCCTTGAGAAGGATATCGTGCTGCGGATCGCGCGCGTGGTGCGCGTGGAATTGGCGCGCCAGGGTTATCGCGTGGTGATGACGCGGGACGGAGACTCGAATCCCTCCTACGATGCGCGGGCTGCACAGGTCAACACATACCACGACGCGATTTTTATCAGCTTGCACGTATCGTCCACCGGGAGAGTGGGGACGGCACGGGCTTACTACTACCAGTTTCCGAATCCAATCGCGGGCGACGGTGAATCGGCGTCAGGAAGACCAGGAACGGGGCCAGGGGGCTTGCTGGTGTGGGAAGAGGCGCAGAGGTCGTATGCGCCAGTGAGCCATCGTTTGGCCGATTTGATCCAGGGAGAGCTGGCGCAGGGCTTCGTGAATTCACCAGTGAGCTCGACGGGCGTGCCGGTCCGGGAATTGCGATCGGTGGCGGCGCCGGCCGTGGCTATAGAAATATCGAGTGTGGCGGTTTCGAATCCGAACACTCTGGTGGATTCGGCTGGGCCAATTTCGAATGCCGTTTTGCAAGCGCTGGTCGCGTTCCGCACGGTAAATCAGTCGGGGACCAAATAGTGTCGCGAAATCTCAAGATCATTCTCGCCACGCTCGGCGTGCTCGTCGTCATTGGGCTGATTAGCGTGGGCGGGCTGTGGCGGCGCGTGCAGCATTTGGAAGAGACGCCCAAAACAGATGAAGAGGCGCGCCAGGAAGTACTGACGCCCCCGATTTCGACCGCAAGCGACGTGAACACGAATGCGAAAATTTTCTGGGCGTCGGGGCCGGATTCCGTTGCGCCAGTGAACGTGTCGATACCTCTCTCGGCTGATCCGGTTGAGCGTTCAAAGCAACTGATACAAGAGCTGATTGAGAAGCCGCCGGCGCCAGGCCAGCGCACGTTGCCCGCGGACGCTGTGCTGACGGACTTTTATGTGCTTCCGGGCGGCACAGCGGTGGCGGATTTTTCCGACGCGCTTTCAGCCGAGCTGCCGTCCGGGATCTTGAGCGAATCGATGGCGGTGAATTCGATTGTCGATACGATTGCAAGCAACGTGACCGGGCTGCAGCGGCTGAAGATTTTGATACATGGCCAGGAAGTGGACACGCTGGCCGGCCACGTCGACCTGACAGGCTTTTTCGATTTGATTGCGCCAGGTACAACGGCGCCTTCCCCTACAGAAACTGCGCCAGCGCAAGGTGGCGCCAAGGTTCCCCCTGCCGGCGCTCGCTAGCACCGCCAATCGAAAGCCGCAGCGCGGACCGGGCTCGAAGTTGACACTTCAACATTCCATCGTCAAACTGACTCCGCAAGAAGAAAGCCAGCACGGAAAGGGTCGGACTTGCGAACGGACGGACGCGCCGCGGACCAGTTGCGAGCGGTGAAGATTACTCCGGATTTTGTGCCCAGCGCCGAAGGCAGCGTGCTGATCGAGATGGGCGGCACGCGCGTGATCGTCACGGCCACGGTGGACGATGGCGTGCCGACCTTCCTCAAGGGCGCAGGCAAGGGATGGGTCACCGGGGAGTACGGAATGCTGCCGCGGTCGACGGAAGAACGCACGCCTCGCGAGGCCGTCCGCGGAAGACAATCTGGGCGCACGCTCGAAATTCAGCGCATGATCGGGCGGACGCTGCGCGCGTCATGCAATCTCGAGAAACTGGGCGAGCGTACCGTCTGGCTTGATTGCGACGTGATCCAGGCGGATGGCGGGACGCGAACGGCATCCGTGACGGGTGCGTTCGTGGCTTTGGCCTTGGCACTCGAGCGGATGGTGGCGGCCGGAATCCTGCGCGATGTTCCGTTGCTCGATTCGGTGGCAGCTACAAGCGTGGGTATCGTCAATGACGAACTGCTGCTCGACTTGAACTACGAGGAAGACTCGAGCGCGCAGGTGGACATGAACGTTGTGATGACCGGATCGGGCCGATTGGTGGAGGTGCAGGCGATCGCGGAAGGGCGGCCGTACACTCGCGCCGAGTTGCAGGATCTGCTCGATTTGGCGGTGGGCGGGATTCGGCAACTTAGTGAGGCGCAACAAGAAGTGCTTCATATGACTTTTCGCGGGCACGCCCGATAACGCCGCCAGACAGATGAGCTCACGCATTCGGGTCCTGCTGGCAACATCGAATGCCGGCAAGCTTCGCGAGTATGGTGAACTTGCGAAGGGCTCGCAGCTCGAAATAGAACCGATTCCGAACTTCGATCAAATCCCCCAATTTGAAGAGTCAGCCCCGACTTTTGCCGAAAACAGCGCGGGCAAGGCCCTCCATTACAGCAGCTTTACAGACCAGATAATTCTCGCGGACGATTCGGGTCTTTCAGTGGCGGCTTTGGGCGGGGCTCCGGGGGTTCTCTCGGCAAGATATGCGGGACCAAATGCAACCGACATGGACCGAATCAAGAAGTTGCTGCATCAGATGGAAGACGTGGAGGAAGGCGCCCGGAGTGCGCGATTCATTTGCGTTACTTCGATAGCGGCGCGCGGCCGGGCGATGGTTGTGGCCTCTGATTTTGTGGCAGGTGTTATCACACGAGAGGCTCGAGGACGCGGCGGTTTTGGTTACGATCCCGTGTTTATTGCCGACGGGCTGGATCATACGTTTGCGGAGGCCTCACAAAAAGAAAAGAATAGCCTTAGCCACCGAGGTAAGGCTTTTCGTAGAGTACTGGCACTCATTTCAGGTCTTGGATTTGGCTCTGAATCTACAAGCTTCTCCGTATAGGGCGAAAGGGCTTGCGTCGGTAGACTGATCGGCGTAAAAGGGGAGCCCTCTCCCACCGAGGTGATCGATGGCAACTTCCCAGATGGCTCCTGTTCTACAGTCGTCCCTGCCCTCAAGGCTGGGTGAGGCTAGAGCTCGCACGGACACACTATTTGACCTTTTGCCCCCCAATTCTTTTTACAGCCGGCCGATCGCCGAGCGACATCGTCTGATTTTCTACTTGGGGCACCTAGAGGCTTTCGATTGGAACCTACTGAGCGGCCCTCTGGGACTCACAAGCGACCAGCCGGCGCTCGACAAACTCTTTGCATTCGGAATCGATCCAGTCGATGGGGGCCTGCCTACCGATGTGCCGGGAGACTGGCCGGGCATCGCGCAGGTGGAGCGATATAACCGAGGGCTAAGAGCAAGGCTCGATGAGAAATTGCGATTGACGCGCCCAGCGATCAGTGGATTCGAAGACGACACGCTGCTGCACGTTGCGATCGAGCACCGCTTGATGCACGCCGAAACGCTTGCATATCTGCTGCACAATCTGCCGCTCGAAAAGAAAATTCCGCAGACGGCTCTCTCGGTGGATCCGACTCCCGCACCGCGACAGCGCCAGGTGACGATTCCCGAGGGGGTCTGTACGTTGGGCAAGCCGCCCGGGAAATCGAGTTCGTTCGGCTGGGATAACGAATTCGAAACTCTAGAGGTGGACGTGCCCAGTTTTTCAATTGACGTATTTCCGGTCACGAACTGGGAATATCTGAAGTTCGTTCAAGCCGGCGGATATGAAGATCCGCGCTACTGGAAACCGGCGGACTGGGAGTGGCGGCGGCGCGAACGAATCGAACATCCTCATTTTTGGCTGACACAATCGAGTTCACTCGCGACTGATCCCGATACGCAGTGGAAATATCGCGGAATGTTCGGGACGATTCCGCTGCCGCCAGCCTGGCCTATTTACGTGAGCCACGCGGAAGCTTCCGCATTCGCGAAATGGGCAGGCAGGAAATTGCCGACCGAAGGGCAGTGGCATCGCTCCGCTTACGGCACGACGGAAGGCGCGGAACGCGAGTATCCGTGGGGAGACGAACCTCCTGCAGCGAAGCACGGAAATTTCCATCATGCACGTTGGGATGGCGCGGCCGTTACCGCCCATCCCGAGGGGGCCAGCGCGTTCGGTGTTTACGATCTTCTTGGAAACGGCTGGGAGTGGACGTCAACAGTTTTTGGGCCTTTGCCGGGCTTCCAACCATTTCCCTTTTATCCGGGCTATTCGGCGAATTTCTTCGACGGGCAGCATTACGTAATGAAGGGCGGTTCCGCTCGGACGGATGCCTGTATGCTGCGCCGATCGTTCCGAAACTGGTTCCAGCCGCATTATCCGCACGTGTACGCCACATTCCGCTGCGTGGAGGAATAAGCTCATGGGGTCAGCTCCGCGGTTGGCGCCCTCAAGCGTCGCACGAGAAACTCTTGCGCAGTTTTCATCGGATGTCGCAGTTAGCCTCAGCCAGCCAGGCCAGAAAGAGCTTCCGTCGAAGTATTTGTACGACCCTGTCGGTTCCGCTTTGTTCGATGTGATCTGTCTTTTGCCCGAGTACGGCCTGACGCGCGCGGAAACGCGGCTGATGGAACAACACTCGGGCGAGGTGATAGATCTGGTGGGCGGGCAAGTAGTGGTAGCCGAACTTGGAAGCGGGAGTGGACAGAAAACGCGATGGCTGCTCGAGGCACTGGCACGACGGCAGCGCGTCAATTATTACCCGATAGATATTTCGGGCAGCGCACTCTTTCGTTGCCGTCAGGAACTTGCGCAGATCGACATGGTGAGCATTGTCGGATTCGAGAGCGCCTACCTGGATGGGCTACACAAAGTGGCGGCACGTAGACGCGAGGGTGAACGGCTGCTCGTCTTGTTTTTGGGGAGCACGATCGGTAATTTCGATCGGCCGGCGGGGCAAAACTTCTTGCGTGAGGTTCGAGCAGTACTGCAGGAAGACGACGCGCTCTTGCTGGCGACGGACCTTGTGAAGCCGGTGGACCAACTGGTGCTGGCATACGACGATCCACCGGGAGTGACAGCGGCCTTCAACAAGAATATTCTGGCGCGCATCAATCGGGAGCTGGACGGCGACTTCAACTTGGCCCAATTCGAGCATGTGGTGCGTTGGGACGATAACGAAAGGCGCATCGAAATGCATTTGCGGTCCAAAAGCTGGCAGCGAGCGACGATTCGCAAAGCCGGATTGCGGTTCTACCTTCGTGAAGGGGAAACTATCTGGACCGAGAGCTCGCATAAATATCACTTGGATGAAGTCGTGAGAATGGGCGAGCAAGCGGGGTATCGTTGCGACGCGCAGTGGAGCGATACGGAATGGCCGTTCGCACAGAGCCTGTTTTTCGCCGAGTGAGGTGGAATTCGGGCTGTAATCCTCCTGTGCTATAGTTTTGCGCCTCATGGCGAGTAAGTCTCCAAAAAAAGCTAGCAAGATAAGCTCGCGCGGTAGGACAACTGTTCCCGCGCGAAAGAGTTCAGCCAAGGGTCGAGCCGGGCGGGACAAGAGGCGCGGCACCGACCCTGGGCGCGTGCGAGCAATTCTCGATAAACTCGACGAAGCCTACCCGAAAGCAGAGTGCGCGCTGAAGCACGACAATCCCTTTCAGCTGCTGACCGCCACGATTCTGTCCGCGCAGTGCACCGATGAGCGCGTGAATCAAGTGACGGCTACACTTTTCAAGAAGTACCCCAACGCGAAGGCGTTCGCTTACGCGAATCCGTCCGAGCTAGAGCAAGATATTCGTCCGACTGGATTTTTCCGCAACAAAACCAAATCGATCATGGGTGCGAGCAAGCAAATCGTCGAAGAGTTTCATGACGAAGTCCCGCGGACGATGGAGCAGATACTGACGCTCCCTGGCGTCGCGCGAAAGACGGCGAATGTGGTGCTTGGCACCGGCTTCGGCATTGCATCAGGTGTGGTCGTGGATACGCACGTGCAGCGAGTTTCGGGGCGTCTCGATTTGACTAAGAACACCGACCCCAAAAAGATCGAGCTGGACCTTATGAAAATAATCCCGAAGGACCGCTGGATTCTTTTCTCTCACCAACTGATCTGGCATGGCCGGCGAGTGTGCCAGGCGCGCAAGCCAAAGTGCATCGAGTGCAACCTCGAGCGGATCTGCTATTCGAAAGACAAGACGGTCTGATGGGCCGCCGCTGAACACACCCCTCCGGATTCCTGGCGAAAACCGAGTCTGGCGCTCGCTCGATCGGCGCGCGCTAGTATTGCCTTCCTTATGAATAGATTGCAGGATAGAGCAGCCATTATGAAATCTTTACAAGTTCCTTATGTGCGCTTGAGGCCCGAGCGGTAGCCTTCGTTTGTAACTCACGTTGTACAGCGAAGGAGAAGTCCAGTGGCCATCGTAATCGTATTGGCCCTTGGCTCGGCGTGTATGTTTTACGGCTATGTCCTGTTTCACCTATGGCGGGAAATGGCGGCGAAGTCGATGAATTCGCGCATGGTGGATGGAATTGCGGCGCTGCCTGAGTCATCGGCGAGACAGGCGCAGCTCGATCGGTCTCGTGCGGTTCGTATCCTGGCGGTGCAACCGCAATTCGTCTTGTTCGGCAATTCTTCGAAGCGGCCGGGCGAGGACAGAGCTGCCCCGCTTTCCCCAGACAACGCCGCGATTTTGGATTGGCCGGGAACAAAAGACGCAGCGTAGGAGCGAGTGGAGATGCGAGACCTATTATTCGTTATTTGCACGATCGGTTTTTTTCTGGTCGCGATCGGATACGTGTTCGCATGCGATCGACTGAAGTAAGGAGCCAAAAGGAATGCTAGGAAATATCGTTCTTCTTTTGATCAGCGGATTGACCGGCGTCTACTTGCTCGCGGCATTGCTGTGGCCGGAGAGGTTCTGAAGATGACTCTGAACAGATGGTTTCAAATCGCGGTGTTCTTCTTGGTGCTGTTGGCGGTGACCAAGCCGCTGGGCGTTTTCATGACGCGGGTGTTCGCGGGCGAGAAGACGTTCCTTGACCCGCTGCTGCGGCCGATCGAAAGACTCATCTACCGCCTGTGCGGCATCGACGAAAAGTCCGAGATGGACTGGAAAGAATATGCAATCTCGATGCTGCTTTTCAGTGCAGTCAGCATGCTGCTGCTGTATTTGATTGAGCGCGTGCAGAACTTGAAATGGATGCCGTGGAATCCGCAGCATTTGGCCAATGTTGGAGCCGATCTGGCGTTCAACACCGCCGCGTCGTTCACGACGAACACAAACTGGCAGAACTACGGCGGCGAGTCGACGATGAGCTATTTCACGCAGATGGCCGGGCTTGCGTACCACAACTTCGCGTCTGCGGCGGTTGGGATCGCTCTGGCGCTTGCCATCATCCGAGGCATCGCGCGAAAAGAGTCGAAGACGATCGGAAACTTCTGGGTAGACGTAACGCGATGCATCTTGTGGGTGCTATTGCCGATCTGTTTCGTGATCTCGTTGATCTTCGTGTCGCAGGGAATGATTCAGAATCTCCGGCCCTACGACACGGCGAAACTTCTAAACCCACAAACAGTGCAAACGACAGGTGCTGACGGCAAAACCACCACGCAGAAAGTTACGGATCAGGTGATCGCCCAGGGTCCCCTCGCCTCGCAGGAAGCCATCAAGATTTTTGGCACGAATGGCGGCGGCTTTTTCAACGTGAACAGTGCACATCCCTTCGAGGATCCGACGCCGCTCACCAATCTCATGCAAATTGTGATGATGCTCGCGCTAGGCGCGGGGCTCACGTACACGCTGGGGCGCATGACGGGGTCCCAGCGACACGGCTGGGCCGTTTGGGCGGCGATGGCGATTTTATGCTTCGCGGGCGTGCTTTCGATCTATGCGGCTGAGTCGCGCGGAAATCCACTGCTGCACGGCGTCGATCAGCAGGTGAGCGCAACGCAGCCAGGCGGGAACATGGAGGGCAAGGAGGTTCGCTTCGGAATCGCGTCGACGGCGCTATTCGCGACAACTACAACGGATGCGAGCTGCGGCGCTGTCAACGGAATGCACGACTCGTTCACGCCGCTCGGCGGCATGATTCCGATGGTGAACATCATGATTGGCGAGGTGATCTTCGGCGGCGTGGGTGCAGGAATTTACGGCATGATCGTTTTCATCGTCCTGTCGGTGTTCATCGCCGGCCTGATGGTCGGCCGCACGCCGGAATACCTCGGCAAGAAGATCGAGTCCTACGACGTGAAAATGGCGATGATCACGGTGCTGATCTTCTGTCTGCTGGTCCTGGGCTTCACCGGAATTTCAGTCGTTTCGTCGTTTGGAACGTCCTCGATTTCGAATCCGGGCCCGCACGGCCTTTCGCAAATTTTGTATGCCTATACCTCACAAGCGGGAAACAACGGATCGGCTTTCGCAGGACTGAACGGAAACACCCCCTGGTACAACGCCAGCGGCGCCTTCGACATGCTGTTCGGGCGCTTTTTCATGGTGATTCCAGTGATGGGATTGGCCGGAAACCTTGCGCGCAAAAAGATCGTACCGGAGTCGGCCGGAACATTTCCGGTAACGACGCCGCTTTTCACGTTCTTGCTGGTTTCCGTGATTCTAATCGTCAGTGCGTTGACGTTTTTTCCGGCGCTCAGCTTGGGTCCGATTTTGGAGCACCTGCTGATGCATGCCGGAAAGGTTTTCTGAGGCGGCCATGAGGAAACGAGAGACCCGAAAATCGTTGTGGACCTGGCAAATCGTTTGGGGCGCAATTCGGGATTCATTTCTGAAGTTGAACCCGAGAACGCTGATGAAGAATCCGGTGATGTTCGTGGTCGAGATCGGAGCGGTGATCACGACTTACGATTTGATTCGTGATCGAATTCAGCATCAGACGGGCTTCGGCTTCGAGCTGCAGATCACGTTGTGGCTCTGGTTCACGGTGCTGTTCGCGAATTTCGCCGAGGCCATGGCCGAAGGACGCGGCAAGGCCCAGGCGGACACTCTGCGCAAGGCGCGCGCGGAAACGATTGCGCGCCGGATCAAGAACGGCGGCACGATTGAGGAGGTCGCGGGTTCGAAGCTGCGGTCCGGCGATCTCGTGAAGGTGACGGCAGGCGAGTTCATACCCGGGGACGGTGAAGTGGTCGAAGGCGTCGCGTCGGTCGATGAGTCCGCCATCACTGGCGAATCGGCGCCGGTGATTCGCGAGTCGGGTGGCGATCGCTCGGCCGTAACCGGCGGGACGCGCGTGCTCTCGGACGAAATCATCATCAAGATTACGTCGAATCCGGGCGAGACGTTTCTCGACCGCATGATCAAGCTCGTCGAGGGCGCCGAGCGGCAAAAGACGCCAAACGAAATCGCGCTGAACATTTTGCTGGCGGGTTTGACAATTATTTTCTTGCTCGCGGTCGTCACGCTGCAGCCGATGGCGATTTATTCCGGGTCGCCGCAATCCGTGTTTGTGCTGATTTCGCTGCTGGTCTGCCTGATTCCTACGACCATCGGCGGCTTGCTTTCGGCGATCGGAATCGCGGGCATGGACCGCGTGGTGCAGCGCAATGTGCTGGCGATGTCCGGGCGCGCCGTCGAAGCGGCTGGCGACGTCGACACTTTGCTGTTGGATAAGACCGGGACAATTACGCTTGGGAATCGCCGCGCAACTGAATTCATTCCTGCACCCAGTGTGACGGACGCTGAACTGGCGGATGCGGCGCAACTCGCGTCGCTCTCCGATGAAACTCCCGAGGGGCGGTCGATCGTCGTGCTGGCAAAGGAAAAGTACAACTTGCGCGGGCGCGAGCTTTCCGCGTACGCGGCAAACTTCATTCCGTTTTCTGCGGTGACGCGAATGTCGGGCGTCGATCTCGATGGGCGCCATATCCGCAAGGGTGCATTCGACGCGATCGTTGGCTACTGCGGGCAGAACGGAAACACTGTGCCCAAGGAAGTGGAGGAAACGGTCAAGGTAATCTCGAATAGTGGCGGGACGCCGCTGCTGGTAGCAGAAGACTGCCGGGTGTTGGGCACGATTCACTTGAAGGACATCATCAAAGGCGGGATGCGCGAACGCTTCGATCAATTGCGCGCCATGGGCATCCGCACCGTGATGATTACGGGCGACAATCCTCTGACGGCGGCCGCCATCGCGCGAGAGGCGGGCCTCGACGATTTTCTGGCGCAAGCAAAACCGGAAGACAAGCTGGCGCTGATTCGCGCGGAGCAAGCGAAAGGCAAGCTTGTGGCCATGACTGGCGACGGCACAAACGACGCGCCGGCGCTGGCGCAAGCCGACGTGGGGCTCGCGATGAATGCCGGCACGCAAGCCGCCAAAGAAGCCGGAAACATGGTCGACCTCGATTCGAATCCGACGAAGCTGATTGAAGTGGTCGAAATCGGCAAGCAACTGCTCATTACGCGCGGTGCGTTGACGACGTTTTCGGTCGCCAACGACGTAGCGAAATACTTCGCGATAATCCCGGCAATGTTCGCGGGAGCATTTCCTCAGCTAAACGTGCTGAACATCATGGCATTGAAGACGCCGCAATCGGCGATTCTGTCGGCGGTGATTTTCAACGCGCTGATTATCATCGCGCTGGTTCCTCTTGCGCTGCGTGGCGTGCGCTATCGCCCACTCGGAGCTTCGGCGCTGCTGCGCTGGAATCTGCTCATCTACGGCATCGGCGGAATCATTGCGCCGTTTATTGGAATCAAGCTGATCGATTTGATCATCACGCATATTGGTTGGGCGTGAGGGCGGCGAGGCTATCATGAAAAAAAATCTTGTGATCTCGATTTGGTTCACGATCGTCACGACAATTTTGCTGGGAATCATCTATCCGCTCGTGGTTACTGGAATCGCCCAGGCGCTTTTCCCGAGGCAAGCGAACGGCGATTTGATTCACAGGGGCGGGCAGCTCGTCGGTTCGCGGCTGTTGGGCCAGCCATTTACCCAGCCGGGATATTTCTGGTCGCGGCCTTCTGCGGCGGGAACTGCCGGATACGATCCGACGGCATCGAGTGGTTCGAATCTTGGTCCGACCAACAAGATGCTGATCGACCGAGTGGAAGCGAGCGTGAAGACGCTGCAGCCCACAAATCCGAACACACCGATTCCCGTGGACTTGGTGACCACTTCGGGATCTGGGCTCGATCCTGATATTTCGCCGGCAGCGGCGGAATTCCAGGTTCCGCGGGTCGCACGAGAACGCGGCATGACCGAAGATCAGGTACGCACGCTTGTGAAGGCGCATACCAAGGCACGACAGTTAGGTTTTCTTGGCGAGCCGCGAGTGAACGTTCTCGAATTGAATTTGGATTTGGATGCCGTGCATCCGATGCACTGAAAATTCCCACCCCGAAACGCTGTGCCGAGGCTAGGTGGCAAGTCCCCCCTGCCACCCAGCCTTGGCTCGCCAACCGCACCTAATTCGGAAGCAGAACCGAATCGACCACCTGGATCACTCCGTTTGATTGATAGACGTTCGGGATTGTAATCGTCGCCGTGCCGCCCTTTTCGTCGCGCAGCATGATAGTGCCGCCGTCACTCATCGCCCAAAGCGAGCCGCCACTAACGGTTTTCAATTCCGCTTTGCCGTGACCGGCTTTGATCATCTTCTGGATATCCTGAGTGCTCAGCCTGCCCGCAACGACATGGTAGGTGAGAATCTTTGTCAGCATGTCTTTGTTTTCCGGCTTTAGCAGATTATCGACCGTTCCAGATGGAAGCTTGGCGAACGCTTCATTCGTGGGGGCAAAAACTGTGAAGGGCCCGGGTCCTGCGAGCGTGTCGACTAGTCCAGCGGCTTTCACCGCCGCGACCAGAGTTGTGTGGTCGTTTGAATTCATTGCGTTTTGAACGATGGTCTTCGTGGGATACATTGCCGCGCCGCCGACCATGGGGTCGTCCTGGGCAGCAAAGGCAGAGCAGGCGACCAGAACCAAAGCGGACACACCAATAGCGAACCATTTCTTCATTTCGTCTTATCCTTTCGGGGCAAGATTGAACTTACAGTTTAAGTACGAGCGGCGGCGGAGTTTGGATGGGTTCGGCGGAAAGTTTTTTGGGCATTTTCGTGATAGCGTTGTGCTGCGAAGTCCGCATTTGAAAAGTGCAAGGTCTGCGGCTGAATTCACACTTCTATGACCACAATCGACAAATCACGTGCGCCGCTGATCGTAGGAATTGGCGGCACGACAAGAGCGGGCTCCTCAACTGAATTGGCTCTCTTGATGGCGCTGAAGTGTGCGGAGGAGGAGGGCGCAAGGACTCGCATTTTCAATGGCTCTTTTCTCGCCACGCTGCCGCACTACGTTCCGGATACTGTCGAGCGAAGCCCCGGGCAGCGAGAGATCATTGAGGCTATCCGAGGCGCGCACGGCCTGATCGTGGCCACGCCGGGCTACCACGGCGGAGTTTCTGCGCTGGTGAAAAACGCGCTTGATCTGCTCGAGGATCTGCATGATGCGGAGCTGAATTATCTCGACGAGCGCGCTGTCGGCTGCATTGTGACGGCGGCTGGCTGGCAATCGGTGGGAACGACGCTATCTGCGCTGCGGTCGATCGTGCATGCGTTGCGCGGCTGGCCGACACCGTGTGGCGCGGGAGTGAACACCACCGAAAGGCCGTTCGATGCTTCGGGAACCTGCACAAACGAATCAGTCGCCACACAATTGCGAACAGTTGGAAAGCAGGTCGCAAGATTTGCGATGCGCGTCCGCTAAGCTCGGCTACCTTCAGTTAGAAAGCACTCACGCCCCTGCTCGGGATTCCTTCTCTGGCGTAAAGGACTGGAGAGCGCTGGCCTCATCGGTCTGAATGTCAAAGATGGTGGAAAGTTTCGTTGCCTGCAGCAGGTCGCTCACTCGCTTACTCGGGTTGAGCAGCTTGAACTCTCCATCCTGGTTGCGCACCGTCGTATAGGATCGCACCAATTCTCCCAACCCCGCGCTATCCAGGTACGTTACGTCCTGGAGATTGAGAAGGATCTTATTCCGTCCGTGCTCGAGAAGTTCATGAAGGACATGGCGGAGCATTACGTTCCCCTCACCCACGGTTATCCTTCCACTCACATCCAGGATTGTCACCTGCCCGGCCTGCCGTGTGGCTGTGTGCATCCTGCTTGGAACGCTGCCCTGTATCCCGAGACCCAGCCGATTCAAAATCGTGCAAGCTGCAGCCGCGGCCTCCTGGTCGTCCGTGCGCACAACGATCAGGCTGCGCCCCTCCTTCAGCACTTCGCGAAAGAATCTCGCATCTTCGGAATCCGGTTCGGCGGGAACTTCCAGGGGCGTGGCTGGGTTCGTGGACATACGGCTCATTGACGAACCGGCCATCGCCCCGAACAGGATTGCGGCTGCTCCGGCGCCGATCGCGATCACTTCGCCGATGCCCGGAACGGCCAGCAGCGCCGTCCCAGCCACGAGTCCCATACCGACGACTCCTCCGGCCATCGCGCCCAGGTCTCGTCCGACGAGCTTTGCCTCAGCCTCGGAACGAGTCAGAAACGCGATCGATTCCTGCGGGACCTTGCAAGACAGCAGTTCGCGAATTGCGCCCGCCGCACGCTCGCGCGACGAGAAGACACCAATCACGGTTTCCATGCATCCTCCTGCACAGAGAACAATCGAATACCCACCAATGCAAAATCAGGAAAACTCGCTAACGCGTTCGCATCCGCCGGCCAAGTCTGCGACGAATGCCAAAAACAAAGCTACGATCTCCCTTACGCTGTGGCTGGCGCGATCCGCCGCACTGCGAGGCTCAGCATTAAGCGCGTCGTCCCGGTCATGATCATGCTGATCCCTACCAGCGTACCGATTACCCAAACCGAGCTGGACGGCCAGTGCCGCCAGACCAGGAAGCCGAGGATCAGTGTGATGATCCCGTCGAAAAGAATCCAGCCCGAGCCGGCGGCCTTGCTCATCTTGAAAAAGACCACAAGGTCCGTGATTCCCTCGGCCACGAAGAACGCAACCAGCGCAAGCGTGAATGCGGCGATGCCCAGCAGCGGGTGCCAGAGAAGGTAGAAGCCAAAGATCAGATAAAAGATCGCCACGAGCAGCTTCCAGATAATGTGGCCCGCGCCTTTCGATTGGAAGGCGTGGATGAATTGAAACGCGCCGCCGAAGATCGCAAGCCAACCGACGATCACGACGATGCCTATTCCCGTTTCCAGCGGAAGCGCGATGGCAAGGATCCCAATAATGATGAGCGCGATTGCCCAGGCGATGGATTTCCCTGAGCCGATGTGGGAGACAACTGGGCTGGCCATATTCTCCTCCGATCAGCAGTAGGCTATGTGGGTGCGCCCTAGCATACTCGTCGAAGGTTCACAGTCAAATAAATCTTATCGGCGTGAACGCGAACGCAGATCGAATGAGCCAAGCGCCAGTTGGCGTCTTCAATTCGTGGAAATAACACAAACACAATGATGACCTCCATCGCTGCCGGTTAAACCGACTCTCAGTATTACTGCAGAGCTTTGATTCGATTCTCTAGCAGCGTGAGGTCGCCCTCGTCCGCAGCCTCCAGCGCTCTGTAATAAGCCGCGACGTCTTGAATGAACTCTCGTCCGATGCTTTGATTCAGTAGCTCTCGTGCTGCTTGGTCCGTAATTACTCTGGCGACGCGTCCATTTGCGTCCGTAAACGGATGAATTATTAGGAAGCGGTGATGAAACTCCGCGAGCCCCGCGACAATTACTCCTTTTGATTGCCCTCGAACCATGTGATGGCGACGATGCCACCAATCCAGCCACTCATCGACTAACATCGGGACCGTTTCGGCCGGTGGCGGCAGATAGCGTGCATTGTCCCGCGCTGAATTGGCATCACCGAGCCAGACTTGCACCGCGCGAAAGCGGCCTCTTACTGCTTCTGGAAGCCCAGGCCTTCTGTTAGGAGACGATAAATCCAACAGAGGGTGGCTGCACTGAACGATGCCGTGGGCAAATCAACTGATTCCACTGGGCGGGTTGCTTGGAGGATTGAGGAAGGGCCTCGCTGAAGATTCATCTCCATTGCAGATGTACGCAAAATGAGCAGGTCTAAGGTGTCCTGCACCATCTGCATTTGCGCGTCTCGTCTCGCTTCGTTTTCGGACAATTTTCGGATTACATCTGCGTTCATCGTGCTCCAGAACGCCCATTGCTCGGCCTCCGTCATCGGAATCCGCAGGTACTCTAAGCGAATTCCGCAGCCCTTAGGCGCATCCAACAGCGAACGCAACCTTTCGAGGTGATAAATCTCGACTCGCACACCGCTTGTCAGTGCTTGCAGTTCTTCGCGCTCGCCAATTGTCAACGGCTGGTTGACGAAGAAGGCGAAAGCCTCAGCACCATTCGCCGCAACACCGCAAAGGTCATCCTTGAATTTCGTGCGGATCTCACTGAATGTCGGATGCGTCGGCGGGAAGTACGCAGCGGCGATCCAGGTTCTCCCGTCTTTGGCGCAACGGACGTCCTTAAGCCCGTCTGGACCTGCTAGTGGATGTTGCGGGTCAACGTCCTCGAATGACTCAAGGTGCAGTATCGCTGCGCACAAGCGTTCCGCTTGCGTCGGGCCATACCGCCAATCGCGCAACGATCCTTCTGTGCTCCCAGAAATCATCTGCCGCCGTCCATCAGCCGGTACGAATTTAGAAATAGTTTTCGGGCCTATCATACAAGCAAGACCCCATGACGACTAAGAATCCGATCATCGATCTCGATGCGTTCGTCCGGGTGCGGGACAAGCTACAGCCGCTCATCGATGAAGACCCGGCAAAAGCAACTGTGGAAGCGCGCGACCGCGCACCATCTGAAGACCGCGAATCTCCACGCCTGACGGATCGCGGAGCTCGCCGGAACTGAGGCGCAGAAACAACTCGCCCCGTTGCTCCAAGCACGGCTGCCACGTTACAAACCACCATCGCTACGGGGCATTGGCGTCTTCAACTTGCGGAAATAATGATCGCTGTTTTCACGGAAGCATCGTTTGAAGTGTCCGATGCTTTATAATCGAGCTATCGGGGCGTAGCGCAGCCTGGTAGCGCGCCTGCCTTGGGCGCAGGAGGTCCGCGGTTCAAATCCGCGCGCCCCGACCAAATCCTTCAATGAGTTCGAGAGGGTGCTCGTCAGTTGACCCTCGCGAACTGTAGCGGAAGTTGTAGCTGCCTGCAGAGGCTTCCACCGTTGTAGGGACTTGACCTCCCCAAACTAAGGTCGTCAGCGGATGGCCTTGTAAGCCTGGAAAGACTGAAATGGTATTGAGCGCAGGTTTACCTGCTATGGGACCGCTTGATTGTGAACAGTGCGATCGACTCCTCGGTGCGTACCGCGAAGCCGCGGCGAGACTTGTAGAGGCTGGGCGCACTCTCTCACGGGACGCTGATCTGCCAACAAAGCCAAAGCTGGATCTGCTCGAAATGCACTGGGTCGAGATTGGTGCAGCTACTCGTGAGTGCGAGCGGATCCGGAAAGCCATTCACGAACACCTGAAGTCACACACGCAAGCCGCGGGAGCCTAAGAAACCTAGGGACAAAACTCGTATCGCCTATGCGCAGAAGGAAGACTCGGTCCCGTTCGCTAATTGATCCGATCGACCTGCATCCGATGGATGGTGACAATAGGGTGCAAGTCATCATTGAGACCCCGAAGGGCAGCCGCAACAAATACGCTTTTGACGCCGAAAAACGGATCTTTGCGCTCAAAAGAGTGTTGCCGGCCGGCATGTCGTTTCCCTACGACTTCGGTTTCATCCCCTCGACCAAAGGCGACGACGGCGACCCCACAGATGTGCTCGTTCTGATGGACGAGCCCGCCTTTCCCGGCTGCCTGCTCAAATGCCGTCTGATTGGGGTCATTGAAGGGCTTGAGGGCAAGAAAAAAAAAGGAGAACGAAACGACCGCGTTATTGCCATCGAAGAAGCGAATCATAGTTACGCCCATGTCCACCACGTGAAGGAACTGGGAAAGAAATTCGTTAAGGAGTTAGAAGAATTTTTCGTGAACTATCACGATCTTCAAGGCAAGAAATATCGAATCCTTGATGTAAAGGGTCCTAGCGAAGCTCGCCGTGTAATCGAGCAGGGCATAAGGAACCTGCGCAAGTAGGTTCTCGCGCTCACGCCACTGAGTCCTATTCAATTCCTTCGTAAGGCTTTCGCTGTATTGTTCCGCGACAGACGCTGCCGCTAGCTTGGTAATTGGTCGGCGGCGATGTCAGCAATCCTCGTACTCGGCTCTAGGGCGAGTGCACGACTCTCCGTGATTACCGCAGACTTATTCGATGCGATTTGAAGACGTCTTCGCTGACATCAACCAATTTTTCGAGGTGCCAAGTAATGATAAGGGCCCAAGTCACTCATTTTCGCGATCGCGCGGAGGCCGGCCAACTCCTCGCTTCGCGGTTAACACGTTATGCAAATCGATCGGATGTCCTGGTATTGGGGCTGCCGCGCGGCGGAGTTCCTGTCGCGTTCGAAATTGCCGGCGCACTCCGCGCACCGCTCGATGTTTTCGTCGTTCGCAAACTTGGCGTGCCAGGACACGAGAAGCTTGCGATGGGCGCCGTGGCCACTGGCGGCATACGCATTCTCGAAATGGGCGTGATTCAGGCACAGCGAATATCGGGCGCTGTGGTTCAAGCCGCCATGACGAAGGCATTGGAAGAGATCGCCAGAAGAGAGCAGCTCTATCGCCGGTCGCGTCCCCCGGCCGAAATTCAAGGAAAAATTGTAATCTTGGTGGACGACGGTCTGGCCACTGGCTCAAGCATGCGCGCCGCCGTGGCATGGCTGAGAATGCAGCGTGCTGCCCGGATCGTGATCGCGGTGCCGATCGGAGCGCAGGAAGTCTGCGACGAGTTCAGCAACGAAGTGGACGAGCTCGTGTGTGCGGAAACGCCCGGGGACTTCTACGCAATCAGCGAAGCATATGAAAGCTTTGCGCAAGTTACGGATGCCGAGGTACGATTGTTCTTGGATCGCGCCAGGGAGACCAACGCTGCCTGAGTGCGATTCCGTGAAGCCAGGCCAATAAAACTTTTTGAGCAGGGCGCTGACACTTCTTGCTGACCACATTCAGTCATCGCCGCCAACATTGAGCGAAATCGACGCGCTCCGTGTCGGGCATCTTGGGCAAGATTCTCGGCTCCATCGGCATCCGCGACTGTCGGCGCGCTTCGATAAAGTTTGCGCATCAATCTCCTAAGAACTAGAATGCGTAACCGTAGCCAGGAACGTCTGGGGGTGTGCCATGCCACCAAGATCTAAACCAGACAAGAAGCGCTCGGCTGAAACCCACGGCCCTCAGGAGATCCCGGACACCGAAATACGACAGACAGGTTCAGATGGCCTGCTCATAGCTGCGATCGGCGCTTCCGCTGGCGGACTTGAGGCCGGGATCGATCTGCTTCGAAGTATGGATCCCGATTCCGGTATGGCCTACGTCTTCATCCAACATCTCGACCCCACTCACAGCAGCATCATCAAGGACTTGCTCGCCAAAGAGACATCCATGCCGGTCACCGAAGTGACCGATGGAACGAAGGTGGTGCCGAACCACGTCTACGTAATTCCTCCGAACGCGCTGATGAGTATCGAGGATCATGATCTGCTTCTGGAACCCAGAGGCACATCCAGAGGCGGCCACATGCCGATCGATCATTTCATGCGCGCGCTTGCCGAGGAGCTCGGAAATCGCGCCATAGGCGTGATTTTGTCCGGAACGGGTTCGGACGGCGTTCTGGGCATGGCTGAGATCCAGGCCCGCGGCGGAGTCACATTTGCGCAGGATCCGGACTCTGCGAAGTACGACGGGATGCCTCGATCGGCAATCGCCGCCGGCTATGTAGATTACATTCTGAATCCCAAGGGAATTGCAGCGGAACTTTCGCGCCTGGCGCACCATCCTTACGTCGCGCCATCGCGGACCATGGATCTGCCCGCACTGGTTCAACCCGATGGGGCGGGCATAAATACGGTTTTTCAGCTTTTGCGCCGGGCTACGCGTGTTGATTTCGCCTATTACCGTAAGACTACGATTCTTCGGCGGATTCAGCGCCGCATGGTCGTCCACAAAATAGACAGGTTCAACGACTACGTGAAGTACCTGCAGGCCAATCCTTCCGAAATCAAGGCGCTGTATCAGGACATGCTCATTCATGTGACGAGCTTCTTTCGGAATCCCAAGGTCTTTGAAAACCTGAAGCGCAGCGTGTTTCCGGAAATCCTGAAGAAGAAGAGCCCGGATTCGAACATTCGCATTTGGGTTCCCGGCTGTGCATCGGGTGAAGAAGCTTACTCGCTCGCGATTGCGCTGCTGGAATACGTCGGGCCCAAGCAGGCGGAGGTGCCTATTCAGTTGTTTGGCACGGACATCAGCGAGAACAGCATCAAAGCGGCCCGCGCGGGTGTTTACCCGGCGAACATCCAGGGTGACGTCTCAGCCGAGCGGCTGCGGCAGTTTTTCGCGAAGACGGAAGGTGGTTACCGCATCAACAAGAACATCCGCGAGATGTGCATTTTCGCGCAGCACAACCTGTTGAACGATCCGCCGTTTTCCCGTATGGATTTGATCTGCTGCCGTAACCTGCTGATCTATTTCGAGCCGGTGCTGCAGGCGCGCGTCGTTTCGCTGTTTCATTACGCGCTGCGCTCAGGCGGCTATTTGGTCTTGGGCACGTCCGAGGGAATCGGGGCGGCCAACAATCTATTCAACATAGAAGATCGCGAGAACAAGATCTTCTCCAAGAAGTCGGCGTCGCCGCGTCAGGTAGTCGCCTTTTCGATGACCAGGCAGACCGAACACGCTACCGACGAGTCGAATTGGGCGACCAGTCCCATCCGGGCCGAGACGAGCTGGACCAATCTGGAATCCCAACGCGACTTCGACCGCCGATTGCTGGCCCAGTATGTGCCACCCACGGTTTTCATCAATGAAGACCTCGAAGTCGTTCACACACGGGGTAAGTTCAACCGCTATTTCAAAATCCCTGCAGGTCGGCCGACGCTGAATATCGTGAAAATGGCTCACGAAGACCTGGTGCTGGAACTGCAAAGTTCCATTGCGCGCGCAAAACGCGAAAAGCGCAGCGTGCACCGCAGGGGTATCCCCATCAGGCTGACGAATGGAAAAAAGAGCAGCGAAGCGAGGCATCTCGTTTCTTTGGAAGTTGTTCCGGTGAAATCCGGAATGAACGAGCTCTTTTTCATGGTTATCCTCCGGGAAGAAGCATCCCCGTCGGTTCAGCGGGAATCGGGCGGACGAAAAGCCAAGTCCGCACCGGCAAACTCGACTTGGAATCAACAAATCAAGCGGCTCGAGCACGAGTTGGCTGTAACCAAGGAGCATTTGCAATCGCTCGTCGAGGATCAGGAGGCCACGAACGAGGAGTTACAGTCCGCCAATGAGGAGATTCTCTCGAGCAATGAAGAGCTCCAAAGCACGAATGAGGAGCTTGAGACCGCCAAGGAAGAGCTGCAGTCCACAAACGAGGAGCTGAGCACGGTCAACGACGAACTGCGCAACAGAAACCTGCAAATTACCGAGGGCCAAAAGGACCTCCGGAGCTTGTTGGCGGGCTTGCACATCGCTATCGTGGGAGGCGACAGCAAGGTGCGTGATTTTACGCCCCAGGTGCGGCAGGTCCTGGATCTGCTTCCTGAGGACGTCGCAGGCCCCATTTTGGAAGTGAAGCCTACGGGCAACATTCCGGACTTCGATGAATTGATTCGGCAGGCGCTCGCGAATTCGGGCGCGTCGGATAAAGAGGTCACCGACCGCTCAGGCCGGCAGTATCGGTTCCGGGTGCTGCCTTACAACGGCGCCGACCAGAAAAGTGACGGTGCCGTGGTAACCCTGATTGACACGGCGCTCGCCAAGAGGTTATCTAGCAAGGCTCAGACTCAGCAGGATGACGGCGGCTAGGCTGATCGGACCACCGAATAGAACACAGGGTCTGGTGTGCGGTCCGAAGTTTCGCAAGACTCGGCAGAGTGCCGCCGCGATGGCGGCTTGAACTTTAGCTTTAATCCAGGGTCCTCTTAAGAGCGATGTCCCGCAAGCGTCCAGTCCGGCCTGATCAACAAACGAATCTGTTCGGTCCAAAGGTGGAAAATCGAAATGATTTGGAATTCCTCGGTTTTCTTGCCGACGGCATGGATACAGGCGTATTGGCAACGAACGCAGAAGGCAGCATCGAATACGCGAATCATACTTTCCGTAGGGTCTTGGGAGTGCCGCTTCATTTGCCGTTGGTCGGCACAAATCTCTTGCGTCGGCTGTCGGGGGCAAGCCGTACCGATTTCGGTGAGGCGCTCGCGAAAGCGAGGCTCGGCCCTGTCCAAGGTAAGCTCGAAGTCATGTGCGAGGACGATCGCACGCGAACAATTCGGATTGCCTTGCAAGCGATCGATCGTAAAGGACGTCCGACCGTATTAATCCTCGCCAAGGACGAAACCGACGTCATTGAAACCACGCGAGCGCTTCACGAGACCGAAGCTTCCCTTCGCTTGCTTTCCGGTCAACTCCTGCAGATTCAGGATGAGGAGCGCCGTCGCATGGCGCGCGACTTGCACGACATCACCGGGCAAAAGTTGGCTGTCGTCATTATGTCGCTCGCAGCCATGGCGAAAACTCACCAAAAAGTTGAGCCGGCCAAGGAAGAAGCTTTTACCGAGGTCATCGGGCTTGTCCGCCAAGTCGAGGAGGAAATCCGCACGCTGTCCTATCTCCTGCATCCCCCGATGCTCGACGAATTGGGCCTGGCGCCGGCCCTGCATTGGTACGCTGAAGGCTTCACGAAAAGGAGCAACATTAAGGTTGATCTCAGCATTCCCCGCAGTTTGCCCCGGCTTTCGCGAGATAGGGAGATCGCGCTTTTTCGTGTAGTGCAAGAGTCCCTCACCAACGTTCTTCGCCATTCGGGGAGCACTGAGGCAAGAATTCGTGCTGGCGCGGACGACAAAAGTCTGCGGATTTGGGTGGAAGATTCCGGGCACGGCTTTCTCACTGCGAGACACAACTTGCCTGCCGATAAGAGCGTGAGCGGCAAAGTCAAATTCGGAGTCGGGATCCTGGGGATGTGCGAGCGGTTGCAGCAGCTTGGCGGCGCCCTTGACGTGCGTTCGACGTCGCACGGCGTGCAGGTCTGCGCCATGGTGCCCATCGAGATTGCCAAAGAAGCTGGCGCGATCCTCGAAGAAGCGACGCCCGAATACGAGCGCCAAGCCCCGCAACCCGTACGGCAAGAGAAGGGGTTGTCGCGGCGCATCCTCGTTGCCGAAGATCATGAAGTGGTACGCCGGGGAATTCGCTCGCTCCTTGCGGCAGAAGCTGACCTGGAGATTTGCGGGGAAGCAGTGGACGGGGCCGAGGCCATAGAGAAGGCTTGCGCCCTCGCGCCAGACCTGGTGATTCTGGATTTGACGATGCCCCGCGTAGGCGGCTTGCTCGCCGCCCGGGTAATTCGCGAGCGGAATTCCACCGTAAAAATCCTCGTCTTCACCAATCACTCGTACAATTTGGTTCAATCGATGCTGCGAAATGTTGGCTGCGAAGGGTACGTGCACAAATCCCGCGCCAGCGCTGACTTGATACGCGGCATTCGAGCCGTGCTGAACGGCGACAAATTCTTTGACTCAGAGATAGCGCGAGTGCGGTCCGCCTGAAAACTAACCCGAGGTTCGGGGCTCACCAACCGGTACTCGCACCGTAGGGAAGTGCCAGCGAAGTCCCTTCAATCTGTCGAATTTTGCCCCTTGCGATTTTGAAGAATTCGCCCATTTCGACGCTGGATGGCCTCTGCGTCACCGGCGGCATTGGCACCTTGCCCACTCCCGCGACTTCCGCAAATTTTATGGTCCCCGGATGATTGAACATGAAAACACCAAGAACGATCCCGATTTTTTCGTCGACCACCAGGTAGCGCTGAGGATCTATCGATTGGATGTACTTCCAAATTCCCGTGTTCATGTTCTCGCGGATTCCCATCGCGTCCGGCCTGAACGACGCCAAGTCAAACCAGCCTTTGGCCGTGGGATTGTTCGTGTCCTGATAGCCGTCGAGGATGCGATTGCATTTCGGATCAAAGGGCACCATGTCACCCGAAGAATGCAGGATGCCTTGGAAGTAGAGATGCGCGTCCTTGAGCATTTCCGCTCGCGGCGTCTTTTCTGACGGCTGCAGCGGCGTAGACCAGGTCGGATTCGGCCCCATCTTTTCAAACGCTGTGGCGTCGTTCGCATTTCGGTGGACGATCGTCTCAGCCTCGGTGATCTTCCGGTTCACCACTTTGAGGCGCAACAGCAGGATCGCTGGGGTGCCATTCTCCCGAATCGTGCCTTCGAATCCAGCCTGCCCCGTGGTGGGGTCGGCAAAAGAAATCTTATAAGTGCCCGTTCCGCTTGCCGTGCCCCAAAGCGCCTGCCCAAGCTTCAACGGAATTGTATTCTCGGTGAATTTCACGTGGTCCGCGAAAGCCGCCTGACCGGGATCATGCGCCACGAGCGCCTTCAAATACTGGTCGATGAAGCCGGTCAGGCAGGCGTAATCGCACGAACTCTTAGGCGCGGTGGTTTGTTCGGCTTGGCGGGCGCTGGTTCGAGCGCCTAGAAACATCGCGAATGCGCACAGCGTGAGGCTGAGAATAAAAGTTAACTTATGCCCTGCGCGCAATCTCCGCTTTGCTGCATTTCGAGTGATCGTCATCGCTTGAATTCCTGTCGAGCAGGCGTTCGAAGGCTTTGCCGGCACGAGAACCTACATCCCAGCTGGCGAAAACGCAATAGCTTGATTTTGAAGATTCGCGGCGGACTGCTGAAGTGCGAGTCAAGCTCCAGGCTTGCTTAGTAGCCGACTCCCCAAAAATCTTCCAGGTCCAGGATCCGCAGTCCCGTCAGATTCTTGGATGGTGAAAGCACCTTCAGCCACACGATCACAGCGCGGGCCTGCTTGAGAACATCCGTGCGTCTGATCCAAACCGTTTCCCCGATGGTCCAGGATTTACTCGTCTCGACGCACGCGCCCCGCTTGCTCACGTTCAGGGTCTTGGCGGGCTCGCCTCTCGCCCCGCCTTCGGCTTCACGGCCAAGCACCACCGGCAGTTCGCACCTTCTTCTCGGGCTGCGTTGAGCGCGCTTGAAAAACTCCGACGCCCGTCGCGACAGATCGAAATATTGCTTTCGCTCCGCCTCCGGAAGCGACTTTTCGTGAGCCGTCACCCGCGTCGATTCGTTCACGATTTCAGACAGGAAACCAAGCATCGCGGTTTTTTCGGACGCGCTTATATTGTCTTTCTCGAGCACCGCGTGGTAATCCTGCAGTCGTGCGGTCGCAATCCGGTGGAAATGATTGCGGCACAGCGAGCGCCCGTCCAGTCTTGCGTCCGCTGAGTTGACGCAACCCTGCCACCCACACACCTGTTTTTGCATTTCCCGAGTCTGAGTCATCCGCCTGAACGGAACCTTATCTTAGAGGATTTCTGCCCAGCGCAAAGTCATCAGTGCGTACGATGAGTGTGAAACACAATGACTCGAACGGCACGACAAATGCTTTCAAGCTTTGTATAGAGAGCAGAACCTGCACCGCAGTTTCGTCCCGGTAACCAACGATCGCGCGGTCGCGTTGGCGGCTCACCCATCGAAGCCGGCCTCAAGTCTCGTCTCGCTCCAGCCGATATACCATCCGTTAGAAGCAGCTGGAGTTGTCTCCGTCCTGCTGCGCCCAGGGCCGCTCAAATGTCAGACGTTCGCGCGCTGATCGTCGATGATTCCGCCGTAATGAGGAAAATCGTAGAACGATCGCTGCGTCAGGCCGGCATTAGTCTGACTCAGGTGCTCGAGGCTGGCAATGGCGCGGAAGCCCTCGGTGTCCTGCGAGACAAAAAGGTGGACCTGATCCTTTGCGACATCAACATGCCGGTGATGGACGGTCTGGAATTCGTGAAACAGCTCGCCGGGTTGGAGAGCGCAAAGGGCGTTCCCGTGGTAATGATCACCATCGAAGCCAGCGAATCCCACGTTGTGCAGGCCCTTTCCTGCGGTGCCCGCGGCTACATCCGGAAACCTTTCACGCCGGATCAGGTGAAGGAGCACGTTGTTTCGGTCCTAGCCGCAAAATCATGAAATCCGCGAATCAGCTCGTCCCTGCGGACAGCGGCCACAAGGACTGGACCCCCGTGCTGGAAATAGCCACAAAAGAAGTCTTTGAATTGATGCTAGGCAGCCAACTCGCCGATGCGGAGCCATCCAAAGCTGAGGGCGAGATCACATCGACGGTCGCGTTAGCGGGGCAGTTGTGCGGCGTCATGAGCGTCTCCTGCAGCCTCAAGGCCGCCGCGCGCATGGCTTCGAAGATGCTTGGCACAGAGCCGGACAACGGTGGCGAGGAAATGCGCGACGCCTTCGGAGAAATCTGCAACATGGTTGCCGGCAATTTTAAAAGCAAAATCCCGGGCCTCGGTGATGGCTGCACGCTGTCCGTACCGACCGTGATTACCGGTCACGATTGCAGCGTCCATTCGCTAACACACTCGGGCAAGCTGGCGGTGACGTTTTTATTCGAGGATATGCCTGTCGCCGTGATGGTGGAGATTCACAACTGAAGTAATCGTCGAAATTTTTCACAACCGCCGGAAATGCCTAGGCTCGTGCCTTCCGCATTCCTTTCGGCCAAATTCCACTTTTCCCCGGCGACAGGATCCCATTCGGATCGACCGCGTCTTTGATCGTTTCCCGCAGTCTCATCAGCGCGTGATTGTTGTAGGAATAGACGCCTGCCACCGTATCCATGAACGCGGTGTGAGTCCGGTATTCTCCCCAGCCGTGCGCGGCGGACACTTCAACCAATCGCTTGAACACCTGCCGCGTGCGCTGATTTTTTGCGACATCGTGCTCGATCGGAAATCCGAAAAGAAGAACGAACGATCTCGGGAAAAAGGCCCAGGGCAGCGCAAAAAACTGATTCTGCGGCGCCACTCCCAATTCCGCATACGCTTCACCGAAAACCTTCAGCACGTCGAAAACAGCCTGGCCGCTCATTGGGATGATCGGCGAAAAGTCCATGTGCCCCTGCGTGGATTGCAGCAGCCCGAAAACCGACAAATTCGGAATTCCCAGGGCCACAAGTGGCGGCCCGCCTTGCAATTTGTCGGCGTCCACCGGAAAACGATACGAGTTGCCAGCCTTAAACGTAGCGCCCGGAATTGCCGAAAATTTCTCTTGCGTGTATTCCCATTGCGCGTCGACTACTTTTGCGGGCCCCCAGTAGTGCAAAGTCGCGCTCCAGTAGGGAAGGTTCTTTTCCTGGCCAACTTTTTCCATCTCGGCCACGGAAGGGCCGCCGGGCATGTCGAGCACCGATCCGCCCTGTGACGCGCGATAGCTCAGCAGCGGGCTCTCGAGCAGCATCGTGCCGCGCACGATTTCTGAATTCATCAGGTATGCCAGCGTTTCGACGAACGGAATCAAATCGTCGTGCCGCTGGACCATCACCGTGCCGTCGCGATAAGCCTCCGGCGACGGCATCAGCCAGACGCCCATCTTCGTGACCGCGCCGAAATTCGATTGCGAGAAGAGCCCGTCGACGTACGGCCCGAATCCATATTTGTACTGCTGCCACGTCTTCGATCCGGGCAACGCGCCCATGCCCGTCCGCATGATCTCGCCATTTGCGAGCACCACTTCCATCCCGCATTGCGCCGCGAAGTGGTCGCGCATCGGAGTTCGGCCGCCTCCGCGCTCGAGCGAATTGCCCACAGGACTGCCCCAGCCCGGATCGGGCGGATCGATCCAGACCTTCAGCCCCTTTTCTTGAATGTAGCGATACAGATCAAAATAGCTGACGCCCGGCTCCACCAGCGCGTAGTGATTGCGGTCGTTCACTTCCAGGACTCGGTTCATGCGCTTCAGATCGAGCACCACGGTGCCCGACATGCGCGGCGCCGAACCGCCGTACGCGAGATTCTTGCCCGTCGAAATTGTCCACAACGGAATCTTGTAGGTGTTGGCAATTCTTACGACGGCCTGCACGTGTTCGACCGTCTCGGGCGCGACTGCTGCCGAGGGAATCGGGTCCTCAGGTTCATGCCAGAAAGGAGAGAAGGAGTCGCGATAAAGTTCTACGTCTTCGTCGGAACTGAAAACCCAATCTTTGCCCACAACTTGTTCGAATTGGTTCAGCGCCTTGGAAAAATCTTCGGGACTTACGCCCGGCGGGGTTCGCATCGCACTCCTAATCGCTGCTTTTCACTGACGAACCCGTGTCGTCCAAGTTTGACGCCAATCAGAATTACTGCGGCTTGTTGTTGCGCGTCAAATACGCCGCGATCGCACCCAAATCCGCATCGCTGATTTCGGTCTTGCGAAAAAACGGCATCACGGTAATCCCGTTTCGTACATAGAGCTTGATCAATTGCGGCGTCAAATCGGTTCGCTTTTCCAGCATGGCCGGCTCCGCGCCCTTATATTTGGCTCCTAGCGCGAGAGTTCCCGGCTTGTCTTGACCCTCGCCATGGCACGCGGCGCAATAGTCTTGAAACTGCACGTACCCTCGCGGCTGGCCCTCCCCGGATACCGGGGTTGCGGTCCAGGCAGATTTGAATGTTTGTTGCTCTTGCGCGGGCGGACCATTCGCGACAACCAACACGAAAAGCGCCGCAATCGAAAAACCGACCAGCTTGCTCATGCTTTGGCCTCCCGAAGATGCTTGGGCCAGATGCCATACCGCCCCGCCGAAAGAATCCCGTTGGGGTCGACGGCATCTTTCAGGGTCTCGTGAAAGCGCAGCAGCGCATGATTGTTGTAAGCGTATGTATCCATGATGACGCTCTGGAACGCTGGAGCCGTTCGGTACTCGCCCCAGCCGTGTTCCGCCGCCCGCTGGACGATGCGCTTGAACGCCGCGCGATTCTTCTTGTTTGTGTCCTCATCTCGCGTCACCGGAAACGCGAAAATGTAGATGAACGCTCGCTCCCAGTAGGTAGACGGCAGGCTGAAAGACAAAGCCGGAACATTGAATTCCTTGGCGGCTTCGGCAAACACGCGGTTCGCCTCGAAGATCGCTTCGCCGGTTCGGGGAATGATCGGAGAAAACCACATGTGCCCATTCGTCGGATTCGGATTTACCGGCGAACGCGCTCCGATCGAGAACATCGTCAAACTGGGAATGCCGAACTGCGGCTTGTGAACCTTTTCGCGCTGCTCTGGCGTGAGCGGAAGCTTGTAGTTTTCCTTTTGTACGAACTTCACGCCCGAAATCTTTGAAAATTTCTCCTGCGCGAATTCCCAATTGGCCGCGTTGGCCTTCTCTGCGCCGTAAAAACTCAGCTTGCAGCTCCAGTAGGCGATCCCGTTCTTCAGCGCGTATTGCTCGAGATCGGGCGATAGCCCACCTTCGCCTTTTGCGAGCAACCCCGCAAGTTCCGCGTCGGGCGGCGCAGGGCCGTTGCCTTCATTCCACTCGGCGATTTCCGAGATCATCGGGATGTGCAGCAGCGGGCTTCCGAGATCCGGCATGCCGTTCGTCACGCGGGTGTTCTCGAGATAGTTGAGCGTCTCGATCAGCGGAATCAGATCGTCACGGCGAGCCACGTAAACGATTCCCGACAGGTAGGCGTCCGGTTCTGGCATCAGCCAGAATCCCATTTTCGTGACCACGCCGAAGTTCGATTGCGAGAAAATACCGTCGACCCACGGCCCGAATCCTGTCTTGTACTCCTGCCACGTTTTCGCGCCGGGCATCGCGCCCATTCCCGTGCGAATGATTTCTCCGTTTGCCAGCACGATTTCCATTCCGCAGTGCGAATCGAAATGGTTACGATACTGCGCCATCAAATATCCGCCGCCGCGATCGAGCGAATTCCCGACAGGACTGCCCCAGCCGGGATCGGGCACATCGATCCAAAGCTTCAGCCCCTTTTCTTGAATGTACCGGTAAAGATCGAAATAGGTGACGCCAGGCTCGACCAGCGCGTACGCATTGTTTTCGTTCACTTCGAGGATGCGGTTCATGCGCTTCAAATCGAGCACGACGCTGCCGGAGAGAACTGGCGCGGACCCGCCGTACCCCAGATTCTTGCCGGTCGATATCGTATAGATGGGAACCTTGTAGTTGTTCGCGATTTTTACGACCTGCTGGACCTGCTCGACCGTATCCGGAGCCACCGCTGCGGAAGCAACGATCTCGTCCGGCTCGCCTATGAACGGGGAATAGGCGTCGCGATAGAGCGCGACGTCTTCATCGCTGGTGAACACCCACTCCTTGCCCACCGCTTGCTCGAATTGCGCGAGCGCGGCGGCAAAATCGGTCGGACTGACGCCAGGCGGAACTTTCATGCTGTGCTCCTGATTTTTCGACAGGAAAACTCGAACCGGCGGCTATGCCCGCTTGACCGGTGCAATCACCCACGAGAACAGCGTCTCGTTTTCCTGCGGCGCAGATTTCCTCGAAGCCGTCGTGATCTTCGCCTGCGTCATTTTGGCTCGTGCGCTTGGGCAATTCGCAATTACATTGGCGATTCGATTCGGCCAATCGTTGGCATCTCGCAGATTGCTGGCCTGCTGCACCATGCTTTCAGGCCCTGTGATCGAATGTTCCACGCGCCCATCGGGAAGATACTTGTGCTCGGCGCGGAAAACGACGCGCATTCGATGATTCCAGGCCAGCTGTTCGAAGCAGAACAGCGGCCCGTGTGCCGTTAGACCTGCGATCGCAACCGGACTCTTCTTCCAGCGCGCGTCCAGATCGTAGTACCACAAATCCGTCATGTCGCCGCGAATCCCGTGGATCGTGGCTCCGAGACGCCCCGCTTCCTCCGCAAACGAGACGCTATCGGAGAAGCGCGTGTCGAAGACTACTTTGTAGAGCTGAACGGGCGCTGCCGCTGCCGGTGTCGCTTGCTTCGATGGAACCGAAGGGCTGGCCGCGGCCTTTGTGCCCGCTGCGATCGGTAGACTTAATGCGGCTACGCCCATTTGCAGAAACTCTCGCCGGCTCTTCATCGTGCCCTCCACAAATCCGTATGACGGTTGGAAATTGCCACAAACTAGTTGCCTCGTCAACAACCAGTTCAGACTGATTGCAACGCTGACGGCCATTATGCCTCGACGATCCTTCTAGCGACGCGCCGGCGGAACATCCAGCCGCACGACAATTCCTCCCAACTCCGGCTTCGGAGCAGGGTAGTACTTCATCACCAGCGGGTCGTGCCCGGGAATGATGTGCTCGGGTGAATCGGCCAAGCGATAAAGAAGCTCGTATCCTTCCAGCATTTCAGCGACGCTGTACACGATCGGGAATGGACGTCGTTGCTCGAAGTTCGCGTAAAGATGCGATGCGTCAGACGCGATCACGACCCATCCGCGCTTCGTCCAAACTCGCAAGACCTGCAATCCCGCCGTGTGACCACCCACGCGATGAAGATGCACGCCCGGCGCAAGCTCTGTATCGCCATCATGAAACTCGGCTCGCCCGGCGTAGACGTGCCGCACCATCGCCAGCGCGTTCTCCACGTCAAACGGAGCGCGCAGAGCTTCGTGGCACATGCACCGGCCGGTGGCGTAAGCCATTTCGCGGTCCTGCAAATGAAACCGCGCGCGCGGAAATTTGTCGAGATTGCCGGCGTGATCGTAGTGAAGATGCGTGAGGATGATGTCGCTCACGCGATCCGCGTCAATGTCGAGCAACTTCAACGATTCGGCCGGATTGCGGATCAGTTCGCGGCCTCGCCGCACCGCCGCTTCCTGCGCGAAGCCGGTGTCGACCACGAAAGTGCGGTCGCTCCGGCGCAGCACCCACACGAAATAATCGAGATCGGACGCGAACTCGTGCGGATCCGAGACCAGAAAATTTTCGCTGGGATGGCGATTGCTCAGGTGCGCATAACGCAGCGCAAAAATTTCGAATGGCTCTATGGACACGTCATTCCTCGCGATTTTTATGCTTGCCGCGCGCTAGCATGCCGCATGGACAACTCGAAGGTCAATTGTGAGGCGCACTTGCATAAGGCATAATGCGCGTTGCGACTGCGCCAGTCGATGGTTGATTTGGCGGTCACTCGGAGGAAGCGCGAATGGCGAAGGAGAGTGTGGGATTTGTGGGAGTCGGGAGAATGGGCTCCCGCATGGTGCGCCGCTTGATTCAAGCTGGCCATCCGCTCGCGATCTATGACACGAGCGAGTCCGCGATTTCGCCGCTCGTTGCGCTCGGCGCCACCCGCGTCGATTCGCCCGCCGCCGTCGCGTCGCAAGCCGAGATCGTTTTCGCCAGCGTTCCCACTCCGCCAATCGTTAAAGCTGTGGCCCTCGGTCCGAAAGGAGTGATCGAGGGTACCCGCGCCAAAATTTTTATCGATGTTTCGACCACCGGCGCGAGCACGGCGAAAATTGTTGCGCAAGGCCTCGCAGCCAAAGGAATTCACGCGGTCGACGCGCCCGTCAGCGGCGGAATCTCTGGCGCGGAGAAGGGAACGCTGGTGGTGATGGTCTCCTGCCCCGAAGAAGTGCTCGCGAAGATCAAACCCGTTCTCGAAGTGATCGGCAAAATCTTTTTTGTCGGCACTCAGCCGGGCCAGGGCCAGACCATGAAGCTGCTCAACAATCTTTTGTCCGCTTCGGCGATGGCGATCACGTCGGAAGCCATGGTGATGAGCGCGAAGGCCGGTCTCGATCCCGCGCTGGTCGTCGACGTCTTCAATGCAGGCACCGCGCGCAACAGCGCCACGCAAGACAAGATCAAGCAGCATGTGATCACGCGCAGCTTCAGCTACGGATTTCAGATCGGCCTGCTCGACAAGGATATTCGCCTCTGCATGGCTGAGGCGGACGCTTTCGGTGTGCCCATGATCGTCGGCAGCGCCGTCCGCCAGCTTCTCTCGATCGCCACCGCGCGCGAAGGCTTCGATGCGGACATGACCGCGCTCGTGAAGCCGGTCGAGGAATGGGCGGGCGTGCGCGTCGGGCAAAAGTGAATTGAGAATCTCGGCCTCCCAGATTTCCTGTAACCAGCCTCAAAAACTAAAACAAAAAGAGGATCAAACTCATGGATCAAAAAACGTTCGAACGCGGCCGTGAAATCCGCAGCTCCGTGCTCGGCAAGGAATTCGTCGACAACGCCTTTCAAACCGCCGACGAATTCAATCTTCCGTTGCAGGAGCTCGTCACCGAATACTGCTGGGGCGCCGTCTGGGGGCGAGAGCACCTGACGAAGAAAACGCGCAGCATGCTGAATCTCGCGATGATCAGCGCGCTCAATCGGCCGCACGAATTGAAAGCGCACATCAAGGGCGCGCTTACCAACGGCGTCACGCCCATCGAAATTCGCGAAGTCCTCCTGCAAGTCGCCATTTATTGCGGCGTGCCCGCTGCGGTCGATTCGTTCCGCATCGCCCGCGAGGTGTTGCAGGAACAAAAGGTCCAGACGCCGAAATCCTGAGCGGGTCTGCGCAGCTGCGCTGGCGCTTGAAAGATCGGAAAGCGAATCATGAAAAAGCATCGCATGCTCATTGGCGGCGAATGGGTCGAGCCCGCGTCCGGGAACTGGTTCGAGTCCATGAATCCATTCACGGGCGCGGCGTGGGCGCTCGTCCCGCGCGGAAACAAGGACGACGTGAACCGCGCGGTCGCCGCGGCTCGCGCGGCTTTTCGCGAAGGCGAGTGGCCGAAACTCACCGCAAGCGCGCGCGGCATGCTGCTCAATCGCCTCGCGGACCTTATCGCCGCCGAAGCCGACCAACTCGCGGAAATTGAGAGCACCGACAACGGCAAGCTCATCGCCGAAATGCGCGGCCAGCTGAAATACATTCCGCAGTGGTTTCGCTATTTCGGCGGGCTCGCGGACAAAATCGAGGGCCGCGTCATCCCCATCGACAAGCCCGGCGTCTTCAATTTCACGCGCGAAGAGCCGGTCGGCGTGGTCGCGGCGATCACGCCGTGGAACTCGCCTCTGCTGCTCGCCACCTGGAAGCTCGCGCCGGCGCTCGCCGCGGGCAACACAGTCGTGTGGAAGCCGTCCGAATTTTCGTCCGTTTCCGCGTTTGCGTTCGGCGAACTTTTCGAGCGCGCCGGATTCCCGCGCGGCGTGGTCAACATCGTGACCGGCTTCGGCAACGAGGTCGGCGAGCCGCTGATCACGCATCCGGATGTCGCGAAGGTCGCGTTCACCGGCGGCGACCGCACCGGCGAGCACGTCTACCAACTGGCGGCAAAAGGAATCAAGCGCCTCACGCTCGAATTGGGCGGCAAATCCGCGAACATCGTTTTCGACGACGCCGACCTCGATGAAGCGGTGAAGGGCGTCGTCTCGGGAATCTTCGCCGCCACCGGCCAAACTTGCATCGCCGGCTCGCGCGCGCTGATCCATCGCCCGATTCACGAAAAATTTGTCGAGAGCCTGCTCGCGCTGGCGAAGACGGCGCGCATGGGCAATCCGCTCGACACCGGCACGCAGGTCGGGCCGGTGACCACGCGCCCGCAGTACGACAAAGTTCTCGATTACATTCGCATCGCCAAAGGCGAAGGCGCCGTTTGCCGTCTCGGCGGGGCGCCCGCGCAGCGGCCCGAATGCGGCTCAGGCTGGTTCGTCGAGCCGACCATCTTCACGGGCGTGAAGCCGGATATGCGCATCGCCCAGGAAGAAGTGTTCGGTCCCGTGCTCTCGATCATTCCGTTCGATGACGAAGACGAGGCGGTGCGGATTGCGAATGGCACGGTGTACGGCCTCGCCGCCGGCGTCTGGACCAAGAGCATTCGCCGCGCGCTGACGATGTCCGAGCGCCTCGAAGCGGGCACCGTCTGGGTGAACACGTATCGCGCGGTCAGCTACATGTCTCCTTTCGGAGGATACAAGCGGTCGGGAATCGGCCGCGAGAGCGGCGTCGACGCGATTCGCGAATATTTGCAAACGAAAAGCGTCTGGATCGACATCGCCGGGAATGCGCCAAACCCGTTCGTGATGCGATAGCGCGATTCGATCGCGGCGGCAGCTCGATCACGCCGTCGCAACCGCGCGGGATTCGCGGCCGCCGCGGCCGATCCACCACCACAGCGCAGTTCCGAGGACCGGAACCAAACTCAGCGAGACGAAAATTAGCGCGTAGCGATGCTGGTCGAACCAGCGCCCATAGATCGCGAGCAAAATCGCGACCACGGCGGACCATGCGCCAGAGCCGATGCCCGCGACCATGCCGGTGGCGTCGCGAGAATAGGCGCGCGCGCTGAGATGAAGCGACGTGACGATAAAGCCCACGGCGACGAACATGGCCCACGAGAAAAGCGCCAGTGCGGCGATCCACGATTGGGTTTTCGTCATGAGCGAAAGCGGGAGCGCCAGCGCCGTCATCAGCAGATACAAACGCACGGGGCGCGCACGGTCGCGCACGAAGCGATCGCAGATCCAGCCCCAGAAGTAGTAGCCGCCTTCCCAGCAGACGGCGGGAATCCAGAGAATTTTTCCGAGCTGAGCTTGCGTCAGGCCGAGCACGCGATTCAGATACAGCGGGCTCAAGTAGAGGCTTGGACCGAGAGCGGCGCCTCCTAGTCCCATGCCCACGACCAGCAGCCAGAAGCGGCGCTCGAGCATGTTGGGCCAAACAAAACGCAATCGCGATCGCTCGACGGGGCGAACCAGCGGCGGCCGCGCCACAAACCACCAGACCACGAGCCACCCGAGCCCCAACGCGCCGGTGAACAAGAACGCGGCGCGCCATCCCCAGCGCAGCGCAATCGGCGTGATGATCACCGGAGCGAGAATGGCGCCGACCGACGCGCCGCTGTAGGAAATTCCCATGCCGCGCGATTGCCGGTCGAGGGGCAGGGAATCGGCGGCGGTGCGCAGCCCTCCGGGGAATGTCGCGCCTTCGCCGAAGCCGAGCAGCGCCCGGGCCGCAGCGAAGCCGAGAAATCCCGCGACCCAGGCGTGGGAGGCGCTGGCAACCGTCCAGATCCCGACAGCGGCCAGCATTCCCGCGCGCAGCCCGACGTAGTCGAGCAGCGATCCCCACAGCGGATTGGCGATCATGTAGACGATGGAGAAGACGGAGATGGCGTCGGCGTAGGAGGCGGCGCTGAGACCTGTGTCCCTGAGGATCATGGGAGAGATCACGGCCAGGGCCTGTCGGTCGATGTAGGAGAGGCAGGAGCAGGTCATCATGGCCGCGACAGGGAGCCACATGCGCCAGCCGGAGCTGGTTTTGGCGGCTTCGACCAGTTGGCGCTCCGCCGGGTTTGCGGAAATGGACATTGTTGTCCCGTCTCGGGTGGCGAACGAGCCGGGAGTGTACCACGCGGGATTCGGACCGATCAGCGGCGATCGACGGCCTGCAGGTCTGGCGCTTGTGCGCCCCGTTCATT
>Ga0187783_10000273_pt1 | contig 38724 bp, 46 predicted proteins | sample 1015_SJ02_MP02_2_FD_132471 | JGI IMG/M metagenome (GOLD analysis project Ga0187783, IMG submission 132471) | Tropical peat soil microbial communities from peatlands in Department of Meta, Colombia - 1015_SJ02_MP02_20_MG | ecosystem: Environmental > Terrestrial > Soil > Wetlands > Peat | place... | reverse complement strand
CTGGTTCGTCACCGCTCTGATCGTCGGCTTGATCTTCTTCTTCGCTTACGGTTTCAGAAAATCGAATCCGGCCGAAGTCGTGCCGGTCGAAGAGCCCGCCGGCCTCACCGAATTCGCGTAAGCGGCGCGGCCGATGTGACGTTCGCGTGGCGTTACTGGGCTGGTGCGCCTTGCGGGTTTGGGGCTTGGCCGATGCCCGGCGTAATCAGCTCGATCCGCGCGTTTCGCTGATCGTACTTGGCGCGTACGTGAAGCGCGCGGGCGACGGCATCGAGCGAAATCATAATCCGGCCTCGAACCCGAAAGGGCGCGTGTTTGAGCGTGAACGGCATCCCGTTCACGGTCGCGTGCGTCTCTCCGACGCGCACCCGCAGCGACTGGTTGCCGAGGACCACGAAGACGCTCTCCGTCTTGGGGTCGATCTCAGTTTCGGCGCCCAGCGCGTCGGCAATCGAGCGCAGCGGCACGAACGCCTTGTCGTTTGCCGTTGTGACCGGCGGGACGTCGCTGTCAACGCGCTCGCCGTCGACCAGCATGACGATCGGTCGAGAATACGCGAGCAGAATGGAAACGACGAGCGCAACCGCCGCGATCAGGCCCAGACGCCGCAAACTCATCCCTCGATAGAGTGCGGCAGCGCGACGGATCACGCACCGATCTCCCCGACGAACGCCGGATACTTTTCGGCGATCACCTTCTCGATTTCCAGGCGCAGCATGCCCAGCAGCTCGCTCTCCGGGTACGTCCCGACCAGCTCGCCGGCGCGATAAATCGCGCCCTTTCCTTTGCCGCCGGCAACGCCCACGTCCGCCATCTTCGATTCGCCCGGACCGTTGACGACGCAGCCCATGACCGCGACCTTCACCGGCGCGCTGTACGATTTGGCGATCGCTTCGACCGCCCGGCCAAGCTCTAGGACCGATATTTCGGCTCGCCCACACGAAGGGCAAGCGGTGATTTCAAAACCTTTCTCGCGCAGCCCGAGAGACTTGAGAATTCCCCAGCAAACCGGGACCTCTTGGATCGGATCGTCGGCTAGCGACACGCGGATCGTGTCACCGATGCCTTCCCACAACAGAATCCCAAGACCGATGGACGATTTTATCGTCCCGTCGCGCAGCAACCCAGCCTCGGTAATTCCAAGATGAAGCGCGTATGGCGTTGCGCGATCGCGCAAGCGCGTATCCATCAACCGGTACGCGTGCACCGTGGTGGCCACGTCGTGCGCCTTGAGCGAAATTGCGATATCGGTGTGCCCGTGCTCCTCGAGAATCTCCACGTGGCGCAATGCCGAGAGTACCATGGCCTCGGCCGTATGACCGAGCGACTTCTCGAGGTCGGGCGCGAGCGAACCCATGTTGACGCCGACGCGAATGGGAATGGCGCGCGTCTTTGCCGCCTCTACGACTTCTGCCACCTTCTTGGGATCGCGAATGTTCCCCGGATTGAGACGCAGTTTAGCGACGCCGGCTTCGATCGCGGCGAGGGCCATCTTGTGATCGAAGTGAATGTCGGCCACGATCGGAACGGGCGACCGGTGCACGATCGCCGGCAGCCCGGCGGCGTCCGGCGGGTCCTTGACCGTGACCCGCACGACCTCGCAACCTTCCATCGCCAAACCGTAGATTTGCTCGAGCGTCGCATCCGCGTCGGCAGTGTCGGTGGTCGTCATCGACTGCACGGCTACCGGGTGGTCTCCGCCGATCCAAACGCTCTTGGCGTCGGTCTTGCCCGTTTTGTTTTGCAAGAAGATCGGCTTGCTCTTGCGTCGCACCCGCAGCACGCTACATGACTCCCTGACCGCTGATGATCCGCGCGATGTCGTGGAAGGCAACGAGCACGATCAGCGCCATGAGTGCGGCGAAACCGGCAATGTGGACCATTGCCTCCTTCTCGGGATCGACCGGGCGTCCGCGGATGAGCTCGGCAATGATGAAAGCGGCTCGTCCGCCGTCGAGTGCCGGAATGGGCAGGAGGTTAAATAGCCCCAGCGCAAACGAAATCGTCGCTGCCAGCGAGAAATACGGTCCCCAGCCCCAATCTTGAACCGTCGCCGCCACCTGTCCCATGCCGATCGGGCCGGCAACTTGCGGCGCGTACTTGGCGAACTGGGTCACCAACAGCGCAACGCCGTCCACCGTTTGCACCGCAATGTTCGCATACGCTTCCCCGCTCTGCCTCACGGCAACCAAAAACGGAACGTGGACGTATGCCGGAACGGGCGAAAAGCCGATGCAACCGAAGTTCCTGCCGACTTGCGGCGGGCACGGCCGCGGTACCACCAAGACTTCGCTGCGAACCCCGTTACGTTCGTACACGAGATCGAGCCGCTTGCCCAACGAGTTGTGGATGGTATCCACGAGACTCTTGCCGCTGACGATCGCAACGTCGTCGATCGCCACGATGCGGTCGCCGGGGCGAATGCCGGCGGTCAAAGCCGGCGACGCCGGCAGAACCTCGCCGACCACCGGCTGCGCCCGATCGCTCGCCACACCGAACGCCAGCGCACCGATCAACAGAATGACGTAGCACAGCGCGAAGTTTGCAAATGGTCCGGCAAGAATTATGAGCAGCCGCCGCCACGGCGACTTTGCCTGGAAGTTCTCTTGCGACTCGTTTGCGCCGGCACGAAATTCGCGCTGCTGGGCGGCCTCGGAGACGCGCGCGTCCTCACCTTCCATCAAACAGAAGCCGCCGATGAAAATGGCGCGCAGCGAATACATCGTGCCGCTGCGGCGGCTCGTCCAGCCCAACAAGCGGGGCCCAAAGCCGACCGCAAACTCGATGACGTGCACGCGGTTTGCGCGCGCCAGCGCGAAGTGCCCCAGTTCGTGAAGTACGATCAGCACCGAAAGCATCACCAAGAACGTGACGACCTTCTCGAACCCGACTAAAGTCACGACGGCAAGCAGAGTCACAGCGTGGACCTTTCGATGCCGGCGACGATCTCTCCGGCGATGTTGCGCGCCTCCCGGTCGGCGTTTCTCACCCCTTCCAACGTCGCCTCGTGGGAAGCCGCGCGATCCATCGCCGCCTCGATGATCTCGGGGATGCGCCCAAAGGCGATTCTGCCTCGAACGAAGGCGTCAACGGCGACTTCGTTTGCGGCCGACAGGACGGCAGGTTGCGTGCCGTTCGCGGCGAGCGCTCGATATGCTAGGCCGATGCATGGAAAGCGAACCGGATCGGGCGCTTCGAAATCGTAGCGCAGTGCGGCTTCGCCGTTTTGCGCCCCTAGCGCTTGGAGCACGCTCTGGTCCGCGTTGGCGAACCCGGGAAGCCGTTTGGGATAACTCAACGCGTATCCAATGGGAACGCGCATGTCCGGCGCCGCCAGCTGAGACTTGACGCTCCCGTCGCTGAACAGCACGAACCCATGCGCGATCGATTGCGGGTGCACGACGATGCGAATGCGATCGCCCTCTACCCCGAACAGCCTGCTGGCCTCGATCACTTCGAGCCCTTTGTTCATCATGGTCGCCGAATCGATCGTGTTCTTCGTTCCCATGCGCCACGTTGGATGGGCGAGCGCTGCAGCAAGATCGGCACGTTCGATCGCTTCGCGCGACGCGCGTAAGAACGGGCCTCCCGAGGCCGTCAAGACGATCGCCGTCACGCTCGCAGGCTCTTCGCCGACGAGACACTGAAAGATCGCGCTATGCTCGCTGTCCACGGGCAGGAGACGAGCGCCGCTGCGCTTCGCCGCTTCGACCAGCAGCGCGCCGGCCGCGACGATCAGTTCTTTGTTTGCTACGGCAACGTCGATGCCGCGTTCGACCGCCGCGAAAACGGCTTCGAACGCGACCGATCCATCCGTTGCGGCGAGGACGACTTCGGGATCGCTCTCGACGGCCACCCGCAGCAATCCGGCTGCTCCGTCCGAGGCCGTGCTGGTAATCTCGACGCCGAACCGATGCGCCTGACGGGCAAGCAATTCGCCGTTGCGCCCGGCGGCCAGCCCCACCACCGCGAACTCCTGCGGATAGCGCGCCAGCACGTCGAGCGCCTGCGTTCCAATCGAGCCGGTCGAGCCCAAGATTGCGATTCGTTTCCGAGCGCTCATTGCACTTGAAGGATCCCCAACACGTGCAGCATCGCATAAAAACCAACGCCGCCCAAAAAATAGGAGTCGAACCGGTCGAGGACGCCGCCGTGCCCTTGAATCATTGCGCCGGCGTCTTTTACGCCCGCATCGCGCTTAAACGCCGATTCGACCAAGTCGCCCACTTGCGCTGCAATCGACGTTGCAAGCCCGAGAACGCCGCCCTGCCACCACGCAAGGTGGAGTTGCGGCAGCCACGTCGCCCCGATCGCGAGCAGCGTGACGATGACGAGCGACCCAACCGATCCTTCGACCGTCTTATTGGGCGAAATTCGAGTAAGCGAGTGACGTCCCACGCTGGCCCCGACCAACATGCCGAACGTATCGGTCAGCGCGATGATCGAGATAACGTAGAACGTGAGCCACATGCCGTCGCCGGCAATCTGCCTGATGAAAACGAAGTACGTCAGCAGTTTTCCGATATACAGTACCGCGAGCAGCGTGTAAGCCGTGCGCGCGAAATAGCCCTTTTGCTCGCCGTACATGCCGATTGCAAAGGCGACGATCACGATTCCGGCGAGCAGCACGCCTTCCCACTTGTGAAGCACGCCGAATACCGCCAAGGCGACGTAACCGAAGACGCCGAGCACCGCAACGGGGTACTCCAACGGCTGCCCTTTGATCGCGCACAAGTAGTTGAACTCGTAGATGCTCGCAAGCCCAATCGCCAGCAGCAAGCCGTAGAATGCCCAGGGGTAAAGAACGCAGCAGAGCCCGATCGCCGCGACCAGCAAGCCGGCGACGATACGGCGCTCGGTCAAGCCCCGCCGAAGCGTCGTTCCCGCTGTTGAAACTCGATCAGCGCCCGTACGAAATCGTCCTTTGAAAAATCCGGCCAGTAGACGTCGGTCATCACCAGCTCGGCATAGGCCGCCTGGTAGAGCAAAAAGTTTGAGAGCCTATGCTCCCCGCCCGGCCGGATCAGCAGGTCGAGCTCGGGCAGATCCGCCGTATAAAGGTAACGATTGATCAGCCCCTCGTCGATCGCCTGCGGCGTCAGGGCTCCACGTGCCACGTCGCGCGCGATCGCTTGGACCGCCCGTTTGAGCTCGGCGTGCGAACTGTAGTTGACGGCCAAGTTGAGCAGCAGCCCGCCATTGGCCGCGGTTTCGCGTTGCAAGTCGGCGAGCGCGCCGCGCGGTGCCGGCGGAAGCGATTCCCAGTCGCCGATAACCCTGACTCGTACGTTATTGCGACGCAGCTCCAGCAGCTCGTTTCTCGCGAAGTGAACGCACAGGTCGAAGAGCAACGAGATCTCGCGCGCGTCGCGGTTCCAGTTTTCGGTCGAGAAGCCGTAGACCGTCAACGCGCCGACGCCCAGGTCGCTGGCGGCGCGGGTGACGTGCCGCAGCGCGATCATCCCACGGCGGTGCCCTTCGATCGCCGGAAAGCCGCGCTCTTTAGCCCACCGGCGGTTGCCGTCCATGATGATCGCTACGTGTCGCGGCATCGCGCGAACGTCGAGCGCGAGGCGAGCTTGCGCGGCAAGCGAGATGCTCACTGCTGGTACGACTCGTATCCAACGGTGAGTTCGGCGGACCGGTCGTCGTCGAACTTCAGGCGAAGAACGCGCAACCTGCCGCAGCCGACCCACGAACCATACGGGGCGAGCATGCGAAGCCGAATGCGTCGGCCACCCAACACACGCCGTGCCTGCACTTCGGGCACGAGCACCAAGTCCTCACTCACACTTCCATGATCTCTTTTTCTTTGGCTGCGACCAGGCCGTCGATCTCCTTGACGTATTTGTCGGTCAGCCGTTGCAGGGAATCTTGCATCCGTTTGTTGTCGTCCTCGGTGATGTCGTGGGACTTCAACTGACCTTTCAATTCATCGTGTGCACGATGCCGTACGTTGCGAACTGCGACGCGGCCGTCTTCCGCCTTTTTTTTCACTACCTTGGCGAGCTCCACGCGCCGCTCTTCGTTCAGCGGCGGAATAGCGAGACGAATGGCCGAGCCGTCCACGTTAGGAGTAAGCCCGAGATCGCTCTTTTCGACTGCTTTGCGAATCGAACCGACGACGCCCTTATCCCAAGCCGTGATCAACAGCGTCCGAGAATCGGGCGTAGAGATACCCGCCACCTGCTTGAGCGGTACGGTCTGGCCGTAGGCTTCGACCACGATACGATCGAGCAGCGCCGGAACCGCGCGTCCGGTTCGAATCGAAGAAAACTCGTTGCGCGTCGCCTCCACGCACTTCTGCATCCGTTCCTCGATCGACTTGAAGTACGGCTCCGTCACGTCATGCGTTCCTCGCGCCGACCGGCGTGGCCTCGCGACGGCCGACGTACGTGCCGATTGCCTCGCCCCAGATTACGCGCCGGATATTGCCGGGGACGGACATGTCGAAAACTATGACCGGCAAGGCGTTGTCCATGCACAGCGCCATGGAGGTCGAGTCCATCACTTCCAGCCCGCGTTGCAGGACGTCCATGTAATCGAGACGCTCGAAGCGTGTGGCGAGCGGGTCCTTCTTCGGATCGGCAGAGTAAATCCCGTCGACCTTAGTTGCCTTGAGGATCGCCTCGGCGTTGACTTCGACGGCGCGCAGCGCGGCGGTGGTATCGGTGGTGAAGTACGGATTTCCGGTGCCGGCCGCAAAAATCACGACTCGGCCTTTTTCCAGATGCCGGATCGCTCGACGCCGAATGTACGGCTCGGCAATTTGGTGCATTGCGATAGCGGTTTGCACGCGTGAGGCCACGCCCATGCGCTCGAGAGCGTCTTGCAGCGCCAACGCGTTGATTACCGTGGCGAGCATGCCCATGTAGTCGGCGGTCGCCCGGTCCATGCCCGCTTCCTCGTGAATCTTGCCGCGCCAGATGTTCCCACCGCCGACGACGATCGCGACCGAGACGCCGGCCCGGCTCACTTCGGCGATCTCTTCGGCCATCGTATGCGTCGTCGTGACGTCTACGCCGTTGCGCTCACCGGCAAAGGCTTCGCCGGAAATCTTCAGCAGGACGCGCCTGAAGCGCGGCCCGTTGCGCTCACTCACCGAGAGCGTATCGGGTAAAGCGGCGCACGCGGATTCTCTCCCCGAGCGCGGCCACCGCTCGGTGGAGCAGGTCGGCCACGCTGATCGAATCGTCCTTGACGAATGCCTGGTCGAGCAAACAGTGTTCCTCGAACCATTTGGTCAGCTTTCCTTCCACGATGCGGTCGCCGACCTCCGGACCTTTGCCCGGCGGCACCGTCGCGCGGAATTCCGTTTTCAACCGCTCTACGACCTCACTGGGCACGCTTTCCCGGTCGAGATATTGCGGCGACATCGCCGCGACGTGCATCGCTATGTCGCGCGAGAGATCGGCGAACTTTGGGTTGCGCGCTACGAAATCGGTTTCGCTGTTGACCTCGACCAGTACCCCGATCTTTCCGCCGGAGTGGATGTAGCTGGTGACCAGCCCTTCGTCGGCCGTCCGTTCGGATTTTTTTGCGGCCTGGGCGGCGCCTCGCTCGAGCAGCAGCGCTTTAGCGCGCGCGACGTCCCCGGCCGCATCGAGAAGGGCTTGCCGGCAATCCATCATCGGTGCGCTGGTCTGGTCGCGCAATGCCTTGATCTCTTCAGGCTTTGGCTGGTAGGAGATCACCGGCCGGCCTCCGTCCTGCTCTCGCTCTCCTCGCCGAGCGGCTCGGGGGCGGCTTCGTAGACGTCGCGATCGTATGCGCTCTCGGTCTCGGTCTTGCCCTCGATGATCGCGTCGGCAATCTTTCCAACCATGAGTTTCACCGCCCGAATCGCATCGTCGTTACCGGGAATGGGATAATCGATTTCGTCCGGATCGCAGTTGGTATCGATGACCGCGATGATTGGGATCTTCAGCTTGCGCGCCTCCAGGACGGCGATCCGTTCCTTCTTTGGATCCACGACGAAGATTGCGTCGGGCAATCGGTGCATGTCCTTGATACCGCCGAGAAAACGCTCCAGGCGGTTCATCTCGTCCTGTAGCTTGGCAACTTCTTTTTTGGGAAGGCGATCGAAGTCGCCCTGCATCTTCATGTTCTCTAGCTCGCGCAGGCGCGCGATGCGTTTTTGAATCGTCGCGAAGTTCGTCAAGGTACCGCCAAGCCAGCGTTGGTTGACGAAAAACGTCCCGGCGCGCTCCGCCTCCTCGCGAACGACGTCCTGCGCTTGCTTCTTAGTGCCGACAAAGAGAATGACGCGGCCCTCGCGCGCGTACTGCTTGACGACCTCGTACGTTTCTCGCAGGCGCTGAACGGTAAGCGCCAGATCGATGATGTAGATCCCGTTGCGCTCTTGGAAGATGAACGGCTTCATCTTGGGATTCCAGCGGCGGGTCTGGTGTCCGAAATGGACGCCCGCTTCCAAAAGCTCCCTCATGGTAACGACGGTCATGGGCTAACCTTTCTGGCTCCCGGCCGCAGCCCATCCTGGCATTGCGGTCGCGTCTTGGAGCCATCGCCACCCCGCCTCCATGCGGGGTGAAGTGTGGGCAACCGCCGGATTATAGCACGCCAGCCCGGACCCTCCAAGGGCTGTGCCGAAGGCCGCGCGGCATGCGCTGGCTGGTCACCGGGGGATTGGGCTTCATAGGCTCCCATTTCATTCGTCTCGCGCTGCAAGCTCGCCCCGAGCTTGAAATCGTGAACTTCGACGCTATGACCTATGCCGGAAATCCCGAAAACCTGCGCGACGTCCAGAGCGACCGGCGGTATCGCTTCGTGAAGGGTGACATCTGCGACGCCGACGCCGTGAACGCCGCGCTCCGGGACGGATTCGATGCGATCGTCAATTTTGCGGCCGAGACCCACGTCGATCGCTCGATCCTCGACCCCGAAGCCTTCCTGCGAACCGATGCGTTGGGGACCCACGTGCTGCTTGCGGCGCAACAGCAGCTCGGAATCGCGCGCTACCTCCAAGTCTCAACCGACGAAGTTTACGGCGACGTCTCCACGGGTGAGTCGCTCGAAGCCGATCCGCTGCAGCCGCGCAGTCCGTACGCGGCGAGCAAAGCGGCGGCCGACCTGATGGTTTTGGCGTACCACACGACCTACGGCGCGCGGGTCGCGATCACGCGCGGCAGCAACACCTACGGTCCTTATCAGTACCCCGAAAAGATCGTGCCGCTTTTCGTGACGAATCTGATCGACGACCGGGCAGTGCCGGTGTACGGCGATGGTCTGCAAATTCGAGATTGGCTCCACGTGGAAGACCACGCGCGCGCGATCCTGTGCGTCTTGGAGAACGGCGCGAGCGGCAGCATCTATAACGTCTCCGCGCAAACCCCGAGAACCAATCTGGAGCTGACCGACACGCTGATCCGGCATTGCGGGCGCTCGATGGAAACGCACGTGATGCACGTAGCCGATCGCCCCGGTCACGATCGCCGCTACGCGGTGGATTGCAGTAAGCTGCGCGCACTGGGATGGAGCCCGCGCGTACCCTTCGACGAAGGAATCGCTCGAACCGTCGAATGGTATCGCGTAAACGAATCCTGGTGGCGACCGCTCAAAGAACGAGCGCGATGAAGGGTATCGTCTTGGCCGGCGGCCTGGGCACGCGTCTGCGCCCGCTGACAAAAGTGACCAACAAGCATCTCCTTCCGGTTTACGACCGGCCGATGATCTACTATCCGCTGGAGACCCTGCGCCAGGCGGGGATCCGCGAGATCATGCTCGTCACGGGAGGAAATTCGTCCGGGGACTTTCTTCGTCTGCTCGGCAATGGTGCCGAGTTCGGCTTTGACGCGATGTACTACGCATATCAGGAGGGTGAGGGCGGCATCGCCGACGCGCTGCGCTTATGCGAGCGCTTTGCCGGCGGCGGCCGCATCGTCGTGATCTTGGGCGACAACATCGTCGAGGACGACATTTCACCCTACGTGGCGGAATTCCAACGTCAGCGCTCCGGCGCGCGCATCCTTTTGAAAGAAGTTCGCGACGCGCAACGCTTCGGCGTGCCGGTATTCGAACGGGACCGGATCGTCGCCATCGAGGAAAAGCCCGCTAAGCCCAAGAGCAGTTTTGCCGTTACCGGCGTTTATATGTTCGACGAACGAGTCTTCGATTTCATTCGAGACCTTCGCCCGTCACAACGCGGCGAGCTTGAAATCGCCGACGTGCATAACCGTTACATTCGAGAAGACCAGCTCCGCTACGACGTCCTGCAAGGAGCATGGAGCGATGCCGGCACGTTCGAAAGCCTGTTTCGCGCGGGCGAGTTAGCCTTTCGCGTGTGGAAGAATCGGCAGCAGCGCTAACGCTACGACCAGCAGCACCCCCGCAAGCGCGCCGCGGAACCAGCTTTCCGGCAATCGCGTGACCAATTGGGTGCCGATAAAGACCCCGGGAATCGAACCTAACAAGAGCGGCAGCGCGATGCCCGGATTGACGTCACCGATTCTCCAATGTCCGATCAACGACGGAATCAACACGACGACGGCAAATGCCAAGTCGGTTCCAATCAGCCGTCGTAAGGCGACGCTAGACGCAACCATAAGCAGCAAGGGCAGCGTGACCGAGCCGGCACCGATCGACGTGATGCTGACGCTGACGCCGACGAAGAATCCAATTCCCGCTAGCCGGAGGGTCGGTAACGCACTCGGCGGCGCGGCCGGCGCATCGCGCGCCAGCTTTCGGTTGAAGATAATGCCGGCGGCCGAAATTAACAGTGCAACCGCAACGGCGATGCGCAGAACCTGCTCGAGTTGCGCAACGTCGAGATGCCGGTGAAGGTACGCGCTGATCATCACACCGATCAGCGCTCCGGGCAGCCCCCCGGCCGACAGACGCCAGAGCACCGGCCAATAGACCGTGTGCCTTTGCAGGTGCGTCAGCATTGCGACGATCTTCGTCCCAAGGGCGAAAAGTAGGTCCGATCCGATTGCGGTGTTGGTAGTAACGCCCAGGAAGATCAATAGCGGCGTCGTGATCGCTCCGGCGCCGACCCCGCTGTATGCCATGAACGTACCGACGATAAAACCGACGAGGACGTACTCCCAGTTCATGACGGCGGCACCCGGCGAGAGAGCCTCACAAAAAAACTCCCATGGACTAGGCGTTCAAAAGCAACGTGGGTCAACATTCAACGGACCTGAGGCCTCCCCTGGCGTCTACTGAGGCGGGGTTTCCTGCAGCTCGCCGGACCGAATCTCGGTAAACACTTCAAACCGGTGAACCGGCACGTCGCGCGGCGCTTCGATTCCGAGCTTGACGTGGTCGCCATCGAGCTCGACAACGAGAATTCGGATGTCGTTACCTATCATGATCGACTGATTCGGCTTTCGGCTGAGCACTAGCACAACGCCCTCCTTGGCTTCCGGCGACGCGGGAGGACTTGCCGTTCGAGTGCTAGGGTTCCCCAGCCTGCCCATGCAATCCGCACCTCGGAGGGTCCGCCAATGGTCAAAGAGATCGCGTTTTTCGCCTACTCCGTGCGCGACGTGGCGCGTGCGCGCGCGTTTTATCGCGAGACCCTCGGTCTCGAGCCGGGCGACGCCTTCGACGACCATTGGGTTGAATTCAACGTGGGTAACGCCACCTTCGGTATCGGCAACGGCGAAGGATTGGGCTTTGCGCCCGGCTCGTCCACCGGGGCGATGTTCGAGGTGGACGACATCGAAGCAATGCGCGACCGGCTCAAAGCCAGCGGCGTCGAAGTGGGCGACCTTCAGCAGTTCCCGGCTTGCACTGCCTGTTTCGCACGCGACCCGGAAGGAAACCGTTTCGGCCTCCATCAACGCCGGGCGCCCGTGCAGCCGAACGCCGCTTAGGCTCTCGAAGCGGCCTCGCGCGACGCTTCGATGAGGATTCGGGCGACCTCGGGACGCGAAAACTCCGGCGGCGGCAACTCGCCGTCGCGCAACATCGCTCGCACTTGCGTGCCGCTCAGCGCGACGTGATCGGCGGGGTCGTGGCCGCAGGTTTTCTTCGAACCCATCGCTTGACATCGCTTGCAGTAAAAGCTGTTCTCGAACTTCAGCGGCACGATGCCCAATTCGGCCGTATCGAACTCGTCAAAGATTTGCTGCGCGTCGTAGGTTCCGTAATAATTGCCCACGCCGGCGTGGTCTCGACCGACGATGAAATGCGTACAGCCATAATTCTTGCGGATCATGGCGTGAAAAATCGCCTCGCGAGGGCCCGCGTAGCGCATTGCGGCGGGCAGCGTGCTCAACAACACCCTACCGGTGGGATAGTAGTTCGTCAGTAGCGCCCGATAGCAGCGCATGCGAACCTCCGGAGAAATGTCGTCTCCCTTGGTTTCTCCGACCAGCGGGTGGAGCAGCAAGCCGTCGACGATCTCGAGCGCGCATTTCTGAATGTATTCGTGCGCGCGATGCACCGGATTGCGTGTTTGAAAGCCGACGATCGTATTCCAGCCGCGGCGCGTGAACTCGGCCCGCGTTTGGGCCGGCGAAAGACTTTCGGGGTCGTGTTCGCGCGGCAGCACCCAAACCGGGCCGCCCACGAGAACGTTCTTGCGCTCGAACAGCGCGGCCACGCCGGGATGATTCTCGTCCTCGGTGCGGTAGACGTTGCGCGCTTCACGCAGCTTGTCGTACTCGAATACGTCTTCGACGTCGATGATGCCCCGCAGCTCGCCCTCCCCGTCGTACAGCGCGGCCCGGCTGCCCGCAGTGGGCGCTTCCTCGCGATCGACCGCGAGCACTACCGGAATGCTCCAAGGCAAGCCGCTGGCCAAGCGCATGGATTCGACGCTGGGCTCGTAGTCGTCGCGCGTCATGAAGCCGCTCAAGGGGCTGCACGCGCCGATCGCGATCAATGCCAGGTCGTTTAACTCGCGCGCGGTGAGCGTCAGCTTGCGAAGCCCCGTGCTTGCGCCCCGGAGCTCGCGCTCTGCATCGGGTGAATCTGCGGTTCGATTGATCAGCCCGCCGCCATGGGGCGCGATCATAGAACGCCCTCGACCGAGCGCAGGTAGCCTCGCCGTTCAAGCTCCGCCAAGATCTTGCCCACGCTCTCTTCGACCGTCTCCATGTCGCTATTGATCACGATGTTGGGGTTTTCGGGCGGCTCGTACGGATCGGAGATCCCGGTGAAGTGCTTCAGTTCGCCGGCGATTGCCTTGGCATAGAGACCCTTGACGTCGCGACGCATCAGCTCGTTCAAGGAGCAGCGAATATAGACTTCGATGAAGCGGTCGCTTCCAATGCGCCGGCGAGCGTCGTCTCTGGCCTGGGCGTAAGGCGATATCGCGGCGGTGATTACCGCGGCGCCGTGCTTGACCAGCAGCGACGCGACAAACGAGATGCGTCCGATGTTGATGTCGCGGTCTTCGCGGCTGAAGCCCAGCCCTTTGGACAGATGGGTGCGCACCTCGTCGCCGTCAAGTACTTCGACGCTGCAGCCGCGGGCCGAGAGCTCGGGTGCGAGCCGCTCCGCAATCGTACTCTTGCCCGCGCCGGAGAGACCGGTCAGCCACACGGTGAATCCCTGGTTCAACTGGAGTTCCTTTCTAGAGGGCAACGCAAGGGCGCCGTCATCCAACGGCCTCGAATGAGCGGATCGCCACGAGACGGCCGCTTTCTTCGCATCCGGCCCGTCGGTTCCCGTCAGGACTCTGCTCCCGCACGGCGCCCGGCTGCTTTGCCCGTTTATCGCGGCTGGCCGGCAAACTGCGCGGCGTGCAAGCGCGCATAGGCTCCGCCCTTGGCCAGCAATTCATCGTGAGTGCCGATTTCGACGACGCTGCCGGCTTCGACGAACAGCACTTTATTAGCCCTGCGGACGGTAGAGAGGCGATGCGCGATGATCAGCGTCGTCCTGCCCGGCAACAGCCGGTCGAGGGCCTGTTCGATCATCGCCTCCGAATGGCTATCCAGCGCGCTGGTCGCTTCGTCCAGAATCAGGATGCGGGGATCGCGCAAGACGGCGCGCGCGATCGCGATGCGCTGGCGCTCGCCTCCCGATAGGCGAACGCCGCGTTCGCCCACCTCGGTCGCATAGCCGTTCGGAAAGCTTTGCACGTACTCGTCGACGTTTGCGTCGCGTGCGGCTGCACGCACCTCGTCGTCGCTGGCATCCATCCGGCCGTAACGAATGTTTTGCAAGATCGAACCTCGGAAGAGCTGCACGTCCTGAGGCACGATCGCGATCGCCGCTCGCAGATCGGAGAGCCGCACGCCGCTGATATCGGTACCGTCGATCAGCACGCGGCCTTCCTGGGGCTGATAGAAACGAGGGACCAAATTGACGATGGTGGTCTTACCGGCACCTGAAGGCCCGACCAGCGCGACGATCTCCCCAGCCTCGATCACCGCATTGACGTTACGTAACGCGGGCGGGTCGCTCGCCCTGTAGCGAAAGGTTACGCCGGCGTATTCGATCTTGCCGCGCACCGCCGGCAGCGCGCTCGCGCCCGGCGAGTCGCGCACTTCGACCGGAAGGTCGAGTAGCTCGAAGACTCGTCCCGCGCCGACGATCGCTTTGCTGATGTCGCCGAAGAACGCGGCGACCCGGTTCATGGGGTTCATCAAATTCACCAGCAGGCCCCAATACATGAAGACCTTGCCGGTGTCCAGCCGGCCAACGAGCACCTCGCGCACCGAAAGCCACATGATGGCGACGACCGCCGCAACCATAATCGTCGAGATGACCAGCGGCTGCGTTTGAATGAATTGCGTCAGCTTCATGTAGGCGCCGAAAAAGTCGTCGTTGCGACTTCGGAACCGTGCCACTTCGAACTCTTCGCGCCCGAACGACTTTACCACGCGCTGACCGTGCAGGATCTCCGAGAGATTTGCGGTGAGGTCCGCGATTCTCTGCTGAGCGCGCTGAGTGCTTACGGAAATCAATCGCTGGAAGTTCGAGACGGCAAATGAGACCACGGGCGCCACGAAGACCAGCGAGAGCGTCAATACCCAATCGAGATAGATCATCGTTGCAAACGACGATACGAACGTTGCCAGAGCGACGACCAGCTGCGGAACCGAGACGCTGACCGCATCGATCATGATTTGCAAATCGGTCGAAAAGCGCGCGATCAGCTCGCCGGGCCGCCACTTGTCGAACTCGCCGAGCGGCAAGCTCAGCAACCGGTCGAACAGGCGCACGCGCAGACGCGCGACCAAATGCTGTCCGCTCCAGGCGGTGAGATAGGTCTGACCGTAGATCGCCGCGTTAGCCAGAACGAGTGCTACCGACGTTAGCCCCAAGGCGAGGTAGAGCGCCTTCAAGTCCGGGAGATGACCCGGCGGCGGGACCAGCACTTGATTGATGATGATGCGAAAGGCCAACGGGGGCACGATCGAAAGCACCCCGGCGAAGATGCCCATCGCCATCGCGACCGCGAGTCGCGGATAGTAGGGACGCGCTTCGCGCGCCAGACGAAACAGCGTGGAGCGGCGGCTCATCGGCGGCACGGTCTTGCGGTCCGCTCGGGATGAAACCTCCCCACCCGCGTTCCGGTACCTGAATTCAGAGCGAGGAGGATCGGGAGATTTCCATGGACTGTTATTTTCACTCGAACGTGCCGTCGATCGCACCGTGCGCGCAGTGCGGCAAGCCGATTTGCGCCACTTGCCGCGACGAACGCGGCGGCTGCCCGGGCTGCCGTCTCGCGGCCAAAGTGGACGCAGCGACCGCGACGCGCCGCCAGATTCCCGGCCAAGTTCCACCTCGCCCGGCACCCGCGAGCGTCCGTGGATCGGCCACCGTTGCGGCGGCAGGCGATCCGGCCGAGTCGCGAGCGCTGGTCGCGTTGGGTTATCCGCTCTGGCCGCTGGCAGCGCTCTCGCTGCTCGACCGTAAGCAATCGCGGCACCTCCGGCGTCAGGCGTTTCAGGCGCTCGGTTTCAACGCAGGCTTGTGGGGCTTCGGCGCGTTGCTGTGGATGATCGCGCAGGTCCCGTTGATGGGCTTTTCCGCCTGGGTGCTGCTGCCGCTGCTTCCGATTCTGTTCCTCGTCGCCAGCGTTTACTACGGGATCAAGACCTGGAACGGCGATGACGTGCGCGTTCCGGTCGTCAGCAGCTGGCTCGACGATCGCATGCCTCAGGGCGACACGAACTCACGATAGCGTCGCAAGAACGCGCGCGCGGCAACCTCGTGATCGACCGACGGTTGCGGATACTCGTTGCCCGGATAGAGCGAAAGCGCAAGCTGCCCGGCACCGCCGGCACGCGCCTGCCCGCCTTCGAGCGGCGCACGCTGTAACTCCGGCACCCAGCGACGGACGTAGGCGCCGACCGGATCGTACCGGCGGCGCTGGCGTTCCGGATTGTAGATGCGCGGGTACTGAGCCATGTCCGCTCCTACCCCTGCGATCCACTGCCAGTTCCCGCCGGCTAATGCCGGATCGTCCTCCACCAGCCAGCGGTCCCATTCTTCCCGACCGATGCGCCAGTCTACGCCGAGGTCGAAACAAAGCCACGACGCGGCGACCGCGCGCACGTGCGGGTGCATCCACCCGGTCGCGTGGAGTTGCCGGATTCCGGCATCCACCAACGGATAGCCGGTTTCGCCGGCGCGCCACGCATCGAGTGCAGGATGCGTTTTCGCCCAGGGAAATCCGCGCATCTTCTGCTGCAACGCCTCGTCGTGGGTCTGCGGATAGAACCACGAAAGCTGCAGAAAGAAATCGCGGTGCGCGAGCGCGCGCAGAAACAGTTTTAGCGAGCGGCGTTCCTCGCTAAGTGCGAATGGATCCCCGAGCCGGTCTCGAACGGCGCGCGCGACGGTGCGCGCCGAGATCGTTCCGAAAGAGAGATGCGCCGAGAGATGCGACGTTCGATCCTCACATGGAACCATCGCGGCGCCGGCATACTGCACTGCGTCTTCGCGCAAGAAGCGCTCGAGGCAGCGCCGCGCTACCGCGTTTCCGGCAGCTGCTCCGTCACGCGCCGCGCCGAACTCCGCGGCGACCGGTAGCGGCTCGCTGCGCACGTCGCAGGAGACGAACCGCAGCAGCAGCGGATACTCGTGCGAGGTTACCGGCAGCTCGGACCAGACGTCGAAATAGGGCGCAAACGCGCGATACCCCGGACCGTCGGAGCTGCGAGCGGCAGCGCTCTCCTCGGGCGGAATGGCCGGCGCGTCGTGAACGGCCAATGCTTCTAGCGAGCTTCCCTCCAGAATCGCCTGCAGATCTTTGTCCCTGTGCGCTGCGACACCATCGTACGAAGCGCTCCACGCCGCGCCGGCGGCGTTGACCTCGCGTGCGATTTCCGTGATGATGCCGGCCGGCTCTCCCCTGCGCACTACCAGTCGGCTTCCGCGCTCTCGAAGCTCGGCATCGAGCGCGGTCGCCGCCGCGCAAAAAAAATCGGCGCGCCTGGGCGACGATTTCATCCGCGTTACCTGCGCCGGATCGATCGCCAGCACCGGTACCAGCGGACCGCGCGCGGCCGCTGCAGCTAGTCCGGCGTGATCGTCGATGCGCAGATCGTTGGTAAAGCGATAGATGAACGGCCGCTCGGCCATGGCTGGCCGATTCCGGTAGGCCTGCGCGCTTCCCTCGCAGCGCCGCTTAGGATGACAACGTCAATGATTTCGCGTGGAAGGCTGCGCGTAATGCGAGCGCATCGCCGCATTGCAGACCGATTGGTCCAATGACCGATCGCCCGAGCTCTTCGTAATCGCGCAGCGCACCGGAATCCCGCGCGCATCGACGCTCATTTCGAACGACGCCGAGACGGTCGTCGCGCCGACCACCAGCGATTCGGCGCGTCCTTGCGGACGGGAAACCGTTTGCGTGTCGAGCGCCGCAAGCGCGCGCGCTTCCTGTGCCGTGATCGCATGCGCCGGCGAAACGGCCGGGTTGGGCCGCTCGGTCACACGCAACGATACGACCAACACTACCGCTGCGAGTACCGCACTAACCGCCCACCCGACACGGATTCGCCGCCGGCGAACGAGCGCAGTTCGCAAATCGGGTTCCCATCGTTCTTGATCGCGCGCCCGAGCTACGACCGCGATAACGCGCTCGATCTCGCGCTCGCCCCCAAGGTCGAGCAGACAGCGCCCGCAGCCGGCGACGTGAGCGCGATAAGCGTCTCGTTCCGCATCACCGGCCTCGCCCAGCGCGATCGCGCCGGCAAGCAGTTGCGCTTGCGAGCAGTCCGTGCACACGATCATTCGCCCATACCCTCCTTCATCACGCTGCGCAGCACGCGCATCGCTCGGCACACCCGCTGGCGCACGGCGTCCGACGTCGTACCGAGCATCGCGGCGGCTTCCGATGACGAATAGCCGACGTAGCTGGTCAGCAGGAGCGCCGCTGACTGCTCGACCGGCAAGCGTGCCAGCGCGGCCTGCAAATCCACCGAAGACGCGCTGCGTTCGTCGACCCGCCAGGTGCTGCGGTCGATTTCGCGATCGAGCGGAAGCACGCGTAAAATCTTCCGGCGGCGGATGAACGATATCGCCGCGTTGGTCGCCGCTCGATAAAGCCAACCTGCGGTGAGCTCGCGATTGGGGTCGGCCTGCAGCATGCGGTAGGCCGACATGAAGACGTCTTGCGTCAGGTCTAGTGCTACTTCGGCATCGCCGACCATGCGCCGCACGTAGCGGGCCAGCTTCGTCTGATACTCGACCACCAGCGCCTCGGTCCGCGCCTGCGCGACCGTGGTTGCGTCGGACCTATGACAAGCCTCCACGACCCTACTCAACGCCGCTCCCTCGCACGATGTGACTCATCCGCCGATTTCGGAGAAGGCGCGCATGCGCGAGGCCGTCTCCCCCAGACGCAGGCGGTGGCGTTCCGGCTTGATCAGCATCGCCGAGCGGAGCAGCGTCGCCAGCTCCTCCTTCGTCGCGCCGCTTCGCAGAGGTGTGCGCAAGTTCAGCGCATGGTCTCCAAATAGGCAGAGCCGAAGGTGTCCGTCGGCCGTCAGCCGGACGCGGTTGCAGCGCTCGCAGTAATCGTGCGAGAGCGGACTGATAACGCCCACCGCGCCCGCGGCTCCTTCAAAGCAAAAGTAGCGCGCCGGGCCGTTTCCGCGCGGTCCGAGAACCGGGCGCAGCTCGCCGGCCGAGGCCACCCGCTCCAGGATCTCGTCGGACGAAACGTAGCCATCGCGATGCAATTCGAGATTCTCGAGAACCGGCATGACTTCGATGAACCGCACGAAAATCGGGCGATCCCGCGTTAACTCGGCGAAGTCGCTCAGCTCGTCGTCGTTCTTGCCGCGCATGACGACGCAGTTCAGCTTCACGGGAGTCAAACCGGCTTCGATTGCGGCGTCCATGGCTGAAAGAACGCAGTCCAATCCCGGGCGCCGAGCAATCGTTTCAAAACGCTCCGGACGCAACGTATCGAGCGAGAGGTTTATTCGCCGCAAACCGGCCGCTGCCAATTGCGGCAGCTGCGCCTCGAGCAGTAAGCCGTTGGTCGAGAGCGCCACGTCGGCGATCCCCGGTATTGCTGCAATCGCGCCGATTAGGCGCGCGAGGTTTCGGCGCACGAGCGGCTCCCCGCCCGTCAGCCGGACGCTGCGGACTCCGACCGAGGCGGCGGCCGCGACGACGCGCGCGATCTCTTCGTAGCTGAGAATCTCCTCGCGCCGTAACCATGGCAAGCCGCCTTCCGGCATGCAGTAGATGCAGCGTAGGTTGCACTTGTCGGTGACCGAGATGCGCAGATAGTCAATCGACCGGCTAAAGCCATCGATCAGCGACACCGTCACGGCGAGCCCTCAAAAATTCCCGCCGGCAGCGTAGGATTGATCGCATAGTCGCCGATCGCCGAGGCCACGTCCGCGACGTAGCCTGGTTCCTCGATGTGGGCGCTCTGCGATACTATCAGAAAATTTCCATGAATGAAGGCGTAGTGATTGGTCATCTGAGCGTAGCCGCCGTTAGCGTAGTTCCAGCGCATTGACGTTACCGTCGCAGTCTTATCGTCCGCGACCGCATCGATCGACTCGATATTTCCGTGCTTGCGCGGGACGAGTTTGAAGGTCGCCGTGCGCCCATCGTCCGAAACGGGAGTCACCGCGTAGAGATCGGGCCAGATCGCCGGGCTTTCGATGTGTGCGTAGAGCTTATCGAATTGCTGGGCGATCATCGGGACCCCGCTGTTGAATACGACTTTGTTCTTGTCGGGGGATTGATAGTAGTACGTTCCGGCCAGATCCGCAGAAAGAAATGGAAACGAGCGCAGCGTCACGTGAGCCCGAATCGCCGCGCTGAACGAATGGAGATCCGCATTGACCGCCGCCATGCGGGCCAGCAGCGTTGCCGCGGTGGCCGCAGCGAGCAAACTCATCGAAAAGCCTCCAATGCCGAATCTATCTCGGCGCGTACCTGACCATCCGGCTCGGCCGCGTAGCGTTGCCGCAATGCGGCCAGCGCGCCCGGTGAGCCGATTCTGCCGAGCGCCCAGGCGACGTGCCCTCGCACCATCGGATGCGGGTCGCGCTGCAGGCTCTCAATCAACGGCTCAACGGCCGCGCGATCCAGCGAATTACCCAGCGCGACGGCGGCGTTGCGTCTCAAAACGGCCGCGCCTCGCCACCCCATTGCGCTCGCGCGATAGCGGCGTTTGAAATCCCCGCTGCGAAGCCGCAGCAACTCGACGAGCGGCGGGTACGCCGCATCGTCGTCCCGTGGCCGCCACTGCGACGAGACCGGCTTTGATGCCAAGCGCGTGGGCGGGCAGACGACCTGGCATAGGTCGCAACCCCAGACCCAGTTGCCGAGCGACGCGCGCATCGCCGGCGGAATTGCATCCCTGCGCTGCGTCAAGTCGGCGATGCAACGAGTTGCGTCGATCGTATAGTCGCCCCGTAGCGCTCCCGTCGGACATGCGTCGACGCATGCTCTGCACGCGCCGCAACTCTTTGCCAGCGGCTCATCGGCCGGAAGTTCGAGCGAGGTTACGACTTCGCCCAAGAACACGAACGAGCCCAACTGCGGCGCAATGAGATTGGTGTGCTTGCCAATCCATCCGAGTCCCGCGCGTGCGGCGAACGCTCGCTCAGCCAAAGGTTTGGTGTCGCAGGCTACGGCAGTTACCGGCTCGCCGGCCGCGACGTCGATCCGTCGAGCAATCTCGGTCAGCAAGGTGCGCAACCGCGCGTGGTAATCGCCGGACCAGGCGTAATTTGACACCCGCCCGCGCAACCGGCCCTTGGCGGCGGGCGGAGGAACGGCGTAGGGCACGGCGACGCAGAGTACGCTGCGGGCGCCGCGCAGCACCGCCGCGGGATCGTTGGCTTGAGACGCATAGCGGGCATCGTATCCCCACGTGGCAAAATCGCCCCGCGCGAATGCTTGTTCCATTCGCCGCCGCGACTCTTCGTCGGCGCGGGCTGAGGCGACGCGCACTGCTCCGGCACCGAGCTCGAGCGCGGCGCGTATTGCCATTTCCTTTATTGCCGATGCGTCGCAGGTAGTCGTCATAAAGTAGCCAGCGGCCCCGGTTCTTGGCGCGGGAAGACGGCATCGATCGCCGCCAGATCGCTCGGGTCGAGCCTCAGCTCGCCCGCCTCGGCGTTCTCTTCGACGTGTTCCACCTTCGCGGCTTTCGGTATCGTGAAAACGTTCGGCTCCCTGGTCAAGAACGCGAGTGCTACTTGGCGCACGGTCGCGCCGCGCTGGTGGGCAATTCGCGCCAGTGTCTCGCGCGCCGAACTTGTCGAGCGCAGGAAAGCCCCTCGCCCAAACGGCGTGTAGGCTACCACGGCGATCCCGTGCTCCTGCGCCCGCATGACGAGGTCGTGCTCGATCCCGCGCTCGCACAAATGATACAGCACCTGATTGCAGGCCAGCGGCGTGTTGCGCAAGTACGAGGCGGCCTCCAGCATCGCGTCTGCTTCAAAGTTGCTCACTCCCACGAATCTCGTCTTTCCCTGCTCGACCAGCGTTTCCAGCGCGCTCATCGTCTCTTCGAGCGGATGCGACCCAGGCCAATGCAGCATGTACAAATCCAGGTATTCGCAGCCTAGCCTGGTTAGGCTGCGCTCGGCCGCCGCCAAGGTTCCACGATAACTTGCGTTGCTCGGGAGAACTTTGCTGGCGATGAAGAGCCGGTCGCGCGCGATTCCGGCGATCGCTTCGCCGACCAATTCCTCGGCCCGCCCGGCACCGTACATCTCGGCCGTATCCAGGTGAATCATGCCAAGCTCGATGCCGCGCCGAATCGCCCGTTGCGCCTGGCGTACCTGCGCTCCACGCTCGGGCATGTTCCAAGTGCCTTGTCCGATCACCGGAAGCTGGGTGCCGGTCGTTCCGAAGACTCGTCGCCGCACTAAAAGAACGCAAACTCGCCGTGACCTGCGGCATACGCAAGCAAACCGCCGCGCAAGTGCTGCAGCCGAGTGAAACCGGCATCTTGCAGGCGGCGCACCGCCCAAAGTGATTTCGCGCCTACCCGGCAAGCGACCACGTAACGCCGCGCACTGTCGAGCTCCGACATTCGCGCCTCGAGCTGCGAGGCGGGGATTTGTATCGCGCCGGGGATGCAGCCCAACACCGCTTCGTGCGGCTCGCGCACGTCGAGCATCACCGCGTCCCGCAGCGCGGCTTCGAGTTGCTCGGCCTCTATTTCGAACACGGGCGACTGCGATGGCAGCTCGTCCGTGCCTTCCTCTATTGCTTGCACGATGGACGCGTTGTCGCCGCAAAGTTCGCATTGCTGGTCGCGGTCGAAGAGAACCTCGCGCATCCGTGCGGTGAGCGTGTCGATGAGCAGGAGCCGGCCGGCAAGCGGTTCGCCGATGCCGAGCAACAGTTTCAGCGCTTCGCCCGCCTGCCAGGTACCGACGATCCCCGCTAAGGCGCCGAGCACGCCGCCCTCCGCGCAACTCGGCTGCCGTTCCAGCGGTGGCGGTTGCGGGTAGAGACAACGATAACACGGCTGCTCCGGCAGGCCGAAGACGCTCACCTGACCGTCGAACCGAAAGATCGAGCCATAGACGTCGGGACGCCGTTCCAGATAACATGCATCGTTAATCAAATATCGCGACGCAAATCGGTCGGTGCAGTCGAGGACGACGTCGTACAAGCGCACCAGTTCGCGCGCGTTGCCGTCGCCGAACCGCAACGGAATCGAATCGACGTTCACCTGCGAATTGATCGCCCGCAGTCGCGCGCTTGCAGCCTGCGCCTTGTTTGCGCCGACGTCGGCCTCCGAGAAGATCGTCTGTCGCTGCAGGTTGGTTTCGTCGACGACGTCGTCGTCCATCACGCCGATGCGGCCGACCCCGGCGGCCGCTAAATACTGCAGTGCCGGCGAGCCCAAGCCGCCCGCGCCGATCACCAGCACGCGCGACGCAGTTAGCTTCTTCTGTCCCGTTAATCCGACCTCGGGAATTAGCAGATGCCGGGAGTATCGCCGGAGCTCGCGCGGATTCAGGGCTGCGGCTCCCGCGCCGGATGCCGCGCGCTCAGCCATTCCAAAACGACGCTGCGCGCGTGCTCGGCGGCGTAAGTATGGTCGCTGTCGATCGTGACGAATGACTTGGGCTCGGGCGCGCGCTCGTAGAGCTGCAAAACGCTGCTGGGGCTTACCATTGCGTCGCGATTGGCGGCAACGTAAAGCGCCGGCCGGCCTTCGAGGCGCCCAAGGAGCTGAGCGTAACGCTGGTCGACGCCGGCAACGAGTTCCGGCAGGCTGACTCCAACGACGTACGACGAGCGAAAGTCGGCCACGCCTGCCTTGGCCAGCGTTTCGAGCGATGTCGGCCGCCCGTAACCGGTTGCAATTGCGATCGCTCCTCGGATCCGCGGATCGAGCGCAGCGGTGAAGATTGCCGTCATTCCACCCATGCTGTGCCCCAGCGCGTACGTCGCCGCGTCGCCGCGTTCTTGCGCGAAGGCGACGACGGCTGCCATCGCGTCCACACAGTCGTCAACCCCGCGCAGCTCGCCGCCGCTCGAACCGAGCTTGTGTCCGGGGAAATCCAGACTGTACGCGCCGAAGCCGTGGCTTGCGAGAAACGAGCAAAGAAAATCCAGATTTTGCTTGCTCGACGAATATCCGTGCGCGGCTACGATGCAGACGCCCCGCGGGCGGCGCGGCTCGTACCAAAGCACTGCGACCGGGTTTCGCTGCGCCGCGATCCGAAATAGCTCAACGTTAACCGCCACCGGCCCTCCACTGCGCGCTGCCGTCCGCGTAGTGCTCTTTCTTCCAAATCGGCGCGCGGCGTTTGAGCTCGTCGATCGCATAACGGCATGCGTCGAACGCAGTGCCGCGATGCACCGCCGACGCCAGCACCGCAACGGCGATCTCGCCGACGCGCAGCTCGCCGACGCGATGCACGATTGCGATGCGCACGTCGCCGAAACGCCGGCCGGCTTCGTCGGCAATCGTCTCGAACTCCCGCTCGGCCAGGGCTGAGAACGCTTCGTACGACAATCCGGTGACGCGCCGGCCTTCGCCGTCGTCATCGCGCACGACGCCCAGAAAGGTCACGATTCCGCCATCCTTCGTGCGCACCGCCTCTTCCAGCGCGCGCGGCTCGATGACTCGCGTCGTGATCGAAAACACGTCACCCACCACCCACAGGAGGCAGCAACGCTATCTCGTCACCATCCGTCAGCAGGTCGTCGAACGAGCCCAGGCGGCCGTTGCGCGCGATGCGAGTCGTGTCACGCTCATCCGCCAGCGCCGGAAATATTCTTACCAACGCGCTCCAGGCGTCCTCGACGCGTGCCCCGGATGGCACCGAAAGGCTGCGTTCGAGGCCACCGACGAGCTCTCGCAAGCGCGCGAAAGCCAGCACGCGAATCTCCATGCATCTCACGTTCGACGGGTATTCCGGCGAATCGTACCGAATTCACATCGTAAGATTTCAAACATAGGACGAGCGCTGGCGCTTTTCGCCGCAGTCGCCGCCGGTGCCGTTCCCGCCCTTGGGGCGGAGCCTTGCACTGCGGAAACGCTCACCGTCGAGGGCTCGCCGGTCACCTTCAGTTACTGCATCGCCGGACCGGTGAGGACCAACGGTGCGGACGAAACGATCGTCCCGGTCGCCGCCTCCTACTCCGCTCCCCGCGCCTCATTGCGCCGTTCTCTCGAGTTGCACTTCATCGCCGGAGAGCCGGTTTCGCGCGTCCTGGAGAGCCTCGACCTTGGCCAACTCGGCCTGGCCGGAACGCTTCACATCACGCTGGCCTACTCGCACGGTGTAGTCCGCGTCGAGGGGGCGCTGTTGACTCCAGGGGCGATTACCATCAAGTAAGTGCAACCCAAAGGGCGAGGATTGGGGTAGAGAGCGGTATGCGCCGGCGTTATATAGCCTTTAACAGTTCCAAAATCCCCGACGGCTGTCGATAGAGGAGACCGGCCTTCACCATGCCTTGTACGGCAACGATCCCTAACCTCACGGCTCGCGAGCAAGCGCACCACCTATACGAAGCGATACCCCCCGGCCTCTTCCGGGTTCAAGACGAAAACGAGCGTATCGCCTGGCGCGTCAGCCCCGAGCCGTTTGCATTGTCGGCCCAACAAGTCGAAGCGATCGAACGGCTCGGTCCCGACCTTCTGCGCTTCTACCGCGCGCTCAACAATCTGTACAACCGCAGCGTGCGCGGTACGGCGCCCGCATTTATCGCCGAGTATCTCGATCTCGGAAAACCCGAACAAGTCGTTAAGCTGGCCCGGCAGAACAGGTTCAAGCAAGAAATTCCGGGCGTAATTCGTCCAGATCTGATCTTGACCGCCGACGGATTCGTTGCCACCGAGCTCGACAGCATTCCCGGAGGGATGGGCTTCGTCGGTGCGATGATGGAGGCGTACTGCAGTTTGGGCATCGAGAGCATCGGCGGTGCCGACGGCATCCCTACTGCGTTCGCTGCGATGCTGCGTTACGTCACGCGCGCCGAGCTCCCGACGGTAGCGATTGTGGTATCGGACGAATCGGCAGACTACCGTAACGAGATGGCCTGGCTGGCCGCATCGCTGCGCCGGCTGAATCTGGCCGATGCCTGGCTGCGACGGCCGGAAGAGGTGATATTCAGCGAAGAGGGGCTCTTCATCCGTCACGACGACGGGCGTGAGGCCCGGCTCGACGCTCTGTATAGAAACTTCGAGCTGTTTGATTTGTTCAACATTCCAAAACAGGAACTCATGCTGTACGCGGCACGCCACAATCGCGTGAAGATCACGCCTCCGCCGAAGGCTCCGCTCGAAGAGAAGCTGGCATTCGCGCTTCTGGCGCATCATTCACTGGCAGCGTTGTGGCAGGCCGAGCTGGGCAAGGAAACCTTCGACCGGCTCAAGCGGCTCTTCCCCAAGACATGGGTGATCGATCCGCGTCCGCTTCCGCCGCAGGGCGTGATCGCCGGTTTGGAAGTCGCCGGCGCACCCGTTTCGGATTTCCGCCAACTCGAAACGCTTCCCAAGAGCGAACGCGCTTACGTCGTCAAACCGTCGGGCTTCTCACAGCTGGCTTGGGGATCGCGCGGCGTTAGGATCGGCGACGATCTCACCCGGGACGAATGGGCCGGCGTCTTGGAAAATGCCTTGACCTCGTTCGAGCGCACGCCGTGGATCCTTCAGCGATTCCACAAGGGTAAGCTCGTGCGCCAAAGCTACTTCGACCGCGAGCGCGACGAAATCCGCGAATACGACGGGCGCGTGCGCCTTTGTCCGTATTACTTCGTGACCGGCGAGGAGAGCGTTGCGCTCGGCGGCATTCTGGCCACCGTTGCCCCTGCCGACAAACGGTTGATCCATGGCATGAACGACGCCGTAATGACGTCGTCGATCCGTGCCTGAGATCGTCGTTTGCCGCCACGCCGCCACCGAACATAATCTCGCCAAGCGATTCATCTCGACGACCGACCTTCCACTGAGCGCGCACGGCCGAGCGCAGTGCGAAGGGTTGCGCGAGGCGTTGTGCCGGTTCAGCTTCAAACGGTGCGTCGTTAGCCCGATGCGGCGGTGCCTGGAGACCCGCGAGCTCGCAGCATCCGGCGTACCCTTCGAGATCGAACCGGCGTTACGGGAGACGGATTTTGGTTCGTGGGAAGGGTGGACGCTGGAGTGGGCCGAGCTTCAAGCTCCGCAACTGCTTGCCCAGCGCCGTTTGGATCCGGTCGGTTTTCGACCACCGGGAGGCGAGAGCATCGAAGACGCCGCCGAGCGGCTTCGTCCGGTTGCGCAGAAATTGCGCGGCGAAGACTCTACCCTCGTGATCGGTCATCGGGTAACGCTCGGCATACTGGAGCGCTTGCTGCGCGATCTGCCGCTCGACTCAAAAGAAGTTGGCGGGCTCGAGCCGGCCGAGTTCACGGTCGTTCGCGTACCAGAACGGCGTTCTGTGACGGAACGCTGACCCGGTCGGGAACCAGCGTCGCAGGATCGTACCACAGGGCCAGCGTCAGCGGCTGCTCGATGTCCACGATCGCATCTTGCGCGGGAACGCCGGCCGGGCGTGCCAGAGATGTGGCGGCGTTCGGCTCGAGCGATTGCGCCGAGCCGGTGGTCGGTGTGATCCAGGTGACCGGCCCGTCCTTCCACGACGCCAGTTGCGCCGGCAACGCGAAGAGTCCGGCCAACAAGCCCGGTTCAATGACCACGAAATGGTGCGTGTTCGGCAGCAGCGAGCGCTGCTGCGGTTGGTTCGAGAGCGCGCCGATAATCGTCGCACTGGAGGGCGTCAGCGTGACGCTGACGTTTGGACTGGCGCCCGGCGTTTGGTAACTGCCGGCATACCTCGTCGGCGCTAGGTCAGGACCCAGCACCAGCGCGGCCGTTGCGGCCAGCTGCATTCCCGCAATCGTCGCCGACGACGTTTCGTCCACCTCGAAGGCGTCGCCCGAGTTTTTCACGCTGACCGACCATACGCCGATCGGACGTCCGTTCAACGAGGCATCGTACCGATACGTTGCGACTGCAGGGAAAAGCGCGCCCGAGGTTACGGCCAGCAAGATAGCCGGCAACATCACGCTATGCCACCGCCGCGCGGCTGAGGGCAGCAAGTTTCTCTAATAGCGTATCGATCTCGCCGGCCGTGTTATACCCGTGAGGCGAAATCCGGATCCCACTCCGGCGGTAGGTCGCCGCGATGCCCTCTTCTTCCAGCGCTCGCCCGAGCGCGATGCTATCGCATCCCGGCAGCGAAAACGTAACGATGCCTGACGAGCATGCTGCGTTTCTCAGACTCAACATCTGCGCGTCCAGCCGGCGCAGCCCTTCGCATAGCCGATCGGTAAGCTGCAGAACGTGCGAGGCGATTGCCGCCTGGCCCGCTTCGGCGAATAGATCGATTGCCGACACCAGCGAAAGCGTCCCGATGAGATTCGGCGTCCCCGCCTCGAAGCGCAGCACGTCGCTCGATAACGGCTGCTCGTAGTTATGAAAGTCCCACATATCGCGAACGGAGCGCCAGCCCGGCGTGGTCAACGGCAAGCTCTCGGCCAGCGCGGGCGACAGATAGAGCATCGCGATTCCGTGCAGACCCAACATCCACTTCGCCGCCCCGGCGAAGAGAGCGTCGACGCGCGCCGCAGCCACGTCAATGGGGAAAACGCCCAGTCCTTGAATTGCGTCGACGCAAAACCACGCTCCGTTGGCATGTGCTACGGCGGCCAAAGCCTCGAGATCGTGCCGGTAACCATCGGCATAGGATACCCACGAAACTGTTACCAGCCGCGTGCCGGCCGAAATCTCGCGGCGCAGCACCTCCGGTGTCAAACGTTCTTGGCCTGTCGGCAGCAGGCGCACGGCAACGCCGCGACGCCGTAACGCCATCCAGGGGACTGAATTCGCGGGAAACTCGTTGTCGCACAATAAGACCTCGTCGCCGGCCTTCCAGGCGAGGCCGCCGGCGATCGTCGCCGCGGCCGCGCTGGTATTTGCCAGCAGCGCGATCTGCGTTCCCGAAGCGCCGATGAATCGGCCGATCTTTTCGCGGTACTCCGCCATGCGAAGATCGTATGGAAACGTTCCCAGCACGCCGGCCCGCGCGTGGCGGCGCAAGAACGCCTCGATCGCCCCGACCGAACGCAGCGGCAATACTCCCGCCGATGCGTGATTGAAGTACAGAGAGCGCTGGGTGACGGCAAATTCCGAGCGCGGGAGCGGGGTCGTCACTCCGCGCCGATCATCTCCTTGGTGTGCCAAGCAATGTTCCCGGCCCGGTCTCCGACCCGTTCCAGCGAAGCCAGCACGAACAAATACCTCGTGCCCGGCCGGATAATCTCGGGATCGGCTCTCATCTCCTGCTGCAGCAACTTGATGCTGCGCTTATAGAGCTTGTCAACCTCGTCGTCGCGGTCTATCACGTCGCCGGCGAGCCGCGCATCGCGATCGGTATAGGCGCGCATTGCGTCGAGCAACATCGCGTGAGCCACGCTTGCGATCCGGTCGATCTCCACGCGCTGAGGCCGCATCGGCTGGTCCGACAGTTTGATTGCGTTCTTTGAAATGTCCACGGCGTAATCGCCGACGCGCTCCAAGTCGGTTGCGATTTCCAGCATCGCGGCTATTTCGCGCAGCTCGCCGGCCACCGGCTGCTGCCGCCAAATCAGCTCGATGCAGTGTGCCTCAACGCGGCGGCGAAGATCGTCCACCGCATCGTCACCGGCCACGACGCGCGCTCCGGCCGAGGCGTCGCGATTGTCGAGCGCGTCGACCGCGACGCGTATTGCGTCGCCGACGAGCGCGCCAAGCCGTACGACGTCGAGCCGCGTCGCTTCCAATGCCTCGTGGTATGCCGTGCGGACCGCCACCGTCACCTCCCGGAAAAATTTGCTCTCAGTATAGGTCAAAGGGCACTTCACCGCAACGCAACGAAGGAACCTGCGCCTTTATCAAACCATAAGGTAGAGCGCATGCCTTTTGAAGATATTATCGCCACCGTCGAAGAGCCGATCGGCATCGTAACGCTCAACCGGCCCAGCGTGCTCAACGCCCTGCGAACGAACCTTTTGCAAGAGCTCTCAGACGCACTCGATGAGATGGCGAACGACGATCGCGTTCGGGCAATCATTATCACCGGCGCGGGCGAAAAGGCGTTTGCCGCAGGCGCGGACATCTCCGAGCTCAATAGGCTCGGATCGGCCGGCTCCGGAGCGGCGCAATCGCGCAGTGGACAAGCGCTCACCCGGAAAATAGAGCGGCTTACCAAGCCGGTAATCATGGCAGTGAATGGTTTCGCACTCGGCGGCGGATGCGAAATCGCGATGGCCGGCGACATGATCGTTGCCGGCGAGAACGCGAAGTTCGGACAACCCGAAGTCAACCTCGGCTTAATTCCCGGCTACGGCGGGACCGCCCGCACGACGCGACGCGTCGGCAAAGGAATGGCCACCTACCTTTGTTTGACCGGGGAAATGATCGACGCGCCCGAGGCGCAACGGCTCGGTCTGGTCGAGCGAGTCGTACCGCAGGCCGAGCTGATGAACGAAGCGCGGCGCATTGCGACCGCAATTGCCGCCAAGGCGCCGCTGGCCATCGCGGCGTGCAAACGCGCGATCAACAACGGTGCGCATCTTTCCATTGACGACGCTCTCGAACTCGAAGCGCTCGAGTTCGGCCTGCTGGTCGATACCGAAGACATCAAGGAAGGCACCGGCGCGTTCTTGGAAAAGCGCAAACCGGTCTGGAAAGGCAAATAGCGCCGTATGGTGTTTCTCGCGGCTGCCGGCCCTCCGTGCACGCGCGATGCCGGCGTGGTCAAAGCGGTGGCCCCGATTTATCCCGGCTCACTGCCTTCCGGCATCGCACCGTTCGACGTAACGGTCGAAGTCACGCTGGGCGAAGATGGCTCGGTTACGCGCGCGAAGATATATAAATCAAGCGGCTATCCCGACGCCGACGCCGCTGCGATAGTCGCGGCAAGAGCCTCTACGTACGTTCCCCAGGTTGTCGCTTGCAAACCAGTCCAAGGCGACTATCTCTTTGCCGAGACCTTCGTCCGTGCACCTTCGCCGATAGCATCGAGTGCGTGCTTTCATGAAGCAACGGTTACCAGAGCCGCTCCGCTCAATCTCAACGGCCTCGACCGGAGCCTCTTGGATCAGCCGCGCACTGCAGACGTTAAGGTGGCCGTTGAGCCTAACGGCTCTGTTAAGACGATATCGATTTATAGATCGAGCGGCTATTACGCGTTCGACTTGGCCGCCGCGCGCGCTGCGCGCCAATCAACGTATAGCCCGAAGCTCGTAGACTGTAAGCCGGCCGAGGGGATATACCTGTTTAAGGCGACCTCAGCGCCTGGGTACGGTCCGCCCTAACAGCATCGGCCGCACTACAGGTTGTTCTGCGCGTTACTCATCGCCAATCCGATGGCCGGATTGAGCCCTTCCCATTTGGCACGAATGTGGCCCGACGGATCCACCACGACCACCGTCGGGAAGCCCTGGATCCCAAAGAGGGCGCGGGACGAACTCTGCGGATCGAGCGCCACGTTGGCCAAGGACGCGGCACGCGCGTAAGCGACCGCGGCCTCCCGCGATTCGCCGACGTCGATCGGCACGACGTTGGCGTTGCGGTGAGCCTTCGACCACCGCTCGACCAACGGCATCTGGATCTTGCACGGTTCGCACCAACTGGCAAAAAATTCCAGAAAGAGGAGACGCCCGCGCTCGTCGGCGACGCGAAACGCGCCGCCGTTTAGTCGCTGGAAGACCGCGTGCGGCGCCGGAAGCGATCCGGCGGCATAAAAAGAGCGTGGCATTACCAGAAATTTCCAGAGCGCGAACGCGATGATCAGCACCGCAAGCGCGTCCCACGCTCTACTCCACCCGAAAGAGCGCCGCGATGCCCTGTCCCCCGCCGATGCAGGCCGACGCGACGCCGTAACCGCCGCCGCGCTCGCGCAGGTCGTGCAGCGTTGTGATCGCCAAACGCGCACCCGACGCGCCGAGCGGATGGCCAAGAGCGATTGCCCCGCCGTGCGGATTGAGCGCAGGTTGCGATCCCGCCCGAGCGTTGGATCCCATCTCTTGCAAACACGCCAACACTTGCGGCGCAAACGCTTCGTTGATTTCCATGACCGCCAGATCGCTTACCGCCACGCCGCCGCGCTCCAACGCCTTGGGAATCGCGAAGGCCGGACCGATGCCCATAATCGTCGGCTCGACTCCAACCACGCCGGCAGAAACGATCCGGCCGATCCACGATAGGCCGTCGGCTTTGGCCTGCCGTACCGTCGTCAGCACGACGGCAGCCGCGCCGTCTGTGATGCCGCTCGCGTTGCCCGGCGTGACCACGCCGTTCTCGACAAACCGCGCCGGAAGCTTCCCGAGTTTTTCGACGCTCAATCCCTGGCGTGGGCCTTCGTCCTTTTCAACGCGAATGGTCGTTCCTTTCGGTCCCGGAACGTCCACCGGAACGATCTCTTCCGCAAAGTATCCGTTGCCTTGCGCCGCGAGCGCGCGTTCTTGGCTCGCGAGGGCAAACTCGTCGCATTCCGCCCTGGTGACGCCATACTTTTTCGCCAGGTTCTCCGCGGTGATCGCCATCGGCGTGTTGCCGTACGAATCGATCAGCGCGGTCCAGAGTGAGTCTTCGAACGCCACGTTTTGACCGAGATGGAAGCCTTTTCGCGCACCGCGAACGACGTGCGGAGCTTGGGTCATGTTTTCGGTTCCGCCGGCTAGCGCGTAACGGGCCGTCCCCAGCGCAAGCGATTGCCCGGCCGAGAGAATGGCCTGCAGGCCCGAGCCGCACAGCCGGTTGACGGTGAGGGCCGGAACGTTTACCGGCAAGCCGGTTCGCAGCCCGACGTGGCGCGCGAGATAGATTGCATCGGGGCTGCTTTGGATCACGTTGCCGAAGACCACTTCATCAATCTTTTCGCGCGGAACCCCGCTGGGCGTTATCGCGGCGTCGGCCGCCGCGACGGCCAGATCGGTGGCGCTGAGATCGGCAAGCGCACCACCGAGATTTCCAAATGGCGTGCGGGCTCCGGCCAACACGACGATATCGCTATCTTGAATTTCCGTGCTCATACCGCGCCGAGTATTCCGCCGCGCATGCTCGAGCTCCCGGCAGGCGCCGTCGTGCAGCGTCACTAAGACGAGCGAGGTCATGCCGATTAATCGTCCGGCCGCGGTCGCGCTTGACGCCCGGTCGCTTGCGCCCGCCACCAAGTCGGAGCAGATCGTGGACGCGTTCGACAAGCTTCAGATCGGCGGCGTGCTGGAGATCAACGAGGAGACCGACCCGCGGGCGCTGCGCAACGAAATGGCTCAGCTTCGCCCCGGACGTTTCTCTTGGGACGCGCGCAACCTGGGCGGAAATCGCTGGACCGTGCGCTTGGAGCGGATTGACGAAAACGCCGACGGAGCGGGATTTCTCTCCCACGTCGCGGCCTTCACAGCAGCCAAGGCGGGCACGATCAAGGAGCTGGCCGCGCAGATGGGCGAGCGCAGCTACCGATCCGGAGACACGATCTTCGACGAAGGCGAAGCGTGGCCGTATCTCGGCATCGTGAAAAGCGGCAAGATCATCTACACGCTCCTCTCGCAGGACGGCAAGACGCACACGATCGGCGAGCGACTCACGCACGACACGCTCAACGAAAGCGGAACCTTCGACGGCGGCGGCGCAACTACGCGCGCTGAGGCACTCACCGACGCGACCATCGTGACGCTGCCCAGTGAAGCCCTCATTCACGCTGCGCGCAACGATGCCGAGCTCGCATTGGGCTTTCTGATCGCGTCGTCGCAGGCCCGACGTCGCTCGATCGACACGATCGCCGACCTTGCCTTCGCGCACGTGCTGCAGCGGGTCGCGAAATTTCTGCTTGGGTATGCGCGCACCACGGTCGGGATGGCTCGGGGGCTTCCCGGAGTGGAAAACCTGTCGCAGGCGCAGATCGCCGCGGCGGCGGGCACGGTGCGCGACATGGCCGCGCGGGCGCTCTTGCGGCTGAAGAACGCCGGCGCCCTCGAACTCGACCGCGGACGCGTTCGCGCCATCGACCGAGCGCGGCTGGAAGCGTTTGCCCACAACGTGCAAGCGCCGCCGGTCTAGCCACCTTTGCTCCCAGTTCTTTTAGCAGCCGCGGTCTTCACAACGGTTCCATGTTCGTATGCCGAGATGCCCGCGCGCTGCGACTCGCTTCGGGTTCCCGAGAACCGCGGATTGCCCACAGGCCGCACGATCGCGATCCATTTCGTCGTCGTTCCGGCAGAACACGCCGGCGGAGAAGCTCCGATTTTTGCCCTCGCCGGCGGCCCGGGACAATCGGCGATCGACACGTTCAAGGCGTACTTTCCTGGGCCGTCGGCGCTCGCGACCGCCCACGCGAATCACGATCTCGTTTTCGTTGACCAACGCGGCACCGGAGAGTCCAACGCGCTGAAGTGCAACATCTATCCGACCGATGCGTCGACCTATAGCTATCTGTTTCCGCCGCAGATCGTGCGCGGATGCCGCAATCGGCTTGCCGCAACCAACGATCTCAACGCCTACGGATCGGATGCGGCAGCCGCCGATCTGAACGACGTCCGCGCGCGATTAGGCTATGCCAAGATCGTGCTCTACGGGGGATCGTACGGCACCCTCGAGTCGTTGATCTACATCCGGCATCACGACAGCACCGTACGGGCGGCGCTGTTGGAAGGGGTGGCACCGCCTTGGCTGCTGCTGCCGCTGCCCTTTCCCCGCGGCGCGCAACACGCGCTCCAAGATCTCGAAGAGTCGTGCGCGGCCGACCGCCTTTGTTCGCGCACGTTTCCGCGCTTCGCTCAGGAGTTCGACCAGGAGCTCGCCCGCAGCCGCGAGAGCGGCATCCCGGTGCCGGGCGGCCATACGATCTCATTTGCGGTGTTTGCCGACCGGATGCGGCAGACGATGTACGACGAGTTCAGCGCATCGTACTTGCCGTTCATCATCCATCGCGCGGCGCTGGGCGATACCGAACCGCTGGCCAAGGTCGTTGCCGCCATCTCGCACGGAATTCCCGCGTCGCTGGCGATGGGGATGAACCTCTCGGTCACGTGTTCGGAGTCGCTCTCGTTCATCACCGACGCCGAAGCTCGCGCCCAATCGGTGGGCACCTTCATGGGCGATTCGCGCTACCTGGCGCAACGCGACGCGTGCAGCATATGGAACGTGGAGTCGGTGGACCGAGAGTTTCTCGACCCGATCCGCTCCGACGTTCCGGTGCTGATGATCAACGGCGCAGACGATCCCGCGACCCCGCCGCGCTTCGGCGCGCAGGCGCTAGCTTATCTTCCGAACGGACGCCAGTTGCTGGTTCCACACGCGGGCCACGATTTCTCGACGCCATGCTCCGACGACATCGAGTTGCAGTTTCTCAACTCGTATTCCGTCCGCAACCTCCGCACGAACTGTCTGCGCGGCCAGGCGCGGCCGCCCTTCGCGACGAGTCTGAAAGGCTTGTTCTAAATTCGGTAGACGTCGCTCGTGGCGTTGGGATCGACCAGTGCCGGGTGAACGCGCGGGCCGGTACACATGATCGTGTCGCGACCGATCTCGATTTTCATATGCGTCGTCTCGCCGCCGACCACGTCGTCGACCGCGCAGCCTTCGACTTTGCCGGGGAAGCGCGCCATGATGATATACCGTCCCGGATCGAGCGTGATGTCGCTGAAGCTTCCGCGCCCGTTCGCGCGCAGCGTCATGATCCGGTTCGGGCCGTTTTCGAGATACGGACTGCGATAGTAGTAGAGCGTTGCGTTGGCGACCGGCTGGCCGGTGGACGCGTCCACGACGGTGCCCGAGATTCCGCCAAGGCTGTCGGCACGTGCCGGAAGCACAATCGAGCCGGCAAGCGCGAGGATGATTGCGATCTGTTTCATGACCCGATTATTCCCCGACGGGGCACGCGCTAGACCGATTCGAGCGTTGCGGTTTCCTCGGCCGCATTCTGGAGATCGAATGCGGCGCGCTTGCTCTTGGCCGCTGCTTCCGCAAGCGGCCGGTCTTCGGGCTGCCTGGGGCGATCGAGCACCTCGCGACCTTTGCGTACCGCGCCCAACGCTCCGGCAAGCCGCGCCTCCATCTCGGCCAGCACGTCGGCGGCGTAGCGGTCGGCACCCTGGCGAATGGCCTGCGCGCGTTCCTCGGCTTCGCGCAGCACGACGTCCGCGGTCGTGCGAGCCCGCTGCACGATTTCGCTATCGTCCACCAGCTCTTCGTGCTTGGTGGCAGCCTCGTCAACGATTGCCTGCGCCTTCTCTTGTGCTGCGCGGAGCATGCGCTCGTGATCCTTGGCAATAACCTTCGCGCGCCCGACCTCTTCCGGCAGCGATGCTCGAATCTTTTCCACCAGCTCGAGCACCCGCTCCTCGGAAACGATGCGGTAGCCGGCGGGTAGCCAGGTTCCTTCGTGAACGTACGCCTCGAGCTTATCAAGCACGCGATAGACCGACATTCTTACCTCCGTTGCAAGCTGGTGCGTTTCTCCGCCATCACGCGGAGCACTGGTTCGGGCACTAATGCGGCCACGTCGCCGCCCAGAAAGTACACTTCCTTGACCAGACTCGAGCTGACGAACGAATACTTTTGATCCGACATCAAAAAGAACGTGTCCACGTCGGAGAGCGCGCGATTCATCAGCGCAAACGACATCTCGCTCTCGAAATCCGAGACTACCCGTAAGCCCTTCACGATGACGTCGGCCCGCGCTGCCCGCACGTAATCGGCCAGCAGCCCGCGAAAATGTTCGACTTGGACGTTCGGCAAGCGGGCAACGCTGGCTTTGAGCATTTCTTCGCGTTGCTCCAGCGAGAACATCGGCGCCCGTTTTTGCGGGTTCACGACGATTGCCACAACCAGCTCGCCAAAGCAGCGCGCCGCGCGCTCGATGACGTCGAGATGCCCGTTGGTCGGCGGATCGAAGGATCCCGGATATACGGCGCGAGTGACGCGCATCGGCTTACCGTTCTTCAAGATTCCAACGCCAGAAAGGCCAGAGCGACATCGCCGTAGACTTCTTCACGTTCCGAGCGATATCCGGGAATCTGCGGCAGAACCCTTTTTGCGGCGTGCTCGTACACCACGAGAGCGCCGGGCGCGAGCAGCTCGCGCTCGCGCATTAGCCGGAAGAGCTGCAGCGGAACGGGATCGGCATAAGGCGGGTCGAGGTAGACGATATCGAACGGTCCGTCGAGCCGGTAGAGTGCGCGTTCCGCGGATCCCTGGAATACCGACACGATGCCGTCCACGTCAAGATTTTTCGCCGCTTCTTCTATTGCCTGAGCAACGTCGCGCTGCGCCTCGACCGACACGACGGCGCCGGCGCCGCGCGACGCGGCTTCAAACCCGATCGCCCCGGTTCCGGCAAAGAGATCCAGAACGCGCGCCCCTTCCAGTCGCGGCGCAACGATTGAGAAGAGCGACTCCTTGACTCGTCCGGGCGTCGGCCGGACGTGCGTTCCTTTCGGCGAACGCAGTTTGCGGCTGTTCAACGATCCTCCGGTAATCCGCGGCATCGCCGTTACAAACTCTTCGGCGCCAACGGCTCGAGGGAAGAGCGTAGCCAGGTATCGTCGCCAAGCCATTCGTAGCGAATCGTCGAGTACGGCACCGTTCCATACGAGAGGAGCTGGTCGTGGAAGGTCAACTGCCGGAAGCCCGCGCCCTCGCGATCTTCGACCAGTCCGAGCAGGGTCTGAATCTGCGTTTTTCCGATTAAATAGTCGATCGCTTGGCCTGGACCCATGGCAAAGCGCGTCGCCTCTCCCCGCGCGGTGTCGTAATCGATTCCAGCGTTCTTTTGAAAATACGCGATCGCTTCGGGCAAGCTCATCTCTCCGGTAGCTAGGCCGACGTCCACACCGACGCGCGTCGCCCGGTGGCGCATCAGGTGAATCACCTGTTTACGCGCGCCGGGGTCGTCGTCGTACAGGCCTTCTCGCATCAGCATCTCCTCGCCGTAGAATGCCCAGCCTTCGGCAAATACACCGTCGCCCTGCACGTGACGCACGTAATCCGGATTGTGGTAAGCGTAGGTGAACTGCATGAAATGCCCGGGGATTCCCTCGTGCCCGAGTAGCGGAAGCACCGATTGACGGGCCTGCTGCACGAAGAAGCTTTGATTGCTCGCGCTAAAGTCCGGCACGAAGTAAAAGCCCTGCGGATCGCTGGAAAACATCGAGGGCGGGTTCATGAATCCGCCCGGATACGTTGCCGCCAGGGCTTTGGGAACCTCGACGATGTGGAACGGCCCGATATACGACGGGATCGTAACGATTTGATGTGAGTTGATGAACGCGATCAGCTTGGCTAGGCTCTGCTCGTAGTACGCCAAGAAAGCCGTTTTCGAATCGAACGTCGGTGCGGGCGACGGCGACGGCAGCTGTGCGTCGCGCGCCGCCTCCCACATCTCCAAGGCGCGATCCCTAGCCAGCTCGGTGCGACCGATCGCCCCGATCTGGCTCGAATCGTAGGGCAGCAGCAAAACCCGCCGCAGATACCAGTCGTACTGCTTGCGCCCGACCGCAAAGCCGCCGGGATGGAAGCTCTGCATTCGCGCGTCGAGCCACGCCCGATATCCGTGCAAGGCGTCCAGCGCAGCGGCCTGTGCCGTCTTTAACCGCGCGCGTGTGGCCGGCGAGACATCGGCAGCAATCCCGTCCAGAGTCGTCGTGTAAAGCGCGTCGCCGTCGCGAATGTCTTCAGACGCGATCTGCGCGAACTCGCGTACCGTATCGGTGAGATTAGCCCGGCCTTGCGCCAGCACACGCGGGCACGCTTCCAACGGCGCAATCGCAGCGCGAACCCGCGTCTCGTCGTTCGCATACTGGCGCTTCACGAGCGAGAAGATG
>Ga0187783_10000272_pt1 | contig 38837 bp, 28 predicted proteins | sample 1015_SJ02_MP02_2_FD_132471 | JGI IMG/M metagenome (GOLD analysis project Ga0187783, IMG submission 132471) | Tropical peat soil microbial communities from peatlands in Department of Meta, Colombia - 1015_SJ02_MP02_20_MG | ecosystem: Environmental > Terrestrial > Soil > Wetlands > Peat | place... | reverse complement strand
GCACATGTGCGCGAATTGCGGTTCGTGTAAGATGTTGTGACTGAGTTTAGGGGCGTAGCTCAGTGGTAGAGCAGCGGCCTTTTAAGCCGAAGGTCGTGGGTTCGATCCCCACCGCCCCTACCAGCTTACCGGTTTACACAAATCAGGACCCAGCTCCAGAACTGATCCGCATTTATCCGCAAAATCCAGGCAAGTTTGCTAGCGGCGGCGCCAGCCGGTTGCTAGCGCCACTTATCGATGGACTGGCTCGTCACGTAGCTGAAATCCCCGCCAGCCCAGTACGTGTTCGTTTCTCCGCCCAGCACGATCACCTCAATCGAGGATTTCGGGTTGGGATCGGGCGGCCCGCCAAAACGGCTGCGGCGGTAAAAGCGCTGGAATGGAATGTCGCTGTCGCCCGCCTTCAAATAAGAGGCGTATGGTTCTACGCCCGCCTGGGCCTGCTTCAACTCCTTCTGGTGCGTGTCCCAGTAGAGCCACGCTGGCGTCTTCGACTCCTTCGACCAGTAGTCGCTCAACTCTTCCTTCGAGTTGAATCCCTTTTCCTTCGCCTCGCGGGCGATGGTTGGGTCGAGCAACAGAGTGGCGGCGGTGGTCCCAAACGAAAAGAAATGCGTCAGCCAGTTCTTGATCAATTCGTGGTAGGGCATGTTGGGGAACCAGGCGACGTTGTTCAGGCTCCAACCGCTAAAGATGCTCACGACGCTGTCGTCGGGCTTGAAGCCCTTTTGCACGTGGAACGGCTTCCAGCCATCCGGCAGCTTGTTTTCCGTTTCCGCGATGCATAGGTTGTTGTAGTTGAAGTTGGATCCCAGAGTTCCCAGGTAGGTGAGACCGGCCACGCCACAGCCGCCGAGGTTCTTCGAAAGGATGGTCCACGCGCGGCCAATCACAGCATTGGGCTCTGCGAAGGGGCCCATCGCACCGATGCCGTAGTTCATCTTGATTTGATCGGAGATGGGACCGTTCAACATCACCATGCGGGTGAAGGACGACGTCGAACTGAACAGCGATGGCTGGCCCGTGGCAGAGATCGCGAGAATCACGGGGAGATGTTCCGGACTCGCGCCAGCCATGACCGCGTTGATGGCCACGTGCCTGACCGTGAAGGACCAGGAAAGTTGCGCGCCCGCGGCGGCGCTCAATTTGCCGATGACCTCGTCAGGCTTGTGGCTCGTGCCCTTCAGCATCGCCTCCACCTTTTCCTCGGTGGGAAGGATGATGGGCATGAAGTCTGTCAGGTTGTTGTCGCAATACAGGCGCTGCAGTTCATCCTGAGTGCCCGTGTACGTGGGCGGGCCGATATCGGGGCTCGTTGTTCCGGTTTTCTTCTCCTCGGCGGTCAGAGGCTGCGTCAACGCGGCAATGATTTCCGGCATCAGCGGCTTGTTGCTGACGGGATCGTTGCCTTCGAGAACTTTGTACATCTCCTCGTCCGTCTTGTTGGTCATCGGATGAGGCAGGAAGCAGATGCGCTCCCCGGGCATGCCGCGGCTGGCCGCGTTGGATTTCGCCAAATCCTTGAAGGCGATGGTGACCAGTGGGGCGGTCGGGAAACCCATCTTTTCGACTTGCATGCAGTGACCGACGGTCGCTGGGGTGCAGGTGCTTCAATGCCCGTACGCCATGATCATGGCGTTGCCGTTGGCTTTGATTTCCGCCATGAGCTTGGGATCATCATCGAAATACGATCCGGCTTTCAGGCGGTAGATCGTCTTCACACTGGGCATGTTCTTCTGGAACCAGATCGCGATTTGGTTCAGGAAGCGGTCCGCCCCCGCGAAGCCATCCGACACCAGGTAGATGGTCTTGCCGTCGAGCGTATCCAGGCGCGGCGCCATGGGAATGAGCTGGATCGGGGGCGGTATGCCCTTCGGATTGACCGTCGTGATTTTGGCCTCGCCAGCTTTGGCCGGTTGCTTCTTCGGTTCCGCAATCGCCGGAGACCCGGCCAAGATGGCAGGCGAAACGCCCAGCAGCGACAGAATCTTGCGCCTGTTAATCTTCATCTTCGCGAACTCCCCGTTTTTGGTGGCCCCTGAGTTCTCAGTGCGCCGGTGATACCACGGACGCCTGACTAATTCTTGCAATGCAAGAAGACCTCCGCCCGTCTTGCACAAAACGCTGGCTCGGAGTCCTGAATTTTTTCGCCGAGACGACTAACACAGTCTATCACCCCGAACTCAAGTCGAGAAAGCGGCCGCAGCATCTGCAGCCCTGCAATAACCACAAAAATTAGACGGACCTGAGGCTTTTGTAGTTACCGTGATTATTGTTCCCAGCGAAGTCGCAGTTACGCGGAGCGTTCGCAAAGAAAGCGTAAAGCTCTGCTCGCCCAAGTTCCCAGCGTCTGCCCCGATGATTCGACCTTCGATCTCGCCGCGTTGCAAGTAGTCGCGCCGTGTGCGCGTGCCGAGGCGCAACACGTCCGCACTAGGCAGGTGCCGCTGCCGAAGACACAATCGGACGGTTTTCCCATCGAGCCCGACACCGCACTTGGGGCGATTATCAGCTTGGGCATTTGATTCTAGACGTGCATGCAACTCAGGCATCCGTGCACTCCAAATCCTCAATTTATCTACAAACGCAGGATACCCCGGATTTCACTCAAAAATCGGCCACAGCCGTAACATGCATCTAGGAGCGGCAGTTACAGACGATGAGCAGCGGCAGAAGGACCGTGAACGAGAATCGCAATTTTCCAAGATGTATACTTTTTTCTTGACATGACAACTAAGCGGTGATACTGACCACGCCAAGCCGACGCCGAATGGGTGTGACGGAAGTGTGCGGCCTACCTGACGAGAAGAAAATCGGCCCTGCCAAGGAGCGCGACCATGTCAAAGCTTCTTACCACGGGGAAGTCTGTTTCGACGTTGTTCTCTGGGTTCGGCGAATCCGTCCTCGCATCTGAGCCACATCCTCATTGTTGTAGGCGCGCGTGGGCCGTGTCGGGGTGCTTGCTGGCGCTCCTGTTGTTCGTTTCGAACGTGCACGCGCAAACGGCCGGCACGGGTGCCATCACGGGCACTGTGCTTGATGCATCGGGCGCCGCCGTCGCGAACGCGTCGGTGATAGCGACGAACAAAGGCACGAACCAGCAACGCGAAGAGAAGACCGGCGCCGATGGTGTGTACAAATTCTCTCTCCTACCTCCTGGCGATTATCGTCTGAGGTTCACCGCGACGGGATTCAAGGTCGCTGAAGTTGAATCGGTCACCGTCAACGTCACTGAAACGGCGAGCGTAAACCAAACACTCGCGGTCGGCGCGGTGACTGAAAGCGTCGAGGTGAAGGCGAATGTAGTGACGCTGCAGACGGAAAGCTCGACGCTCGGAACCACGGTATCGGGGAACCAGATCACTGCCTTACCGATGGCAAACGGAAACTATACCGAAATTTTGAGTCTGTCGTCCGGAACCGCTGCGGCGGTGGACAATGCAACTTCAGTGGGGAAGGGCACGCAGAATATCAGCGCCAATGGCGTCGATCCCGGATCGAACAATTTCCAGATGGACGGTGTGGCAGTCAACAACATCGCGAACTCCGGAAACGCGAATGACGGGACGATCTACACGGGAATTCCGATTCCCAGCACCGACGCGATTCAAGAATTCAAGGTGCAGACGTCGACGTACGATGCAAGCTTCGGCCGGAATCCCGGCGCCAATGTGAACCTCACCACCAAGTCGGGCACCAACAACTTTCACGGATCCGCTTTCGAATTTCTTCGCAACTCGCAACTGAATGCCGATGATTTCTTCTATCTGAAGACGCCTGAGGCGCCTCACCAGATTCTGAATCAGAACCAGTTTGGAGGCACGATCGGCGGGCCGATCAAGAAGGACAAGCTTTTCTTCTTCTTCAGCTATCGCGGAACGCGAGCCAAGAATGGCGTGGCTGCGCAGGGAAAAACCTACGGCGCGTTGCTGCCCACCACCTTGGATCCTTATGCGGCCATTGGTTCGCGCGGCACGTGCGCCTCGCCGGCGTCACTACCGGACACTGCCACGATTGGTTCTGAGTGCGATGCCACCGCTCAAGCGTTCGCCGCGGCGATGGGAATTCCAAACACCAACCCCGTGGGGCTTCGGCTATTTCAACTCACCACTGGAAAGACCGCGGGCGTGCCGACCAACTATTTCATCCCGGCTCCCTCGTCCGACCCACAGTTTTGCAATGCCGGCGGAGTATGCAACTTCAGCGTCCCCGCGATCTACAACGAGAACCAGTATGTCGCCAACGGCGATTACATCATCGACAGTAAGAACACCCTGACCACAAAATACTTCTTCCAGGCCGCACCGCAGACTTTGCCCCTCGGACAGACAGGAGGCCTCCTGCCGGGCACTCCCGTCAAAACACCGTGGGGAAACACGGCGGCCGTCCTGAAAGTCACCACGCTCGTGACCAACAACTTCGTAAACGAGGCGCGGGCCTCCTACCAGCGCAATAATGCCAGTGCTACTGTCGTGATGCCGCCGGGCGGATGCCCCACGGCTTCATCGTTGAACTGCGGCACGGCTCAGGCTCTGGGTATGCAGCAGATTCCGCCTTCATTCACTGAGCCGCCGTACATTGACGACATCATCGACAACTACGGACTATTCGCGGGACTCTTGCCCTTCTCCGGGCCGACCAACCAACTTCAAGTGGCGGATCAAGTTTCCTGGCAGCATGGGCGCCACAGCATCCGCGCGGGCTTTGAGAATGAGTGGACCAATTGGCCTTTGACGGACCAGGGCCTGCAGCAAGGCATTCTGCTGCTCCTCGGCAATGGCAGCGTCCCCGGGCTCAACGGTCTTGAGGAAGGAGGGTTTGGACCCTCCGGACCTGGTTGGGACGCCGGATTGATCTACTCTCTAAAAGGGGCCACCGGGCAGAACGGGATTATCCATTTCTACAAGCTGGACAATAGAAACGTCTTCGTGCAGGACGACTGGAAGCTTAGCAGCCACCTTACCCTCAATATGGGTCTGCGCTGGGAATACAATGGGCTGCTCAGTGACAAGTATGGCCGCCTGACGCAAGTATGGCTTGAGCGAATGGCACCGAATGAGACTATCTCTCCCGCGTTCTCTACCGACCCCATTGGTATTTTTCAATATGTAGTGCCCAGCAACTTCGTCTCGCATTTCGGCGAGCCGCCGTCTGGTGTTGGCTTCGCGCCGAACGTCCACACGATTACAGGGCACGCACCGTATAGCAATTTCGCTCCACGCATAGGGTTCGCTTGGCAGCCAACGAAGAGCGGCAAGTTGGTCGTCCGCGGCGGAGGCGGCATCTTCTACGATCGCACCGGTTTGGACCTCGTCGTTCACGCTTATGAAACAGGGTCTCCGTATGCTGCTACCTACGACTACCCGTTTCTCAGCAGCCGCTGGGCAGCCGCTACCATTGCTCAGCCCTACCCCAGAATTCCCCTGATATGCATGCCGTCGGATCCGAACTGCAACACGGACTACGGCTTGGGGTTCGCGCCGCGCTTTTCAGACTCAGCGACCGGCGCGGATTCCGGCTTGAGCGCGGAACTGGACCCGAACTCGGTGCACACACCACTCATCCGGGAATACAGCCTCGGAATTCAGTATGAATTTGCCCCGGCGTGGGTGCTCGATCTAGGCTACGTTGGATCGAGCGGCATCAACCTGAGTGACTTCAACCACAATCGCAACCAGTCACTACTGGCGACGCCCACCAACGCTTACAGCTCTCTATGCGTCGGCACCCCGCCCATTTGTAACACCGCCGACAACGCTGAATTCCGCGTGCCGTACCTCGGATATACGACGTACGGCCTGCAGTCGAACGATAACGACGGATATTCCAGTTACAACAGCCTACAAGCGACCGTCCGGCACCAGTTCGGCCACGGTCTATCCATGCAGGCCGCCTTTACATGGGACAGGGACCTGACCACGGTCTTCTTCACCGGAGAAGGCTCAAGCGCCAACGTCAACGAGGCACTGTGCCTGTCTTGCCAGTACGGTCTGGCGTCTTTTGATCGGCCCCGCCGGCTGGTGGTGAACTACAGCTATGACCTGCCCTTCGGGAAAGGTATGCACGGGTTCGCCGAGAAGGCGATTGCCGGATGGAACGTTTCGGGCATAACGATCGCGCAGTCTGGCGATCCGCTCACGTTCATCGCCGCTTCGGGCAGCACGAATGCAGCGATCGTCACCGGTGCGGCGTACGGCGCAAGCACCACGGCCGGCGTGAACGGAGTCTCGACCGCCCAATACTGCCCCGGGTTTGGCAATTTCAATGCGAAAAACCCCGGCGGCCTCCTTTCGAATTTGGATCACTATTACAACCCCAACGCATTCTGTCCTGCACCGATCGTGCCTTTTGGAGATCCGACCGCCACGGCATTCGGAGACAGCGGGATCGGCGCCATTCTCGGCCCCGGTCAATTCAACTGGGACATCTCCATTCTGAAAAACACAAAGATCACCGAACGCGTAAATATGCAGTTCCGGACTGATTTCTATAACGCGTTCAATCACCCGCAGTTTGCCGATCCGGGCGGCAGCTCGTTCGCAACGACCGGCTTCGTGAACATCGCGTCGCCGTCGGCATCGAACATCACGGTTACCAACGTGAATCCGCGACTCATTCAGTTCGGGTTGCGCTTCATGTTCTGAGACTCTATTTTCGCCGCAGTTTGGTCACACATCAGGGCGCAATCCGGCCTAAAACGCCGCGTTGCGCCGCAAGAGTCCCTTGTCTCCGATAAAATCGTAGCTTCAATACGGTTATTTCCCCGTAGGGCTTGTTCGCCGAGCACGGGCAGTTCCGACGATTGATAAACCGAGAGCCCGGGGTTAATCTGCACGCGGTGGCTCTAAGTTCGAAGCCAGGAAGTGTTGCAAGAATGAGAGGGCTGTTCGGTTACACGTTTGTTTTCTGCCTCCAGGCTCTAACTAGCCTTCCGTGCTGCCACTGGCAGATCCCAGCCAGTATGGTGCGGTCGACGCATTCGCCGACACCTGAACGCGCTTGGGTTGATCGGTCTCCCCACAAGAGCGGCTTCGTCGAAGTCAACGGCATCAGGCTGCACTATCTCGACTGGGATGGCCAGGGGAAGACGTTGCTGTTCCTCGCAGGGCTCGGACACAATGGCCATATTTTTGATGATCTTGCCCCGAGGTTCACAGCTCGTTTCCATGTTGTGGCGATGACCCGGAGGGGATTCGGCCTCTCCGATAAGCCCGACAGCGGTTATGACATCGAGACGCGGGTGTCAGACATTCTGGGCTTCCTGGATGCTTTGCATATCGGGCGCGTGATTTTGATCGGACACTCCATCGCAGGCGATGAGCTTACAGCTTTTGCCGCGATGCACCCAGATCGAGTCGAAAGCCTGATCTATCTCGATGCCGCCTATGATCACTCGGAACTAGCCAAGGCATTGAGAGAAGGATATATAAAAGAGCTTCCGATTTCCCATCCATCTATTCCAGAGGAAAGCCTTGTTTCGGTAGACGCGTATCTAGGTAATTTGCGCAAGACATTCTCGCGCGAATGGTCCAATGCGTTCGAAGCCAGTATTAGGGATGGCATGGAGATCCATCGCGACGGCACTGTTACGCGACGAACGTCCGATGATATATACCGCGCGATTCAGAACGGTTCTGTGCTGGCCCCGTTGGATTACACCAGCGTGAAACCACCGACACTAAGTCTTTATGAAGATCCCTCCATTGTGTTCGACGCGACAGCACGCAACGCAACGACACGGGAAATAGCTAGGAACATCGCACTCATAACGAAAAGCGGCCCTCAAATCGTGACCGACGAAATTCAAGGTGCTGGTCACTATCTTTTTATTGATCACCTGGAACAAGTCGTGAAGGAGATGAACACCTTTTTTTGAGGAGAATCACGGAACTCGGGCGAGTTCGGCAAGTATTGCTCATTGACGCGGAGAGCGCGAATGTCTAGCTCTGGCCCGGCCTACTCATGCGTGGCCTACAAAATGTCCGAGCTTTGCTCTCTGAACATCAGCTTCACGAAGATATGTCATGATTCCAATGGACTGTCCACCGCAGCCCAGTTAACAGCCGCGACGGTACAGAAATACGCAAAGCGGGAATCTTGCAACTGAGATGGACGTTAGCGAATCGGATTACGTGGGGAACCAAAGCCGGACAAAGGAGAATCGGTGGGCAAATTGCCGCAATCTACGGCGCTCCTCGTCATAGATGCGCAACAGGCGTTCCTGGATCCTTGTTGGGGTGAACGCAACAATCCGCAAGCAGAATCGAACATCGCGCGGCTGCTCGCAACCTGGCGTGAGACCGGGCGCCCAATTCGACATGTGGTTCACGATTCTGTCGAAGCCGACAGTCTCCTGCGTCCAGGTTCTGTCGGTAACGCGATTCAAGCTGTTGCAGCCCCAGAGGCTGCCGAGCCTGTGTATCACAAACACGTGAACAGCGCTTTTATTGGAACGAACCTTGAACAAGATCTGCGCCGGGATTCTATCGATACGCTCGTCATCGTTGGACTTGCGACAAACCACTGCGTTTCGACTTCCGTGCGGATGGCAGGGAATCTTGGTTTCAAAACCTACGTGGTTTCCGATGCAACTGCGGCTTTCGCTCGGCTAGGGCTGGACGGGATTTTGCGTTCTGCAGAATCTGTTCATTCGGCGGCTCTCAGCGATCTTCACGAGGAGTTCGCCACGGTAGTCAGTACGGCAGACGTATTGAAAGCCGCTCTCTAGGTCCTCTGTGAGGGATCACCCAAATCACAGACTCAGCAGCTTCATTCTAAATTGACTCTCGCCTGCCTATTCGGGTGGTAGCTTGGGTGGCGTCAGTCCATTGCTGACGTCTACAAAGCGAGCGGTGTGCCGCTCCGATCAGCCTTCCTTGGCGTTAGAAAATCAGCTTTATCGCAAACTGAATTTCGCGTTGGCTGTTGGGAACGGTCGCGGCAATCAAGCCGTAAGTGCTTCCTAGGGTCGAACCACCATCACCCCCGCCAAGCGCGGGGATGCAAGTCGGAGAAGATCCTATCGCGCACGCGCCACTGAACAAGCTGGCATTCGGCGCTACGAAATCGGTGCGGTTTGGGAGATTGAAAAACTCTGCACGGAATTGCGCACTGAGTGCCTCCGTGATCCTGGTGGTCTTGATCAGCGCGAAGTCCAGATTGATATTCCGAGGGCCGATGAGGGTATTTCTTCCCGCATCGCCCAGCACGCCTACGGGTTCGAGCTGGAAACAAGTGCGCGTGATCCACTCGGGCTCCAGAATTCCCGCAAACAGGACTCGCGTCTTGGAGTATGGATCGCAACCCGGAGTTACGTCGGGGCGGGTGGATGCGACGTTGTTGAAGAGCCCGGCTTGGTCGAAACCGTCGCTGATTTCGAACGGAGAGCCGCTCTGCCCGGTAAAGATTCCGCTGACCTGCCAGCCCTCGACGAGCCGGTTACCATGGAAAGGCAGTTGATAGATTACGTTGCCTACAAAATTGTTACGCAGATCGTACGTGCAGTCACCGTAGTCGTATCGGGGATCGTAAGGGTTGAGCAGGCCCGTCGCGCCTTCTTCGAGTCCGTACGAGCCGGAATTGTTGTCCAGGCAATGGGAATAGGTGTAGGACAACTGCATGGTAATCCCTCTGGCAGCCTGACGAACCAAGCTCACCTGAAGGGAGTTGTAGCTGGATGTTCCGCCGGCGACATTTTCATTCAGAGGACCGTAGTTGCTGTTCACGCGTTCCGTGATCGGTTCCACAGCGAGGAATATCGGCGAGAACGCACCAAAAGCGCAGCTCGACAGATTGGCCTGAGTTGGAATGCAGGGCGTGCCCGTTGGGGTGGAGCACGCATTGAACAGGCTGCCCCCGCACCCGGGGGCTGCCGAAGTGCTCGTCAGCGAGGGGTTCAGGTTTCGTTGGCTGAACAGGTGGACGCCGCGAGATCCGACGTAGCCGACCGTCAAGATCGTTCCTCGACCAAGTTCTCGCTGCACGTTCAGGTTCCACTGCTCTTGATAAGGCGCCACGTAGGTGTTGAACGGCACACCGTCACCGAGGCTGGTGCAGAAGCTGTTGTTCGCAATATTGTCCGCCGCGCACGCGGTGGGCACTTCCTGCGGCGGCAAGGCGGGAGGAAAATTGATGAAAGCGTTCGGGAACGTCATCGTTCCGGGAGAAAACTGGTGATAGTTAAACGGCGGGTCGAAATAATACGCTGATGCATAGGTGCGAGGAGCAACCGGATCGTGGAAAATCCCAAACCCAGCGCGAATCGAGGTCTTCTCATTTCCAAACGGCGCCCAGGCTAGACCTACCCGAGGATCGATGTTTTTCCTGTTCGGGCTGGTCTGAAACACATTGTTGACAAGCGTGAACGCGCCATTGCCGTAAGGTGGGTTCGGAATCGTGTAGAGCGGCCAGCCGGAAGGATTGGTACCGTACTCGTAACGTACGCCAAAATTCAGCGTCAAGTGCGAATTAACTTTCCAACTGTCGTTGATGTACGGGTTGATATCAATTTCCCGGAAATACCGGAAAGGGTTGTCAGTATACGGGCTATTCTGGACGGCGTACCCAAGGAACGGGGTCCCCGAAAGAAAACCCTGCAAAGTTAGGAAAATGTAATCGCCGCCGTACTCGAAAGGTGCGTCGATATTTGACTGGACTCGCAGGATGTCCGCGCCAAAGGTGGTCGTATGGGAGCCGTGGTTCCAGGCAACGTCATCCCCTGCGCCATATTTGTTTTGGGCGAGGGCGTCGGAGACGAACTGGTTGCTTCCAACGCCGCCGATGGTGAAGAAAAACGGGCTCACAGCTGCTGTCTCAGGAAACCGGCTCGGATTGAAATTCAAAGGATCGGAAGGTCCAAGAGTGCTATAGGAGAACGAGGATTCGTACGTGCGAGTGTAAACGAATCTCGCGCTGTTTACGACGTTGGCTGAAAAAATATGTCGCTCTTGGACGGTAGCGAAGTGATTGTGAGTGTGATCCACTTCCGGCCAATAAGGCAGGGCCGCACCAAAGAGTCCTGTGAGAGGGCTGAGGTTGTAGGCGTAATCGAGAACGTAACGTCCGAAAAGCGTGTCGGCCGAAGAAAGGGTGTAATCGATGCGCCCGAGAGCGTAATTTTCACGGGAAGTCTCGGTCGCGTTGATCGTGGAGAAGTAATAGCCGCCCTGATCTATGGCGCTTGCGGGCGGAGTAATCTTGTTGTATAGGCCCATAATTCCATCTATTGCCGTTGCGGCTGCGGCCGTTTGGCCGATGGCTCCAGCACCTATGGGGACGCCCGCAAACGGGTTCGTACCGCTCCCCGGCGTGCCGGTGGCCGGATTAACGCCGCCTACGAACGCGGGACAGCCCGGGTAATTAGTTGGGGGACTGACTGGGGTTGGACCCGGCGAGGAAAGCACACTGCAAGGCAATTGGCCTGTTACGCCGTTGCCAATGATGTATGGCTCGGGGAGTCCTATGTTTGCCGTCGTTTGCCCCAGCGCTTGACGGAAGCCCTCATAGTTCCCGAAGAAGAACAGCTTGTTTTTCTTTATCGGGCCGCCCAAGCTGCCGCCGAACTGATTGCGGCGAAACGCGGGCTTGTACGGCTGCAGCTCGGGGTTGATATCGAAGTAGCTGCGCGAATCCAGCGCCGAGTTGCGCAGAAATTCGTAAGCGGAGCCGTGGAAAGCGTTCGTGCCCGATTTCGACACCGCGTTCATAGCAGCGCCGTTTCCTCCGAATTGGGCGCTGTAGGTGTTTGTGAGCAGGGTGAATTCCTGAATCGCCTCCACGCCGAGAGAAGTGCCCAACACCGCGGAGCCGGCCTGGTGGTTCCAAAAGTTGGTCATATCGGTGTTGTCCAGCAAAAATGCCTCGCCTTCGGTTCTAGCTCCGGCGATCGAAAAACTCGGGCCCACTCCATAAAGTGTGGTCGTTCCATTACCCGCGGGTGTCACACCGGGTGCAATATTCCACAACTGCGCGAAGTTGCGCCCGTTCAGAGGCAGGTCCACCATCTGCTGGGCACTGACCAGTGAGGTAAGAGCTGTCGACTGCGTTTCTACTTGCGATACAGCCGACTCCACGGTAACCGTCTCCTCCGACCGCCCCACTTGAAGCGTCAAATCAATGACGAGTTGGCTGCCGACTGTGAGGTTGATGTTCTTCTGAATGATGTTCTGGAAACCCGATTTCGAGGCTTCGACCTGGTACGGCCCCACTACTAGATCGGGCACGTTGTAGCGGCCTGTATCGTTCGTTGCGGTCGTTTCAGCGACACCCGTGGCTGTGTTCGTGACCACCACGTTCGCTCCGGCGACGACTGCACCGCTCGCGTCCGTCACGGTTCCCGATATATTTCCAGTCACCGCTTGCGCATGGACACACACAGCAGTCGCTGCACACAAACACAAACTCGTGAAGACACACCACCAGAATTTCTCGAACACATTCGGGCGTCTGCGCATGACTCAGCCTCCCGATCAGTTTTTAGTTATGAATCACACCCACCAAGAGTGAACCACGGCGCAGCTATTACTCCCGAGCCGATTACTTGTCAAGTACAAAAGCATTTCGCCCCGGACTTTGCGCTGCCACACCCAGATGATGATCCTTGGCGACCGGCCAGGGGTGCCTCGAACCGCTTTCGTATTGTAGTCACCACATCCGGGGATTATTTTGATCTCGAAGATCGACGCATCTTTTGCAACGAGCGCAGTTGACGGCGCTACGTCCCACAGCTGCAGCTGCTGGCAGCAAGAAAGCAATCGGCTTTCACGTAATGCCGTACTAGGAAACTGATCGCAGTGATAACCTGAGGAATTCGACTTACTAAAGTTTAGGAAATTGCGTGCCTCGCGCCTTCACCCCTCGACGAGTTGCTGCCCGCCGTCAATGTCATATGTCGCACCCGTGAGCGCCGTGTTGCGCATAATGTGCACGGCAAGTGCCGCAACGTCAGCCGGTCCAACCACGCGCCGGATCGGCAGGGTCGTGCGGAGCTGCTCGCTTCGCTTATCAAGTTGATCACCGAGAATCTCCCCGACAGCGGCGTGTCGACGAAGCCAGCCGCGATCAAATTCACTCGGACCGGCGCCATCTCGAGCGCGAGGTCCTTCGTCAGAGCCGGCATGGCGGCTGTAAGAGCCGAGACGAGCGCCAGTCCCGGAGCCGTCCGTCGGCCGCCCGTGCCGCCCATGAATAGCAACGTCCCGCCTGCGCGGATCTTGTTTGCGGCATGACGAGCGACCTGGAGCGGGAGCAACAGATGCGCTTCGATGTCGAGGCGCGCCTTGTCGAAGTCGAACTCTGCCAGCGGCGCATAGTAGGGTCCGGGCCCAGTGACGAGCACGTGGTCGATCGGCGTCGGCAGTTCGTCGAAAAACTGCTTGAGGCGCTGGAAATCGGTGGCGTCGAATGCTGCGCTGCCCTGCGCTCCTAGTTCGTGTGCCGCACGCTCAAGGTGCTCGGCATTGCGAGCGGTCAGAATAATATCAGCCCCCTCAGTGTGTGCTAGTCGGGCTGTTTCCAGCCCAATGCCGGCGCTGCCGCCGATCACGACGACCGTCTGTCCGGCGAGATGGGGTTCACGCTGCATGCGAGAAGCAGTGTTTGAGCTGCCCACGATTCCTCCTATCGTGCCTGGAATTCCACAGGGCCAAATTCCTGACGCACCAAGGCCGCTCTCCACCGCAATTGTGCGATGAAGGCGTTCGGCGCAACCGCCAGCAATTTCGATCGCATTCGGCGCCTTACGTCGGTAGCTCCGTCCCGGCCTGTTCCGCCACCATGTACGCCGCGTACCACTCTGGCCAATTCGCGTCGCGCTGCCCCGTGCGCTTCTCGTGTTGGCCGTGCGCAGCCTCCGCGCGCCGTAGCGCGCTTGCCAGGTCGCTCGCGGATGCGAATGAAGTCACTCCCGCGTCGATGCGCCCCGGAAGCCGAGTCGTAATCTCCTGTAGCAGCCATCCGTTCCCGTCGGGATCGCTGAAGGACGCGAATGAGCGGTAGCTGCGATGCTCGGGATCCGCACCGCTGATTCGGAGCCGCCCAAACAAATAAGGCTCGTCCGTGCCGGAGTACACCGTGCCGCCGTGAAATATTTCGCTGACCTTCGCTCCGCGATTCAGCAGTTCTACCCTGGCGGAGTCGATGTCGGAGACGATCAGGTACAGCCCCTGTGCCGAGCCGGGCTCCGCCGGCGTGACGTTCTTGCCGAAGATTACCGAGCAGCTTGATCCGGGCGGTGTGAACTGGATCACACGGAAGTTATCACCGCTGTCAAAGTCAGCGTCGAGGCGCCAACCGAGACTTTCATAGAATTTCTTAGCGCGTTCTGCATCCGAGACGGGAATCACAACGATTTCGAGCTTGGCCGGGCTCACAGCTTGCTCCGGACGGGCCACGGACGGTTCCTTTGCTGGTTCGGCTTGAGGCATGAGAGGTTCCTTTCTGAACGGTATTTGTGAATCTCGATTCACTGCCGCTTTTTGTCTGTTCGGCAGAGATGAAACTGCACTGCTCACTCCTTACTGATTGATCGATTAAGGCGCGTAGTGGGTGAAGACGAGGTCCGTTGCTTTCGTCAACTGATGGCACGGAAAACATGTTTGCATGGGCGCGCCCGTGAGAGCCTTCCCGTCCTGGAAGTGGCCGAATCCCCAGCCCCCTGTGGCGGCGTACTTTTTCGAATCCTTGACCATGAATTGAACGTTCGTGGGCGCCCCTGGAACAAAGGATTGTGGACGGCCAAAGACTTTATCGTTCTCCTCCGAGGCGACAAAGCGGTAGTGCAAAGCAGCTATTATTGTGCCGTCCGGAAACGGAAGCTTCCCTTCGCGATAAGCCTTGATCGCTATATCGTTGCCCAAAACGGCGGAGAAACTGTTGAGGTTGCCTGCTTCGTGAGCCACCGAGATGAGCCTCCAGTTGCGGTATCCGGGCGGAATCTTGGTGACGAAGACCGGCGTAGCCGCTTCATCGGCATGTCCGGATGCTGGAGCCGTACAGACGACAACGCATGCCATCCCCGCAATTATGATCAGCAACAAAGCCATCCGTCTCATGTGCCGTCTCCTCGCGTGCGCGTGATCGAATTTGCGGAAAATAGCTAGCCGTGCTCACCGATGCACCGAACGTGCCACTCACTAACCGTGGGACCGGTGCCTGAGAGCGGCAGCCCGTTGGAGTGTCCTGTCTGGGTTAGGATTCTTGGTTGTGCAGAGGAAACTCTCCCTGCAGTACAGTGGCGGGTCGGCTGGGTCGTCGACTGCGATTGGCTACTACAGAAGCCTAGAAGCGCGGCATTCTAGTCTTCCGGCAACGACGCTGTCAATGCGCCGCCTCCTTCCGCTCTTCTGCAAGGTCGGTTAACTAAGGTCGACTACTATCCGGTCCGCACGAATGGGACCAGGCACACAAGACAGCCGATGTTTGCCGGCTAGTAACTTAGTCCCAATAACTGCTCCCAACCGTACTATTGGCCGGGCCTTACCTTAGTTTCAGCCTAGTAGGCAAGGACTCGCATGGCCGACTGCGTCGCCCAACCACTTGTCTTGTCGCCTCAGCCTCTAGGTACCGCATTGCCGCATGCCACCGGAGTCCCGCGACCCGCCGATTTTGACCTTCGCTCCCACGTAGGCCAGCTTTTCGACGTGACGCAAGATCTGATTTGCGTCATTGGGTTCGACAACCGCACTCGATATCTGAACAGCTCCTGGGAGGAAGTCCTTGGTTACTCGCACGATGAGTTGATGTCGAAGCCCATCGTAGAAAATGTCCACCCGGATGACCGCGCATCAACTTTTGCGGATATGCAGAAGGTTCGAGCCGGCACTCCGACCAGATGTTTTGAAAACCGATACCGTTGCAGAAACGGCTCCTACAAATGGATTTCATGGTCGGCAACGGCGTCAGCGACAGACCAATGCTTCTATGTCTCCGGGAAGGACATCACAGAATCGAAGAGGTCTCGGGAACATCTTTTGCGCTTGGCGCAAGCTCTTCAAAACAGCAGTGAAATGATATGCATGGGCGACAGCACGGGGCGAGCCGTGTTCGTCAATCAGACTTTGCTGGATGCGTCGGGATATCGACTCGATGAAATGTTGGGAATGCCTCTTACGGATACCCTTCTTTCCAATGCCAATCCAGCCGCCCTTGCGGAAAAAATCCACCAAGCCGTTTTTCGCGACGGAAAATGGCGCGGCGAGTGCCTGCAACGCTGTAAATACGGCCCGGACCTCTCGGTGTCCCTCAGCATAGGACTAATCAAAGACCCCGACGGGCATATCACCGGAAGCTACGGTATTTCCCACGACATCACGGAACGGAAACGTGCGGAGCGGGAACTTGCCGAGCGGACGAATTTCCTCAATTCGCTGATTCGAAATTGCCCTGTGGGAATTGCTGCTATTGATGTCGACCATCGCGTGAAGCTCTGTAACCCCGCTTTCGAAAAGACCTTCGAGTATCGGGAGCAAGAGATCCTAGGCCGGCGCCTATATGAGTTGCTGACAACGCCTGAAATTCGGCACGAAGTGGACACGAGCAAGCTGAGGTTTGCCGAAAGGAAAACCACGCACACAGTGACCAAACGGGCGCGCAGCGATAGAACGCTGGTCGACGTCGAAGCGTACTCGGTGCCGCTGGGAACTCCTGAAGAGCCTGCCGGCGCTGTCGTTTTGTATCAGGACATCACGGAAAGAAAGCGCATCGAGCAGCAGCTGAGACAAGCGCAAAAAATGGAGGCAGTGGGCCAGCTCGCCGGCGGAATCGCTCATGACTTCAATAATCTTCTGATGGTGATCCTTGGCTACTCCGCCGTTTTGGCCGAAGACACGAATATCGCGGAGGACACTCAAAAAAAAATAGCCGAAATCAGCAAGGCCGGACATCGTGCCGCCTCCTTGACGCGCCAATTGCTCACATTCAGCCGCAAACAGGTGCTCGAACCGAAGGTTTTGAACCTGAACTCGGTGATCGAAGACATAAAGAAAATGCTGAAGCGCCTCATCAGTGAGGACATCACTCTTGTGACGGATCTGCAGGAGGGGCTCGGCTACATAAAGGCCGACCAGGGGCAGATCGAACAGGTGATCATCAATCTCGCGGTGAACGCGCGAGACGCTATGCCCAAGGGAGGAACCCTATCGATTAAAACGTCTAATGTCGATTTGCCGGAAGGCCATCTAAGCCGAGATCCCATGTCTCCCGGTGAATACGTCCAGATTACGGTTTCAGACACCGGAGTTGGCATGGATGCCACAACGCAATCGCGAGCCTTCGAACCGTTCTTCACCACCAAGGAACAAGGGAAAGGCACCGGCTTGGGGCTCGCGACTGTTTACGGCGTGGTGAAGCAAAGCGACGGATTCGTCTCTCTAACCAGCGAGCTCGGACGCGGCACAACATTTCAGATCTTCTTCCCGCGTGTTGCTGATCCAAACCGAAAGCCCACTAGACAGCCCGCGCGCGATTTTTCTAGCCGAGGCTCCGAGACGATACTGCTGGTCGAGGATGACGACGCTCTGCGCGAGTTGATCCTCTCCGCGTTAAGCAGAGCGGGATACACGGTAATTGAAGCCGCCAATGGCCTGGAGGGATTACGCATCGCGCAACAGAAAGCGGGTGCGATTGACCTTGTACTCACGGATGTAGTGATGCCCGGAATGAGGGGCACACGAATGGTTGAGCAGATTAGCGCGGCCCATCCCGGCACCAAGATTCTCTACATGTCCGGGTATTCTGAATTCGCTGGCGGACATGAGGAAATTCTGAAACAGGGCCGCTCATTGCTCCAGAAACCCTTCGAGCTGGGAGCTTTGATGACCGAAATTCGCGCAGCCCTGCGACCCCCCGCAAAGTTGTCGAGCGTCTGATTGCGCAGTTGGCTAGGCCCGGCCTTTCGCCGCTCGCGGCAAAGACTGTGCCGGGAACCAAGCACTTAGACGACAGGGAACCTTATTTTTTTGTGCGATCGCGATTACAAGTCACTTAGCCGGGATGTAGCTTAAGTCTTGCCGGAACTTAAGAATCTCCGAGTACTCGCTCTCAACGGAATTGTCGAGCGTCGCCATGATCGAATTCGTTTCGTCAGGACCATATGCTTCAGCAAGAACCTGGGCCATGGGCTTCGTGTTCGGGTTCTCCTCGAAATCCGCCCAACGAGCATGCGGGAAGGCGACTACGTACGTGCCGGTGAAGCCGCCGTTCGTCAACTCATAGATGTCAACGTGACTTGACGGATTCGCCTTCCGTTCTGCCTCGCTGATCCTCGCAACCGCGCTTCTGAAATCGCCATCTTTCCCGAACTTCACACGGAGCACTAGTATCTCTGTGTATAGAGAAGGACTGGCGGAAGTGTCGGGATAGCTGAGCTTCGGCAAGAATTCGTAATAGCTCTCTGTCAGTGATGCAACGTAGGGACCAACAACCTTGTTGTATTCGTCGTCATCGGCCGCCTCAGGGATCGACGGGTGATCCATGTCGGCCCAACTCTCCCCACCACGCGTGACGAGATACGTTCCGGTTGCTTCACCGCTGACGATTTCTGAGATGTACAGCGGACTCGAATCCTTCTGCTGCTTGTGCCAATCCGCCTTTTGCTGACGTCCCTGTTCGTATTGCTGAGCCATACCAGGCTTCGGCGTTTGAAATTCCGCTGCCAGGATATTGTTCGGATGGTCCTGTGCGGTGGCGCCGAGCGTAACGAGAAACACGAGGGCGACAACTGCCCAAACATATCTGAGCATTTTCGTGACTCCTCCAGAGCTTGAAACTGTGTTGGCCGGCAAGCTGGCGAGACCTTAGCCCCGCCTGTCGCGGATGTCAAGAAAGCACACCGGCCTTTGGCGGTTTCAACCACAGATACGTGCGGCTCGCGTGAATGCCATCGAGTGCGGCGATTCCCGGATAACTGGAACCTACTGATTTTCGCCGTAGATGTGCTTGACCACGTTGGGCACTGCCGTGAGGTTAGGCCAATCGGGGAACTTCGTCTTGAATTGAGCCAGGAGAATTTGTCCGGCCTCATCCGCGGACTCGCCTTGAGATTTCAATTCGAGTGCTCGCGCCTGAAGCTGCGAGAAGAATTGATAGTCCTGCTCGACTAGTGAGCCGTCGCCGGGAGCGCTGTGATCCGGCACGATGTGCTGCCACTTGGTTTGCCGCAGGGTCGCGAGAATTTCTACCCAGCTTTTCATGCTGGCGTTTTCGTCGGGCAGATTCGGCACCATCTTGTTCTGCACCACATCGCCGGAAATCAGCGTGCTGTCCGGCTCGACGCCGATCAGTTCGTCGCCTTTTGTGTGCGCCTGCCCCAGCCAGAAAAGCCGCGCCGTGACGCCGCCGAGATCGATCGTGACCTCTTTTTCAAAGGTGATGTCCGGGGCGCGAAACTTCACGCCCGCGAGCAGCTCTTTCATCTGCGCGGAGCGGCTGCTGAACATCTCGACGAACTGCATTCCGCGCTCTTCGAGCTCTTTCTGCTGCGCCACGGGCCGCACGAGGATCGTGTTAGCGGGAAACGCTCCCTCGCCAGCGGCGTGTTCCGGGTGGTAATGGGTCGTGGTGAGGTATAAGACGGGGCCCTTCGATAGCTTCTGCGCCTCGCGCAAGCCGATGGCTCCGTTTCGCGGGCCCAGGCCTGTATCCACGACCAACGTGGCGCGGTCACCTACTACGATGCCGATATTGGGAAAGCCGATGATCGCGGACACGTGATCGGACACGTGCGTGACCTGGTTTTCGGGCAGCATGAGGGCCCGAGGTCCCTGCGGCGGGCGCGCCAGCGCGGTGACCACAGCCGCAAGGATCGCCAGAGCACACATGGCGTAGGCGTACGCACTTCGCGATCTAGGCTGAAATGTCACAGTTACTCCTGGCGCGGGTCAATTCTTGGCGAGTGCAAACCGGCTGTCAAGGCAAAGCAGCTCATGGGCTCATCGAGTCGAAGAAACCGCATTTTGACCTGGAAGTCGGCCGGATGCCGGCCCCAAGGAAAGGCAAGACCCTAAGTTGCCGAAGCCGAGCGACCGAGGCTTTGGAATTGAGCGGTGTCGAGCTGCAGGTTGGCGGCGGCGACATTCTCTTCGAGATGCGCAACTTTGGAGGTGCCCGGAATCGGAAGCATGAGCGGCGAACGTTTGAGGAGCCAAGCCAAGGCGACCTGAGAGGGAGTGGCTTTCAATTGCGCGGCAACGCGGCCGATGGGGCTGTCGGGCCCTGAGAGGCGACCGGCGGCCAATGGAAACCAGGGAATGAAGACGATGTTTTGGCGATCGCAATATTCGAGGACATTTTCGGAGCCGCGGTCGGTGATGCTGTAGCGATTCTGGACGCTGACCACGTCGATGGTTTTTCGCGCGCTCTCAAGTTGAGCGAGGCTCACTTCGGACAAACCGATGTGGCGAATTTTTCCCTCGGCTTGCAGATTCTTTAGCGTTCCAAGCTGATCTTCGGCCGGCACTTTCGAGTCGATGCGATGCAATTGGTACAGGTCGATCCGATCGAGGCGCAGGCGGCGCAAGCTGCCTTCGCAAGCGGCGATCAGATGTTCGGGGCGACCGTTTTCGACCCAGCGATTTGGGCCGGTCCGGTCGAAACCGCCTTTCGTGGCGATCACTAGATCCTTTGGATACGGGTAAAGAGCCTGGGCGATGAGTTTTTCGCTGACTTCGGGGCCGTAGGAATCGGCCGTATCGATGAAATTGATGCCGAGTTCGACAGCGCGGCGCAGGACGCGCATGGCTTCGGCGGGATCAGGCGGATCGCCCCAGATGCCGTTGCCAGTGATGCGCATGGCGCCGAAGCCGAGGCGAGCGACGCGGAGGTCGTTGCCGATCGAGACTTCGCCAGCTGTAGCGGCGAGGGAATTCTTCGTGGACTGCGCGGCTTGCTCGGTCATCTGGATGACTCCCGTTTAACAAGCGACAGCGATTATGGCTAGGATGGTCAGAACTACTCCGGCTGCGAAAGCTCTCATCGAGCTTCGATTCTAATCGACCAACAGCGCAAAAATCGCGACAGAGATCGACTAATCGGTGAAGCCGGCGGCGCCAGCCTTGGGCGGGACTGGGATTTCAGCGGGCGCGCCGTCGGCAGATGTCCAGTGTTCAACGAGGGCGGGGGAGCCATCGCGGAGCTTGGCGGCGTACATGATCTTCCAAGTGCCGGGCGCGAAGGCCATGTAGATCATCTCCTTCGGTTTCTCAGCTTGCTGGCCTTGATTATTTGGCGCGGGCGGATTTTGGTCGCCGTTTGGAGCGTGCTGGGATGGCTCGACGCCGGTGGGGCGGCGTCCGGCGCTAACGAAGGTCAGCGTACCGGCGTCATTGATGGAAACACTGTCGGCGTGGAGATGGATCGACTCGCCGAGCTTGTTGTCGGCTGTGCCGTCTTTTGCACTCAGGATCACGCACCAGTAGTAGCTGCCATATTCGCTCGCCGGCATTGTTGTCCTCCCGCAAAAATTCCCACCGCTGAGTCTGCCATCGTCACGGACGATTTTGAGCTTTTACGGGCAGGCGGTCGTTAGGGGCAAGAGGGTATAGCGCGATCATAAAAGCGGTAGTCGCGTGGTCCGCGATTGATAGAATCCGCTGATCCTATGATTCCCGCCCGGGAGATAGAACTTCGAGAGGCTGCAGCGCTGGCCGGAGCGCGGCTCGATCGGCTGCCCGCTACCCGATACATCTGGAAGCTTTTGATTCTACTTTCGCTCGGCGGATGCTTCGAATTCTACGACCTGTTTCTGATGACCTATATCGGCCCGGGGTTGGTGCGGAGCGGACTGTTCACGGCTGCGAGCGCGTCATTCTTTGGGGCGAGGGGATTCGCCAGCTTCGTGTCGGCGACGTTCGTGGGACTGTTCCTGGGAACGATTGCGTTCGGTTTCGCCGCGGATCGGTTTGGGCGGCGGGCGATCTTCACGTATTCGCTGCTGTGGTACACGGTCTGCTCGGTGATTATGGCGTTTCAAACCACGACTACTGGAATTTTGGCGTGGCGCTTGATCACAGGAATCGGCATCGGGGTCGAACTGGTAACGATTGACACGTACGTTGCGGAGCTGATGCCAAAGCAGTTGCGCGGCAGAGCGTTCGCAGTGAACCAAATCGTGCAGTTCACTACGATACCGTTAGTCGCGCTGATTTCATGGCTACTGGTGCCGCGGCGGCCGTTTGGGATCGAGGGCTGGAGATGGGTGGTGATGATTGGTTCGGCGGGCGCCATTCTCGTGTGGCTCATCCGCAGGGGCATACCGGAAAGCCCGCGGTGGCTGATAGCTCGGGGGCGAGTAGCCGAAGCGGATGCAGTGATCCAGACGATGGAAACCAAGGTGAGCCGGGGACTGGGAAGGAGCCTTCCGGCCGTAAGCTCAGGGACTTTCGAGAAAAACAGCCGTGGCGATTTCAGGCAGATTTTCCGGCGGCCATATTTGCAGCGGACTGTAATGTTGATGGTGTTCCAGTTTTTCCAAACGGTGGGGTACTACGGATTCGCTTCTTGGGTGCCTACGCTGCTGATTGCGGCCGGGATCGAGACGACGGCGAGTCTTCAGTATTCGTTCCTCATCGCGATTTTTGCTCCGATTGGGCCGCTCCTGATGTATCGGATCGCGGATACGTTCGAAAGGAAGTGGCAGATTGTCTGGAGCTCGGCTTGCATAGGCGCTTTTGGGCTGCTATTCGCGATGCAGCGCGCGCCGGGCTGGCTGATCTTGTTCGGGATACTGCTGACGTGCGCGAACAACTGGATGTCGATGACGTTTCACGCGTACCAGGCGGAGTTGTTCCCGACGGCGATACGGGCGCAGGCGGTGGGTTTCGTGTACTCCTGGAGCCGGTTCAGCGCCATTTTCACGAGCCTGATGATTGGGTTCCTTCTGGAGCACCTGGGGGTGAGCGGGGTATTTGCGTTTATCGCCGGGTCGATGCTGGCGATCGTGCTGGCGATTGGAATATTCGGGCCGCGGACGCGCGGACTGCCGCTTGAGTCTATTTCGGGCTAGGGTCAAAGATTCGCGGGTCCTGTTGTTACAATCGTATGGGCTTATCGCTTTAAGCCATGGCAGCCCGGGTGAGTTTCACTCCGCCCATGACCGGCTTAAGAGCAGGCTCGGCCTTGCCTACGTCTCGCTTGGCTTGAATCATCATCCATTCAACGTCCGTCGGGCGGCAGGGCGATGAGATTACGTGAAAAGCTCCCAGCATTAAGGCTTCTTTCACATCGTCGGTTTCGAGGTCTGGGGAGATAACTACTACCTTCGGACTGTAGGAGTTGAAGCGGTAGGCTTGAAGCAGATCCTTGTACGATCCGTCGCTGAGGTCGCGATCGCAAAAAACGAGCTCAATGGATTGTCGCGCGAGAAGGTCAAAGGTCTCGCGCAGGCTTGCTGCGCATATGCAGTCCGCACCTTGTCGATTGAGAATATCAGCGATGTTCCGACGGTGGAACAGGTCGGACGACACAACCATCGTGCGGAATGTATACATAAAGCTTCCCCCGAAACAAAATAACGGATTCCCCTGACGCACCGCAATCGGTCGAAACCTGTAGGGTCCCCGAGTGCGGCCCGCCCAGAGTCAGCTTGATCCGAGTATCCGTTTTGGCCGATGGAGGTTGTTGCAGGCTTGTCTATGCGATACCGCAATTCAGGACGGAACGCTACATCAAGCGACCGATGACCCGAAACCATTCCATATGCCATCCTCAAAACCGGTTGATGCCAGCAGGCGACGTCCCGAGCAGTGTGCGTTGGGAGAACGGGCCGCAAGCAGGGGGCAGAGACATGCCAAAATCGAAGAAGATGGCGCGAACGCAGCTTGAGAATCGGGCCATCGATGAGTCGCCCGCCACTGCGGGAGGGCCGACGCGCGAGGTGGAACTACGGCATCCGGTCGATGCGCCGGGCCAACTACCGGCGCACGCACGAAAGCAGTCGGGTAAGATCGATGCGGATGAATACTACGGGCAGACGGAAATTCCGCGCGATGAGGGCTCAACAGGGGCAAGAGATGGCACCGACGCAAATGGCCGAGGGCGGCATAAGGAAAATGAACGGCGGCCTCGCGGTTCCGGCCGCAGAGGCACTCGTGGGCAAAGAAAGCGCTAGCATCACGCGGGTGTGACAATCGCGCGAGAAAACTCCCGACCGAAGTCGAACGGGAAATTGATGGCCTTACCGCGGGACGCGGATGACGTCAATTTCGATGTGGACGGCGGCTCGGTACACCTCACAAATCTGCGCAAGATATTCTGGCCGGACCTCGGGCTAACGAAGCGCGACTTGCTGCAATACTATCTGGACGTTTCGAAATGGCTGTTGCCGCATCTGCGAGATCGCGCGATGGTGATGAAGCGTTATCCGAATGGGATCGCGGGCGAATTCTTTTTCATGAAGCGGGCGCCGACGCCGCGACCGAAATCGATTTGCGTCTGCTCGATCGAACATCATTCGGGAAGCGTGATCGATTTTCCGATGGCGCAGGATATCGCGTCGCTGCTTTGGGTGGTGAATCTGGGATGCATCGACCTGAATCCGTGGTATGCGCGATGTGATGATGTGGATCGTCCGGATTATTTGCACTTCGATCTTGATCCTGTCGAAGGAACTTCGTTCCGCCTTGTGCGCGAGACGGCGCTGGTGGTGCGGGATGCGCTCGCGGAGTTGCGAATCAAGAGCTATGCGAAGACGACGGGGTCCCGGGGAATTCATGTTTACGTAGGGATCGCACGCGGGCCGACGCAGAAGCAGGTGTGGGCCTTTGCGAAGGCGTTCTCCATCCAGCTTGCGAAGAAGCATCCGAAGCTGATCACGGCAGAGTATCGAGTGGCGAAGCGGCCGCGCGGGCGCGTACTGGTCGACTACAATCAGAACGCCTGGAATCGCACGCTGGCGTCGGTATATTCGGTGAGGCCGAAGCCTGCCGCGACGGTGTCGACACCGGTTACGTGGGAAGAGGTTGAGCGCGGCGTGGAAATTAAGCACTTCACGATGAGGAGTGTTTCGAAACGGCTGACCAAAATCGGCGATCTCTGGAAACCGCTGACGATGCAGCGCGGCCGGACCGATCTCGCGAAGCTGCTATGAGCCTGCCTTTACCGAATACGTATGCGCCAATGGAAGCGCAGCCAGCGGAGGAACTGCCGCAAGGGCCGGAGTGGCATTACGAGCCGAAGTGGGATGGATTTCGGTGCATCGCGTTTCGAGACGGCGATCGCATTGACCTCGAATCGAAATCAGGGAAACCGCTAACGAGATACTTTCCGGAGTTGGTGCAAGCACTGGGTTCATTTCGCGCGAAGAAGTTTGCCTTGGATGGCGAGATTGTGATTCCAGTCGATGGAAATCTCTCGTTCGACGATTTGCTGATGCGAATTCATCCAGCGGAATCGCGGATCGCGAAGCTGAGCAAGGCGACGCCGTCTCTATTTATCGTTTTCGATTTGCTGGTGGATGCGAATGGGAAAAAGGTGGTGGGTTTGCCATTGCTGGAGCGGCGGAGCGCGCTCGAAAATTTCATGAAAAAGTTCGCGCCGAAAAAAGGGATTGTGCAGCTTTCGCCATACACAAAGGACGTGAAGCTGGCGAAAAAGTGGTTCCACATGGGCATCGGATTGGACGGCGTGGTCGCGAAACGGGACGATTTGCCGTATCAAAGCGGCGAACGCAGCGGAATGCAGAAAATCAAGAAGCAGCGGACGGCGGACTGCGTGGTGGGCGGATTTCGATATCTAGAAAAACAGCGTTTGGTCGGATCGCTTTTGCTTGGATTATTCAACGACGAGGGGAAGCTGGACCACGTGGGATTCACCTCGTCGATTCACAACGAAGATCGAGCCGCGCTGACACGCCGGTTGGGAAAAATGATCAAGCCGCCGGGATTCACGGGGAAGGCCCCGGGAGGCCTGAGCCGCTGGAGCACGAAGCGGTCGCTTGAATGGGAGCCCCTTGAGCCGAAGCTGGTGGTGGAAGTGCAGTTCGACCATTTCACGGGTGGGCGCTTTCGGCATGGCACGAAATTCTTACGGTGGCGACCGGAGAAAGCTCCATCGGCGTGCACCATGAAGCAGGTAGAGCGCGAAAATAAGTCGCCGCTCAATCTGCTTTGACGGTTTTTTCCAACTTTGTAGGAATCGCCGGCGCCTGGTGTTTCTCGATTGCGGCTTTGGCCTCGCGAAGCTGCAGCGGAATGCGGGGATCAGCGGCAGATGCGGCGCCAGCTTGAGTCCAGGCGAATCGCGTGACGAGCGAACCCGCGACCGTGGACGCAGCAGCGACTTTGCGCAGATTCGTGTCTCGCTTTTGGTCGCCGCTGAACGCGAGCAGGCGTAGCAGAAGCGGAAGCGGACCGGAAAGTACGCCTCCGAGTCGAGTGAGCCAACCGCTGCGGCCAGACTTGAGCGGCCTGAGGGCGGGATGCTTGCGGAGCTCGATAGACGCACCCACCACGGTTTCCGCAGCCGAGCTCAGAATTCCGAGTGAATTCAGCGCCGGTGAGTTGTGGCCGCGCAGTTCCAACATCGATGTGGCTGCGGCCATTCCCGAAGTGGCGAAGTGAAACGGCAACAACCGGGCGTTTTCGTTCCAGACGGGAATTGCGGTGGCGCCGATCAAGACTCCGGTGTAGGTGGAAAGCACTGAGCCCGTGAGGGCTGAGACGAAGTGGCTCGCGCTTTCGATGATGCGGAGCGGTCCGAATAACTTCGAGCGCTGTTTTGCCGTATCGAGAATGGCGGCTGCGGCGGTGCTGCTCGAGAAAGCCATCAGCGTCCACGAGCCAACGGACATCGGACTCTGGAGCTTGAACACGCGAAGCATGTTCAGAAATCGCGAGGGCATGCCGAGGTCAGAAACCAAGAGCGCCGGTGAAATCGCGCCACCGATGGCGGCGAGATAGCGAGCGTCACGCGCGAGGCGCGGCTCGGCGCCCGTTAGTTTTGCGATGCTGCCGATGATTGCCGCAGCGCCAGCTGCGCCACCAACGAAAAAGTAGAGCGGAATCTCGGCCTTCCACCCGGGGCTTTTCAAAAGCGGAGTGCCGTAATAGCCGGTCTCACCCGACGCGGTGGGAAGCTGCAGCACGGAAGGCGCTTTTTGAGGCGACGGGAACACTTCGGTTTCTGCGCGTCGACGAATTTCCTGCAGCCGCAATTCGCGCGGATCGGGCGGAATCTGCGCGGCACCCAAATCTTGAGTTGTGTCGCTCACCGGCCTTTTGCTCCTAAAAACGTCAGCAAGACTGTTCCGAGAACCACCGCAGCCGTAGCCGCCGCGGACTTCCAGGCGGATCGCAAGTAGATTGTCGGGACTTCGGGTTTTGGCGGCAAATTGTAGGCGCGAGGATCGCCCCGCACGATGAAGAAAGCATGGATGCCTGCCACGCTGGTCTCTTGCGGGTCGTACAGCTGCGCGTCCGTGAGACCTTTCTGTCTCAATTCAGCCAGGCGAAGTTGCGCCTCAACGCGGAGGTTATCCAGCTTTCCGAACTTGATGGATTCGGTGGGGCACGCAGTGGCGCAGGCGGGCTGAAGGCCGGCTTTCTGACGGTCGTAGCAAAATGTGCATTTGAAGGCGCGACCGTCGTCTTCATTGCGTTCCACGACGCCGAACGGGCACGACGGAACGCAATAGCCGCAGCCGTTGCAGACATCGGGCTGGATGTAGACGCCGCCGAATTCGGTTCGGACGATGGCGCCGGTGGGGCAAGCTTCGAGGCAGCCAGCGTTGCCGCAGTGCTTGCAGACGTCCGAAGAAAATTCCCACGCGAATTTACCGGGCGAATTGCCGCCGCGGCCGGGAATCGCTCCGTTCTCGATGAACTTGACGTGACGCCAAGTAGAATGGCCGAGCCCGCCGGTGTTGTCGTAGGAATTGCCGCTCCAGTCAAAGCCGTCCGCTGAGATCTCATTCCATTCCTTGCAGGCAACCTCGCAGGCTTTGCAACCAATGCACAACGTGGAATCGGTGAGAAATGCGGTGACTTCGCTCATTGCACTCTTCCGTGGATAGGGGCTGCGAGCCATTCGCGGCTGTCCAGTTCGCGCTCGGGTGTTTGGCTGGCTTCCGGTTGGCCGGGCCTTCCGGGGATTACGTTGCACAGCAGCGCCTTCGTTTCCATGATGCGAACGTTGGGCTCCTCTGAAATCGCGATCAAGTCATTGACGACGTCGCCTTTGACCAAACCTTTGTACCCCCAGTGATACGGGAGTCCGACCTGATGAACGAGGCGGCCGTCCAACTGAAGCGGAGGAATGCGATCGGTGACCAAGGCTCGAGCCACGATGCTTCCACGGGCGGTCCTAATGGTGGCCCAATCGCCATTTTGGATTCCCAGTCGGCGCGCGAGTTCCGGCGAGATTTCGCAGAAAAGTTCTGGCTGCAATTCGGCCAAGTGGCTGAGGTGGCGGCTCATGCCGCCGGCGGTGTGGTGTTCGGTGAGTCGGTAAGTGGTAAGGACAAATGGAAATCGTGAATCGGGCGAATGGGCGTAGGGGTTGTCCTTGCCTTCGAATTTCCGGGCTGCGGGATTTGTTGCGTGATTTAGATAGAGGTTATGGCGAACAGGCGTCTCAAGCGGCTCGTAGTGGGTAGGAAGCGGACCGTCTTCGAGACCACTTGGAACCCAGATCCAGCCGAAGCCGTCGGGATGCATGATGAACGGCTTGTCTCCGGCGATGGCGTCATCGCCTTCGGCATGTTCCGGCGGGCGATACCAAGGAGGTTTTTGCTTGGTGAAATCGGGCACGTCGTGACCGGTCCATTCATTCTTTTCTACGTCCCACCAAACGAGCTTCTTGCGTTCGCTCCAGGGTCGGCCGTCGGGGCGCGCGGAGGCGCGGTTATAGAGGATGCGGCGGTCGCTAGGCCACGCGTAGCCCCAGCCATGGCCATATAGGTCCTTCGGCTCGCGCTTGCGGGCTTTGTTTTCGTTTTCGTTCGGGAAAACTCCAGAATAGATCCAACACCCGGAGGCGGTGGAACCGTCAGCTTTCAGTTCGCGGTAGCCGGAAACGAGTTTGCGATCGGCCATGGTCCAGCCGTTGATCTCCTTTAGAACGGCTTCGGCGCTCGGCTCGGCGATATTGCCTTCGAGCGGGTAATCCCAGGTGAGGGCACGCAATCCGGCGTTGCGACGGGATTGATCAACTGCGGCCTTTCGTTTCAGCCGGTGGCCGAGATGATAGAGGAACCAAGTTTCGCTCCGTGCGTCGCCGGGCGGATCGACTGCTTTCTCGCGAAATTGAATCAAGCGCTGCGTGTTGGTGAAGCAGCCGGCCTTTTCGGTATGGCCAGCGGCGGGGAAGAAGAAAACTTCCGTATCGATTTCGTCGGTCTTCAGCTCGCCCAGCGCGACTTCCGGCGAGTCGAGCCAAAAGGATGCCGTTTCGGTTTCGACCATGTCGCGAACGACGAGCCATTTCAGTTTCGCCAGGGCTTTTCTCTCCAGGCCAGAGTTGGGAGCGCCCACCGCAGGATTCTGACCCATGACGAAAAGTCCTTCCATGTTGCCTTTCGCCATTTCAAGCCAATAGCCGAGGTGGGAATGGTCGCCGGTTACGCGAGGGAGCCAGTCGAAGCCGAAGTTGTTTTCGTTGGTGGCGGCCTTGCCGTAATACGCCTTCAACAAGCTGATCGCGTATTTGTCAAAATTGTGCCACCAGCCGGAATTGCTTTTGTGTTTCTTGACGTAAGTTTGCAGCGAGTTGGCGTCTTCCTCGAAGAAGGGCATGGGCAAATAGCCAGGCAGAATGTCGTACAAGGTCGGTATGTCAGTGGAGCCTTGAATCGAGGCGTGACCGCGCAAAGCGAGAATGCCTCCGCCCGGGCGTCCGATGTTTCCAAGCAAAAGCTGAAGGATTGCGGCACTGCGAATGATCTGGACACCGTCGGAATGTTGCGTCCAGCCGACCGCGTAACAGATGGCGCCGGTTTTATCCGGTCCCGAGGCGGAGCAGAAAGCTTCGGCGAGAGTGTGGAACACGTCCGGCGGAATGCCGCAAAGCTCTTCGACGATTTCAGGCGTGTAACGCGAGAAGTGGCGCTTCAAGACCTGATAGACGCAGCGCGGATCTTGGAGGGTCAAATCCTGTTCGTAGATGTTTTCCTTGGATTTCTCGCCACCGCGATCTTTCGCATGGCCGCCGTGGGTCGAGCTGCCGCGACCCTCATTGATTGGCGCGTTTCGATAGGCCCATGAGTCGACGGTGTAACCGCATTTTTCTGGATCCCATCCAGAGAAAACGCCACCGAGATCCTCCGTATCCTGGAAATCGTCACGAAGGAGGACTGAAGCGTTGGTGTAGTTAACGACGTAGTCGTGAAAGTGTTTCTTGTTTTCGAGGACGTAGCGAATTAACGCACCAAGCAGGACGATATCGCTGCCGGCGCGAAGGGGAACCCAAATATCGGCCATCGCGGATGTACGAGTAAAACGAGGATCGACGTGGATGATCTTAGCTCCTCTTGCCCGCGCTTCCATGACCCACTGAAAGCCGACTGGATGGTTCTCCGCCATAGAGGAACCCATGATCAGGATCGCGTCCGAATTTGCGAGATCCTGCTGTGCGGTCGTAGCGCCTCCGCGTCCGAAAGATGTGCCCAGACCGGGCACCGTGGAGCTATGTCATATGCGAGCCTGATTACTGATGCAGACCATTCCGAGTCCAGCAGCAAACAATTTCTTGATGAGGTAATTTTCTTCGTTATCGAGGGTCGCGCCGCCCAGGTGGGCGATGGCGGAGGTCTGCATCAGGCAGCGGCCGTCTCTTTCTTCGATGAAGGTGCGCTCGCGGGACGTCCATACGCGGTCCGCGACCATGTCCATGGCGGTTTCCAAATCCAGATTTTCCCAACGCGTTGAACGAGGAGCGCGGTACATGACTTTAGTCGCTCGGTTGGGGTGTGTGAGCAATTGATAGCTTGCCGATCCTTTGGGACAGAGGCGGCCTCGGGAAATCGGGGAGGCGGGGTCGCCCTCGATCGAGATTAGTTTGCCGTTTTCGTGAAAAACAAGTTGGCCGCAACCGACGCCGCAATAGGGGCACACGGACCGGCTCACCTGTGCGCCATGGTTTTTCGGCAGAAGCGCGCGTGTTTCGCTGCTCATCGCTTCGGGGCCGGTACCGTCACCGCCATCCACAATCTGGCGAAACACGGGCCAGTTTTTGAGCGGGTTCTTCAAGCGAACTTCCTCCCGTTGTGTGTCTCAAGCGATTTTAGGAGTTGGCTTGCGGCGAACGGATACAGCCATTACCGTAATTCGCGAGGAGGCGTGCTGGACGCCGCGGTCTAAGGTCGCTGAAGTGCGAACGGGCTGACTAAGAAAGGATGGGCCTAGCGATTTGAGGGAATCCTGCAGACAGGAAATTGGCTCTTGACGGATTCAGCCGCGACCGGATCCGCCTCAAAGCAATCCGGCCGCGAGCGAATAAGCAAAGTTTAGAACTGACGTCGCGAAAGCCGGGAGTTATTGCTGTTCCCAGCCGGTCTTCGAATCGTACGGCAGGACGACGCCCATGGCTTCGATTTCATGGATCTTCCCGTCTCGAACCTTGAAGATGTGGGCGGCCGCCATATCGAACGGCTTGTTGTTTAAGCTTACTGAAGTGACCCCTGGAACTCCGGTGATTTTCAGGGTCTTCTCGTCCATCGGATGACGGAATTGCGAAAACCCCATTACGAGGCCGCTCGCAGGATCGGCAATCTCAACACGCCTCGGTTCGATGCGTTTGATGTAGTTGAACGTGCCGGTGTCGAGTTGAGCGCTACACCCGAGAGACCCCAAGATTGCGCGTGGTGGGGCATTGGCAGGGGGGCGAGGATTGCTCGTGGTCTGCATGCCGTTTTCACGACGAACGCAATCCTCGGCGAATGGCGCCGCTTTTCCGTTGGCGGTGGTGAGAGCGGTGTAATACGAAAGGCCGATCTTCAACATTTCGGCGCGGGGAACTCGCTCCGAGGGCGGCACGACGGCCAGCAAGCCGGGGCGTGGAGTCTGCAGGTTCTTGAGGCTGTTCTCAGGGAGATTGCGCGCGACCAGATGTTCCGCTTCGACGATCTGTCCATCGCGGATTTTCAAGCGCAAGGCGACAAGCACAGGCTTATCGTTTTCCTTCATCATGCCTAGGAAGCCGACCTCTTCAGAAACTGGGTCCGGGATGTAGATCTTGAACGTGGTGGGCAGGGCGGATGCCGTCTTCCAAAACCCCTCGCCGGGCTTCATTGGGACTGTATTCTCGACGAACTTCACGTCGGGCGAAAACTTCACGCGCGACGGATCGTGGGCGACAACGGCGGCAAGGTAGGTGTCGACTTCGGTCTTCAAGCAGGCGCGACTGCATGCTGCAGCTGCGGGGCCTGCTTCGGCGTATCCTGCGACACACAAAACTGCGAGCGAAACCGCGATGATCGAAACTGCGGCGCGAAGGTTTCTCAAGTGTTGCCTCCCATTTCACACTGCGTGATATCCATTTCCGGCTTGGCAATGAGCAACTGAATCTGTGCAGGAGCGGAACTGCTCATGCCGACGCAATGAGACGCATGGCCGTGGCCGCAGGTTCCTAGTTTTTCGCCCAAAGCTCGGCGCTGGCCAAACGCGCGCCTGCGGCGAGCGCCTCGAATTTCGCCCACACAACGGAAGGCGGGACGCGCTGAATCATCTCAGCTTGAGCGAAACCGCAATCCGTGCCGGCGATTACGTTTTCGCGGCCGACTAACCGCGCGAAACGAATAATGCGATCGGCCACGAGGCGCGGGTGCTCGACGGTCATAGTGTGATGCGTGACAACGCCGGGAATCAGAATTTTTCCGGCCGGAAGTTTCTTGCCCTCCCAGACGCGCCATTCGTGCTCGTGCCGCGGGTTGGCCGCTTCGATCGAGTAGGCGCCCGCGCGGACGGTGAGTATGAACCCCAAAATTTCTTCGAGAGGGGCGTCCGCAAGATGCGGAACGTGCCAACTGCCGAAGCAGACGTGATAGCGAACTCGGTCTTCCGGAATTCCCTGCAAGGCGTGATTCAGCGCTTCAATGCGCAGGCCCGCCCATTGGCGGTATTTTTCGGGGCTTTGCTCGACGTAGTGGTCGTACATGTTGGCGAGAACAGCGTCATCGACCTGAACGACGAAACCCGCTTCGTAAATGGCGCGATATTCCTCGTGAAGCGCGTCGGCGATGGCATAGACGTATTCTTTTTCCGTTGGGTAATACTCGTTGACGCCGTCATACGCGGTGCTGGCAGGCGCGACGACTGGAAGGAATGCTTCCTCGACTTTCACCGACTGCAGTGCCGCCTTGAGATTCTTGATGTCGCGATCGATGGCCGAATGGTCGCGATATTTGATCGCGCCGATGCAGGCTTCGGTGGGCACGCCGTTGCTCAGCCGAGGAAACTCGGCGGCCATCACGTCGGGAAAACGATCGCGATCGCGCCCTAGCCAGTAGATCGGGCGCAATTGATCCGGCCGGTGCTCGAAACCCGTGATTCTTTCGAGGACATAGTTAGCCCAGCTCGTTTTCCCGTATTCGCCGTCATTGACGATGTCGATTCCCGCCTTGGTCTGATTCTTGACGACCTCAGCAACGGAGTCGCGCAGAAAATCCTCGTACTTTTTCTTGTTTTCCGGCGACTGATTCGCCACGGTAGCGAGATCGCGAAGCTCCTTCGGACGAATCAGGCTGCCGACATGCGTAGTCAGAATACGAGTTTCGCTTCGTTTCATGAGTTCGAGCTGTCCTTTGTATCGCTCAGGAGCGGGTCGTGGCGGTTGCGGGGGCCACGATGGGTTCCAGTCCGGCGAGGATTTCTGCCCGGCGATCCTCAAACCAAGGAGGCAGATGCAACTTCATTCCCAATTGATTCCGCGGTTCATCTTTCTCGAATCCTTCGGGAACATTGCAGCAGCATTCGACGAGAATTCCACCGGGCGAGCGGACGTACATGGAGTGGAAATAAAACCTGTCCTTTATTTCGGAAGCGTCCGTGTAACCGAGTTCTTCGTAGATGGCTTTTTGCGCGGCCATGGCGTTGTCATCTTCCACCCAGAGCGCGAGATGATGGACCGTGCCGGCGCCGAAGGTCCAAGAGCCGGGCGCGCGATCCGGTTCGTGCACGAGGATCAAAGTTTTGTTGGCGCCGCCACTACCAATTTCGAAGCGATGATACTTGCCATCGACGCCTGTCTTGCGGAAGCCAAGTGCTTCGGTCAGAAAACGCTCCTGCTCGGTGACATCGCGAACGGAGAGGACTGTGCCATGGAAACCGCGCACGGCTTCGCCTTGAGCGATTTCATCCGTGGTCCAGCCGACGCGCTGATCGTCCTTATCCTCGAGGACTTCGAAACTCAAACCGGCGGGGTGCGAGAATCGAATGAATTTCTGGCCGAAGCGCTCTTCGATTGGGCTGTGCTCGACTTTGTGGCGCTTGAAATGTTGCTGCCAGAAGGGAAGCGTGCCTTTTGCGACGGTGTAGACGATTGCCTGAACCTGGCCCGAGCCGCGACGGCCCTGAATCCGGTTATAGGGAAACGTGGTCATGATCGAGCCGGGCTCGGCGTTCGCGTTTGAATAATAAAGATGATAGTGAGGAAAGCGGCCGTCCATGAGAACGGTTTGCTTCACCATGCGCTGACCAACGACACCGGTGAAGAAGTTGACGTCTTCCTGCGCGCCGGCAGCACAGGCTGTGATGTGGTGATATCCCGTGGCGGGATAGTTCATATGGCCCCCTTGCTTTGCGAGCCCTCGCCGAATAATTCCGAGGGTAATTACTATGTCCCAGTAGGCAAGTCAACGTCAAACTGTATGCAAATCCAACGGAATAGGACGCAAACTCAAGGCTTGCCGCAGAGGCGCAATGGCAGTCTGATGGCATTGGTATTGGAACGAGTTGGATCGCTGGCGAAATTCCACGCGGATTGAGCGCCTCGACTTTTTGGTCAGTCACATTCGGAGTCTTCTTGCGCTCTTCTTGTCGCGAAATCGAAACGAAGATCCGTTCAATAGACCAGCCAAGAGCGCTCGGGAAATTCCGAGGAGCGATCCTGAGCTCCGCCTGTTCATGAAAAACTTCTACTTCGCCAGCTGTCGAACGCGCGCGGGAGCCCCGCACCCTCACATCCCCGACATACATCCTTGTGCACGTGTTGACAAATGCATGCAGGTGGCGATTTCACAAGGATTTGAAAGGCGACCTGCGTTTGCCATGGCGAGCAGCGAGTTGCACGCGGAGGGCAAAAAGAACCGGTAAACACAGGTCCCTCGGGGCTGACCCGCAACGTCTTTTGCCGAATTGGCAACCCTCAATTGCCGTGGCCGCATTTTTCTATTGACAGATGTATACAATCATAGTAAAGACGCGCACACAGGGCGTGTGGTGAGGGCGAGGGTGCTGCGCACCTGAGTTAAAAATCCGAAATTCGGTGGGAGGGTGGGATATGCCAAAGGGCCCCAGTTTCGGTATCCGTTTGTCTGTTTCCCTTTCCCTAGTGGTCATTTTTCTCCTAGCCGGCTCCACGACAGTGTGGGCGCAAGCCCAGAATGCGACAGTCTCAGGCGTCGCGACGGATGCTTCAGGGGCCGTGCTCGTCGGCGCGAATGTACAAGCGACCGATACTGCGACGGGTATTACCCGTTCTACTACTACTGATTCGGCGGGCCGCTACACACTGGCCGATCTTCCCGTTGGCACCTACGACGTGCAGGCGTCCCTTTCCGGATTCCAAACGGTTATTCACAAGGGCGTCACTCTTGCGGTCGGCGGCTCGGTGGTCGTCGACTTCTCAATGCCCGTCGGCCAAGTGAGCCAGACGGTGAGCGTCGAGAGCGAAGTTTCGCGCGTCGAGACGACGAGTTCGGAAGTGTCGACGCTGGTCAGCCCGCAGCAGATGCGCGATCTGCCGCTGAACGGACGCAATTTCGAGCAACTACTGACACTCTCCCCGGGTGTCGCGACGATCGCGCCCGCGTTCAATGCGGTCACCGGTCGTCTGTACGGCATGATGAACAACTATTCGGTTTCGGGATCGAGGCCGACGGGCCAGATGTTTTTGCTCGATGATACGGACATTCGAGATTTCTGGGAGCACGCGACTGGATCGGGTTATGGCGGTACATCGCTCGGAGTGGAAGCGATTGGTGAATTCCAAGTCCTCACAAGTTCCTACACCTCGCAATATGCCGGAAACGGCGCTGTAATCAACGCTGTCTCGCGCTCTGGAACGAACGATATTCATGGTGGCGTGTATGAGTTCTTCCGGAACAGCGATCTGGACTCGCTCGACGCTTCCGACAAAGCGGCTGGTCTGACGGCAGTGCCGCCGTTCCGCAGAAATCAGTATGGTGGCGCGCTCGGCGGCCCAATCAAGAAGGATAAAGTATTCTTCTTCGGTAACTATGAGGGGCTGCGACAAGCGCTTGAGTCGACCACCCCGGTTTTTCTCCCGGAGCCGTACGTTGCGCTTGGGATGCTTCCCTGTGGCACTATTGGTGCCATTCCCGGGATCTTGCCGCCTCCCGCAACTTGCACCCCTTCCACCGCAGCCAACAGCACGCAACCCGGTGTCCTGATTGGGGCGGTGCCGGGCGCGAATACCCAGGCTGAGCAGACGGCGGCCCTCTACTCCTTGTGCAAGGGCTGTCGGCAAATCCCCAGCGTCCTGGGAACCACACCGGTAGCAGCAGGCACCGACTTGGGCGGCTATTACGCTGCGGCCACTTCGCCGAACCTCGGGATAAACGAGGACTATGCTTTGGGCCGCGTGGATTACGTGCTCGGACCCAATGATTCCGCTTTCGGTCGGTACGTGATTGACGATGCTCGCGTCGCGGACAACCCACGAGATCCTCTGGGGATCTTCCCGGAGAAGGACTTCACGCGAAACCAGTTCCTGACCATCACCGAAAAGCACATTGTGTCCGCGACGATGGTGAATTCAATCCGTTTCGGCTATGTGCGCAACAACGAAAACTCCCGCGTTCAAGAGCAATTGACCTCCGGGCAGATTGCATCGGCGTCGAGCTACCTCGTGGGCCTCGGTGGCGCCGCTTTTACGACCGATCCCCTCGATTACGTGAGAACTGCTTTTGGCGAGCCGGCACGCGAAGACGGACAGAACGTCCTCTTCAACGGCATTCAGGTTATTGGGCCGGACCAAAATCGGCCGGATACACTGATTCAGAGCAAGTTCAGCGGGGGCGACGACCTCGTCTGGACTCATGGGTCGCACAGCTTGAAGGTCGGCGCCGTCGTAACCAGAATACAGACAAACAACATTCAGGCGGCCTATGCGAATGGCACGTACTATCTCTCCTACGCTGTTAGCCCGGCCCTAAACGCCGGTCAGTTTTACCTGGATGGTGTGCCGCTGCTCGCATTCGCCGTCAACAAAGGTCTCAATAACTCGACTCGATATTTTCGAGAGATCATGATCGCGCCATACATCCAGGACGACTGGAAAGTGACGCCGAGACTTACGCTGAACCTTGGTGTTCGCTACGATTACGATACCAATCCCGTCGGATGGGCGTCGGGGAATCAACCCATCAGCACACTTGTGGGCTCGTTCCTGCCTCCTGTCGGGCCCGTCTCACCACCAGCCGGGTTGCCGGTGTTCACGAATGTTAAGCACGTATTTGCAAACAATCCGAACGGCGCAAACTGGGGGCCACGCTTTGGGTTCGCTTACGATCCGTTCAAAGATCACAAGACCTCGATTCGCGGAGGCACCGGCATCTTCTATGATCCAACCGCGCCGCGCCTCTATGAGTCGGGCTTCATCGCCACCCCTCCGGCAGGTTTTTCTTTCTTAATCTTGCCGGGCTATCCGAACCCCTATGTCGGCGGCGCGGGAATTACGTTAGCCCCCAGCGAGTTTGCCGGTGTCGACTACCAAGTGCCCAGGGGCTCGCCCTACCAGCTGCAGTACAACTTGAACGTGCAACGCGAGATCACGCACGGAACAGTCTTCACTATCGGCTACGTCGGTTCCGTCTCGCGCCACCTTTGGATACAGGAAGACATAAATCCTCCGACGTGCACCACATATCCGGATTGCACGGCCCTTCCGCAAGTCCCGAGTTCAAAACCGACGGCTTCGACGGGCCCGTTCTTCTTCACCAATACCGGCTGCCTTGACCCGACCGAGAACGCGGTAAACGGCGGGACTGGCTGCTACGGGAGCGGAGTGCAGTTCCCATGCCCAGCGGGGTGCGCGACGCAGGGACCCCGCATCAATACCGGGTTTGGAGAAATGGTGCAGGCCCACAATGTCGGCGCATCCAGCTACAATTCACTGCAGGTAAGTCTCAACCGCCAGTTTGCGCATAACTTTGCTGGGCAGGTGAACTACACGTGGTCACACTGCATCGACAACGGCTCATTTGCTTCGTCGCTGGAGGAGTGGGGCCAACTTGTAACGGATGGATACAACATTAGGTACGATTACGAAAATTGTAACTTTGACATCCGCAACAATCTGAGCGCGAATGGCCTCTTTACTTTGCCGCTCCACGGGAACCGCTTGATCGAGGGCTGGCAGCTGGCCACGATCATCGGGGTTCACAGCGGCCTGCCACTCAACATCTATAACGCGGGCATCTTGTTTCCCGATCCCGCCGATTTGGGAACCGAGTGGAATTCGCGCGCGAACTATAGCTTTGCCGCCGGATGCCATCCGAACCAGATCGTAGACCGCGTGGTTCGCGCTGGTACGATCCAGTGGTTTAACCCGAGCTGCTATGAGGCACAGGCCCCGGGATATCTGGGCAATATCAGTCGAAACAGCGTTCCAGGTCCAGGTACGCTCGGTGCAGACCTCTCGATCATCAAGAACACGAAGATCACCGAGAAATT
>Ga0187783_10000271_pt1 | contig 38921 bp, 35 predicted proteins | sample 1015_SJ02_MP02_2_FD_132471 | JGI IMG/M metagenome (GOLD analysis project Ga0187783, IMG submission 132471) | Tropical peat soil microbial communities from peatlands in Department of Meta, Colombia - 1015_SJ02_MP02_20_MG | ecosystem: Environmental > Terrestrial > Soil > Wetlands > Peat | place... | reverse complement strand
TCCCACTTCTTTCTGGCCTGTCAGATCGCCAAGGTCGAGGAACTTGAACCGGCCAAAGGTGACCAGAATGCCCGCAGAGCGCGCGTTCTCCGAAGGGTCGGCGGGCCACGCGCGTTCCGGCGCGCAATAAGGGTTTTCGACGGGCGTAATGCCGGGAACCGCCGAGACGTGCTCGCCGTCGGCCGTGAGGACAATGATGCTCAGCCCCGCAACGGCAATCGTGTCGCCGGGATGCACCACGCGATGCGGATGGCCAGCGATGGCTTTGAGATATGCCGCCTCGTTGTGGCGCGTGTCGTCAGAATCTTCGCGATTCGGACCGTGATCGAGGAACTCGCCAGTATCGATGAGGTTGACCAGGTTCGGTACGCCGCCTGCATGATCGACGTGGTAATGCGTCAGCAGCACGTGATCGATGCGCTTGATGCCGGCATCGGTCATCGCCACCTGAATGCGCATGGCATCGCGGCTATCGTTACCCGGCCACCCTGTATCGACGAGCAGTGACCCTCCCGAAGGAGAAACCAGCAGCGTGGCCTGGCCGCCTTCCACATCGATGGCATAGATGAGCAGGTGCCGCTTGTCCTGTCCGCGGCCTTGCACGGCAGCAACGGCCAGCAGCAGTACAAGCATCCAAGTCGACAGTAAAATGAAAACTCCATGATCAGACGCACGATCGGGCGATTTCGAAATGCGGCAAGCAGCGGGAGACATGACTCCCGAAGTGTAATTGACTCCCTACGAGACCGGGAACTTGGTCTGACCTGCAATTCTTGACCTGCTTGCAAACGCGGAGCGAACGCCTCCTGCATCTAAATCGACAGGAATGGGACAAAATAAGCAGCGAGGGAGCGACTAATATGGGCCGATTGGCTGGGAAAGTAGCCATTATCACTGGAGCCGGTACGGGAATTGGGCAAGGAATCGCCGAGCGATTGGGAGCTGAGGGCGCAAATGTGGTCGTCGATTATATAGGCGACGCCACGGGCGCCGAGGAGACATGCCGCGCGGTCAAACAATCCGGCAGTGACGCGGAAATGGTCCGTGCCGATGTGACCAACAGCAGCGACATTCGCAATCTGGTCGACACAGCATGGAAGCGCTTCGGCTCTGCAGACATTCTGGTGAACAATGCCGGCATGGAGCTCAAGGCCGATTTTTGGAATACCGTCGAGGCAGACTACGACAAGGTGATGGCAGTGAACCTTCGGGGCCCGTTTTTCCTGACCAAGGAATTTGTGGGCCGTCTGCGCGATGCGGGCAAGCCGGGACGCGTGGTAAACATCAGCTCGGTACACGAAGACATGGCCTTTCCCGGCTTTGCTTCATACTGCTGCAGCAAGGGCGGCATGCGCATGCTGATGCACGACCTTGCCGTTGAGCTCGGGCCATTGGGAATCACCGTAAATAACGTCGCGCCTGGCGCGATTGCCACGCCGATCAACAACTCCTTGCTCCAGGACAAGCCTGAGCTCGACGCCCTCCTCAAAAACATTCCTCTCGGCCGGCTGGGGACGCCGGAGGACGTTGCTGGAATCGTGGCCTTCCTGGCCTCGGGCGAAGCCGCCTACGTGACTGGGGCTACATTCGTGGTTGACGGCGGCCTGATGCGGAATTATCACGAACAATAAAGCCATGGCATCCAAAATCGAGGACTACGCGCTTATCGGTGACATGGAATCCGCGGCGCTTGTCGACAGAAATGGCCGCATCGATTGGCTGTGCTGGCCCGATTTTTCCTCGGCTGCGTGTTTCGCGGCGCTGCTGGGAACAGAGCAGAACGGCTATTGGGGAATTGCGCCTTTCGAGGGAACCTACACAACTTCCCGCTCCTACCGCGATCACACGCTGATCCTTGAAACCACCTTTGAGCAGGCCAGCGGCGCCATACGCCTCATTGACTTCATGCCTCCGCGCGGCCGCCATTCCGACGTTGTGCGCATCGTCGAGTGTCTTCGCGGCGCGGTTTCTGTCCGCATGGAGCTGGTATTGCGATTTGATTACGGGCGCACCGTACCATGGGTGACCGGCATCCACGACGGCGTGCGCGCGGTCGCGGGCCCGAATCTCGCGATTCTGCATGCGTCGATCCCGGTGTATGGCGAAAACCTGAAGACGGTGGCCGATTTCACCTTGCGCCGAGGAGAGCGCGCCTGGTTCACCCTCACCTATGGACCATCCTTCGAACCTGATCCTCCACCGATCGATTTCCGCAGTGCGTTGCGCGACTCCACGCGCATCTGGCGGCAGTGGAGCGGCCGGCTCAAGTACGAAAGCAAGTATCGCGGGGCGGTCGAGCGCTCGCTCATCACGCTCAAGGCTCTCAGCTTTCGGCCCAGCGGCGGCATCGTCGCCGCCCCCACCACCTCCCTGCCCGAATTCATCGGCGGTACGCGCAATTGGGACTATCGATACTGCTGGCTGCGCGACACCACTTTCACTCTGCTCGCGCTGATCAACGCCGGCTATTACAGCGAAGCCGAAGCCTGGCAGGACTGGCTTCTGCGCGCGCTTGCCGGCAGCCCCGAACAGGTGCAGATTATGTACGGACTGAATGGCGAGCAACGTCTGCTCGAATGGGAAGTCGATTGGCTCCCCGGATATGAAAACTCTCGCCCTGTCCGCGTCGGCAACGCCGCCTCGACACAACTGCAGCTCGACATTTACGGAGAAATGCTCGACACCTTCTACCACGCGCAACATGGTATGAATCGTCACACCGAGAATGACTTTCGCGTCCTCGCTCTGCTCGTCGAACACCTCGAGACCATCTGGCAACTGCCCGACCACGGGATATGGGAGATGCGCAGCAAGCCTCAGCAGTTTACCTACTCGAAGATGATGGCCTGGGTCGCCTTCGACCGGGCCGTGCTGCTCGCCGAACGACTGCGTTATGAGGCGCCAGTCGAAAAATGGAAAGCAATCCGCGACACCATCCATGCCGAAATCTGCGAAAAAGCCTTCAGCAAGAAGCGAAACAGCTTTGTCCAGGCGTATGGATCGGACCAGTTGGATGCGTCTTTGCTGCTGATGCCCGCCGTCGGCTTCCTGCCTGGAAGAGATCCACGCGTGAAGGCCACGGTCCGCGCCATTGAGCGCGAGTTGATGCCCGACGGCCTGGTCCTTCGCTACGACACCAGGAAGGTGCACGACGGCCTGCCGCCGGGTGAGGGTGTTTTTCTCGCTTGCAGTTTTTGGATGGTCAGTACCCTGAAGGCAGTGGGCCGCACTCGCGATGCACGCAAACTTTTCGAGAGGCTGTTACGCCTGTGCAACGACGTCGGCTTGCTCTCCGAACAGTACGACGTGAAGAATCGTCGCATGGTAGGCAACTTTCCCCAGGCTTTTTCGCACATCGCGCTGGCCAACGCTGCGTTTTACCTGGAACAGGGCCGCAGCGTACGCAGGCGTGCAACTCTTGCTGTCTCCGGCAAAGGATCGAAGCGAGGAATGCGGCGACCAAGTCGCTAGAAGGCCGCTCGACAAACAGGCCCAATGCGCACCAGAGTTCTCTATGCGCAACACCTGCTAAAATGGAATCAGGCGGCGTAAGGCCGCAATCAAGTGTTGTTCCGCTCTTCAATCCGAGCCTGGGGCCCGGGCAGCCGGATTCACACAAAAGGAAAAACTTGAGTTGTGAGCGAGACGATACGCAATATCGCCATCATTGCCCACGTTGACCACGGCAAGACCACGCTGGTCGACGCGATGCTGCGCCAGGCGGGCACGTTTCGCGCCAACGAGCAGGTGGCCGAGCGCGTGATGGATTCCAACGAGCTGGAGCGCGAGCGCGGCATTACCATTCTCGCCAAGAACACGGCCATCAACTACGCGGGCGGGAAGATCAACATCGTTGACACGCCTGGTCACGCTGATTTCGGTGGCGAAGTGGAGCGTGCGTTGAAAATGGTCGACGGCGTGATGCTGCTGGTTGATGCAGCCGAGGGACCACTGCCTCAGACGCGCTACGTTCTCTCCAAAGCGCTCGAGGCCAAGCTGCCGCCAATCGTGGTCATCAATAAAATCGACCGGCCCGATGCGCGCCCGCAGGAAGTGCTGAACGAAATCTACGATCTTTTCATTGACCTCGATGCCGACGAGAGCCAACTCGAGTTTCCCGTTCTCTATGCAGTCGCCAAAGCGGGCACGGCCAGTGCCGACCCGGTCAAGCCGGGCGTTGACCTGCAACCGCTGTTTCGCGCCATCGTTGACACCATCCCTGTGGCTACGGGTGATCCTGACGCCGCGCTCCAGATTCTCGTCACCAATTTGGATTATTCCGATTACTTCGGGCGCATCGCCATCTGCCGCGTATTTCAGGGGACATTGCACACAGGAGACGAAGTCAACATTGCGCGCCGTGATGGTTCGCTTTATAAAACGCACATCACCAAGTTGTTTACCTTCTCAGGGCTCAAGCGCATCGAAATTACCGAAACCACGATGGGCGACATCGTAGCCGTCGCCGGCGTGGAAGGCATCACCATCGGCGAAACCATCACCAGCGTCGAAAATCCCGCTCCGTTGCCGCTGATCGTCATCGATGAGCCGACTATTGCGATTCAGTTCAACGTAAACAATTCGCCGTTTGCCGGCCGCGAAGGCCAGTATGTAACGAGCCGAAACCTGCGCGAGCGGCTGGAAAAAGAGCTGCTCACGAACGTGTCAATACGAGTTGAGGAAACCGGCTCGCCCGATGCTTTCAAGGTCCTGGGCCGGGGTGAGCTGCAGCTTGCCATTCTGATCGAGATGATGCGCCGCGAGGGTTACGAGTTGATGGCAGGGCGGCCTGAGATCGTCACGAAAGTCGTAGACGCCATGCGCATGGAACCGGTCGAGCACCTCACCATCGACGTGCCCGAACAGTTCACCGGCGTGGTCATAGAAAAACTCGGCCCGCGCAAAGGCGAGATGACCAAAATGCACAATCACGGCTCGGGCCGCGTGCGGCTCGAGTTCCGCGTGCCCAGCCGCGGTCTCATCGGTCTGCGCAGTGAGATGCTGACCGAGACGCGGGGCACGATCGTGATGAATTCGCTCTTCGATGGCTACATTCCCTATCAGGGTGAGATTCCCCAGCGGCCTACTGGTGCGCTTATTGCAGACCGCGAAGGGCTGACGACGACTTACGCGCTGAATGGCCTTCAGGAGCGAGGCCGTCTCTTCGTCGGGCCGGGCATCGATGTCTACGAGGGTATGATCGTCGGCGAACATTCGCGCGACAACGATCTCGACGTGAATGTCGTTCGCGAAAAGAAAATGACGAACATGCGCGCGTCCACTGCCGACGAGGCCATTCGCCTCGTGCCTTACACCACGCTGAATCTCGAACAGGCGATCGAATTCATCGCCGACGATGAATTCGTCGAAGTCACGCCGAAGTCGCTTCGCTTGCGCAAGAAGATTTTGCAGGCAAACCGGCGGCCCAAACGCTGGGAAAAAGCAGCGATCGCCGCCGGCCCTGATTAGACGCGCGGGCGAGAGAGACCTCAGGCTACGCGGAATGCACAGGCGGGCACGAAGTATCAGGGCACGACTTCAGTCGTGCCGCAAACGCTTCGAGAAACGGATCGGGCTTTAGCCCCGGAGAGGCGCCTCGCATATTCTGTGGGCGCTGCTATCCTTCTGCCATGGTCGGCTGGAGCAGATACATTGAGTTCCTGTTCCGCGTGACGATGAAGTTCGCTCGAAGGATCGAGACCAACGATTGGCCTATCTTCAACGCGATTGTCGTCTCCTCTGAGCGAAGGACATCCTTCACGGGGTGCATTCTCATCGTCATTCGTTACAAATATCGAAACGCGGGAGAGCGCTTCGAAGGAACCTGGAAGCAGCCATTCATATTCGATAACTATGCTGATGCCTATCTGCGCCGCCATCCCGGCGGATCCGAATTTCCTGTGATCGTAAGCCCACATCAACCTTCCTACTCGATCCCGGCCGAAGGAAAAACCGAATTCACCAAGGCAGGGTAGACTTTGGTACTCCCTGTGAAGGTTCGCCTCGCATATGCATGGTCTTAGCGAACTGCCAACCGAACGCCTCCTATTGCGCCGTTGGCACGACGCCGATCGTCTTCCATTCCAACAAGTGAACGCCGACCCGCGCGTGATGGAGTTCTTTCCTGAGCCGCTCACTGCCGAGGCATCCGACGCACTTTTCGATCGCGCCGAGCGGCACTTCAGCCAGCACGGCTTCGGGCCATTTGCGGTCGAACTCGTCGAATCCGGAACCTTTGTCGGCTTTATCGGCTTATTTGTTCCTGAATTCGAAGCGCACTTTACGCCCGCCGTCGAGATCGGCTGGCGGCTCGGCTTCGAGCACTGGGGTAAAGGGTTGGCCACCGAAGGGGCGGGTGCCGTCGTCGACTACGGCCTCAATCGCCTTGGTCTAAAGCAGATCGTCTCATTCACCGTTCCCGCAAACCTTCGCTCCCGGCGCGTAATGGAAAAGCTGGGCATGACGCACGACCCGGCAGATGACTTCGACCATCCGAACCTGCCCGATGGCCATCCACTGCGTCGTCACGTGCTCTTTCGCATCCAGGGCTAAAGCCGCTTTTTTGCCTCGAGCACTCGCGCCAGTGCTTCCTCTGCCGTTGCACCGACTGCCGACAAGTGCCCCATCTTACGTCCCGCTCGCGGCGAGTGTTTCTCATATAAATGCAATCGGACCCCGGGCACCTCCAGCGCCGCAACAAAATTCGGCTGGCCTTTGAGCCAAAGATCGCCAAGCAGATTCGCGATTGCTGCTGGAGTCGTCACCTCCGTCGACCCGAGCGGCAGATTGCACACTGCGCGCACCAGCTGCTCGAACTGGCTCGTGACGCAACCCCGCTCGCTTTGGTGATAGCTGTTGTGCGGCCGCGGCGCAAGCTCGTTGATCAGGAGCTTACCCGCGCGCGTGACAAAGATTTCTGCGCAGAGCAGCCCAACCAAATCGAGCTTTGCGACGAGAGCTTCCACCAGGGCTCCGGCTTGGATTTCCAGCTCCCTGGGCAAGCCCGCAGGCAGCAGGCTCCAGGCAAGAATCTGATCTTCATGATGATTGCGTGCGGCTGGAAAGGCGCGAACCTCGCCCGACGGACTGCGCGCTGCCATCACACTAATCTCGCAATCGAGATCGAGCGCCTGTTCGGCGACAGCAGGCTTTCCTCCGATGCGCTCCCATGCACTTGCAATCTCCACTTGAGTCACAGGGCCGTCCGCCCCCACGCGCACCTGACCCCGGCCGTCGTACCCGCCGCGGCCGGTCTTCAGATACACGCTGCCACCGAGCGCTGGAACCGCCTCGTGCAATTCCTCTTCGCCGCGCACCACGCTAAATGGCCCGACAGGAAATTCGTTTTCGGCAAGCCAGGTCTTCTGCAGTATCTTGTCCTGGATAATCAGGATGGGCTCGACCGCGGGGCGCAACAGCGCAAGCTTCGCCACTTCGCGAAGCGCATCCACACCGATCTGCTCGATCTCCAGCGTCACCACATCGGCGCCCGTCGCAAGCCGCCGAGCCGCTTCTACATCGTCCCAGCGGCCTGCAATCGTTTCGTCGGCAAGAAAGCTTGCCGGACACAAAGGTTCCGGGTCCATCACGCGCACGCGATAGCCCATCGTGCGCGCGGCCATCGCAGTCATCCGGCCCAACTGGCCGCCACCGAGAATCCCCAGCACGCTGCCGGGCGCGATTCGCCTCCTCAACTCAAGCGTGGGGCTCATCCGGCTTGCTCCTCGTCGAGTTTCTGGTCAAGCACTTCCTGAGTGCGAGCGGCGCGCCAGCCGGCGAGCCGTTCATAGAGAGCCGCGTCTGTCGCGGCCAGGATTTCAGCGGCCAGCAACGCCGCATTCGCTGCACCGGCCTTACCGATAGCAAGTGTCCCCACCGGAACCCCTTTCGGCATCTGCACGATGGAAAGCAGCGAGTCGAGGCCATTGAGCTGCGTGGCCGCCACCGGAACTCCAAGAACAGGGACGAGCGTCTTCGCCGCCAGCATCCCCGGCAGGTGCGCCGCTCCGCCGGCTCCGGCAATGATCGCGCGCAGGCCGCGCTCGCGGGCGGTCTCCGCATACTTGAAGAGCCAGTCGGGAGTGCGGTGCGCGCTCACAATGCGCGCCTCGTATGGGATGTCGAGGGCGCGCAGAATCTCGACGGCTGCGAAGAGTGTCTCGTAGTCACTCTTCGAGCCCATCACCACACCCACCAGCGGTTGATCGCTCATGCGGAGATTATACGAAAGCAAGACAGCCGGCGATAAGCACCACTTCAAACAGTTTCGATCGAGGCCTTTCTCTCCTAACTCCTGATCAGTGCCGATGCCACGCCTCGAAAGCAACTTCAACCACGGCGAGGACGATGCTAAAGGCCGCGAGAAAACCCTTGGCGCGCTGCCAGTTTTGCTCATGGCGATCCATGCGCCGCTCAAGCTCGGCCAGTCTGCCTCCGTTGCCGTCGCCCATCAGCCCCGCCATCTGCGTCTTCAGGACGCTCAGGTCGCTCAGCACCTGGGCTTCGAATTCATTCATCATGCGCATGCACCGCGCTCCGCAAAGGTGTTTCGTTTCAAACGCCAGTGGTCAGATTCGCTGGCTTGCTGCCTCGCCAACTTGCTGACTCACTAACTCGCTGACTTGCTGACCCGCTGGCTTGCTGACTCGCTAACTTGCCCGCTCGCAGCCCCTCATCCACTTAACGGAAGATTGATAAAGAGCGCCGTTGAGAATTCCGAATAGTTCGGCGGAGTCGAACCGTCATACATTCTGATGTAAAAACGGTCGCTCGCCGAAACCCGCGAGAAAGTCAGGTTTGGCTGAGATCCGCGCACCACCAGCGTAGGATCCTCTCCAGGCATAAAAGCGAAATCCCGCAGCCTTATCTCAAAGCCGCCGCCTGCCGGTGGAGTCACTCCTGTATTCACTGTTACCGTGCTTCCATTGAGCGCCGTAACGGTCAGTCCCGTTAGATTGGCCAGCAGGGCCGGCACGACTGGGACCGGCAGCCACGCATTCGTCGGAACCGTGGCGCTGGTTTTGATGGCTAAGTCATCGGCCCAGTCATTGGCAAAGGCAATGTCGTAATCAACTAAGTCTGGGCAGCTTGAGCGATAAGTCAGCTTCACGGTCCGCACCGCAACCTGAACATTCAAATTTGCAGAAGGTGCGTTGAGTAGCAGAGCATCTCCCGGCCAGACGTCTGAAGCGAAGCTCGCGTTGTTGCCCTTATATGCGCCGCTCCACAAAGCGCTCACACTGGCCGCAGCTTGCTCCATCACCTGCGCGGCATTGCGGCAATCAGTAGAGCTGCGGGCAGGGGGGCTGGTCACTGAGCCGATCCAGGACGCAACCGAAGGTAATCCGGCTGCAGCCAGCGCCTGCTGGCTCGCTGAATTCACCGCACGTCCAATCGCTCTGCCGATGGTGCGATAGCTTACGGCAATCTGCTCACCCGCTACCGGAGTGCAGCCGGTATAGAAGGCCAACTTACCGGTGCGCTCGATATGGCATTCCGCAGCCTCGGCAGTGCTGCCAATGCGCCGCGTATAGGGGCCGGAGTTTGGCGGAGTGCTGACCACCCACCCCGATCCCAGGTTCGTCAGGTTTACTCCGCGCATAGTGCCGATCATGTTGATACTGCTCACCGGCGCAAACGTTAACACTCCCGGCAGGTAAGTGACTCCTCAGTCGTAGAGTGTTACTGGAGTTGCGCCGACGCCGTTGACAAACTCCTGAACTTCCATTTGGATTTTGCCCGGAGCAATCACCGGTTCGCCGCCGGCAGCAATCAGGCCGGCGTCGCCAAAGGAGTAATAAGTGGATCGCACCCGCTCGCACTCCGGGCAAAAAAGGCGAATGCGCAGTGTGTATTGGTTCGCAGGGTTCAAAGGAAACGCGGCGCCGGCCTGGGTACCCTGGACGAGCGGCTGTAGAGCGGGCGCTCCGCTGCCCGATTGCGCCGTAACCTGTAGCCCGGCATTGCAGCCGGCTGCGCCCGCCTGCGTTCCAAAGAAACCGCAGAGGATTCCGCTGCTGCCCGGTGAAATAGTCACACCAACGGCCTCTGCCAGCACTGTTCCGCCGATTTCGATTGGATCGAGCCAGGTCAGAACGGTTTCTCCGTCTATTCCGTTACCGCCATTCATCGCCAAACCGTTGGGGCCAAGCGTGAAATAACCTGCACCCCCCGATGAGCACCACACCGTCTGGTTAATCTGCACTTCATTGAAAAGCTCACTGATGATCTTGGATCTCGATGCCGGTGGAAAATAAGGATCGGCGGCGAGATCGAACTCCGAGGTCGCTCCGTCGCCAAGGAAATACTCGGTGACAAACGCAACCGGCTCGTTTTCGCCGCAAACCGTCACGTCGTTGGCCAGCGCACGCTTGACGCCCGCCGTAAACGCCAGAGTAGCCAGGTCAAGGCTTCCGTCCGTCTCATCCAGGGTATGAATCGCCACCGGCAAAGCGGAAAGGCACAACGCGCCATTCAACACGCGATACGCCGCTCGAGCCATTCCAGCCGCTTCTCCGGCGCTTTTGCTCCAGTCGGCGCCTGGTGCAGGCGTGAAGTTTCCGACAACCGTGCTCAGTGAAACCCCACTCGTTGAGATTGTTTCCGAACCTGCGTGGACAACCAGCGAAGTCATCAAGGCCCCCGCGCTTTCCCCGGCGGCGCCGGCGCTGGGCGGCATCAGAGCCTGGTCGAGCAGTATCTCATCACTTACTGCCTGAATCACCGTGCGGTAACGCGGGCCTTCCATGCCGATGCCGCTGTATTCCAGCAGCGGACTTACCGCAATGTAACCCGTGAAGTAAGTCGTGTTATCGTCGTTCTGGACAGCAATCGCCTGAAAACGCGCGGGCTGCGCCAGACTGCCATTCGTAGGCAGACTTAGCCAGAACTGGCAAATGGAAGGCTCGTTGATTTTTCGCTCAATGGTCAGCGGCCGGGCCGCGTCGAAAGCGGCCGTGTAGTCCTGCCCCTGGATCGTGATCTTCATCGTATCTCTCGTGATTCGTGTCCCGTGATTTGTGAACCGGGGATGACGATGCGTCCTTCCCCATCATCGGCCTCGGTAAGTCCGCCCGCTAACCCTGCTGACGCAGTTTGCCCGTCAACTTCTTTAAACAAGCGCGTTGGCCGCAGGCAGAAAACTTCGATAGCAGACAATTCGCTCGCCATCCATTGGGTCGGTCACTGGCAGCGCCGTGAACTGGCCCTTGAGCAATATCCGCGATTGCCCGTTGCGGTTTTTCGCGTCCAGCGGATCGATCGACTCTTCCGCGCCGCACGCTGGCTGGAGGCGTGGATAGTGGAAGAAAATTCTTTCTCCCTGGCTTCCCTGTACTAGAAACAATGCAGACCATTCCTGATAGAAACTTCCGCCTTCACGGTCCACAAATCCGACCGCTGCCTGCACCTTTGCGCTGGCAGCCGGTGCGCCGCCCGGCAAAGGCTCTGCAAGCGTCAAGCCGACGGGGCTCACCTGCGCGATCAGTGCGACATTGAACGTCACGCGGCGGATGTAATCCACATCCGTCAGCGCCTGACGCACGTACGCCGCCGCGACGGGCGTTCCCACGAACCCTGTTTGTCCGGTGTAATCTTCGTCGACAGCAACGATGGTTCCCGGAGCGAACTTCGCCGCGTCAGTCGCGGCCAGCGCGATCGTCGTGCTTGTCGATCCGCTCTGAGGAATTACTGCAGGAGCCGCCTGTGCTCCTTCTGCAGCCGGCGCTGCGCCGCTCGCCGGAGCAAGCACGTTCATATGCTGCGAGCCGGTAGCCAGCGCCATCGACAGCTTCGTCCAGCTGAGAAATTGAAAGGAAACCTGTGCTTGCAGTGTTTCGCGTACTTGTTCAAGCGGCGCAGCGGGCATTCCGGTGAGCAACACCGCCGATTTGCTCGCCGGCTTTCGCACAAATTCTTGAATCCATCCCAAATTGATCCAGGGCGCCGGCGGCGCATCCAGGCTGAATCCGCCTTGCTCGGATGGGTCGAATAGCACGGGTGTTTGGGTCGCGCGATTGACCGGCGCAAAATACGCGCGCACCCGCCGCCCCACCGGCGCTGGGGCTGAAAACCAAGTCGAAGCCATTTACTCTCCCTGCTCCTGATAGCTGTAGACCAACACGCTCGCGACGCGGCTCAGCCGGTCGCGCTGAATTGCGATTGGCGCGAAAACGGGCTCATCCCAAAATACCTGCGTCAACATTGCTGCAGGCGGCGTCGCTACGTAATTCAACTTGCGGGTAAAGAACGGCTGCAGCATGGCCAGCAGTTCCTCGTCCATCTCGCTCAGCGCGCGGCCGCGATCCAGGCCGCCGAAGCTTTGCGTTCCGCAGGTCTGGTAAATCACCTCGCAATGCTCGGCTGCCATCGTCGAAGGCAGGTCCATGTCCGCGCCCAGGCCCAGCCAACGCAAAATAAACACGTCATTGGGAAACTGGCTGAACGGCGCCTCCGCTTCCTCGACGAGGATGCCCGGCCGCACCGCGCCTCGAAGCAGGATCGTGCGGTTTGGATTGATGGCCGTCAGCCGCGTTCGCAGCGCCACGTAGAAAGAGTCTTTTGCGTTCTGCTTTTCGATTCTCGGTTCATCGTTCTCAGTTCGCGATTCGTACTCCAACACAACGCCATGAGTTGTGAACTGCGAACTGCGAAATTTTAGATCGCTTGCTGCCGCGCCTCACGCAACAGCAGCCGGTAGAGATAGATCTGGCCGAATGCCTCGTTCGAAGCGACCGACTCGATCAAATAATCCTGTTCGGCCACGGTGACTGCCAGCGTCATGGAAAACAGCGACTGCGCAGAAGGCAAGTCGAGCGTCCTTACTTGCTGCTCGATGGCCGTCGCCGACACTAGCAGTTCCCACTTTGACTGGCCACCCTCCTGCCAAGACGGCCGCAGTTTACGCATTAACGCCGGGCTCACCGGAACCTCGGCAAATGTGGTTGCTACCAGCCCCACTTCCGACGAACTTGTATCGGTGTTTGCTCCCGTGACACGCAGAAAAGCCGTGGCCCCGGCCACGCTTCGCAGCAGTGCGTCGGCAAGCAATTGCGGAGCGCTCGTCGGATTTCGCGGCGCCGTATCACTCATAACGTGCTCCCATCAATGTTGCGGATCAGGGCCACTCTCCTCAATACTCAATCCAACGTCCACCAGCCCTTGGTCGTTAGTCCCTCAGTCCCTAGTCCCCTGGTTTTTCACCCTAGCCTGTTCGCAACGTAGGGCCTCAACCAGGCCTGCACCGTCTCGTCTAACAGCGAACTTGAAAAATACTGCATTTGCATGGTGTCGATCCTGGTTTTGCTCGCGTTCAATGCCGGAGTGGCCTGGGCATTGCGCACGATCTGCGCACACGCCGACTTCACGTCGTCGCCGATCGTCGCCAATCCCGCTGTATAGGTCACCGTCACTTCGTTGTAAGGCAGGCCCAGAATGTTCCAGGGCAAAGTCAATTCGCCGGTGTTGGGGTCAAAGTCGACCAGCGTCGGATCGATCGCCGCCCATTGCCCGGGCAACGAAAACGCCCACGCAATCTCGAATAGCGGCTGGCTCGGCAGCTCGCCGCGCCGCGGTTTCGCGTAGCGGCCCTCGATGCTGACCAGCGGCGACGTTGCAGCCCCCAGCGCCGCCAGCGGCAGATAACTCAGCTGTACCGTCTGGGCGCCCGCGGTCACCCGCAAGCGCTCGATGTACTGCACCACGTTCAGATCCGGCCGGCGGCAATAGCTGTTGATTAACGCCGTTGCCGCCGTGATCCAATCTCCCGTCGTTCCGGAGGGCAATCCATAGTTCGGGTAATCCGTTGGCTGAAGATATGCCATAACCTGTCCTTTTGACTTAGCCGTTAGTCGGTAGTCCTGGTTCGCAGCTCACAGCTGTAAGTGATCGATGCAGATAGGAAATCTGAGTCCGTCTCTCGGCTTCATACTGTGAACTGCGAACTCGCATCTTACCGGTCAACCATCACTTGGTAGTGCGCGAAGTTCGCGCCCTTTACCACCGGCGCGCCGAACTTGACAGCCACATACTGGTAAGTCAATGAGTTCGGCAGGCCGAGTTGGAAGATGCGCGGAGCCGGATCACCGAGCCAGTGAAACTCGATCAGGTCCTCGGTGACGATGTAGGCCGGAAGCACCGCATTTCCGGTGCCTGGCGTGCCTGTGTACGGCAGGCTCCAGTCGGGAATCAGCGGCAGATCGCCGGCCTGCGTCGAAAGCATCTTCACCGTGAACCCCGCCGAAATCTGCGTGGTGTTCAGCACGACGTTGTAATCGGTCTTCATTTCCTGGTCGATCAAGTCCAGCAGCACCGGGTTGGCGTAGATTGCAGTCGGACGCACGCGATAGCCGGTGTTCGACACCATCTGGGCAATCGTGGTCTTGATCGTGTCCACGATTTTCATCGAAGTCGTCACTGTCACCGTGTTGCCGCCGGCCGCGATCTGCCCCGCGCAGCCCATGTATTGAGTTGTCGTCGGCGCGCTCAGGCTGGTGTCGTTGCCCTGCCACAAGGCCACGTCGTGCGCCACCATCACGCCGCTCACCGTATCCACCAGGTCCTTGGCCTGCAGATAGGCGAATTGCTTTTGCTGGTCGCCCAGCTCGATGTCGAAAAGGTTGTAATTGATCTGCGCCACGATGGCCTTTAGAGGCACGCTTAGTTCAATCCGAGTCGGACTTACCACCGTGGGACTGATGCTGCGCGGATTCACGAAGCCGGCCGTGCCCGGGTTGGGAATCGCCGTCTCTTCGAAGAAACGCGACGGATGACCCGTTGCCGGAACTTGCTTGATGCGCTGCCCAAAAGGGCTCGAGCGCCGGCAAATGTCAAAGATCTCGGTCTGGTACAGCGGAACTTCGATGGCGCCCGGCCCGATGTAATCCGCTGCCGCATGAATGTCTGTAAAAGTTGCGTTCATAGCTCTCTCCGCCCCTCCCTGGGGCCGTTGCTTGAGTGATCAGTGGTAAGTGATCAGTGAATGTCGATTAGCGGTCAGGAGGGGGTCACAGAAGACTGACCACTGATCGCTGACTACCGACAGCTGCTCTTTACGAGATTGTCCCGGCCCGCAGCAGCTGCGTCTTTACCGCAATGCGCTGTTCCAGGCTCAGCCCATTGAGCGCCGCATCGAGGGCCTTCACGTCCACCGGACCCTCGCCGATTCCGTGCTTAGCCAGCATTTCGGCCGTCGCTGCTGGCACTGTCCTGCGCAGAACGTTCAGTCCGTTTTGCGCTGCTGCTGCTTTCACCGCAGCCAGCTCGCGCTCCGCAGCGGCCAGCTTCTCTGCAAGCTCCGTTTCTCGCCGGCTTTGCTCAACGGTTGCGGTAATCCTTTCCACCTCGCCTGACAAGGTGCACTGCCGTTCTTCCAGCCAATGCAGCGTTTTTTCCAACAAAGTGGCGGCAGCCTCGAGCCGTTCCACAATGACCTTCTCTTCCGTCTCCATGTCCTTCCTTTCCTCCTGCCGAGAATTTCGTATTCACGCCGATCATCCGAAAACAAAAAGAGGCTCCGAAATTGGAGCCTCTTTCTTTACTCCCGTGTGTTCCAACTTACTCAGCTGTCGCTTGCTAACTTGCTGACTCGCTAACTCGCTAACTTGCTGGCCTGCTAACTTGCCGAATTCTCCCCGCCTTCTAGCTCCGCTGGCTTCGCTGCGGTCTCGTCATCCGAAAGCTTGTCCCCCGGTAAGCTGCTTTTTCCCGAAGAAGAACGGCCGCTCCAGTAAAAGTCACGCGGACCAACCTCCAGATCTCAGACCGCATATCTTCGACCCGCGCATCCGCCAGCTCGTAGCTCATGCCCATCGCCTCCGGCGACTGCGCTTCAATGGCCCGCGCCACGTCCGGAAAGTCTCGTGCATACAAGTAGCCGCGCACCATGAGCTGCGACCCGATTACGTCGGCCTCGGTCAGCAGGCCGATCTTGCGCCGCGCGTCATGCCCATCCCAGCCCGGCCGATAGTCCACCGCCATGCCCACCAGCGACGGCAGCGCCTTTTCCGCGGCATCGCGTGTCAACAACACGCGATGCCCGCGCGCTCCGGCCGGAGCTCTGTCGCTCGCCGCATTCACCATTGCCAAAACGCCCTCGAATGGCACCCGGTTGGGATGCCCTTCCACATGAGGAATCTCCACTGCCATCGCTTCCAATCGCATGTTTTGCTCCGCCCCCAAAAACAGCCCTCAGCCATCAGCTATCAGCCTTCAGCTCCGATGTGCTGGGAGTTGGTTCCACAACCGCCCGCGCCAGCAAGAAAAGGCTAAGAGCTGACAGCTGAAAGCTGATAGCTCGCTTTCCTAGTCCCTGGTCCCTAGTCCCTGGTCCCTGGTTCCTGCTTCGATCGGTCCCAGTCCCCGCATCGCCCGCACCTCGTTCACCGTCAGCACGCCCGCCCCGAGCAGCTGCACCTGCACCTCGAGCTCCGTCTGCTCGTCGCGAGCGCTCAGCTCGTTGAAGACGAACTCAAACTCCGGCCAGCCAATGCACTTCGAGAAAAGATCGCGCGTGATGTGCCCGGCAAGCAGCGTTGCCAGAGGGCAGATCGCTCCACGGAATGCCTCATCGGCCATTTCCGAAGCCGTCGACTGGTTGACATCCGCCTCCAGACCCAGCATCAGCGGTGGCAGTCCAAACGCGTTCGCCACCATTCGCATCAGAAACTCCTGCCAGGCCAGCCGCAGATCGGCATCCGTTCCCTGGGCAAAGCGCAGCACCTCTGGCTTCTGCTCGGTCGAGAGCAGCGGCACGCGTCCCGTACCCTCGATCTCGTCCTGCCACCAGCGAATCAGCCGGTCGTGCTGCGCCGGCGTCGCCTCGTTCAGCCATAGGGCATATTGCGCCACTGAGTTGGCCGCCAGCTTGCCGGCAAAGCGGTGCGCGCTTAGGAACTGGTTAACCGTTTCGAAGGCCACTTCGAGGGGCCCCAGACCGAAGGGCGTAAAGCTCCGAGGGTTCGTGCGAATGTACATCAGCTGCCTGTCAAGCAGCTCAACCGCGCTCGACTCCAGTTGCCCCGGCATAGCCTGCGCGTATCGCGGCGAATCCGCGTCGCCATCCCACTTCGCGTTGATTCGAATCGACGCTCCGTCTACGGCCCAAAGCATCGCTGGCTTCTCAGGGTCACCGGTCGGTTCCACCTCAGCAGCCCCATAGCCGCCGGTGAGAGCATCCTCGATCACCTGCTCCATCAGAGTGCGAAAGCTGTCTGATGCGTTCGGCTCTTCCAATGTGCGCCGCAGGGCGCGCAGCTTTCGTTCCAGAAATGCGACATCCTCAGCCCTGAGGCCGCGCCTCACCCGCACCTGCCAATCCATGGCCGCGATGCGATCCTTGATGACATTGATCGCCCGGCGCACAAGAGGCGTTTCTGCAAATCGCCGCAAATTCATCGGCGTCGGCTTGGGCAGATGCCTTCCCGGAAACTGCACCGGGCTCAGAATCGCCGGCAGAGCCAGCGTCTTGCGCTCGGCTTCCGCTGTCAGTTCGACCTGTGCGGTTCGGCCGGCGCGGCCTGTCGCATTCCGCCAAATCTCCCGCAAATGCTCGCCTACTTTCACAGGCACCTTCCTCGCTCCCAAAAGCAAAAGGCATAGCCTGGGGGCTATGCCTTCGTGTGTGGTCAGCGGTCAACCGAATGTCGCCGCTCTTGAGCCGCTAACTCAAAGAACGACTTCGGACCGCGTAAATTCCATCAACAGAATCGATCCTACTCCCCACGCTGGAAATGATCTGCAAACTCGCGCAAAAATATTTTTCAACCTTGCTTCTTGTGCTTTCCCGGTTCAAAGAATTGAACTTAGAGCCTCAAATGTTCTTGTTTCCTGATCCCCTGGTCCCTCTTCCCCGTCTTTACACACGCAATTCCCGGCGCGTCGTTTCGGCAACGCGCCCCATGTCGGCCGTCGTCAGCACCCTGATTTGCTGCTCTTCCATCGTCTCCACGCCAAATCGGTACGCCTCCAATCGCTCTGGCTCCTCATCGGTGGCTCCCACCCGCGCCGCGGGTTCAATGAATGCGGTGAGCTCCAGCGCGGCTTTCTCCACGCGCTCCACACCGCGCCTGAGCCCCGAGGCCGAAAACGCCAGAACCTTGGCCAGTTCCAGCCCCGCACCAGCTCCTGAGGCAATTCCCGGGTCCAGGCTCACAGCATGAAACATGCGCACCAGACCATTGGGCTTGTACCCTGCATCGATCCGCAATGGATCTCCCGGCCGTGTATAGTCCGAAGCGGCAATTCTCTTGCGCATCAGGTCCCACACCCCGGCGCGCTCAAACTCGATGCGCATCTGCGCGTGAATCGCGGCGCGTCCGCTCGGCCGTGGATGACGATCTCTGGGTGGAGCTTCCACATAGACTTTCATCAACTCTTCTATGCCTGCAGGTAGAGACTCCGCGAGATAGCCTTTGGGATCGCTCATCTGCACGTTGAGCGACAGCGATTCCTCAAGAATCTGCATCAGCCTGCCCTCCGGCTGAGCCTCGAGCCGCCGCCGCAGTTCGCTTTCCATTCCTTCGAGGAGAGCCGTGTCGGCATCCGGGTGGAGGCAGCGTACGCGGCGCCAATCGCGCGTGAAGCGCACTTCGGCATGCGCGCTGCCCTGCTCGCGCAGAATCACGCCGATGTGTACGGATTCGTTCCGCACCGCGTCCGGCACGTACCTAAGGAGCTGGAACTCGCATTTGCGTCTGGGATTGATGCCGTTCATAGTTCAGCTTCCAGCTCCTGGCTTCTGGCCCTTAGCTCCCAGCCCTTAGCCCTTAGCCCTCAGCCCTCAGCTTTAAGCACGAACAGACGAAAGGCTGAATGCTGTTCCGCGGTCTTTAGTCCCCGGTCCCTAATCCCTAGTCCCTAGTCCCTGTTCCCTAATCCCTGGTCCCTGGTCCCTGATCCCTGATCTGGTCCCTGGTCCTTCAGTTCACTCTCCCCTCGATCGTAGTCCCCCATCGCGCCGCCTTCCAAGCCTCTTCCGCTACCTCTTCCCCCGTCTCGCCCCATTTCGGAAATGGCATTCTGTCCGAGTCCCTAAATGCCTCGATCAGTTCCCGGATCCGGCTGCGCCGCGCCAGCAGCTTCTCGACCAGCGCTTCCATCTCGGTCTGGTCGCCTCCATACCACTCTGCCGGGATCTGGTTGACCGCTTGCCAAACTATGTCGGCGGGCAGGGTTTCGAGGTGCGAAAGCCAGGGCTCGAAAGACTGCCAACCGACAACCTGGCGGTATACATCGTTGCGATAGTAGACGCCGCGCAGCGGGGCGTCTTCAAATCGCCATTCGCCGGCGTGAAAGCAGAAACCGAAGTCGATGAAAAACGCCTTGTATCTGGGCTCCCTCTGGCGGCGCGTGAAAACAGCCTGGCGGCCATTGGCGTTTCCTGTCCACTTGTCGAGCGCCAGGATGCCGGCAAACTCACGGAGGTTCTTCAACTCGAGCAGCTGCTGCTCGGCCAGATAGTCCACCACCTGTCCAGGCATCAATCCTCCAGCGAACCGCGAGCCGAACTGCAGGCCGGGCTTGCAGCGAGCGCGCTTCCGGCCAAGATCGATCTCCAGCTCAGGCGTGTTTTCGACCAGCCAGCTCGAAACCTCGACCAGATCGCACTCCGGCACAGAGAGCCCGGCGGCGCTGGCCAGTTTCGACGCCAGAAACTCATTGGCGAGCACCCGCATGTGCTGCGGATTGTTCTGAAACTTGACGACGTAGACGTTTCCGTCCGCGCCCAGCATCAAATGGCCCTGCGCGCCGCCCCGCATGCGCCGGATCTGCTGTACCGCCTGGACAGCCACCCTGTCTCCAGTCCTTTTCCAGTGCTTTTCCGCATTTTAACTGCAGGGGTCAGGGGTGAGTGGCCTGGGGCCAGTGATCAGCGGTCAGCGGGGCGAAATCTGAAATCCGACGCCGGCGTGTGTTTGCGGCTCATGAAGCAGCGCCCTTTCAAGACGCTCGGACCGTAACCTTCTTCGTTTTCGAAGGTTAGAAAACCCCCGAAAACATTGATTCCAAGGCAGCGAACGGTCTGGATCAAATGCGTGGGCCAGAGAAGCTCGCATCGTTGCGCAACCCCGACCCCAAGGGTCGCGAAGTTTTTGTTGAACCACCCCCGTCGCACCGGCTAAAGTGCAGACTATGAGAATTCCCGCGCGTCGCACATTTATGAAGCAGGCCGCTGCACTCGCCAGTGCATTCTCCGTCAACAGCCTCTTCCACCAGGCTCATGCCGCTGAGTTCCTGGCGGCCTCTGCCTCGCTCGACCATCTGAGCGCTGAAGAAGCGGCGAGCGCCGAAGATTTCTGGTCCGTGATTCAACGCGCATACTCGGTCAATCCGAACATCATCAACCTCAACAACGGCGGCGTCTCGCCTTCGCCCATCGTCGTGCAGCAGGCTGTTGAGCGCTTCAATCAACTGGCCAACGAGGGCCCATCCTACTTTATGTGGCGCATCCTCGACGAGGGCCGGGAACCGCTGCGCCAGAAACTCGCCGAGCTCGGCGGATGCTCGCCTGAAGAGATCGCCATCGACCGCAACTCAACCGAAGCTCTCAATACCGTGATCTACGGCCTCGACCTCAAGGCCGGCGACGAGGTGATTGGCGCCAGGCAGGATTACCCCAATATGATCCAGGCGTGGCGTCAGCGGGCGGCGCGCGAAGGCATCGTCTACAAGCAGCTCAGCTTCGATTTTCCCATCGAAGACGATGCGCAAATCGTGCGCGCCTACGAGCAGGCCATCACGGCGCGGACGAAAATCATCCATGTCACGCACATGATCAATTGGGTCGGCCAGACCATGCCTGTCTCCCAAATCGCACGGATGGCCCACTCCCACGGCATCGAGGTCATCTGCGACAGCGCGCACTCGTTTGGACTGATGGACTTCAAGATCCCCGATCTCGATTGTGACTACCTGGGAACCAGCCTGCACAAGTTTCTCTCTGCCCCGATCGGCAGCGGAATGTTGTGGATCAAGCGCGAGAAGATTGAAAAAATCTGGCCGCTCACCTGCAACGCCCAGCCCCGCAGCGCCGACATCCGCAAGTTTGAGTCGCTCGGCACGCGCAGCTTCCCCATCGAGGAGGGCATCGGAGAAGCCATCAACTTTCACAACGGCATCGGCGCCAAGCGCAAGGAAGAACGCATCCGCTACCTGAAGGATTACTGGGCCACGCGCGTGCAATCGATTCCTAATGTCAAGCTGCACACATCGCTCAATCCAAAGTACTCCTGCGCCATCGGCGGGGTCTCCATCGACGGCATGACTCCATCGGATTTTGAGAATGCTCTCTTCAACCAATACAAGATTCACACCGTCGGAATCGTGTGGGAGAACATCAGTTGCGTCCGCGTGACGCCACATGTCTACACCACCATCGCCGACCTCGACACACTGGTCCGCGCCATCGGCGAAATTGCCGCCAGGCAACGCTCCTGAGGCCAGGCTCTTTTTCTCATCTCTGCCACGGCATCCGCAGCCTCTCGCGCTAGAATGTAGATCGCGATTCGGGGGGCATCATCATGAATCGAGGACGGGTGTTGGGATTTCTGTTTTTGGCAGTCTCCTGCTGTGTCGCCGCAGGATACGTGGTTACGAACCCGAAGGAATCCGGCGTCAGTTCTGCTGACGCAAAACAGCAGGTGCTGGACCTTTCAAAGAAATGGGTGGCTGCCGAGATTCAACACGATGCGACTACGCTTCGACGCATTCTCGACGAAAAATTCGTCGCCAGTTTCGGCGTCGAGGAACCCTACAATAAGGAGACTTTCATCAAGGCAATCGTGACTGGCGATGTCGATCCAACGGAATCTCAAACACTGACCGACGAGACCGTCGTCATCGACCAGGACACGGCCGTCGAGGTTGGCACTGACACCGTGCGCGGAACAGACAAGGGCGCGGCATACACGGTGGTCTACCGATATACGGTCACCTACATCCATCGCAACGGGCAATGGTTGGCGCTAGCCGAGCATTTAGTCAGAGTGCCGGAGGCAAAGTAAGGCAGCATAACTGCCCGTGAACTCTGGAAAGACGCCGACCTCGACATCTCAACCCTGAAATGGGCCAAGGCCGGGCACGCAGAGCTGCGTTCATAATTCCCGCCGGAGTCGGCTGCATAGGCGAGATGCTTTTGGGGGCCTCATGAATGAACTGTTGGCAGAAGCGGCCATGCGCGCCGCGCGGTACCTGTCAGAGATCAACGATCGCCCGGTGGCTCCTTCGGCCAACGATATTGCCGGCCTGAGGGCACTGGCGGGACCGCTGCCCGAAAATCCCTCGGATCCGGCGAAAGTCCTCGCCCTGCTCGACGATGCGGGATCGCCGGCGACTGTCGCTACTGCGGGAGGCCGCTACTTCGGGTTTGTGATCGGCGGCGCTTTGCCGGCGGCCCTCGCGGCAAACTGGCTGGCCGGCGCCTGGGATCAGAACGCCTGTATGCGTATCATGTCGCCGACGGCGGCTGCGCTCGAAGAGATCGCCCTCAGCTGGATTCTGGAACTGCTTGGCCTTCCCGCCGACAGCGGCGCGGGGATTGTCACCTGCACGACGATGGCAAATTTTTCGGGTCTGGCTGCGGCACGTTCAGCGATCCTGCGCCGCGCCGGGTGGAATGTCGAGGAAGACGGATTGTATGGCGCTCCGGTCATTCGTGTGCTTGTCGGCCAGGAGGTCCACGTGTCCGTTCTGAAAGCATTGAATATGCTGGGGCTTGGCCGTTCGCGGGTCGAGATGATACCGAGCGACGCGCAGGGACGCATGCGAGCCGATGCCTTGCCGGCGCTCGACGATCGCACAATCGTCTGCATCCAGGCCGGGAGCGTCAACAGCGGCGCCTTCGATCCGGCTCTGGCTATTTGCGCAAGAGCGCGCGAGCAAGGCGCCTGGGTGCACGTAGACGGAGCTTTTGGCCTTTGGGCCGCAGTGTCGCCGCGCTACGCTCCGCTGCTCGCTGGAGTCGAGAACGCCGACTCCTGGGCGATCGACTGCCACAAATGGCTGAATGTGCCCTACGATTGCGGGATCGTTGTAGTTCGCCATCCGGACGATCTGCGCCGTGCATTGTCCGCGGGTAGCGCCGCGTATTTAACGCCAAGCTCGGAACGCGAGCCCTGGCACTACACTCCCGAGGCGTCGCGGCGTGCAAGAGCGGTGGAACTGTGGGCCGCGATCCGTTCACAGGGACGGAGCGGACTGCGGGCGATCGTGGAACGCAATTGTCGTCAGGCGCAGCTATTTTCTTCTCGACTGCGATCGGCGGGATTCGCCGTGCTGAATGAGGTGGTCTTGAACCAGGTTCTGGTCTCCTTTGGCAAGCCGGAAGAAACCCAGAGCATCATCGCAGAACTGCAGTCGGAGGGCACGTGCTGGTGCGGCGGAACGGTATGGCAAGGGCAGACAGCCATGCGAATCTCGGTTTCATCGTGGGCTACGACTGACGAGGATGTCGAACGGAGCGCCGAAGCGATGATACGGATCGCGAGAACGGTGCTTGGCCGGCCACGGTAAGATTGCCGGCTGTCGCGAAGCTTCGCCGATCGTTGACGCGCCTGTGTGCGCCCGCGCGTTTGTGATCATTGGCGCTGACGCTTTGGGTTTCCCGGAAGTTTCTTGCGGCCTCGACCCATGCGAGAGCATTTCCGATCAACCTGCATCAGCCGTCAAAGAAACTGCGCTTCGGATTTTCACGCAATCTTTATTCGCAAGCCAGCCCCCGCATCGGATCGAGACTATCTTTTGACTCCGCACAAAATACGAAATCGCGCCTGAGGCGGTTTCGGTCCCCGCTCGGCCCGCCGCTTCTCGGCGGCGCATGCACCTCATAGCGCAAGCATTTCGCGCTGTCGTTCGGTCGACGCGGAATGCTGTTTGCGCGGCCTCCGCCCCGCACTTTCGCGCCCCGGCTTATGAACATCCTACGAATGCTTTATGACCCGCTTATGCGTTCTCTTCTCGAATAAAGAGAGGGGTTCCGAATGCGGCCACGACCCTTCTCGAATGAGCGGCCGGCCGCAAAAAGAAAGGACCACTAAGCTTCCGCCGAATGGGCCTTATGAGTCGTACGGCTTCATTCCGTTCCCGAATTCTCCCATTCCGGTCCAGAGAATCCCTGCTTCAAACGCGTGATTTCAGTCTTCAGGAGAGCGAGAGAAGAACATGAGAAGTGTCTTTTGGAACGCCCCGACGCAAATTCTGACGCTGGCAGCAATGAGCGCCGTGATCACCTGTACAGGCATGGCACAAACCGGAACAGCGGGCAAGACTCAGCCTGAGCAGGTTGCGGCTTCCGATCTTCCCGCCTCGGCGAATACGCACGCGGCTCCTGCAACCGCTGCCGCGCCCCTGCCAGAAAGCGAGATCAGTATCGAGCAGGAGATTGCGGACCTCAAAAGCCGCCTCGAGCAACTGGAGCAGAAAGTGCGCGATCAGCACGCGACGACGCAAAGCACGACCGATGCCGCGGCGCTGACCGCGGCGGAGAATGACCTGGTCGGCGCAAATCATCTGCCCGCCGTTCGCGCTACCAAGGCGGTTGCAACGTCCGCGGCGACCGCTCCGCAGAACGCCTTCCCTGCCACCTCGGTCACGCCCAACCCGCCGCCGGCCAAGGATCCCCACGCTCCGGCGTTCACCGACTGGGACTGGACCTGGCTGAACGGCAATCCGCGCAACAAAGACACGGCCTACGACTCGAAGTTCTTCACGCCGGAGATTCGCGCCGACATTAATTACACTTACGACTTCGGCCGTCCCGCAGACGATACCATCAGCGGATCGAGCGAGCTGTTTCGCAATAACGAAATGGAGCTGGAGCAGCTGGGCGTGGGCGGCGACTTTCATCTCGACAACGCGCATGCCCGCATCATGACCCAGTTCGGCATGTATTCCACTGCGACCATTCGCAACGATCCGAGCTACTCGAAAGGCCAGTGGGACATTGCCGACGCCGACCGCTATCTCTCCGAAGCCTACGGCGGCTACCAGATTCCCAACATCATGCACGGCATTAACGTCGACGCCGGCATCTTCATGTCTTACGTGGGCCTGTTCAGTTATTACAACTTTGATAACTGGGCCTATCAGCCTTCCTACGTCTCTTCGAACACGCCGTGGTTTTTCGAGGGCATCCGCATCCAGATCTTTCCCACCCAGCACCTGAAGATCGAGCCCTGGATCATCAACGGATGGCAGTCCTACGGCTCGTCGAACTCGCGCAAGGGCATCGGCGGGCAGATCAAGTACACGCCCTTCTCGTGGATGAACATCATCATGAACGAGTACGGCGTGGGCTCAGACGACTTCGAAGTGACCGGGCGCGACCGGCTGCACACCGACAATAGCCTCGAGGTGAAATATTTCGACAAACCCACCAGCTACGGTCTCGACAGGATGGCCTTCTCGCTGACCGGCGACCTCGGCTGCGAGTATGGAGCCGGCGTCGCCTGCCACGACGGCAAGGTGAAAGACGGCGTTTACGAGCCGAAGCAAAGCTTCGCCGGATACATGCTTTACAACCGCTGGTGGTTTCACAAGGATCTTTACGGCCTGACCATCGGCGGCGGGCAGATCGACAATCCGGGCATGTATCTGGTGCTGGTTCCTCCCATCAACGGCGAATCGGCCACTTCAGCGGCCCTGAACTCGCCTTACTTCCAGATGAACCCGGGCGATCTTTTCAAGGGATGGGATGGAACGGTCACCCTCGACTACATGCCGCGCGAGTGGTTCACATGGCGCTTCGAGTGGGGCATCCGCGGCACCAACATTCCCTACTGGAACGGCCACGGCGGCATGACTCCGCCAGCCTTTGCCGGAGCTCCCTGGGGCGTGAACAACGGCCAGCCCACCCAGTTTGCCTGCATGGACGGGAGCACGGTTCCAGTGACTGCACCGGGCAGTCCGAGCAACTCTCCCGACTCGGAGGGCTCAGTTCCCTTCGGCACCACCGGAACCGGCGCGCCGGGGTGGGTCTCGAGCTTCTGCAACGGCACCGGCGCGAACTTCTCCACCGGCTCGCACGGCGGCGTCTGGTATCCGGACCTCCGCACCGACGAGCATTACGCCGACATCGACCTGCTCGTAAAGTTCTAACTTGCGAGTTCCCGATCGACGGGTCGTTACCGCTTCCGCAAAACACCAAGGGCCCCGAGTCCAACCCGATTCGGGACCCCTTTTCTTCTTGGCTGACCTTACCCTATTGCCTGGTCCCTGCTCCAGTTGTCATCCTGAGCGAAGGTCGCCGTCAGGCGATCGCAGTCGAAGGATCCGCAGTTGTTCTTTGACAAGCTTCGTACCTCACGCGCACAAGAGTGTACACGAGCCCTGAAGGGCGACGCTGCGATAACCATTTCGGTTTGGATTCGAATCCTGGCCGCTTCCCAATGGCCTGGGATTCTCCAGCAACGTCAAAGCGTAGACGTTCCCGGAGGTGAAATCGCCGGCTGGCCGTCGAGCGAACCGTCTTCAAGGCTGCGCTGGTTAACGCTGGTCGAAAATCGGATATCGGTAGTCGTCCACTCCCTGTGTGTCCACATAGATCATGCCGACTGGCACACCGGCCGGGCAGGGCGGCTGGGCCCGTTTGCGGCCCGGGTAGTCAAAGGTGTTCTTAGGATCGACGCAGTAGTTGTATTTGCCAATCCATTTGATTGCTGGATTCGCGGCGGAATAGGCGAAGAAGTAGAAGGCGTCGAAGCGAATGGGGTAGGGATTGATTTCGACGCACGTTCCCCGGGGAATCGCCGTCCAGCCCATCGTCTCGGCGTCGACGATTTGTTCGCCAGTCGTCTGATCCTGTGCATACCAAGTGCGGGTGGTCGCCACCATCAGCTTGTCCTGCGAGGTGCGGTTGCAGAGCGTGAAACCGGCGAAGGCTGAATGAGGACTGAGGGTCGCAACGACGAGGATCGCCGCCAGGTGAGTTAGCTTCACAAGAGCCTCCTTCCGGTGCATTATGCAGGGAATTCTACCCGATCAGATACGATCGTGTGGGCGGGCCATCAGCGGCTCGGCTTGGGATTCCGACATCGTAGGCGACCTGCAAGTGGAGGAAATCGCGGGCTCAGGGCAACGCAAAAACTGACGCATTCTGGAAGTGCGAAAACACTCCATTTGCAGGTGGAGAAAACGGCAAAAAACTCCACCTGAAATAGCACGAAAAAAAAGAAACTGACGGAATGATTCTGCGCATTGCATATTCTTGCTGAATTTCGCGGAATCGCGTCCCGGAAGTCCGTTCCAAGCCCGAACCAAGGCCCACGCCACTCAGGCGAAAGCCCGTGCGCTTCAAACTGACCAACCACCCCGCTTTCTCCCCCACCCCAACCCTGTTACCATGAAGGTCGCATTCATCCTGCAACGGGACCCCCAAACACATTTCCAGGAAAGAGGTTTCAACGGTGGCCGACACCAAAAAGATTAGCGACAAGCTGGAACGCAAGAAGCTGAAACGCGCGGCGCGCAAGAAGGCCGCCCCCAAGGCCAAACGCACCACTCCACGGGGCTCGCAAAAGAAAAAAGTGAAGAAGATGGCCCGCGGCCAGTCGAAGCGGTAAGAGCAGCTCTCAGCTTCTAGCTTCTAGCCTCTAGCGATTCGTGCTGGAGCGAGTGAATCGTTCACCTGACCCAAGCTAGAAGCTAGTAGCTAGCAGCTAGAAGCTACCTTCATGCCCAGCCAACTGTTCGCCCGCAAATCGATTGATAAGCTGATCCGCGATTCGGAGGAGCCGGAGCACTCGCTCAAAAAGTCTCTCGGGCCCTGGTCGCTGACCGCGCTGGGCATCGGCGCGGTCATCGGTTCGGGCATCTTCACCGTGATTGGAACGGCGATCTCGGGAAGCAAGATGACCGTGGCGCGAGTGGTCGATACGCCTCTGGCCGACTACATTGTTCATCACACCGCGCTCGCGGGACGTCCCGGCGCCGGGCCCGCCATCTCACTCTCGCTCATTCTTGTGGCGCTGGTCTGCGCGCTTACCGGTCTTTGTTATGCCGAACTGGCCTCGATGATTCCCATTGCCGGCTCGGCTTATACCTACACTTACGCCACGCTGGGCGAGCTCGTTGCCTGGATTATCGGATGGGATCTCATTCTCGAGTACGCCGGCTCGAACATGACCGTCAGCGTCGGCTTCGGCGCGCATGTGGTCGATTTCCTCGATTGGTGCGGCATCAGCCCGCCGCTGCGGTGGATTACTCCCGCGTATCTGTCCGACGGCATGACCGATCTGCAGGGCAACGTTCTCTACAATCCCGGCTGGCACTTCGGCTTTAATATCCCGGCATTTCTAATCGTCCTTCTGCTGACTGTCATTCTGGTGCGCGGCATCCGCGAATCGGCTAACGTAAACAACGCCATGGTCGGCATCAAGATCGTAGCCATCCTGATTTTTGTGATGGCCGTTCTCGGTTATCTCCATCCGTCGAACTGGCATCCCTACATGCCCAACGGCTGGTCTGGCGTTCTCACTGGCGGGTCGATCATTTTTTTCACCTATATTGGATTCGATTCCGTCTCCACCGCGGCCGAAGAGTGCCGCAACCCGCAGCGCGATCTGCCCATCGGCATCATTGCCACACTGATCGTCTGCACGGTTCTTTACGTCGCAGTCGCCGTCTGCCTCACCGGCCTCGTTCCGTGGCAATCGATGGTCGACAATGCCGCACCGGTGGTGAATGCCCTGAAAGAGCTTTCGCATACACCGGGCGGGCACCCCTTGCATTGGGTGCGGCTCATTGTGCTCATCGGGGCCATGATGGGGATGATTTCATCGCTGCTCGTCTATCAGCTCGGCCAATCACGCGTGTGGTTTTCGATGTCGCGCGACGGCTTGCTGCCCAAGGTTTTTTCGAACGTGCATCCGCTGTTTCGCACCCCGGCGTTTTCCACCTGGGTCGCCGGGTTCCTGGTTGCCATTCCCTCGGGCCTCTTCGATATCGAGCTGCTCACCGATCTCTCGAATATCGGCACGCTGTTCGCCTTCGTCCTGGTTTCGATTGGCGTCATCGTTCTACGACACCTCGACAAGGGGCGTCACCGCGGCTTCCGCGTGCCGGGCGGGCCCGTCATTCCTGCTCTCAGCGTCACCTTCTGTCTCCTGCTCATGGCCGGGCTGCCCATCATTACGTGGTTCCGTTTCTTCATCTGGCTGGTGATCGGCCTCGTGATCTATTTCCTTTACAGCCGGCATCGCTCAGAGTTTGCCCGGCCGCGCTGACTCCGCGCCAGCACCGCTACACTGAACCTGTGAGCGACATCCGGGATTTCATCCGCCGCCTTCCCAAGGCCGAGCTGCACCTGCACCTCGAGGGCACGATTCTGCCGGCGACACTGGTTGAGCTCAGCGCGCGCCACGACCCGCGGCCGATGACCCTGGCCGAGGCCGAGGCTCTGTATCGCTTTGCGGACTTTACCGGCTTCATCGAGTCGTTCAAGGCGGTCACCAAACGGCTCAGGGATCCCGAGGACTACGAACTGGCCGCCTGGCGCATGATGCAGCATCTATCGGCGCAGGGCGTGGTTCATGCCGAAGTTTTTATTTCCGTCGGCGTCGTTTACCTGTGGCGCAACTTCGATCCCACATGTTTTGAGCCCATCTTCGCCGGCCTGGAACGTGCCCGTGCGCGGGCCGCCTCGGAGCTCGGCCTTTCCCTTTACTGGATCTTCGACGCCGTCCGCCATTTCACAGTCGAAGAAGCCGAACGGGTTTTTCGCAAGGCCGCCGAGATGCGCGGTCAATACCCCTCGATCGTCGGTATCGGCCTGGGAGGCGACGAACGCGTCACCGGCTCCGGGGCATTCCGGGCTCTCTATACTGAAGCAGCACGGGCGGGACTGAGGCTCACCAACCACGCCGGCGAGACCACCGGCGCTGAGGCCATCTGGGAGGCGCTGTCGATCGGTTCGGAAAGAATCGGGCACGCCCTGTCGGCCATCGAAGACTCGGCACTACTCGAAAACCTGAAACACCGGCAGGTGCCGTTGGAGCTGAATCCCACATCCAACGTTCGTACAGGTGTTTGTCCCACTTTCGCGTTACATCCTCTTCGCCGCTACTTCGAGCGCGGACTTCTGGTCACGCTCAACTCCGACGATCCGGCGTTTTTTGGCTCCGATCTGGCCAATGAATATCTCCTGGCTCATACCGAGCAAGGCTTTACGCGCGCAGAACTGCGACAGCTGGCAACCAACTCCATTCGGGCCAGCTTCCTGCCCGACTCTCAGAAATCTTCCTGGCTGTCCCATATTGAAAACTAAAGTTTGATGAATGTTTTCCCACCCCGCCGGCGCCCGCGCCCCCAGTTTCTGAAGTGAGCTATCATGAAGGTAGTTGGAGGCTTGGTCGATGTCCCCCGAGTCGGATATTCAGTTGCCTATTGAAGAAACTCCATCGCTTGAGAAGGCGGGATCTACCGCCCTGCGCGTTATCACCTGGTTTTCGGTTGGAATGGCCGTCGCCGTCGTCGGTATTTATATTGGCGCCGAACTGCGCAACCGCTCCAGGTTTAAAAAACGTACGCCCTATGATTTCTATTCAAGCGCCGGCGAGTATCAAGCCAGCGAATTTGGTGTCGGCGTTTAGCCCGGCACTGGCAACTCTCTAATTTCGCTGCACGTTTGCACACAACAGGACTCGTGTGTCTGCGAGTCCGTCCGCGTTGATCGCTGCCGGCCCCCTCGTAAAACGTCACTTGCGAAACCGCGAAATCAAATACAAAATCACCGACAGCACAACGCTGATCAGGATCGACGTTCCCAACGGAAAGTAGAAGGCGAAGTTCTTGCCCCTGTACGAAAAGTCTCCGGGCAACTTTCCCAGCGGGAGGCCAAAGCGCGCCGCCAGCATCACCAGCGTTCCGGCAACCACCAGCACCAGCCCAATCGCTACAATCGCCTTGCCGATCTCATTCATCTAGTCCCTAGTCCCTAGACCCTGCTCTTTTCACTTCGATTCAATCAGCCGGATGCGCGCCGTAAACGCCCGGCCCTCCGGCTCAGTGAACACACCAAACTGCGGCGAAACCACGACATTATTTACCACCAGGAAATTCCCGCTATTGGTTGCGTTCTCCATCACGCCGCGCAATCCCCAATACTGCCCGCGAAAATGAAACTTCAATTCCAGGCCCGGGCTGAAGTCCATCCATTGCGGAAACCTCTGCGCGCCCGCCGCGCCGACCACCTGCTGCGCCGCATTGACGGCCGTGTAAGGAAACCCGGTCCTGCGGTCGAACAAATACACAAAATCCCACCGCTTTCTCAATTTCGCGATCGGAACCGGGAGCCATCCCCACGAAATCACCCGATTGGGCACATCCCACGCTAAAGGCCCGCTTTGTTGCGCGCCCAGCGGCGACGGCGTGGGCAGATAATCGAGCGCCGCATTGGTGCGCGCCGAGGAATGCGTGTACGCGACAAACACCGTGTATTCATTTGCAAACTGCTTTCGCGCATCGATCTCCTCGCTGCTGTAGCGGTCTTCTCGCTGGTCGGTCAGCAGATAGTCGCCCGCCAGCGTACCGGCTCCGCTTTGATTTGCGAACGTGAATAGATTCGACGTCCGCTTCTCCATAAAATTCGCGCCCGCAAAAATCTTCCAGGGGAGCTGCTGCTCCGCCCTTACGCTCCAGTTCAATGCACGCGGCTCGCGCAGCGAGCTCTGATTTTCAGTGAACTCCGTCTCTTCGGCCGGTCCCATCGGCGTCACGCCGTCCGTCTCGTAATACGTGTCGTAGCGCGCGCCGGTAAAGGTCTGCGCCAGATAGTCAAGCTGCGTGTGCTCGTAGTAGAGCCCGACCCCGGCAGAGATCTTAGTCTTGCCCTCATCGCCCGGCGGCGCATAGACCGCAGCCACTCGCGGCGCCATGAGCGGCCGGCGCACGATCTCATCCCAATCGAATCGCAGACCCGGCTCCAATAACAGGCCTTTGGGCAGCCATGCCGCCGACGGCTTCCACCGATCCTCGACATACGCGCCAATCTCTGCATCGTGCTGGGCAAATGGCCCCGCCGGCGCGAACGTGCTCTGCCGCAGGAGCGTTCCGTTCTCGCGCAAATAGCTGACAGGCGCCAGCGTCTGGTTCTGGTTAAAGGTAATGTGACCGGCGTCGATCCCGGCTTTGAGGTCGTGCTGTCCGGCCCAGTGCTTTGCCGGCAAGTATAAGGCAGCCGTCCCTTCGAGCCGCTGCGAGCGGCCCGTCAGATTCTCGAAGTAGCTGCCCTCCTGCAATTCCGGCGTAATCTCGTAGGGAGCGCTGCCGTGAGGCTCCGAGCCCTCGCCAATGCTCACGTAGCCGACTCCAACGTCGACAAGCGCGCCGCCAAAACTTTGCTGATCGCGGAGGTAGGGGAACCACGCAATGATGTTGTCTTTCAGCGTGCTTTGCTGCGGCGTCAGCGAAGAAAGACCGTCGTAAGGCGAGTGATAGTTGTTGTAGAGCAGGCCTGCGGTGAGGATGTTTGCCTGAGTCAGATTGGCCTGCGCCTTCAGAAGGTTGCTGCCCCTGACCAGCTTGTCGGTATCTGCGTTGGCCGGCAGCTCGCTGATGTAGATGTCGTCGAACTCGAAGTCAACGCCGTCGTACCACCATGCACGGCCGCGCTTGATGGGGCCCGAAAAAGTCAGCCGGGGAACAAACTGGTCGAATCTCAATCCGTTCAGCTCCTCAAATGAAGGAAAGAAGTTCGTCGCATTGATTCGGAACTTGTCGTCGCCCATGCCGGTATAAAACGCGATCACTCCGCCGGTCGCGCGGCCGAACTCGACCGGATAGCGCGTGCTTTCCTGGTCGATGGAGCGCACCGCATCCGTGCTCACACGCAGGCTGAGCGAGCCGCCTTCGGGCGCGCGAATATCGAATCCATCGATGGTGTCGAGGGTTTCCCAGGTCTCCGATCCGGCCACGTGCACCTGCCCCGTCGCGTCCTGTATCACGCCCGGATAGTACGGCAGCAGGTTGCGGATGTCGTGCGATACCGTATAGGGAATGTTGACAATCTCGGGCGTGTTCATGGTGCTCTGGTCGGAGACTTGCTCGGTATCGATGCCCGGCGCCGACGCGGTCACGTTCACCTGTTCGCGCACAATCTGCTCGTGCGCCAGCACGACTCTCACGCTGCTGAGGCTCGCTTCAACACTGTTTTCGTCCGTCTCGTAGAATCCGGGCTTGGCAGCATGTATTGCGTATGGCTTCTTCTGCCGCACCTCATACCGGCAATTGCCCGCGTAATCCGTCGAAAGGTGCGCCGGCTCCAGCCCCGGTTCCGTGATCGTTACTTGAGCTCCGAAAACTGCAACTCCATCTTCGTCAACTACGGTCACGGCCACCGTCGCGTGCGATTGTCCGTTTGCAGGTAGGAGAAAGAAGGCGAGGAGCAGCAGAGATGAGCTGGACCGTTTGGCACAATCAGGAAACGGCATGAAGACAAATCGGAACTTGCATTCCAGCGTTCCGCCTTGCCGTCAGTATAGCGAGATCGCTCCCCGAGAGCGTGTTCGAGACCGGCGTCTTCTGGAGCACTCAAAACAGGCGCTCGTAAAATCAACCAGTGTGCTTCCAGGAATCTCTTCTGCTCGTTGGCGATAACTCATTGCGAACAAAATATTTATCCGAATGATGGCCGCAAATAGATCAGCAGCAATTGCGTTTCCGGGAACATTGCGCCTGTCTTTGCGCGGCGCTCAAGCGGAGCACTGAAACATCCGGCAAATTGCCATGGCCGCGAGCCGACAAAGAATACTTTCGACCACTTACCTTCATCAGGCCCAACAAATATTTCTCGCCGGAAACTCTCGCCTCGTAGTGGTGAAATTCATTCCTGTTCCCTCATGCCAACCGTGACCCGTCAGACAGGAACAATCCGTCAGGGGAATAATCATCCTGGTTAGTAACCGGGAAAGCACAATCGCGGCTCCGGAAAAAGCGAATCTGCTAGAATTCGCGAGAGTTCCCAACGACCTACGGAAACCGAGGAATGGGTTTGTTTTCCGGCGCCAACAAGGAGCCCTGAGCGCTCGATGAATCGAGGAGTGGAATGGCCAGCAAGTTGATCACGATCATCACTCCGTGCTACAACGAAGAGCTCAATGTGCGTGAGATTCATCGCCGCGTGATGGCGATGGCCGCACAGCTTCCCGGGTATCGCATCGAGCATCTGTTTGCTGATAATGCCTCAAAGGATAATACGGTTGGCGTTCTGCGCGAGATGGCTGCCGAGGACCTCAGTGTCAAAGTCATCGTCAACGCACGAAATTTTGGCCCTGATCGCTCGGGAATGCATGCGTTTCTGCAGGCCGAAGGAGATGCGGTGGGATCGATTGCCGCCGACCTCCAGGATCCGCCCGAGCTATTCCTCGACATGATTCGCGAATGGGAAAAGGGCTTTCCGATCGTCGCCGCCATCAAGAGTTCGAGCGGTGAAAGCGGCCTGATGTATCGTGTCCGCACGGCCTACTATCGCCTCGTAGCCCGGCTCACCAACGTAGAGATCCTCGAGCACTTCACCGGCTTCGGACTTTATGATCGTTCGGTTGTGGAGCAGATCCGCAACAACTTCCGGGACCCCTATCCTTACTTCCGTGGGATGATTGCGGAGCTCGGACTCCCGTGCGCCAAGGTTTTCTACAATCAGAATCGCCGCGAGCGGGGCATCACAAAGAACAACTTCTATTCTCTTTATGACTTCGCCATGCTGGGCATTACCAATCTTTCCAAGGTGCCCTTGCGCCTGGTCATCGGATGCGGCTTTGTCTCCGCCGCAATCAGCTTTTTGCTGGGAGTGATTTACCTGGCGTACAAACTCGTATTCTGGAGCAGATTTTCCATAGGCGTCGCTCCCGTTGTCCTGGGCTTATTTTTCCTTGGATCGATACAGTTGATTGCGCTGGGCATCATCGGTGAATACGTGGGATCCATCCACACCTTTGTGCTCAATCGCCCCCTGGTTACCGAAAAAGAACGCATCAACTTCTGAAGAACTCGGTGAAGCTGAAAGGAAAACATTTTGGCTGCCAACCTCACGGTCCAGGATGTTGAGAGAATTCTCTTTGTTCTTCCTTTTTTTTCGCTGATTCTGGTTTTTCCCGGTTACCTTGTCGGCTGCGCTTCTAATTTCCTGGATTTCAGGGCCAGAGGCATTTGCGAACGCCTGCTGCTGGCCCTCGCCATCTCGGCGGCCGTGTCGCCCTATGCCATCAACATCTTATGCCGGTTTTTCTCCGTCGCAATTGTATCGGCGCTTTACCTTTTGCTTGGGGTCGCGTTCACGGCCCGACTTGTCTTCGAGTGGAGACGCAGTAATTACAGGTTTCAAGTCCGATTAGACAGAACCACCAAGATTGCCCTTGGTCTGGTTTTTGTCTGGCTTGTTCTTTGCCTCGTCTCGCTGCCGGACATGCAATTGGGGCAGAGAATTTACCCGACGGCGGCGACCTGGGATTACTCCGTACGTGGTCCCTTCATCGCTTCGGCGCTGCGCACGGGCGCTCCACCCGCCAATCCATTCTTCTATCCAGGGCATCTGGTACCTGCTCGTTATTACTACTACTGGAGCGTACTGTGCGCATTGCCGGCGTTCCTGTCGAAGGCGAGTCCCCGGGTCACGCTCTATGCGAGTTGTTTTTGGAGCGGCCTGCTCCTCGCCGCCATGATTCCCCTCTATCTGAAACATTTCCTCGGGCAATCCTCCAAACTGCGCACGAAATCCCTAGTCGCGATTGCCATGCTTGCGGTAACCGGCCTCGATCTGATCCCCATTCTCGGCATCATTGTGCTCGGAAAAGTACATCCGCCTGCCGACATGGAATGGTGGGATACCTGCCAGATCGTGTCATGGATCGACGCATTGATCTGGGTGCCCCATCATGTAGCGGCGCTTACGGCCTGCCTTTCAGCGTATTTGTGCCTTTGGAAAGCGACGGACAAAGGAAACTTCTCCACAAGGATCTGGTGCATTGGGCTGGCTGCGCTCGGCTTCTCCAGCGCCGCCGGTCTTTCCGTTTACGTGACATTCGCCTTCAGCGGATTCATCCTGACATGGGTGGCGTACCTGCTTATGCGAGGCAAGTTTTCCGCCGCGCTTCTCCATGGTGTTGCCGGCACCCTCGCGCTCCTGCTCTCCATCGGTTACATTCGCGATCTTCTCGGCCCTGGAACGAGTGACACTGGGTCGAGCCAGGCAGGCGGCCGTTTTGTCGCGCTCGCTCCGCGCCAACTCCCCTTTCCGATCCAATTTCATTTGAGCCTGGCAAGTATCGGCATTTGGGTTCTGCTTGCCTCCATCATTCTTTTTCTTGAGCTGGGAATCTACATGGTGATTGGCCTCATTCAGGCCAACCACGACTGGCGCCGATGGCGAAGCCTCCCAGAAGCACAGAAGGCATTGTGGGTGATGGGCGGCACTTCCTTCGTCATCATCATGTTCTTCCGGTCCACCGTCATCGGAGCCAACGATCTTGCCTGGCGAGGCGCCATGATCCTGCAGTTTGTACTTCTTCTTTGGGCCGCAGTCTATTTGACGAATCGTTTTACCACACATCGAGAAGCTCCGGCGAGGGGGCTTTCAGATGAGCAATTGCTCGATGCGGTGCTTTACCTGTGTTTGGCGGTTGGCGTCGCATCAACCCTCTATCAATTGGGAATGCTTCGTGTTTACACGCTTTTAAGCGATCGGAACCATTGGACGGACTATATCTACCGGGCCGGCGGACACGAAGCCTTCGCGCTGCGCACTGCCTATGCCCAGTTGGAACACCTGGCGCCGGCCAACGCGGTTGTCCAATACAACCCCGATAGCCTGATCACCCCTCCGATGATGGTTTATTCCCGTTATCAGATGGCCGATGGGCAAGGCCCTGGCTGCATTACGGAATTCGGCGGATCAGCCGCCGCGTGCGCGCCGATCGAAGCCGGTTTGCAGGCCATCTTCGATCCTCAGTCCAGCGCCGTCTTCTCAAAGGCTGATCTGGACCGCCGTTGCCAGGCGTTGCATCTCAATGTGCTTTTGGTGAACGGCCGCGATCCGGTATGGAACCGAAAAGATAGCTGGGCTTGGCAACTCACTCCCATCGTCGAGAACGACTTCGTGCGGATCTTCGACTGCGGGAGCGGCCGCTGATCGGTAACGGCCCTGAGGGAAGGCTCTTTCAAACCACTGCCCGCTGATCTGCGACTGCCGACCGGCAGATATAATCCAACCAATGCCAGGGCACAGGAACGGCTGGAGCGGAAACCGGTGAGCGCTTTCGAAAGGCTCGGTAAGAGCCGCTGGGGCGCGCGCCTTGTGCATCACTTTCCGCCGGGACAATTCGGCAGATACCTGGCCGTGGGCGTTTGCAACACGGTTTTTGCATACGCTACATACGCGGCGCTGACCGCGCTGCTTACGCCGCACATTCCGTTCGCATACGTGGCCGCCGCGGCCATCGCGAGCCCGGCGAACATCACGTTCTCGTTTCTGAATTACAAGTGGTTCGTCTTCAAAACGCGCGCCAATTATCTGCGGGAGTGGTCGCGGTGTCTTGTGGTCTACGGCGGGACGGCGCTGCTGAGCGTTGCCATTCTTCCGATGACCGTCTTTCTGCTGCGGCACCTGACACCGGCGGACAGGTCCGCTCCCTACATTGCGGGGGCCATCCAGATGGGTACCGGCGCGATCGCGGGCTTTCTGGGGCACAAGAATTTTTCGTTCGCGCCGGTTCGCGACGGGGCGGCGAGCTTCTGATTGCGAGCGTGCGATCACGTTGCGGCGGGTGAGTAACGGATGGTCGAGTGGATTTTAACCGGGTTTCTCCTGTTCCGGCTCTGGGCGCCGCGCGTCGGGGTTTGGACTGCCATGCGCGGATGCGCATGGGTCGTCACGCGCAAGGCACTACCCGGCCAAAAAGCGCTGGCCAAAGCGCTCATGCCGCGCGCAAGGATGCTGGAATTGGAGTTCCCGGGGCATGCTCACCCGCTGTTTGCGCGATGGCCCGCATCCGATCTGCACATCGTTTACATGGTCTTGACCCGCGAGGAGTACGCACCGATGGCGAATTACCTGGATGGAGCGGGCGGGATTGTTTTTTTCGACTTGGGCGCCAACATAGGAGCGGCCTCAAGATATTTCCTCGAAACGTTCCCAACGGCGACGGTGATTGCCGTGGAGCCGGACTCTGAGAATATCGCGATGTGCCACAGAAACCTGGACCCGTACGGCGACAGAGTCCGGATCATCCAGGCCGCTGTCTGGAGCCAAAACACGCGGCTCATCTTCGAAGAAACTGAGACCGGAGTAGAAGCTGGCGTTCAGGTGCGAGAGCCGCTCGTTGGTGAGGATTTGAGTGCCTCGGTTGCCGCAATCGATATCCCGACACTTCTTTCCGAAGCGCGCGTTTCGCCAGGCGTCCAGGTCGCAATGAAGATTGACGTTGAAGGCAGCGAGCAGGAGATCTTCGGCGCTTCCAATCTTGACTGGCTCGACGAGGTGTCTTGCATTGCCATCGAGCTCCACGACCGCGCTCGGGAGAATTGCAGCCGGAATTTCTTCTCGGCTGTGGAAGATCGCTTGCTTGAGCCCCCGAAGAGACTCAGCGAGACCGTTTTTGCTCACCTGAATGCACGCTCGGTCCGCAAGCCCACCCTTTTTGGCATGGGATCGGGGACCGCGTAGCAAACCGTTTCCCAAATCTGCCCGTGACGTGGACCGGGCTTCAGAGCGTGTCGGAGAAAGTTGTCAGCCGTTCGCCGATGGCGGCCAGCGCTTTACCTACCCTTTCGAATCCTTGATGTTTAAACGGCAGTCCATCCCCCATCAACGACAACAGCCTGCCCGGTCATAAAGCTGGAGGCGTCGGAGGCCAGAAACAACAGTGCGCCAGCCAGTTCATCTGGTCTTCCGGTTCGTCCGAGGCAGGTGTAATTTCCCAGGCGTTCCAGGAACGGACTGC
>Ga0187783_10000270_pt1 | contig 39092 bp, 29 predicted proteins | sample 1015_SJ02_MP02_2_FD_132471 | JGI IMG/M metagenome (GOLD analysis project Ga0187783, IMG submission 132471) | Tropical peat soil microbial communities from peatlands in Department of Meta, Colombia - 1015_SJ02_MP02_20_MG | ecosystem: Environmental > Terrestrial > Soil > Wetlands > Peat | place... | reverse complement strand
CGCTTGTGGTGGCGCTTCTTCGGCCACGGATCCGGGAAGAGGATCAGGATCTCCGCGAGCGATTCTGGCGCGATCTGCTGCGCGAGCACCTCTACGGCGTCGTGGCAGATGACGCGCACGTTGCCGAGCGCATGCGCCTCGAGACCGAGCAGCAGCCGCCCGATCCCCGGGCGGTGCACTTCGACGCCGAGGAAGTCGCGCTCCGGGTGGGCCGCCGCGAGCGCCAGCAGATTCTCACCGTTGCCGAAGCCGATCTCGAGCGTGCAAGGCGCGGCGCGGCCGAACAGGGCGCGCGGCTCGAGCGGCTGCACGGCGAAGTCGACGCCATACTTCGGCCACAGAGTCGCGAGGGCACGCTGCTGCGCCGCCGTGGTGCGGCCGGCGCGGGTTACGAAGGAGCGGATCGAGCGCGGGTGTGCGGATGGTGCGAATGGGGCGGCCACCGCTCACATCTTACAGCGGTCGCGGCGCGCTTCGACATGACTCGGCGCGAGCCGCGCGGCGGACGCACGGCGCACACTCACAGGTAGCAGCAGGAGACCATCGTGGCCGCCGGCCGGGTACGCCGTCATGATGAACCGATGCTCGGCGAGAAGTATTCAGCGCTACTATGGCAAGCACGTCGCTTCGAGACTACCCGGCCGCTGAGACGGGATTCGTAGCAAAGCTGCGCCGACTACTGACTCTCGCGAGTCTGGCGTGCTGCGCTGGACCGGCGCTCTCGCAGGTGCCGGTGGCAAGCTGCCCACCTCGACCCGAGGTCGGGGCTGTGATCCCTGGTGCCTGGCCGGACCGACGGCCAGGCATCGGCGCGTCGACGGTGACCGCGCGCACGCCGGCGCAGTGCGAACTGCGGCATTTCAGCGCCCGGGGCGACCGTCGCTCACCGGCAGCACCATCTGCGCGAGCAGCCCCGGGTGGTTGTCGAGGAGATGTAGAACGCCGCCGTGGAGCTTGGCGACCGCCTCGACGATCGACAGCCCGAGCCCCACGCCAGGACTTCCCCGACTGGCATCGCCGCGGAAGAAGCGTTCGGTGACCTTCGGCTTGTCGGCGTCGGCGATGCCTGGGCCGTCGTCGGCGACCGCGATCTCGACCGCGCCATCGGCCCGCGTGCCGACGCGCACGCTGATCGCCCCGGGCGCGCAGACGCTCTTCAGTGAATTGTCAATCAGGTTACTGAGCGCCTGCGCGAGCAGCACCGGGTCGCCCGCGACCGCGGCGTCGCCGTCCGTCTGGAACGAGAACACCACGCCCTTCTGCTCGGCGGCCGGCTCGTAGAACTCGACCACCTCGGCGGCCACCGCGGCGGCGTCCACCCGCACGAAGCCCGAGCGGCGCGCCCCCGAGTCGATCTCGGCGAGCCGCAGCAGTGCACTGAAGATGCGCATCACGCGGTCGACGTCGGCGACCGCGGCGTCAATCTCGGCGAAGGTCTCCGGCGGCGGCGGCCGGGTGACGGTGAGCTCCTCGAGGCGCGAGCGCAGCTCGGTGAGCGGGGTGCGCAGGTCGTGAGCGATGGAGTTGGAGACGTTGCTGATGCCGTGGATCAGATGCTCGATGTGCTCGAGCATGCCGTTCAGCGTCTGCGCCAGGGTATCGAGCTCATCGCCGGACTTCGCCGTCGGCAGGCGACGGCGCAGGTCTCCCTGCATGATCGCCGCCACGGTCTGGCGCATTCCCTCAACGCGCGTGAGCAGCTCGCGGCGTATGAGGATCGCCCCGGCGATGCCCACCACGAACAGGAAGCTCATCGCGGCGGCGAGACCCCAGGCGAAACGCCGCTCGAGCGGCAGGAACAGTGCCAGGTCGCGCCCCACGAGCAAGTGATAGCCGCCCGCAAGCGTGCGCTGCACGAGCAGCGTATGGGTTGGCTGACCGGCGAGGTCCGCCATCACTGCATGGCTCCCCCGCTGCTCGGGGATGCCCTGCGGCCAGGCGGGAAGGTTGCCGGCGAGCCTGCGATAGCCGCTGTCGGTGAGCAGCAGCGTACGCTCGCCGGCGATCTGCATGGCGATGCGCTCGTTGATCCGCGCGGTGAGCGCGGCGATGCCTTCGTGCCGAAACACTTCCGTCAGGCGCTGTGCGTCATCGAGCAGGATCTCCTCGCGCGCGGAGAAGATGGTCACGTTCCACGCATACCACAGCGTCACGGCGAACGCCGCGAGCGCGGCGAGCCCGAGGAGCACATAGCCGAGCGCCCAGGTGAGGGCCGAGGAGTGGACGAGCCTAATCATGCTCACTCAGCATGTAGCCGGCGTTGCGCACGGTGCGCACCAGTGGCTGCTCGGAATCGGCCTCGATCTTCTGCCGCAGCTTGCTGATGTGCACGTCGACCACGTTGGTCTGCGGATCGAAATTGTAGTCCCAGACTGCTTCCAGCAACATGGTGCGCGTCACCACCTGGTTGGCATGGCGCATCAGGTACTCGAGCAGCTTGAACTCGCGCGGCTGCAGGTTGATCGCACGGCTGCCGCGCGTCACGCGCCGCGACAGCAGATCCATGCGCAGGTCGCCGACCTGCAGGGTGCGATCGGCGCCGTGGTCGACGCTGCGCCGCGCGAGCGCATCGACGCGCGCCAGCAGCTCGCCGAAGGCGAACGGCTTGGTGAGGTAGTCGTCGCCGCCGCTGCGCAGGCCGCGGATGCGTTCGTCGACGTCGTTGAGCGCGGAGAGGATCAGGATCGGCGTGCGGTTGCCGGACTTGCGCAGTGCCGCGATGATGGCGAGGCCGTCGATCTCGCCCGGCAGCATCCGGTCCATGACGATCACGTCGTGCGGCTCACTCGCGGCGAGAAACAACCCGTCGCGACCGTTGTCGGCATGCTCGACGGTGTGCCCGGCCTCGCGCAGGCCGCGCGTGACGAAGCGCGCGACGCGCTCGTTGTCCTCGACCACCAGGATCTTCACGGCGCGGCCTTCACGGCGGGCGCGCTGCCCGGCGCTGCAGCGTGCTCCTGGTGGGGGTGCTTGCGCGCCCAGCGCACTACCAGCTGGTCGAGGTACAGGTAGATCACGGGGGTGGTGAACAGAGTCAACATCTGACTGAGTACCAGTCCGCCAACCATTGTATAGCCGAGCGGCTGGCGCAGCTCGGAACCCGTGCCGCGGCCGAGCATCAGCGGCAGCGCCCCGAGCAACGCCGCCATGGTGGTCATCATGATCGGGCGAAAGCGCAGCAGGCAGGCCTGGCGGATCGCGGCCTGCGGCTCGAGGTGCTGCTCACGCTCGGCCTGAATTGCGAAGTCCACCATCATGATGCCGTTCTTCTTCACGATGCCGATGAGCAGGATGATGCCGATGAGGCCGACCACGGACAGGTCGAAGTGAAACAGCATCAGCATCAGCAGCGCGCCCACGCCCGCCGATGGCAGCGTCGAGAGAATGGTGAGCGGGTGGATGTAACTCTCATACAGCACACCGAGGATGATGTACACGGCGAGCAGCGCCGCGAGGATCAGGAATGGTGCGGTCTTGAGCGAGGCCTGAAACGCCTGCGCCGTGCCCTGGAAGGTGCCGAGGATCGCGTCCGGCATGTGAATCGAGGTCGCGGTCGTCTGGATCGCCTTCACTGCATCGCCGAGTGCCACGCCGGGAGCGAGGTTGAAGGACAGCGTCACCGAGGGGAATTGCCCCTGGTGGTTCACCGACAGGTAGCTGGTGTGGTTGGTGTCCCAGTGCGAGAAGGTCGACAGCGGCACCATCTGGTTGGTGAGTGGCGACTTGATATAGATCTTCTGCAGCGAATCGGGATCCGCCTGCAGCTGCGGCGTGACTTCCAGTACCACGTGGTAGCTGTTGAGCTGCGTGAAGTACTGCGTCACCTCGCGCTGGCCGAAGGCGTCGTACAGGGTGTTATCGATGAGCGCCGGCTGGATGCCGAAGCGTGCCGCCTGGTCACGATCGATGACCAGCGCCAGCTTGGTGCTGCTGTTCTGCTGGTCCGAGGCCACGTCGCGCAGCTGCGGCAGCTTCTTCATCTGCTCGAGTAGCCGTGGCGCCCAGACGTTGAGCTCATCGAGGTTGGAATCCTGCAGTGTGTACTGGTACTGGGTGCGCGCCAGGCGGCCGCCGACGTTCAGATCCTGCGCCGCCTGCAGGAACACGGTGCCGCCGGCGACCTGGTTGATCCTGGGCCGCAGGCGGTTGATGACCTGGTCGGCGCTCGCATCGCGCTCGTCGCGCGGCTTGAGTCCGATGATCACGAAGCCGTTATTGAGCGGACGGCCGCCGCCGACGAAGGCCGCCCAGCTGGCCACCGCCGGGTCCCTGGAGATGACGTCCATGAGACGGTGCTGCAAGCGCATCATCTCGTCGAACGACACGTCCTGGGGCGCGTCGGTGATGCCGGCGATGATGCCGGTGTCCTGCTGCGGAAAGAAGCCCTTGGGCTCGATCACGTACAGTAGCACCGCAATACCCACCGTGACGAGGAAGGTGACCAGCGTGGCGCGCTGATGGCGCAGCACGAAATCGAGGCCGCGCGTGTAGTGCTCGATCAGCCAGTCGAAGCCGCGCTCGAGCCTCATGTACCACCGCCCGTGCTCGGCGTGGCGTTCGTCACGCAGGAACAGCGAGCACATCATCGGCGAGAGCGTCAGCGACACCAGCGCCGAGACGGCGATGGTCACCGTGACGGTGACCGCGAACTCGCGGAACAGCCGGCCGACGATACCGCTCATGAACAGCAACGGGATGAATACCGCCACCAGCGAGATGCTGATGGACAGAATGGTGAAGCCGATCTCGCCTGCGCCCTTGATAGCCGCCTCGAAGGGCGGCACTCCCGCCTCGATGTGCCGGTAGATGTTCTCGAGCATCACGATCGCATCGTCGACCACGAAGCCGACGGCGATGGTGAGCGCCATGAGCGAGAGGTTGTCGAGACTGTAGTTGAGCAGGTACATGACGCCCGCGGTGCCGAGCAGCGACAGCGGCACGGTTAGGCCGGGGATGGCGGTGGCCCAGAAATTACGCAGGAACAGGAAGATCACCGCCACCACCAGCGCCACGGCCAGCAACAGCGAGAACTCCACGTCCTTCACCGAGGCCTGGATGGTGACGGTGCGGTCGATGACCTGGTCGACCTTGAGCGACGGCGGCACCGAGGTCATCACGTGCGGCAGTGCGCGCTTGACGTTGCGCACGGCGTCGATGACGTTGGTGCCGGCCTGCTTGTAGAACAGCAGCAGGATGCCGATCTTGCCGTTCTGGAAGCCGCGCACCTGGTTGTTCTCGGGACCATCCACCGCGACTCCCACGTCACGGATGCGGATCGGCGCGCCGTTGCGGTAGGCGATGATGACGTCGTTCCACGGCGCCGCCTTCAAGAGCTGGTCGTTGTCGTAGATGGTGAAGTTCCGGTCGCGGCCAGTGATCGCGCCCTGCGGGGAGTCGACGGTCGCGGTGGTGATGAGGTTGGCGACGTCTTCCAGCTGCAGCCCGACCGCGGCGAGCTTCAGCGGATCGACCTGCACGCGCACCGCCGGCTTCTGCTGCCCGCCGACCGTCACCTGCGCGATGCCCGGCAGCTGCGAGAGCTGCTGCGCGATCACAGTCTCGGCGTAGTCATCGACGGTGGTGACCGGCAGCACCTCCGAGTGCACGGCCAGGATCAGGATCGGCGAGTCGGCTGGATTCACCTTGCGGATCGTCGGCGGGGTCGGCAAGTTCTTTGGCAGCTGCCCGCCGGCGGCATCGATCGCCGACTGCACGTCCTGGGCGGCGGCGTCGATGTTGCGGTCGAGGTTGAACTGCAGCGTGATCTGCGAGGTGCCGAGCACGCTGGTCGAGGTCATCTGCGAGACGCCCGAGATCTGCGCGAACTGCGTCTCGAGCGGCTGCGCCACGGAGGAGGCCATGATCTCCGGGCTCGCCCCGGGCAATTGTGCGCTCACCAGGATGGTCGGGAAGTCGATCTGCGGCAGCGGCGCGACCGGCAGGAACGGGAAGGCCGCGACACCGACCAGGAACAGCGCTGCCATGAGCAGCGTGGTGGCGACCGGGCGCTCGATGAAGGGTCGCGAGATGTTCACTGCGTCGGCTCCACGGTGCTCACCACCGCGCTCTTTGCCGGCCGTGGCGTGTTGGCACGGATGCGGCTGCCCGGCTGCAGCCGGTACTGGTTGCTTGCCACTACCTGGTCACCGGCCGCGAGGCCCTGCTCGACGACCACCACGTCTGCGGTCTGCTCGCCGATCTTGAGGTCCGCCACCTTGATGGTGGAGTCGGGCTGCACGACGTAGGTGAACACGCCGTCGGGGCCGCGCTCGAGGGCACTCGCCGGGATGGTGAGCACGGCGCGCCTGAGCTGCGTCTGCACCCGCACGTTGACGAACTCGCCCGGCCACAGCCGACGCTGCGTGTTGGGCATGGTCGCCTTGACGCGTAGCGTCCCGGTCGTCTGATCGATCTCGTTATCGATGAGAGCCACGGTGCCGGTGTCGAGCACCGCCTGATCGGCGCGCGACAGTGCCGTGGCCGACACCGGCCCGCGGGCGAGCGCCGCCGACAGCTGTGTGAACTCCTCCTCCGGCAGGCTGAAGATCACCGAGATGGGCTCGAGCTGCGTCACTACGACCATGCCGGTAGTGTCGGCGGCATGCACGTTGTTTCCCGGATCCACCTGGCGAATGCCGGTGCGGCCGTCGATAGGCGAGCGGATGGTCGTGTAGTCGAGCTGCGTGCGGGCGTTGTCGATCGCCGCCTCGTCACCCTTCACCTGGGCACTCAGCTGTGCGACCAGCGCCCGCTGCGTGTCGACCGTCTGCTTGCTGGCGAGGTCCTCCGGCTCGAGCTCTGCGTAGCGCGCCATGTCGCGATGGGCGTTGGCGAGCAGCGCCTGGTCCTTGTCACGCGTGGCAATCGCCACGCCCAGGGCCGCCTGGTAGGGCCGCGGGTCGATCTGCACCAACAGGTCGCCCTTCTTCACGTCCTGGCCCTCCTTGAACGCGACCTTGTCGATCTGACCGTCGACACGCGCGGTGATGGTGACCGTATAGAAGGCCTGCACCGTGCCGAGCCCCTGCAGATATACCGGCACGTCTCCGCGCTGCACGGTCGCGACATCCACCGGGATGGCCGGCGGCGGCTTGGGCGCTTCGGCGGGCTTGCCGCTGAGCCACCACCACCCGCCGAGGATTACCAGGGTGGCAAGTGCACCGGCGGTGATCCGGCGCGGGCGGCCGGGCGTAATGCGCGTCATCACAGGGGCTCACCCGCGAGCTGCCAGCCTCCGCCCAGCGACTGGTACAGCGAGACCAGAGCCTGAAGGTGCGCGTACTTCGCCTGCGCCAGGGCATCGCGGGCGCTGAACAGCGAGGTCTCGGTATTGAGCAGCGTGAGGATGTTGATGGTGCCGGCGCGCATCTGCCGCTGAGCGAACTCGTAGGCGCGCTGTGCGGTGAGCGTCGCCTGCTGCTGCCGCTGTACGAGCTCGGTGGTCTGCTGCAGGGCGATGAGCGAGTCCTCGACGTTCGCGAGCGCTGAGATGATCGCCTTGTGATAGTCGGCGAGCAGCTCCTCGTAGCGACCCTTGGCCAGCTGATACTGGCCGACGAGCGCGCCGCCCTGGAAGATCGGCTGCGTCAGCCCCGCGCCGATCGACCACACGTGGTTGGCGGGCGTCAGCAGACCCGCCAGCTCCGCGCTCTCGAAGCCGCCGGTCGCCGTGAGCGATATGCTGGGAAAGAATGCGGCCCGCGCGGCAGCGATGTTGGCATTGGCGGCCATCAGCTGCGCCTCGGCCGAAGCGACGTCGGGCCGACGCGTGAGGAGCTCGGAAGGCAACCCGGGCCGCACCGGCGGCTGGCCGAGCTCATCGAGGGTCCCTTGCGATACGTCCACCGCCTGCGGGGTACTGCCGAGGAGAATCGCGAGCGCATCGAGACTCTGGCGCAGCTGCTGCCTGAGCGGGGGAATGGTGGCGTTCACCGTGGCGACCACGGTCTCCTGCTGCGCAACATCGAGTGCGGTGGCGATGCCGGCATGCTCCTCGAGCCTGAGTCCGTGGAGGATCTTGGTGGCGTTGTCGAGGTTGGCATCCGCGATGGCGAGGCGGTCACGGAGCTCGAGCGCCTGAAAGTAAGTACCGGCAACACCGGCGAGCACGCCAAGCTCAACCGTGGTGCGGTCGTAGCGGCTCGCTTTGGCGCTCGCGGTGGCCGAGGTGAGCGCAGCACGGTTCTTGCCCCAGAAGTCGAGCTCGTAGCTCGCCGAGAGTAGCGGGTTGAAATCGTTGCCGGTCGCAAATCGCTGCACCGGGGAGTTGCCGATGGAGATCACCGGGGCGCGCGCGCGCGAGGCCGTTGCCCCGAGCGCTAGGGAGGGCAGGAGCGGGGCCCCGGCGATGCGCCGTTGCGCATCCGCCTGATGGACGCGGGCAATGGCGGCGTGCAGGTCGTCGTTCGCATGCTCCGCCTGGGCGATGAAGTCGTTGAGTTGCGCCGACTGGAAACCGCGCCACCAATCGGTGCTGGGCCACTCCGGCGCATTTGGCTCACCCGCCGTGACCCACGAGGCGGGCGGGGCGATGTCCGGGCGATGGTAGCGCGGCCCAAGGTTGCAGCCAGCGAGCGCCACCACCACTGTCGAGGCTAAAGCCAACCCCGAGGCGCGCCGCGCCCGCGCAGCCGTGCGCGGCGGCTGCCCGCGCAGCAACTCCGCGACGCGCCGTCCCTCGTGCATCGCGCCGAAGGTAGAGCAGCACAGCCTTCCCCACGGTGGGCGAATAATTAAACTCTGTTAATATTCGCGCCGCTCATGTTCCCGCCGGACGCGGTCAGCGCAGCGATTGCGCTCTTCATCGTGGGAATGGTGTGGCTGCGGACCCGCATGCAGTACGTCCCGGCGCCCCACGGGCGCTTACACCTCAGCGTCGCCGGTGCGCGCTACTTCGCCGCGCTCGCCCTGCTTTTGGTGTTAGGTTGGTTCGCCGCCCCCCGCGTCGCACGTCGTCTTGCCTGGCTGGCGCCGGTGGCGCCCGCGCTCGCGCGCACCGCGTGGTTTCTGCTGGTGTATTACCTCTTCATCCCGGTCCACCGGATGCTGCAGGCGCGTGGCGTGGCCGTATTCCGCGGCACGGACGCTGAGGCAACGGGACCGAAGTGACGCCCGTCTCTCGAACGGGAGATGGCACGGTCCGCCGTTGCACGCAAAGAATCCACCCACAGCTTCCGACCTGACCGGAGTCACGACATGGCCATCACGCTCACCGTCAACGGCGAGGCACGCGAGCTCGACATCGACCCGCAGATGCCGCTGCTCTGGGCCATCCGCGACCATCTGCAGCTCAGCGGCACGAAGTTCGGCTGCGGCATGGCGCTGTGCGGCGCCTGCACGGTGCACATCGACGGCGAGGCGACGCGCTCGTGCATTACGCCCGTGTCGGCAGCGCAGGGCAGGCGGGTGACCACTATCGAAGGACTCGCGACACCGGCCGGCCACGCGGTGCAGGACGCGTGGGTGAGCCTAAACGTTCCGCAGTGTGGCTATTGCCAGAGCGGGCAGATCATGTCAGCCGCGGCGCTGCTCGCCGCGAACCCGAAGCCGAGCGATGCGGATATCGACACCGCCATGGCGGGCAACATCTGTCGCTGTGCCACCTACGTGCGCATCCGCAGCGCCATCCATCAGGCTGCCGACGCCCTCTCGGTTTCGGCCCCGGCCCACGGCTGACCCGGGCGACGCACCACAGCCCGCTTCCTCACCGAACGCGCACCGAAGGACCGCACCATGTATTTGCGCCGACTCGCAGACAACGCCGCCCCGTTGGGCGCACCGGCACCTTCCGATCTCACACGCCGCCAGTTCCTGCAGTTGACCACGCTCGCCGGCAGCGGGCTCACGCTCGCTCTGGTGCTGCCGGGCTGCAGCTCGCAGTCCGGCCCCAGCGGCGCCTCCGCCGCTGCCACCGGCCCGCTCGTCATGCCGTTCGTGCGCATTGCCCCCGACAACACGGTGACGGTGATCTGCAAGCATCTCGAAGCGGGGCAAGGCGTGTGGACCGGGCTCCCGGCGATCGTGGCCGAGGAGCTCGACGCGTCTTGGGAGCAGATGCGTGTCGAGAGCGCACCCGCCCAGGTGCCGCTCTACGGCAACCTGGCATTCGGTGGAAAGATCCAGGGCACGGGCGGCTCGACGGCGACCGCCAACTCCTGGCCGCAGTTGCGTCAGGCGGGCGCGACGGCGCGCGCCATGCTGGTGGCAGCGGCGGCGAAGCAATGGAACGTGCCGGCGGTGGAGATCACGGTGAGCGAGGGCGTAGTGATGCACGCCGGCACGAGTCGCAGGGCGACCTTCGGCGAGCTCGCCGGAAGGGCGGCGGCCGAGAGCGTCCCCAGCAAGGTCGCCCTGAAGGACCCCGCCAACTTTAGGATCGTCGGCAACGAAAAACTGTCGCGGCTCGACGGCCGCGCCAAGTCCACCGGCAAGCAGCAGTTCGCCATCGACGTCAGCCTGCCGGGCATGATGACCGCTGTCGTCATGCGTCCCCCACGCTTCGGCGCGAAGGTGAGCTCCTTCGACGCGACCAAAGCCAAAGCCATGGCTGGCGTCGTGGACGTCGTGCAGATACCGCGCGGCGTTGCGGTCGTCGGCCGCGACATGTGGTCGGCCAAGCAGGCCCGCGAGGCGCTCAGCGTGACGTGGGATGAGTCGGGTGCAGAGAAGCGCGGCACCGCCGAGCTGTTGAAGGAGTATCGCAGCCTCGCCCATGGCAAGGAGGCCGTGAGTGTCGTGACGCGCGGCGACACGGACGCGGCTCTGGCGCGTGCCACGCACCGCGTCGAAGGCGGATTCGAGTTTCCCTACCTCGCGCACGCCTCCATGGAGCCACTCACCGCGGTGTGCCAGCTCGGCCCCGACAAGTGCGAGATCTGGGCGGGATGTCAGCTCCAGACCATCGATCAGGCCAATGCGGCAGCGGCGGTGGGACTGAAGCCCGAGCAGGTATTCATCAACACGCTCGCGGCCGGCGGTACGTTCGGGCGCCGGGCGAATCCCGAGTCGGACTACATCGCCGAGGTCGCCTCGATCGCCAAGGCTACCGGAGGCAAGTACCCGGTCCGGCTCATCTGGACGCGCGAGGATGACATCACCGGCGGGCGCTACCGGCCGCTCAACTATCACCACGTCACTGCCGCCATCGGCACGGACGGTAAGATCGCCTACCGCCAGCGGGTGGTCGGCCAGTCGATCCTCGCCGGGACGCCGTTTGCCGGCATGATGAAGGACGGCATCGATCCGACCGCGGTGGGCGGCAGCGCCCCCGAGCAATACGACCTCGATCACGCCGACGTCAGCTGGTCAGCGGCGAAGGTCGGCGTCCCGGTGTTGTGGTGGCGCTCCGTCGAGAACACTCACATGGCGTTCTCCAAGGAAGTCGTAATCGACGAACTGGCTGAGGCGGCTGGCAAGGACCCGGTGGCGTTCCGCCTGAGTCTGCTCGGGCAGCATCCGCGCGCCGTTGGCGCGCTCACGCTGGTCGCCGCGAAGGCCGGCTGGGACAAGCCCTTTGCGAAAGAGAAGGGCCGGGGGCGCGGGGTCGCGGTGCACGAGTCCTTCGGCTCGGTCGTGGCGCAGGTGGCCGAAGTCACCGTGAGCGGCGACAAGATCAGCGTCGATCGGGTGGTGTGCGCCGTGGACTGCGGCATCGCCGTCACACCCGATGTGGTCAAGGCACAGATGCAGAGTGGGATCGGCTACGGACTGTCCGCGGCGCTTTACGGCCGTATCACACTCACCGACGGCCACGTCGATCAGACCAACTTTCATCAGTACCAGGTTCTGCGCATCAACGACATGCCGCGGGTGGTCGAGGTGCACATCGTGGCTTCGACCAATCCCCCGTCGGGAGTCGGGGAACCCGGGACGCCGCCGATCGCACCGGCGGTGGCCAACGCGGTGCGCGCAGCGACCGGCATCCGCCTGCGCTCGCTGCCGTTCGATCTTGCGGCGGCGCGGCGCGCCTCCGCCTGAGCACCGGGCCGCGCGCGTCTACACCGACGCGAAACTGCGGGCTTCGGCGCTCCACGCCGGTGCGCTCGCGAGCGCCCGTGGCACCTCCTCTGGGGTCGCCACCACCTGCCACATCAGCAGGTGCCGCGTATCCATGAAGCGCTCCTCGACTGCGAGCGAGAGCATATCGAGGAGCGGCGCGAAGAAGCCGCGTGTGTTCACCAGCAGGATCGGATTGAGGTAGAGGCCGAGGCGCTTGAGCGTAATGGCTTCGAGCAGCTCCTCGAGCGTGCCGGAGCCACCGGGCAGTGCGATCGCGGCCTGGCTCATCGCGAGCATCGTGTGCTTGCGCGTGCGCAGGTCCTCGACCAGCTGCAGGTCGCTCAGCCCCTTGTGTCCCCACTCGAGCTCCGCCATGAATCGCGGCAGGATGCCGATGACCCGCCCGCCTTGACCGAGTGCGCCGTCGGCCAGCGCTCCCATCGAGCCGACCGCGCCGCCGCCGTAGACGATCGCGACGCCCTCCTGCGCCAGCACTTCGCCGAGGCGGTGCGCCGCACTGCGGTATTCGGGGTGGGCGAGGCGGCTCGACGCGCAGTAGACGCACACCGATCGCCCGATGGGCTGTTCGCTTGCCGGCGAGCTCATGGCGGTCCGCGAGCGCTACGGTGCCTCTGCATAAGTCATGCGCAGAAGATATCGAGGCCGGCAAGGCATTGCACTTGCGTGCTGCCGTTCCGCGAGCGACACGCACGAGCGGTACGCCAACGGTCCCGCTTGCGATGCAGCCGACGCGGACGCTTCCGGTCCCGTGATTCTGCGTTAACATTTTGTAAGAGGGTGATCCGAGCGTCCAGACTTGGATCCGCGGGAGGGGCCGGACGATCATGCAGCACGCAGATGAAGGGGTCCTTGCTGCAAAGCCCGACCGCGGCCTTCGGTGCGCGCGCGCGACGGGAAATGCCGCGGAACTTCTCGCCGCAGTCGCGCTAGCGACTCGCTGGCACCCGACGCACTGACGGTTTGCGCAGGTGCGGCGTCGGGTGAAAAGCGCCGGGACCGGCGGGCTCGCGATTCTCGCAGGTGCGGCCGTGGCCGGTGGGGCCGTTGCTTTGCCCGGTGCGGCCGTTGTTGCGCCCAGTGCGGGCGTTGTTGCTCCCAGTGTGACCGCTGCTGCGCTCGCCTCAGTGCCGGGTGATGGGGCGCCGGGTGCACCCGACACGACCGCTGTCGGCGTACTTCCGGCGCAGGCGGCACCTGCAGCCACAGCGCCCGCTCAGCCGCCATCACCCGCCGCGCAGTCCGCAGCCGCACCGCAGGGCCTGACACGCTGGTTTGACCCGGCGAACGCCCCGTTCATTCCCATCCCGGAGATCGACACCGATCCACAGAGCGGGCTGACGATCGGGCTGCTCGCCGTGATTCTGCGCACCAACGAGCGCGATGAGATCACGCGGATCATCGCTCCCGACATCATCGACAGTCAGTACTTCGGCTGGGGCGCCCGCATGCGCGTGTTCGGCTACCCCTCCGACGACACCCAGTGGTCAGTGGTTGGAGGTGCCAAGGAACGGGTCGAGCGCGAATTCGACGGCGTCTACCTGGACGGTCAGACTCGCACCGAGGCGTTCTCCTGGTCGGTGGAGACCATCTACGACCGCAGCGGCACGCCACGATTCTTCGGTATCGGGAATGAATCCTCGTACCGCAACCAGACGACCTACGTCAACAACCAGGGCTCGCTGGCCGTATCGGTGGGCCGCAATTTCACCCCGACGCTGCAGCTTTCCTATATCGCACGGCTGCGCGATGTGGACGTGCTCCCCGGCGTGCTGAGCGGCGTGCCCTCGATTGAGACGGTGTTTCCAGGACTGCCGGGCATCGGCAACGAGCACGAGCTGCAGAACACCCTCGAGCTCACCGGCGATACGCGTGACTCGGCGCTCATTCCGCAGAGCGGCGGGCGCTATATCGTGTACGGCGGCCTCGCCAGCCACGCGCTGGCGAGCTCGGTCTCCTACAGCTACTTCGGGGCGGAGGCACGCCAGTATTTCCACCTCAGCAGCGACGTGACGCTCGCCTGTCACGCGGCGGCCCGCTACATGCCCTCGGCGGCGGATGCGCCCTTCTGGGCGTTGTCGAGTCTCGGCGGCGATCTCAGCGTGACCAACGAGCGCGAGCCGCTGCGCTCGGAGGGCGCGGACCGCTACATGGATCGTAACCTGTTCGCCGCCGGCGCGGAGCTGCGCACGCGCATCGCAGACTTCCAGGCGCTCGGCACCCACGTGAACCTCGAGCTGGCGCCGTTTCTCGATGCCGGGAAGGTGTTCGCTGACATGGGCGCAAGTCCCTTCACGCACCTGCATACCGCGCCCGGTTTCGGCGTTCGCGGCGTCGCGAGTCCCTTCATCGTGGGTTATGTCGACGTCGGCTTCGGGCACGGGCAACCCGTGGTCTTCAGCGGTATCAACTACCCGTTCTGAGCTGGCCGACCGGCGCAGTCGCCCCGAGTCGACCATGCGAAAGATGCAGGGACTCAACGGCGCTGTGGGATATCGTCGAGTATCGCTACGCGCTAGGCTGATGAAGGCACGCGAGCCACAGTGAGGTTGCGCACCGCGCCGCCTCACTCCTAAGATCAGGACGAGCGCGCGGGTGTAGTTCAATGGCAGAACTGCAGCTTCCCAAGCTGCTAACGTGGGTTCGATTCCCATCACCCGCTCCACTACGCTGCTCACCGCCCAGTTGCCAGTGCCCGGGTTGCGCGTCGTCGCGTTTGCGACGCTCCGGACGGTTCTGTGCGTCGTCATGTCGAAACGGCGCGGGCGGGCAACCCACCACAATCTCTCCTGGCTGAGTATGTTGCATGCAGGCAACTACTGAAAAATTCCGAAACGATTTGTCACGCCGCTGATTTTGGCTATCCTAGGCACTTACGAATTGATGTGCTGCAGCCAGCCGGCTCGGTCCGCGGCGCGCGCGCAACACCAGAAAAAGTAGGGGAGGACACCATGCAGAGCACGTCGAGGACGAGGCGCAAGAGCCTCCATGGTCTGACGATTGCAACTACGCTCGCCGCTACCGTGTTTGCCGCGTCGGCCCGCGCACAGACCACATCGTCCGAGCAAGGGTCACAGCAGCTGCAGGAGGTCGTGGTCACGGGCTCCCTGATCAAGCGCACCGATGTCGAGACGCCAAGTCCAGTGCAGATCATCTCCGCGGAGGACCTGAAGAACAGCGGTTATGTCAGTGTCAACGACGTGCTGCGCAACCTGGCCTCCAACGGCCAGGGCACGCTGAACCAAGGCTTCACGGAGGCTTTCGCCGCTGGCGCATCCGGCGTCGCACTGCGCGGCCTCACCGTGGGCGATACGCTCACCCTGATCGACAGCGAGCGCATGGTCGCCTACCCCTTGAGCGATGACGGTGAGCGCAGCTTCGTCGATACCACCGCGATCCCGTTCAACGTGGTCGAAAGTATCGAGGTGCTCAAGGACGGTGCATCGGCGCTCTACGGTGCCGACGCGATCGCCGGCGTGGTCAACATCAAGTTGAAGCCGACTTACGAAGGCGCGGAGCTCACCGCTGAAGGCGGTGCGACGCAGCACAACGACGGCTGGACCTGGCATGCGGCCGGCATCGCCGGCTGGGGCAATCTCGCCAGCGACGGCTACAACATTTATATGGCGCTCGACTGGCACCGGCAGGAGCTGATCTGGGGCTCCAGTCGCAACGGCCCGTGGACACAGCTGAACTGGAGCGGTTATCCGAATGGAATTAACGAAACCCCAGGCTCGCCCGCAGGGCCGACGACGCAGTCGCTTTATACCTATCCCGACAGTATTCAGGGTTACGTGGTCAACCCCATGGTGACGCCGGCGAATGCGACCCAGCCCGCCGCGACGTTCTTCAAGCAGGGTCCGCAGCCCGGCTGCAACAGCGTTGCTGCGCAGGCTGCGGGCGCGTGCGAGTTCTCCTTCCCCGGCCAGATCCAGCCACCCACCGAGCAGACGAACTTCCTTGCGAAGTGGACCCAGGCGCTCGGCGGCGACTGGAAGATGACCTGGACCGCGTCGATCTTCGACAGCGCCGCCGAGCAGGTGGCACCGGAGACACCTCCTTTCGGACACGCGCTCAATCAGACCGGCATCAACGTGGGCTCCGTACAGACCGTCAATTTTGGTCCCGGCGTGACGCCGCACCTCAATATTTTTCCCATCTTTACATTGCCGGCCAACTCCACGCTGAACCCGTATGGCGTGCCTGCCCAGTTCGCTTACACCTTCCCGGATATCGGCCCGAACGTGATCGACACCGAGACCACGACCTACCGCTTGTTTGCCGACTTCAGGGGCACCGCCGCCGGTTGGGACCTCGACGCCGCGGTGGGCCTGATGTATGCCAAGGCGAGCGTCGATATCTACGGCTACATCGAGCCGGCCGTGGCGCAGGCAGACCTCAACAATCTCACCTACGTCCCCGGGGTGACGAACAACGGCGCGCAGCTGTTCGCGCCCGTCGAAACCACTGACCCCTCGAGCACGCTCGATGTCGTCGATCTGCACGGCTCGCATCAGTTGTTCCAAATGCCGGGAGGTCCGCTGACACTTGCCGTGGGGGCGCAGTACTTCCACAAGGCGCAGAATGACCCGACCCCAGCGAGCGTAGCGTCCGGCGTCCAGTCAATACCGGGCAGCCAAGCCGTGTATTCGGTCGGTTCCCAGGACAATACCGCGGCCTTCCTCGAAGTCGGCGGCAAACTCGTCAAACAGCTGGAGTTCGACGCCGCCGTCCGCTACGACCATTACGACACCTACGGCGGCCAGGCGACGCCAAAATTCGGGCTCAAGTACACGCCGATCGACATGTTGTCACTCCGTGGCACCTGGGGTAAGGGATTCCGCGCGCCCTCCATCTCCGAGGCCGGCGACGCCGGCGTGGAGTTCGGAGAGGGCAACATTCCGGTCGCGGGCCTGTGTACGAATGGACAGGCGAACCAGAAGGGCAACATCAACGCGTATTGCGCCTACCCGGCAATCGGAATCTCAGTCGCTAACCCCGACCTGAAGGCCGTCACCTCGAAGAACGCAACGCTCGGCGTCATCTTCGAGCCTTCGCAGGCCTTTAACGTCTCTGCGGATTATTATTGGATCCAGCTCAACAACGACATCATCTCGGCCTCCGCCGCAGGCGGTCTGGGTGCCCCGTTCCTCGAGACCGTCCCAGGGCCGCCAACGAAGGCGTTAGTGTGTACGAACAATGGCGTTCCCGGCGTTAATGGCGGTCTCTGTCCTCAGGCACCGGTGATCGTCACTCCTCCCGCCTACACGCTGGTTCCGTACGTGAACGCGGGCATCACCACCACGTCGGGCTTCGATATCGACGTCCGCGGGCGTCTCGACCTCGGTGCGGTTGGCCGCCTGACCGGCGATATTCAGTTCACGCGCATAATCGAGTACGAGTACGGCTACCAGGGCACGACGTTCGACCTGGTAGGAACTCATGGGCCCTCGAGTATCTCCGGCGATACCGGTAATCCCCGGGATCGCGCGGTGCTCACCCTCACATGGGATAAGGGCGCATTCTCGAGCACCCTCACCGGGAACTACACCAGCTCCTTCCACATTACGGACCCGTCTGCGGGCTACCTCACCTGCGCGCAGGCGCTGGCATCCGGTGCGCCCTCCGCCTACGGCCCGGCCTTCGTGGGGACCAGCGTCGCCGGCACGGCGTGGGTACCGTACTGCTCGGTGGCGCATTTCACTTCATGGAACCTCTACGCCAACTACGCGGCCACGGATCACCTCCAGGTTCACGGCCAGATCGTCAACCTGTTCAACTCGGACGCGCCAGTGGACCTGCAGACCTATGGCGGTGGTGCCGAGCTGCACTACGACGCGGCGCTTCACCAGGACGGTGCGGTCGGCCGCTTCTTCATGCTCGGAGCGACCTACAGGTTCTGAGCGCGAGGCTTCAGCATCGGTGTGCGATCGGCCCCTGCGGGGGCCGATGCTCTTGCGCTCGACAAGCGCCAAGACCAAGTTCACATTCCACGCTGCCTGCGCTTCCCGTGCGCAGGCTCGTGACCATTCAGTGACATTCACGCGCCGCGCCCGCGGGTAAGCTCCACCCGATGCACCAGATCGGTGTAGTGGGCCTTTCCTATCGCCACGCGGCCGTGGGTGAGGTCGCTCGCTTTGCCGTCCCGCGGCTCGAGGTTCCGTCGAAGTTGCCGGCGTTGCGCGCGAGCCTCAAGGCCTCCGAAGTCCTCTACGTCGGCACCTGCAACCGCGTGGAAGTGGTGTACTCGACCGATGACGGCGCGCCGGCGGGTGATGCGCGCCGGGAGGTGTTTCGGATTCTCACCGGGCGTGAGCCCGAGGCGGGCGAGGCGGCGCGTGTCCTGCGTGCGTGGGCCGGGGAGGCGGCCGTCGAGCACCTGTTCCTCGTGGCCTGTGGGCTCGACTCGGCGCAAACCGGCGAGCAGGAAATCGCCGCGCAGCTGCGCCTCGCCTGGGAAGACTCACGCGCCGCCCGCAGCTGCGGACCGGTGCTCGATCGGCTGGTGGCCGAAGCGCTCAAGATGGCCCGCGAGATGCGGCGGCTGTCGGCCGGCGTGCGCGCCCCCTCGCTCGCCGATCTGGCCGCTGACCAGGTGCTGCAACACCTCGGAGGCCGAGGTGGCCGCGTGGCGCTGGTCGGGGTGTCCGCGATGACGCGCCGCTGCGCCGCGATCCTGCACGAGGCGGGGGTGGCGCTCCTCATCGTGAACCGGACGCTCGCCTCGGCCGAGGAGCTCGCCGCGAGCGTCTCCGCCGAGGCCGTGCCGCTCGAGCGCTTGCGCGCGCAGCCCCCACCGCTCGAGGCGCTGGTGCTGGCCGCAGGTGGCGGTGAGGCGGTGCTCGATGGCGGCTGTCTCGGCAGGCTGAGGGAATCGGCGACGCGCGTACCGCTTCTCGTCGACCTCGGCGTGCCGCCGAACGTCGCGCCGGCGGCGGCCGCCCACGCTGGACTTGCACGCACGGGGATGGACCAACTCATCGAAGCGGCGCAGAGTCGGCGGCTCGCGCAGCTGATGCGGCTCGCGCCGGTGCGCGCCGCGATCGACGAGCGACTCGCGCGACTGCGCACGGAGCTCGCGCTGCGCGCCATCGGGCCGCGGCTGGCGCAACTGCGCGCTGCCTTCGAGCGCATCGCCGCCGAGGAGGTCGAGCGTGCGCTCAAGGGGGAGTTGCGCACACTCGATGAACGCGAGCGCGGGCAGCTCGAGCGGCTCGCCGGCACCGTGGCGCACCGGCTTGCGCATCTGCCGCTCGCGGGACTGCGAGCCGCAGCCGCCCACGCGGGCAGCGATGCCGTCGAGGCCTTCTTCGACGGCGCACGCACGACGCGCACTACCCGGACGGAGAAGACGTGACGAAGCCGACGACCGACCGCGCCCGCGAGACCCTGCACCCGCACTCGGCGGAGCTCTACGCACGTGCCTGCCGCGTGATCCCGGGAGGCGTCAGCTCGCCAGTGCGCGCCTTCCGCGCCGTCGGCGGCACGCCGCTCTTCATTGCGCGCGGCGCGGGCGCTCAGGTGTTCGACGTCGACGGTTGTGATTACCTCGATTTCGTGGGTTCCTGGGGACCGCTGATCCTCGGCCACGCCCATCCGGCGGTGCTCGCCGCGGTTAGCGCGGCTCTTGCGCGCGGCAGCACCTTCGGTGCGCCCTGCACGGCCGAGGTCGAGCTCGCCGAGCGGATCGTGTCCGCGTACCCGGCGGCCGAGCAGGTGCGCTTCGTGTCCTCCGGAACCGAAGCGGTCATGAGTGCAATCCGCGTGGCCCGGGCATTCACCGGACGCGAGCTCATCGTCAAGTTCGCCGGCTGTTATCACGGTCACGCCGACCATCTGCTGGTGGCGGCAGGTTCCGGGCTCGCCACCTTCGGGCGGCCGTCGTCGGCGGGCGTCCCAGAGGCGTTCACCGCGTGCACGCGTGTGCTGCCGCTCGATGACGAGGGGGCGCTCATGGGGCTCTTCGCCCGCGAGGGCGCGCGCATCGCCGCCGTCATCATCGAGCCGGTGCCTGCCAACCACGGTCTGCTGCCGCAGCGCCGTGACTTCCTCGAAGCCGTGCGACGGACGACGAGCGCGCACGGAGCGCTACTCATCTTCGACGAAGTGATCTCGGGGTTCCGCGTGGCGCGCGGCGGCGCGGCTGAGCTGCTCTCCATCACGCCTGACCTCGCCACCTTCGGCAAGGTGATCGGCGGCGGCATGCCCGTGGGCGCCTTTGGCGGCGCACGCCACATCATGGCGCGTCTCGCGCCGGACGGTGACACGTATCAGGCCGGCACGCTCTCGGGGAATCCGGTGGCGATGACGGCGGGGCTCGCGACGCTCGAGGTGCTCGAGCGCGAGTCCGCCTGGAAGGGGCTCGAAGCGCGCGGCGCCGAGCTCGCGCGGCTCCTCGAGCCGGTACTGGCGCAGTCGCGCTTTCCGCTGCACCTGGTGCGCGTCGGGTCGCTGTTCTGGCTCTCCTTTCACGCTGGCGGCGCGCCGCGCACCGCCGCGGCGCTCAGCAGCGCCGAGAGTGCGCGTTTCGCGGCGTTCTTCCACGCCATGCTGTCGCGCGGCATCTACCTCCCGCCCTCGCCCTACGAGGCGTATTTCCTCTCGCTCGCTCACCGCGAAGCGGACCTTGCACGCTTCGCGCAGGCGCTGCGCGCAGCGCTGGCGGTCGTCGAATGAAAGCGACCCGCGTCTTTCAGCTCACGGCCCTCGCGCTGGTACTGGTGTCGGCCGTGCAGGTGGGCTGGTGGCTCTTCGACCAGCACGCTTACACGGTGGAGAAAGTGCAAGCCGCCCGCGCTGCCTACACCGAACAGGTGGCGGCGGCGCAGGCGCTGCTCGATGCGGGGGTGAACGTCGCGCGCGTCGAGCAGCTGTTGCCTTCGATCGTCGTCAGCGGCGGTCGAGCACTGCTTGCGCCGCAGCTGGCTCAGGCGCTCACCAGCGAGGAGCGCCGCCGCTACAACCAGTACGCCTGGGAGGGCTCGTTCTTTCTGCTCGCGCTCGCGGCGTGCATGGCGGTGATCGCGCGCGCGCTGCGCGCCGAGGCGCGCGTCCACGAGGAGCAGGAGAGCTTCCTCGCGCTCGTCTCGCATCAGTTCAAGACGCCGCTCGCGAGCCTGCAGCTCTCGCTCGAGACGCTGGCGTTGCGTGCGCCGCCCCCGGAAGCCGCGCGCCGCCTCATCGAGCGGATGCTCGCAGACCTCGCGCGCATGGAGCTGATGGTCACGCAGATCCTCGAGAGCGCGCGGCTCGAGCGTGGGCGCATCGAGCTCAAACCCGAGCCGCTGCAGCTCAGCGGCGCCGTCGCGCGCGTCTGCGCACAGCTCGAGGAGCGCGCGCGGCTCGAGCGCGTGACACTTGCGACCAGCATCGCGCCGGACCTGTTCGTGGCGAGCGATCCGCTGGCGCTCGACGTCGTGGTGCGCAACGTCCTCGAGAACGCCCTCGCCGCCGTACAGGGCGGCGGCAGCATTACGCTCAGCGCGCGCCCCGAGAGCGGCGCGGTGCAGCTCGAGGTGCGCGACAGCGGTGTGGGCTTCGCGCCCGCCGACAGCGAGCGGCTGTTCGAGAAGTTCACGCGTTTGCCCGGCGGCGGCAGCCGCTACGGCACCGGTCTTGGTCTTTTCATCGTGCGGCGGCTGATGGAGCTTTCGCAGGGCGATGTCAGCGCCCGCAGTGATGGAGCCGGGCGGGGGGCGACGATCACCCTCGTGTGGCCGGCCGCTACACCCTCGACCGCGGTGGCGCAGGCAGCCGCGGTGCCGACATCGCCCGTGCAGCGCGGCGCTGCAGTCGAGGAGCCCCGCCCGTGAGTGCCGCGAGCGCAGCGACAAACGTGCTGGTGGTGGAGGACGATCCGCACCTCGCGGCCGGTGTGATGGAGAACCTGCGCGCTGAGGGTTACGAGGTGACGAGTGCGGGCACTGGCGAGCAGGCGCTCGAGTGGCTCGCGACGCACGGCTGTGTGCTCATCGTGCTCGATGTGATGCTGCCCGGTATCGACGGCTTCGGCGTGTGCCGTTCGCTGCGCGAGCGCGGCGACAGCACGCCGGTACTGTTCCTCACTGCGCGCGGTGATCCGGCCGATCGCGTGCGTGGACTCGAAGCCGGCGGGGATGACTACCTCGCGAAGCCCTTCCACCTGCAGGAGTTCCTGCTGCGCGTGCGCGCGATCGTACGGCGCTGGGAGTGGTACCGCAGCGCCTCCGCCACGGCAGCCACCGCGGTGCTGCGTTTCGGCGGCAACGAGGTAGATTTTCGCGCCTTTCGCGCCCGCGCCTGGACCGGCGAGGCACAGGAACTCACCGAGAAGGAGGCCATGATCCTCAAGGTCCTGGCCGAGCACACCGGCGAGATCGTCTCGCGCGAGGACCTGCTCGAACGCGTCTGGGGCTACGACGTGTTTCCCTCGACGCGCACGGTCGACAACTTCATCCTGCGCCTGCGCAAGCGCTTCGAGAAGGATCCCGCCAATCCCCGCCACTTCCTCACGGTCTGGGGGGTCGGCTACCGCTTCCTCAAGGAGGGTGAGTCGTGAGCGCGGCGCCGACTCTGCGTATCGGCACGCGCGCCTCGGCGCTCGCCCTGTGGCAGGCGCGGCACGTCGCCGCGTGCCTGAGCGAGCAGCCGGGAGCACCGCAGGTTGAGCTCGTGCACATCACGACCACAGGCGATGCACAAAGCGACGTGCCGCTGTGGCAAGTAGGCGGACGCGCCTTCTTTACGCGTGAGATCGATCGTGCGCTACGCGAGGGCAGCGTGGACGTCGCGGTTCACAGCCTCAAGGACCTGTCGACGCAGATCGAGCCGGGTCTTCTCCTGGCCGCGACCCTCTCGCGGGCCGACCCGCGTGATGCGCTCGTGAGCCGCACCGGCGCGCCGCTCGAGCAGCTGCCGCGCGGTGCGCGCATCGGTACCAGCAGCCTGCGCCGCCGGGCCTTTCTCGCGCGCCTGCGGCCCGATGCGGTCTTGCTCGAGCTGCGCGGCAACGTGCCCACCCGCATCGAGCGGCTGCGGCGCGGCGACTACGACGCCATCGTTCTCGCCGCCGCCGGGCTCGCACGGCTCGGTCTCGCCTCACAGGTCAGCGAGTACCTCGATGCAGGGCGCTTTCCGCCGGCGGTGGCGCAGGGCGTGATCGGCGTGTGCGCGCGTGTCGATGACGTCGCCACCTTGCGCTGGCTCGGCGCGCTCGATGATCCGCAGGCGCGCCTCACAACGAGCGCCGAGCGGGCGCTGCTCGCTCGCCTCGAGGGTGGATGCCAGGTCCCGCTCGGGGCGCTGGCGACGGTGCGGGCTGGCACGCTGACGCTGAGCGCGTCGGTGTGCGCACAGGACGGCACGCAGTACCTCGCGGCCCGCGGGGAGGCGCCCGCGCTCGCGCACGAGGCCGTGGCGCTCGGTCAGCGCATCGCGCAGGAGCTGCTCGAGCGTGGCGCGGGCGAGCTGATCGGGCAGCAGCGCGCCGCGCGTGAGGTGGAGGAGCCGTGAGCGCGGGGGCGAGGATGCGGCCGGTGGTCGTGACGCGGGCGGAAGGCGACGACGGGCCTTTGAGCCGCGAGCTGCGCGGCATGGGTCTCGAGGTGCTGTCCTGGCCCGCCGTGAGCATCGCCGCCGCCGATCACACCGCACTCACTGCGGCACTCGCTGCGGTGCAGGACTTTCGCTGGATCGTCTTCGCCAGCCGCCATGCAGTCGCCGCGGTTCTCGAGCGGCTGCCGGCGGCGCCTGCCGGCGTGCGCATCGCGGCGGTGGGCCAGGCTACCGCGCTCACGCTGCGCCAGCGCGCCTGGCCGGTGAACCTCGTCCCGGAGGAGGCAAGCGCTGCCGCGCTCGTAGCGGCCTTCGCGGCGCAGTGGACGCCAGCCGACGCCGGTGCGCGCATTCTCTTTCCGGCGAGCTCGCGCGCACTCCCCACGATCGCCGCCGGCCTGTCGCAGCTTGGCGCCCGCGTCTTGCAGGTGGAGGCTTATCGTACCGAGGCGGTCACCCTCGATCTCGCCGAGTGTCGCGCGTGGATCGCGCGCGGCGCCATCGGCGCGGTGACCTTCGCGAGCCCCTCCGCCGTGACCGAGCTCGCGCAGGCACTCGGTGAGGAGGACTTCGAGCGGCTGCTTTCGGACGCCGCGGCGGTCGCGATCGGACGCACCACCGCGCGCGAGCTGAGCGCGCGCGGGCACGCGGCCGTCGTTGCCGAATCTGCCACGCTGCACGGGCTTGCGCTGACCACCCTTCGACTCATGCAAACGAGACCTTGAACATATGGGATTCCCCAGAGTAAGACCCCGACGCACGCGGCAGTCCGACGCCTGGCGACAGCTCGTGCGGGAGACGCGCCTCACCCCCGAGGCGCTCGTTTATCCACTCTTCGTGGTGCCGGGACACGCGGTGCGCCACGGCGTCGAGAGCATGCCCGGCATCTGCCAGCTCTCGGTCGACGAGGCGGTAAAGGAGGCGAGGACAGCCGCCGCCGCCGGCGTGCCGGCGGTACTGCTGTTCGCGGCGCCCGCGACGAAGGACGCGCTCGCGAGCGATGCGCTCGATCCACGCGGACTCGCGGCCACGGCTATCGCCGCCATCAAGGAGGCTTGCCCGCAGTTGCTGGTGTGGGCGGACGTGTGCCTGTGCGGCGCCACTGATCACGGTCACTGCGGTCATGTGTCGGATACGGGCGTCATCGACAACGACTCCTCCATCCGCACACTCGCGCAAGTGGCGCTCAACTACGCCCGCGCCGGGGCCGATGCGGTCGCACCGAGCGACATGATGGACGGGCGGGTCGCGGGAATCCGTGCCTTGCTCGATAGCGAGGGGCTCACCAACACACCGATCGTCGCTTACGCGGCCAAGTATGCCTCAGCCTTCTACGGGCCGTTCCGCGAAGCGGCGGAGTCGGCCCCGGCCTTCGGCGATCGACGTTCCTATCAGATGGATCCCGCCAATGCTCGCGAGGCGCTGCGCGAGGTGCTGCTCGACATCGACGAGGGTGCCGACCTGGTGATGGTGAAGCCGGCAGGTCCTTACCTGGACGTCATTCGCCAGGTGCGTGACGCGGTGCGAGTGCCCGTCGCGGCGTATCAGGTGTCGGGCGAGTTCAGCCTGATCAAGGCTGCCGCCGCGCGCGGCTGGATCGATGAGCGCGCCGCCGTGCTCGAGACGTTGACCGGCATCGCCCGCGCCGGCGCTGACCTCATCATCAGCTACTTCGCGATCGAGGTGGCACAGTGGTTGCGCTCGTGAGCGCCCCTCCCCCGGCCTCGAGCGCAGCCGAACCCGCGAGCGGCGGTGCAGCGCTCGCCGCTGCTGACGGCGCATTTCTCCGAGCCTGCCGCCGCCAGAGCGGCGCGCATCGGCCCATCTGGATCATGCGCCAGGCGGGACGTTATCTGCCCGAGTACCGCGCGCTGCGCGAACGGGTGGATTTTGCCACCCTCACGCGCACCCCGGAGCTCGCCGCGGAGGTCACCCTGCAGCCGCTGCGGCGCTTTCCACTCGATGCCGCGATTCTCTTCAGCGACATCATGACGCCACTCCAGGGCATGGGAGTGGAGCTGACGTTCGAGCCTGCGCCGGTGGTGCGCTCGCCGGTGAGGAGCGTCGCCCAGATCGAGGCGCTGCCCGAGTTGCTGCCGGCGCGCGATGTGCCGTTTGTGCTCGAGAGCATCCGCCTGGTACGCGCCAACGCGCCGCGCGGCGTACCGCTCATCGGCTTTGCCGGCGCGCCGTTCACGCTGATGTGTTATCTCGTGTGCGGCCGACCCTCCAAGGAGTTCGCCGCGGCGCGCGCCTTCCTTTACGCGCAGCCGCAGGCCGCCGAGCGGCTGCTCGCACGCCTCGCCGACGCCATGGCGGCGTACCTCGCCGCCCAGGCCGGCGCGGGGGCGCAGGCGCTGATGCTGTTCGAGTCGTGGGCGGGTCTTCTGGCAGCGCGCGAGTTCGCCCGTTTCGCGCTGCCTGCCGTCGAGCGCACGGCCGCGGCGCTGCGCGCGCTCGGCGTGCCACTCATCTATTACGTCAATCAGGGCGCAACGCTCATGGGGGCGGTGGCGCAGCTCGATGTGGATGTGATCGGTGTCGACTGGCGCTCGGAGCTGTCGCAGGTGCGCCGCGTGCTCGGGCCGGGCAAGGCCGTACAGGGAAATCTGGATCCCGCGGCGTTGTTCGCCCCGCCGCAGGAGCTGCGCCGGCACGTTGATGCCGTCCTCGATGACGCCGGTCCCGCGCCCGGGCACATCTTCAACCTGGGCCACGGGATCTGGCCGGACACCGACCCGGATGCGGTCGCGCGACTGGTGGATTACGTGCATGAGCGGCGCTAGCGACTTTAGCGGCGTTAGCGACTTTGCCACGACCGCGACGGCCTACTTCCACGACCTCCAGCGCCGCTTGTGTGCGGCGTTCGAAGCCTTCGAGCCCGACGGCCGCTTCGCCGCGCGCCGCTGGACCAAGCCGCCCGGCCATCCGCTCGAGGGGGGCGGGGAATCACGGCTGATGCGCGGCGCAGTGTTCGAGAAAGTAGGTGTAAACGTCAGCCACGTGTGGGGTGTGCTCTCGCCGCCGGCGCGTACCCAGGTGAGCGGCGCCGACGCTTCCGACGGGCGCTTCGTCGCCTGCGGCATCTCGCTGGTTACGCACATGACGAATCCGTATATACCGACGGTACACATGAACCTGCGCTATCTGTCGACGAGCCACGCCTGGTTCGGGGGCGGCGCCGATCTGACACCGACCTTCCCGTTCGAGGAGGACACGCGTGAGTTTCATGCCGCGCTGCGCGGCGCCTGTGATGCCTACCGTGCGGATGCCTACGCGCAGTTCAAAGCGTGGTGCGACCGGTACTTCTATCTTCCGCACCGGCACGAGCCGCGAGGCGTCGGCGGTATCTTCTTCGATGAGCTCTCGAGCGGCGATGCGATGGCGGATTTTGCCTTCGTGCGCTCAGTCGGTGAGGCACTGCTCGCGGTCTATCCGCAGATCGTCGCACGGCGCAAGGACACGCCCTATGACGATGCGGCCCGCGAGCGGCTGCTCCTGAAGCGCGGGCGCTACGTAGAGTTCAACCTCGTCTACGACCGTGGCACGCGTTTCGGTTTCAGTACCGATGCGGACCCAGAGGCGTATCTGATGAGCCTGCCCCCGGTGGTGAAGTGGTGACACGCACGGGGACTACCGTCGCGGCGGTACGTTCTTTGAGCCAGCTCGCCGGGGTCGCCCAGAAGGCGCGCGCCGCGCGACTCCTTGCGGCGGCGCGCCAATGCTCGCCGAGCACCGCCGCAATCGCCTCGAGCGTGTCCGCCGGTGGCTGCCACAGGCGGCGCAATCCGCGGTATGTTGCCACGGGCCTCTCCATAGGTTGCGCTTAACTTAAAGAGTGTCCCAGAGGGACCCAGGTTCCGGCAAAAAGTGTTGCCGCAGAGCGACGCTCGGTTTAAACGCAGTCCGGGAACGGTCGCTCTAAAGACCAGATGACAGAGGCGCAGGCCGGAGACACGCGGGTCGATTGGGAGGGGGCGCTGGTCCAGCGCGCCCGTGGCGGCGACACGCGCGCCTTCGAGCGGCTGTACCGCGAGCACGCCGGCAAGGTCTATGGGCTGTGCTTGCGCATGACACGGGATGCACAACTGGCGGAGGACTGTACGCAGGACACTTTCATCAACGCCTGGCGGGCGCTCGCCGGATTCGAGACGCGCAGCTCACTCTCGACCTGGCTGCACCGCATCGCCGTCAACGTGAGCCTGGCGAAGCGTCGCAAGAGCTCGCCGGTCGAGCCGGCCCCCGAAGAGGGCGAAGACCTCCCGGGCGAGTGGACGCTCGAGACGCCGGTGGAGGTGCACGAGATCGAGACCGCCATCGGCGCTCTGCCCGACGGCGCGCGCGACGCGTTGGTGTTGCACGCGCTCTACGGTTATTCCCACGGCGAAGCCGCGCAGATGCTCGGCATCGCCGAGGGCACGTGCAAGGCCCAGCTGCACCGCGCCCGCAAGCTCCTGCGCGAGAGACTGGGAATGGAGGTCAACTGACATGACCGGTCGTCAAGATCCGAACGCCCGCACGCGCGTCAGGTCGCTCGGCGAGCTGCCGCAGGCGATCGAGCCGCAGCGCGATTTGTGGCCGGGCATCGAAGCGCGTCTGGACGAGATCGAGGCACGGGCACCGTCGGCGGCGCAGGCGATTCGCCGGCGCAACAGCGCGCGGCTGCGCTGGCTGGCCGCGGCCGCGATGATCGCAAGCGTCGCGGTGGGCGTATGGATCGGCCGCAGCCTCCTGCCGACTCCGGGCGTCGCGCCCGCGGTTCCCTCGGCCGCGAACGCGGCAAACGAGGTATCCGCGGCAACCGGCGCGCCGACCGCCCTCGATGCCGCCTACGTCGCCGACCCGCGCTACGAGCGGCAGCGTGCCGAGCTGCTGCGCTCGCTGCAGACCCGGCTCGCCTCGCTGCCGCCGGCCTCGCGCGCCAAGGTGATGGCGAGCCTCGAGACGATTCACCAGGCCAAGGAGGACCTGGAGCGCGCGCTCGGCAAGGATCCAGGCAATGCGCTGCTGCAGGAGCTGCTCATCAACACGTACCAGGATGAGATGCGCGTCCTCACGGACGTGCGCGAGGCCAGCGACTCTGGCAAGGGGATCTGAAGATGCGTAGCGCCTTGTGGCTGTCGCTGCCGGCACTTTGTGCGAGTGCGGCGATCTGCGCCTCGAGCGACAAAGTCTACGACCGGACGGTGGCGGCGCAGCCGCGCGGAGTCGTCGACATCTCCAACGTGAGCGGCAAGATCGAGGTGAAGGGCTGGGATCGTCCGGAGGTCAGCGTGCACGCCGAGCTCGATGATGACGTCGAGCGCGTCGATGTCGCGAGCGAGGGCAGCCATACGACCATCAAGGTCGTGCTGCCGAGCCACTCGCATGGTGGTGAGGCGCACCTGCACGTGCAGATCCCGAAGGACAGCGAGCTCAACGTGTCGGCGGTGAGCGCCGACGTGATCGCGAGCGGGGTACTCGGCGCGCAGCATCTCAATGCGGTGAGCGGTGAGGTGATCGCCGAGCTCGGCAGCGGTGATGCCGAGGCCAAGACGGTGAGCGGCGACATCAAGCTCAAAGGCCATGGACAACCGGCGCGGCTGCGCGCCAGCACGGTGAGCGGCGACCTGCACCTCGATCACGGCGCCGGGGACCTCGAGGCGAGCACCGTGAGTGGATCGCTGGTGGTGTCGCTCGACAGCGCGCGCGCGGTGCGCACCCACAGCACTTCAGGCGACCTGCGCTTCGACGGCAAGCTGACGCGCGGTGCGACCTTCGAGGCCTCCTCGGTGAGCGGCGACCTCAACGTGCGCGCCAGCGCCGAGGGTGGCTACGAGTACGAAGCGTCGAGCTTCAGCGGCGATATCAGCGATTGCTTCGACGTGAAGAGCGAGCGCACCGGCAAGTACATGCCCGGGAGCCGCCTGCAGGGCACACGCGGCGACGGTGCCGGGCACATGCGCCTGAAGACGATGAGCGGCGACATCCAGCTCTGCGATCGCAACTAGCGAACGGCCGACGCCGCGGCGAGGTGAGCGCGGCCGTGGGTTGGTAGAATGCGGCCGTGCCGCCGAACCCGTCCGCACTCGCTCCCGCACTGCTCACCTGGCACGCCCGCGAAGGGCGCCATGATCTTCCCTGGCAGGAGCGGCGCACGCCATATCGCGTGTGGGTAGCGGAGATCATGCTGCAGCAGACTCAGGTCGCGACCGTCATCCCGTACTACCGGCGCTTCATGGCGCGCTTCGCCGACGTGCGGGCACTGGCCGATGCGCCCCTCGATGAAGTGCTGCACCTGTGGTCGGGGCTCGGCTACTACGCGCGCGCCCGCAACCTGCATCGCGCCGCGGTGCGGATCCGCAACGAGTACGGCGGCGAGTTCCCCGCCGACTTCGCTGGCATGGCATCGCTCCCGGGGATCGGCCGGTCCACGGCGGGCGCGATTCTCGCCCTGAGCCTTGGTGCGCGCTTCCCGATCCTCGACGGCAACGCGCGGCGCGTGCTGGCGCGCTACTTCGGCGTCACGCGGCCGCGCGCCGACCCGGCGGGGGAGAGGCGGCTGTGGGAGCTCGCTGAGCACTGTACGCCGCACACGCGGCTCGCCGAGTACACGCAGGCGATCATGGATCTCGGCGCGACGCTGTGCGTGCGGCGCAAACCGCTCTGCGGGCGCTGCCCGCTCGCGTCGGGGTGCTTCGCCCGCCGCACCGGGCGCCAGCACGAGCTGCCCCTCCCGCGTCGCGCCGCGCCGCGGCCCCGCCGGCAGGTGTTCATGGTGGTTGCGCTCGGCGACTCGGGCGGAGTGCTGCTCGAGCGGCGCCCCGAGCGCGGCGTGTGGGGAGGCCTGTGGTGCCTTCCGGAGTTCTCCACCGCCACTGCCGCCACCGCCTTCGCTCGCCACAGCCTCGGTGCCGCGTGCACCCCGCAGCCGCTCGCGACGCTCGAGCATGCGTTCACACACTTCGATCTGACGATCACGCCGCTCCGGGTGCGTTGTGCGGAAGCGGCCGGCGTCATGGAGGCGGCCGCGGCCCTTTGGTATAAGCTTCGAGAGCCGCAGCGCATCGGGTTGCCGGCGCCGATCAGCACGCTGCTGTCGCACCTCGCGGGCGACACGCTGTTCGATGAGCGCCCGCACCGCAGCGGCGAGCAGAGTTCTTAGCACGGAGTTCTTTGCGCGTGCCACGCCTGGTGCAATGTGTCCTTCTGAAACGCGAGCTTCCCGGCCTCGAGCGTGCGCCGTATCCGGGTGACCTCGGCCGCCGCATCTACGAGCAGGTCTCGAAGGAAGCCTGGGCGCAGTGGCTCAAACACCAGACCATGCTCATCAACGAGTACCGCTTGACGCCGATCGAGCCGAAAGCCCGCAAGTTCCTCGAGGCCGAGATGGAGAAGTTCTTCTTTGCCGGAGGCTCGCAGGCCCCGGCCGGCTATTCGGCGCCCAAGGACGGTTAACCCAGCGGCCGCGCAGCCGCCTCGGCCCTCGGCTACAGGTGGATCAGCCCGCGCTTGTGCGCCACGGCGACGGCCTCGGTGCGACTGATGGCATCGAGCTTGGTGAGGATCGCCTTCACGTGCGTCTTTGCGGTGCCTTCGGTTATCGAAAGGCGCCGCGCGATATCTTTGTTGCTGCGACCCTCGGCGACCAGCTGCAGCACATCGAGCTCGCGCTGCGTGAGGCTTGGCTTGGCCATGCGCTGCAGCGCCTTGGCGGCGACCGTCGTCGAGGTATAGGGGCGATCCTCGCTGACCGCGCGGATCGCGGAGAGAATCTCCTGCCGGGGCGCATCTTTCAGCAAGTAGCCCTTGGCGCCCTGTGAGAGGCACTGAAAGATGTCCTCGTCGCCGTCGTAGGTCGTCATGACGAGAATGCAGGCCTTGGGATTGATCTCGAGCACCCGCTGCACGACCGCGACACCGTCGCGCTTGGGCATGCGCAGGTCGAGCACCATCACGTCGGGTCGGTACTGCTCGTAGAGCGCGATGGCCTCATCGCCGTCGCCGGCCTCGCCGACCACTTCCATGTCGGCCTGCTGGTTGACCATGGCCGCCAGGCCGTCCCGTACCACCGGGTGATCGTCGGCGAGTACGACACGGATGCGAGCCTTCACGACCGCCGCCACTACGAGGCCCGTTTCAGCATGCGTACGCTCACGCGCGTGCCGCGGCCCGGCCGGCTTTCGATCTGCCACTCCCCGCCGATCGCGCCGGCACGCTGGCGCATGCTCGAAAGCCCAAAGCCCTGCCGCGCCGAGAGCTCCGGACTCTGCTGCATGCCGTCGCCGTCGTCGGCCACTGCGAGCGTCCAGTGCGCGGTCTCGTCTGTCATGGTGATACGCACTGCATGCGGCCGCGCATGACGCACGGCGTTGCTTACGGCTTCCTGCGCAATGCGCAGCAGCTCGTGCTCGTGCTCGGGTCGCAACCCGGTGGTGATGCTGTCCCCTTCGAAGGTGCAGCTCACACCGCCGGGTACCGTGGAGCGCTCGGCCAGCTGGCGCAGCGCCAGCTCGAGTCCCGCCCGGCGGGTCTGATCGAGCCGCAGCGCCATCACCGAGCGGCGCGCCTCGGCGAGCCCATCGCGCGCGAGCTCGCGGATGCGCGACAGCGTGATGGCGAGCTCGGAACCGCGCTTGCGGCAGGAGGGGAACTCCTCCACCGCCCCGAGCTGCAGCAGGATCCCGGTGAAAGCCTGCGCCAGGCCGTCGTGGATCTCCTGGCCGATGCGGGTGCGCTCCATGAGCACCGCGGCTTCCTTGGCGGAGTAGGCGAGGCGGGTCAGCTGTACGGCGAGCGTGGCCTGCTGGGCGAGCGCCACCAGCAGCTCACTGCGCTTGACGTCCTCGGCTTCGCGCTGAAAGCTCAAGACGAGGAACCCGACGCTGCGCGCACCGAACACCAGCGGATAGAACACGGTGCCGACCACATCGAAACGTTGGTGGAACGCCAGCACTCCTGGCCAGATCTCGGTATTCTGCCGGGAGACGTTGAGATAGAGCGGCTCGCGCAGGTCGCCGAGCCGCGTCGTAAACGCCGAGCCGGCCACGGGCACGCTGGTCGCGTACGGCGGCGGGGCGAGCTGGCCCTCACGCACGTGAGCGACGATGCGCCATTCCTGCATCGAGTCCTTGAGCACCACGACCGCCCCGGAGATCGCGTCAAACTGACGCGTCGCCTCGAGCAGCATATGGCCCATGAAACTGTGCAGATCTGTCTCGCCGGCCAGCCGCTCGAGATTGCCGCGGATCACGGCGTTGGCTTTGGCGAGCTCGGCCACGCGCTCCTCGGCGGCGTGCTCGCGCTCGCGGCGCATTTCCTCGAGCAGCCGCTCGCGGTGCAGCGCTGCCCCGATCACGCCGGCCGCGGTCTCGAGCGCGGCCAGCTCGGATGACTCGATGGCGCGGTGCTGGCGGGTATTGTCGAAGCCGACCACGCCGATGAACTCGCCGGCGACGAAGATCGGCACGAGCGCCTTGTTCTTCGTGCCGAGACCCTCGATCGCAGAGTAGGCGCTGCCGGTGGAGATCTCGCCCTTGCTGAAGCAGACGCTGCGTCCGGCGCGCAGCTCGGCGCACACCGCTGCGTAGTTGCGCTCGTCGCAGGTGCAGGGCGTGGTCTCGAGGAGCGATGGCGTCACACCTTCGGCCGTCCACTCGCTCATCACGACGAGCAGCGGCTCCCCGTTCGGGCCGGTGCGGGTCTGCATGAGATTCACGCGATCGACGTGCGCCGCCTCGCCGAGCAGCCCGAGCACCCCGGGGATTGCGGCCCGCACGTCAGGTGCCTCGAGCAGCAGGCGGCTGGCGCGGGCGGAGGCGGTGAGCAACCTCTCCCGTGCCTGCAGCGATTCATTGACCCACGTGAGCTTCTCCGCGCAGGGAGCCGCTTCGGCACCGGGTTCGAGCACGGCAACATTGGCATTCATGTCAGAGCGACCACCCTTCCTGGCCTGCCTCGGCCGGTCAGGCAGTTTACCCCGCCGGGCGCGTGCTCTGGGGATGCGCGGCGGAACCTCTATCTTAAGAGAGAGCACCGGGGACTCCGGACGGGTGTCAGCCGGCTCGAGGCGTGCGCGCCGCTCTTGTCGCGTGCGCCGTTGGGGTGTTCCGTCAATCAATGGCTTAGCCTCCAGCCTGCCGCACGTAACGCGGCGGCGGCGCCATCTCCCAGCCACCGCCCAGCGCCTTGTAGACGGCGATGAGACTCGTGGCCGCATCCGTGCGTGACTGGGCGAGGCGATTCTCAGCCTCGAGCTGCGTGCGCTCGGCATCGAGCACATCGAGGAAGTCCACCAGCCCGCCCTCGTAGCGAGTACGCGCGATGCGTGCCGCGGTCGCGCTCGCGGCAGCCGCATCGGCCGCCTCCCGCAGGCTGTCTCGGGTGCGGGCATGGGTAACGAGAGCGTCCTCGGTATCTTCCAGCGCGCGCAGCACGGTCTGCTCGTAGGAGGCAAGTGCGACGTCGGCCCGGGCCCGACTGCCCTCGACCTCCGCTTTGACGCGACCCAAATCGAAGGCAGGCCAGGAGATCCCGGGTCCGATGACGTAGCCGCGCGTCGCGCTGCCGCCGAGCGGCGTGCCCGGCACGGCCGAATAACTGAAGCTGCTGGTAAAGGTCACTTTCGGAAAGAGGTCGCCGATGGCGACCCCGACGAGCGCCGTCGAGGCTGCGAGCTGCCGCTCGGCGACGCGGATATCCGGCCGGCGGCGCAGTAGCCCTGCCGGATCGCCGACGGCAGCGATCTCGGGCAGCTGCGGAAGCTCGCGCGGCGCTTGCAGCTGCTCGTTCAGCGCATTGGGCTCACGCCCGGTGAGCACCGCGAGCCGGTGGATCGACCGCGCGACCGATGCCTGGAGCGGACCGATGGTCGCGAGCGTCGTCGACAGCTGCGATTGTGCCCGCGAAGTGTCTAACTCGGTGGCACGCCCTGCATCGAGCCGCGATCGGGTGAGACCAAGCGTCGCGCGCTGGTTCTCAACGTTGCGCCAGGCCACGGCCAGCTGCGTCTGCTCGCCGCGTAGCTCGAAGTAGGTACGGGCCACCTCCGCTGTGACCGAGACCAGCGCATCGCGCACGGTTGCCTCCGCGCCCTGGACCTGAGCGTTCTGCGCCTCGACGTTGCGCCGTACGCGGCCGAAGACATCGAGCTCCCAGAATGCATCGAACCCGGCGTCGTAGTAATGCGCATCGATCGGCTGGTTGAAGAGGCTCTCCGCCGCCGAGAGCCGCTCGCTCGTGTACCCGCCCGAGGCGGTCACGGTCGGAAGGAGATCGAGCTTTGCACTGCGTCGCTCCGCGCGCGCCTCCACGAGGTGACCCACCGCGATGCGCAGGTCGTGATTCGCGTTGAGCGCATCGGTGACGAGACCATTGAGGGCAGGGTCGCCGAATTGCGTCCAGAACTGTGCCTGGGCGTCCTCGCCCGAGTAAGGGCCACCGTAGGCGCCGGCGAACCCCGGCGCTACGGGTGTATCGGGCTTGACGTAATCAGGCCCCACGGCGCAGCCGCTGAGTGCGGCAGCCAGCGTCGCGAGCGCGATGAGCGCGATGAGCGTCGCGAAGGTCACGCCGCGCCGGCGGGTGATGTCAGTCATGAGTCGCCTCCGGCGCGGGAAGCTGCGCCAACGTGCCGGGTGCGGCAGCCGCGCGGTGTGCGGCAGCGCGCCGTACCAGCACATAGAAGACCGGTGTCAGCAGCAGCCCGAAGCAGGTGACCCCGAGCATGCCGGCGAATACCGTGACCCCGAGAGCATGGCGAACTTCGGCGCCCGCACCGGCAGCGAGTATCAGCGGCACGACGCCCATGATGAAGGCCATCGAGGTCATGAGGATCGGGCGCAATCGCAGGTGTGCCGCCTCGAGCACGGCGCTCTGCGCATCGTGTCCCCGGTCCTCCTGCAGATGCTTGGCAAACTCGACGATCAGGATCGCGTTCTTGCAGGCGAGCCCGACGAGCACGAGCAGCCCGATCTGCGTGAAGATGTTGTTGTCTCCATGCGTGAGCAGCACGCCGGTGATCGCCGGCAGCAGACACATGGGCACGATGAGCACGATGGCGAGCGGCAGGCTCAAGGATTCGTACTGCGCCGCGAGCACGAGGAATACGAACAACACGCACAGCGGAAACACCAGCAGCGCGGTGTTGCCGGAGATGAGCTGCTGGTAGGCAAGCTCGGTCCACTCGTACGACATGCCGCGCGGCAGCGTCCCATCGAGGATCTTCGCCATCGCTGCCTGCGCCTGCCCCGAGCTGTAGCCAGGCGCAGGCCCGCCGTTGATGTCGGCGGCGGTGTAGGCGTTGTAGCGCTGCACCACATCCGGACCGAACGAGCGCGACACGTTGACCACCGAGCCGAGCGGCACCATCTCGCCGCTCGCGTTGCGGGTCTTGAGCGGCATGATGTCATCGAGCTGGGAGCGGAACGGCGCGTCCGCCTGCGCCACGACCTGGTAAGTGCGGCCGAAGCGGTTGAAGTCGTTGACGTAGAGCGAGCCAAGGTACACCTGCAGCGTCTCGAACACGTCCGAGAGCTTCACGTTCTCGCGCTTCGCCTTGACGCGATCGACGTCGATGTCGAGCTGCGGAACGTTGATCTGATAGGTGCTGAAGGCGCCACCGAGCGCCGGGTTCTTGTTCGCCTTGCCGAGCGCTTCCGAAAGCGCGGCGAAGAGCGCCTGCGGACCCGCGTCGCCGCGATCCTCGATCTGCAGCTTGAAGCCGCCGAGGGTGCCGAGTCCGATTATCGGCGGTGGCGTCACGACCATGACGAACGCGTCCTGGATGGAAGCCATCTTCTGATTCAGCGCCGCCGCGATGGCGGGTCCGGACAGGGCGGCCGATCGGCGCCGGCCGAAATCATCGAGAGCAAAAAAGATGAGCGAGGCGCTCGAGCTCTGGGTGAAGCCGTTGACCGACATGCCGGCGAACTCGACCGCGTGGGTAACACCCGTCTGCTTGAGTGCGATCTCGGTGATGCGGCGCGTCACCGCGTCGGTGCGATCGAGCGATGCCGCCGGTGGCAGCTGCGCCACCGCCACGAGGTACTGCTTGTCCATCGCGGGGATGAAGCCCCCCGGCACGGCGTTGAGGCCGAACCAGGTGAGCACGATGAGACCGGCGTAGATGGCGAGCGCAACCGCGCCGTGCCTCATGGTGAGCCTGAGCGCGCCCGAGTAGCCGTCACCGGCACGGGCGAACCCACGGTTGAAGCGCTGGAAGAAGCGGCCGAGGAGGGCGCTCATCATCCGCGTGAGCACGTCGGGCTTCGCATCGTGAGGCTTGAGCAGCAGCGACGCGAGCGCCGGCGACAGCGTGAGTGAGTTGAAGGCCGAAATGACCGTCGAGATCGCGATGGTGAGGGCGAACTGGCGGTAGAACTCGCCGGTGAGGCCGCTGACGAACGCCACCGGCACGAACACTCCGCACAGTACCAGCGTGATGGCGATGATCGGCCGGCTCACCTCTTGCATGGCCACCTTGGTCGCCTCGCGCGGGGAGAGGCCTTCGGCGATGTGGCGCTCGACGTTCTCGACGATCACGATGGCATCGTCAACCACGATGCCGATCGCGAGCACCAGCCCGAAGAGCGACAGCGTGTTGATGGAGAAGCCGAATGCCAGTAACACCGCGAAGGTGCCGACCACGGACACCGGGACCGCGATCAGCGGTATGAGCGAGGCGCGCCAGGTCTGCAGGAACAGGATGACGACCAACACCACCAGCGCGATGGCCTCGAGCAGCGTGTGCAGGACCGCATCGATCGATTGGCGTACGAACTGCGTGGGATCGTAGACAATTCCGTAGTCCATGCCTTCGGGGAAGTTTTTCTTCAGCTCCTCCATGGTGTTGCGGACGCTCGTGGAGAGCTCGAGCGCGTTCGCGCCCGGCGACTGGAACACCGGAATGGCGAGCGAGGGCTTGTTATCGAGGAAGCTGCGCACCCCGTAGGCCTGAGCCCCGAGCTCGACGCGCGCGAGGTCGCCGAGGCGCACCACCTGTCCGTCGTCGCCCGTCTTGACGATGATGTCGCGGAACTGCTGCTCGTCCGTGAGCCGTCCGGCGGCGTTCAGCGCAATCTGAAATTCGGTGTTGGAAGGCGGCATGCCCAGCTGACCGGCGGCCACCTGCACGTTCTGCTCGCGGATCGCGGCTACCACGTCGCCAGCCGTCAGGTTGCGGGCGGCGAGCTTCTGGGGATCAAGCCATACACGCATCGAGTAATCGCCGCCGCCGAACACCTGCACGTCTCCCATGCCCGGCAGCCGCGCGAGCACGTCCCTGATGTTCAGAACGGCGTAGTTGCGAAGATAAAGGGAGTCGTAGCGCCCGCTGGGGGAAGTGAGGTTGACGACCAGCGTGAGGTTCGAAGAGGCCTTGACGGTGTTGACACCGAGGTCACGGACCTCCTCCGGCAGCCGCGGCAATGCCTGCGAGACGCGATTCTGTACCTGCACCTGTGCGCGGTCGATATCGGCGCCGATCTTGAAGGTGATGGTGAGCGTCAGCGACCCGTCCATGGTAGAGGTCGAGGACATGTAGAGCATGTCCTCGACGCCGACGATCGCCTGCTCGAGCGGCGCCGCCACCGTATCCGCGATCACCTTCGGATTCGCGCCCGGATAAGAGGCGTGCACCACGACCTGTGGTGGCACCACTTCCGGGTACTCGCTGATCGGCAGCTTGAAGAGCGCCAGGAGACCCGCGATGGTGATGAACGCCGAAATGACGCCGGCGAATATCGGACGGTCGATGAAGAAATCGGACAGTTTCACGGCCGGGCCTCCTTGGTACCGGAGGGGTTGTGCGCCAGTAGCGTCTTTGCCTCGCCCGGCCGCTCGCCCATGGCAACACGCTGTGGTGCGACCCGGGCACCCGGGCGCACACGCTGCAGGCCATTGACCACGATCGTTTCGCCGGAGCCGAGACCAGACTGCACCACGCGCAGGCCGTCGACCACCGGGCCCAGCTGCACCGGGCGGTATTCCACCTTGTTGTCTTTGCCGACCACGAGCACGTAGCGCACGGTCTGGTCGGTACCGACCGCGCTGTCGTTGACGAGCACTGCATCGTGTTGGCTGCTGCCCAGGAGCCTGATGCGCGCGAACAGCCCCGGGGTGAACTCGCGGGCGTGATTCTCGAGGAGCGCGCGGCTGCGAATGGTCCCGGTGGTGGGATCGAGCGCGTTGTCGACGAACACCATCACGCCCTGATGCGGAAAGCCGCTCTCGTTCGCGAGCGCGACCTGCACCGGACTGCGCGCCTCGTGCACGCCGACCGCAGTCTCGTACGTCTGCCCGTCGTGGAGGTTGGCGGTGACCTCGTGCGCGCCCCTTATGTACTTCAGATACTCCTGTTCGTCACCGTCGAAGGTCACGTATATGGGATCGAGGGACACCAGCGTAGTGAGAGGCGTCTGACCGTTGGTCACGAAATTGCCAGTGGTCACCAGCGCACGGCTGATGCGTCCCGAGATCGGCGCCGTCACGCGAGTGAACTCGAGATTGAGTGCGGCCGAATCGAGTGCCGCCTTGGCGGCCGCGACATTGGCCTCGGCCTGCTCGTT
>Ga0187783_10000269_pt1 | contig 39215 bp, 31 predicted proteins | sample 1015_SJ02_MP02_2_FD_132471 | JGI IMG/M metagenome (GOLD analysis project Ga0187783, IMG submission 132471) | Tropical peat soil microbial communities from peatlands in Department of Meta, Colombia - 1015_SJ02_MP02_20_MG | ecosystem: Environmental > Terrestrial > Soil > Wetlands > Peat | place... | reverse complement strand
GTCGTGCAGACGCTCGGCGAGGTGCCCGCCGAGCTGTCGCTCACGCCCGAGGCCGACGCGGCCCTGCTGGCGCAGGCGCAGCGCGTGGACCACGCGACCGTCGTGGCACTGCTCGAGCTGCTGGCCGGGGCGATGGAGGCCGTGCGCGCCGGCGCCGACCCGCGCACGCGCCTGGAGCTCGCGCTCGTGAAGGCCGCCGAGCCGCGCCTGGACGGATCCACGCGCGCGCTGCTGGCGCGGATCGAGCGACTCGAGGCGGCGGGCACGTCCGAGCCCGTCGCGCCGGCGCCTCCCGACCAGACGCAGCCCGCGCCGCCGGTCGCGGACGAGGCCGGCATTGGCGCGGCGAACGGGGAGGACGATGATGGGCCGCCACGGGCGGCCGCGGTGCCGGGCGGGGCTCAGGCCGCCGTCGCCGTCAAGGCCCCGCAGGGCCTGGAGGACCTGTTGGAGCTGTGGCCGAGCGTGGTCGAGCTCGTGAGCGCCGGCCACGCACTGTGCGGGGCGGTGATCGCCGACGCGCGTCCGGTGGCGCTGGACGGCGAGGACCTCACGGTCGGGTTCCCGACGACGGCGGCGTTCCTCAAGAAGAAGGCCGAGGACCCCAACAACCGCCGGATCGTCCGGGGCGCGCTGCGCGAGCTCACGGGCGCGAGCTGGCGCGTCTCCTACGAGCTGCGCGAAGACCTCGACTCAGACGAGGACGGCGGCGGGGGCGTCCACTACACCGAGGAGGAGTGGGTAGCGCGCTTCAAGGCCGAGCTCGACGCGGAGGAGGTCCCGGTGGAGCCGCTGGGAACGCAGGGTGCGGAGCAGGGGGGCTGAGGCGATGGCCAGGGGCCAGCGCGGACCGCGGGCGGGCGACATGCAGCAGGTGCTGCGCCAGGCGCAGAAGATGCAGCAGGACGTGCTCGCCGCCCAGGAGCAGCTCAAGGGCGAGACGGTGCAGGCGTCGGCGGGCGGCGGCATGGTCACCGTCACGGTCTCGGGCGACATGCAGGTGCGCGCCGTGAAGATCGATCCCGCCGCCGTCGACGGCGAGGACGTCGAGATGCTGGCCGACATGGTGCTCGCGGCGACCAACGAGGCGCTACGGGCGGCGCAGGAGCTCGCGGCCAGCCGCATGGGAGGCGCCACGGCCGGGCTCGACCTGGGCGCGCTCGGTGGACTCGGCCTGCCGGGCCTGTGAGCAGCTACGCCCCGCCCGTCCAGCGGCTCGTGACCGAGCTGAGCAAGCTGCCCGGCGTGGGCAGCCGCACGGCGCAGCGCCTGGCGTTTCACATCCTGCGCGCGTCCGACGAGGACGCCACGGCGCTCGCGGGCGCGATCACCGACGTCAAGCAGACGATCGGACTGTGCGAGGTGTGCTTCAACCTGACCGACGAGCCGCGCTGCCGGATCTGCTCGGACACGCGGCGCGACCACGGGCTGATCTGCGTGGTCGAGGAGGCCAGCGACGTGATCCCGATGGAGCGCATGCACGAGTACGACGGCGTCTATCACGTGCTCGGCGGCGCGCTCTCGCCGATCGACGGGGTCGACCCGGAGGACCTGAAGATCGCCGAGCTGCTCGCGCGCGTGGGCAACGGAGCCGATGGCGACGGAGCCGATGCTGGCCCGGTGCGCGAGGTGGTGCTCGCGACCAACCCGACGACGACCGGCGAGGCGACGGCGCTGCACATCGCCCAGGAGCTGCGCGAGCGTTCCCCGCAGGTCATCGTCAGCCGCCTGGCGAGCGGGCTGCCGATGGGTTCGGACCTCGAGTACGCCGACGAGGTGACGCTCGGCAAGGCCTTCGCGGGACGCCGCGCGCTCTAGTGTCCTGAGTCAGAAGTTCGACGGCGTTTTCCGGCGCCTGCCCGCGCCTGACGTCCGCCGACGTCCCACCGGTACGCACGGCGTCGCCGTCGAACCTCAGCCACGACCATCCGCTCGGCAAACGCGCGCCCTGACTTCTGATTAAGGACATTCGCGCGGCGCCACCCATTGCGCAGGCGCCGCCATCCCTCCTGTCAGCGGCGCCTGCGCGTCGGGCTCGGGCAGGCCGCGCTCGGGCTCGCGGGGACCTTGGGCGAGCTTGGTGAGCGCTGCGGTCGCGGGGTGCGGGGAGCGCTGTCCGCGATCGTGCTGCCCTCCTGAAGGCATGCAACATAACCAACCGCGATCGGGCCGTGGAGGGGGTTGGACGGATGGCCGATGGCCGCGAGGGTGATGGGCGCTGTGTCATCCTGGCGCGCATGGCGGGACTGCTGGTGATGAAGTTCGGCGGAACGTCGGTCGCTGACGCGCAGTGCATCAAGCGCGTGGCGCGGCGCATCGTGGACCAGCGTGAGCTGGGCAACCGCGTGGTCGCGGTGCTCTCCGCGCGCGGCAAGACGACCGACGAGCTGATCGCCCTGGCCGAAGAGGTCTCCCAGACGCCCGACCCGCGCGAGATGGACATGCTGCTCTCGACGGGCGAGCGGATCTCGTGCGCGCTGTGCGCGATGGCGATCCACGACCTCGGCCATCGGGTGATCTCGTTGACAGGCTCGCAGGCGGGGATCGTGACCGACTCGTCCCACACCAAGGCGCGCATCCTCGACGTGCACGCCGAGCGGATCGTGGCGGCGCTCGACGCCGACCGGATCGTGCTAGTGGCCGGCTTTCAGGGCGTGTCGACGAGCTCGAGCGACGTAACCACGCTCGGGCGGGGCGGCTCTGACACGACCGCCGTCGCGCTCGCGGCGGCCGTGGGCGCCGACGTGTGCGAAATCTACACCGACGTCTCGGGCGTGTACTCGGCCGATCCGCGCATCGTGCCCGACGCCAGGAAGCTCGACCAGGTGTCGTTCGAGGAGATGCTCGAGATGGCCGCCTCGGGCGCCGGCGTGCTGCAGCTGCGCTCGGTCGAGTACGCGCGCAACCACGGCGTGCGCATACATTGCCGCTCTTCCTTCGACGACGCGCCCGGTACGGTTGTCCTGTACGAAGCGGACACCGCCATGGAGCAGCCACTGATCACAGCCGTAACGCACACGACCGCCGAGGCGAAAATCACGCTCACGGGCGTGCCGGACGAGCCCGGCGCGGCGGCCCGCATCTTCGACGCGATGGCCGAGGGCAACGTGAACGTCGACATGATCGTGCAGAACGAGCCGACATCGGCCGGCGGCCGGGCCGAGATCTCGTTCACCGTGCCGCGCGAGGACCTGCGCGCGGCGCGCGCCGCGCTCGCGCCGCTCGCGGGCGAGAGCTACAGCGAGCTGACAGCGGACGAGGAGATGGGCAAGGTGTCGATCGTCGGCGCGGGCATGCGTTCGCACCCCGGCGTGGCGGCGAAGGTGTTCGGCGTGCTCGCCGAGGAGGGCGTGAACATCGAGATGATCTCGACCTCGCCGATCAAGATCTCGTGCGTGATCCCGCGCGCGCTCGTCGAGCAGGCGGTGCGCTGTCTGCACGGCGCGTTCGAGCTCTCCGGCGAGGACACGATCCGCGTCGAGGAACCGTTTCGCGCCGGCGGCGCATAGGCCCAGCACGGCGGTTTTCGCGCCGGCGCTCGCAATTTTCGCGCTGAAACTCGCAATATGCAACAATCTGTGCTCATCTCTTCGCCTTCGCAAGCAACCAAGGACGAGTTGACATGCGCACAGTTCAGCGACCGCGCCGGTACGTGAGCCGGCGCTACCTGATGCTGATGAGGCCGTTTCTGCGCTACAGCCCGTCGCGCCGCGCGTATGTGCTGCGCGTCATCGGCGGACAGGTGGGTCCGGTGCTGCGGATCGAGCGCCGGCCTCCCGAGGCCCCGCCGTTCGACGGCGCCGAGCGTCGCCGCGCGCGGGTGGCCTAGCGGCCATGCGGCGCGCGTGGCCTAGCCGTCCTGGAGCGAGCGCTGCAGGCGCTCGAGCACGCGCACGACGCGCACGCCGCTTGCACCGTCCGAGCGCGGCACGACGCCGCGGCGGACGCACTCCACGAAGTGCTCGCACTCGATGCGCAGCGGCTCGGCGTTGGCGATGCGTGGCGAGAAGATGTCGCCCGAGCGCGCGATGTACTCGCCCCAGGAGCGAGCGTCCTCGTCGAAGCCCTTGTCGTAGAGGGTGAGCTTTCCCTCCAGGAGCATGTCGTCGAAGGTCGCCATGCGCCGCGCGCCCACGACGGTCAGGCGCCGCTCCTTGTGCGGGTCCAGCCAGGACAGGTGCAGGTGGGCGACGATCCCCGACGGGAAGCGCAGGTAGCAGAAGACGACGTCCTGCACGCCCTCGCGCACGTAGCAGGCGCCATGGGCCAGGCACTCGACCGGCTCCTCGCCGACGAGGTGGAGCACGACCGAGACATCGTGGGCGCCGAGGCTCCAGAGGGCGTTCTCGTCGGCGCGCAGCTGGCCGAGGTTCAGGCGGTTGGCGTAGACGTAGTAGAGCGGGCCGAGCTCGTCGCCCTCGATCAGCCCCTTGAGTGCGTCCACGGCTGGGTGGTACTCGAGCAGGTGGCCGACCATCAGGATCCGCTCCGCTGCTGCCGCCGCGGCGACGGCCGCTTCGGCCTGCGCCACGTTCGTCGCCAGCGGCTTCTCGACGAAGCAGTGCTTGCCCGCATTGGCCACGGCGATCGCGAGCTCTGCGTGCGTGGGCACAGGAGTGGCGATCGCGACCGCGTCCAGCCCCGGGTCGGCGAGCAGCTCGCCGAGCTCGCCGCTCGTGCGCACGCCGGGGTGCGCGCGCGCTGCGGCTTCGCGAGCGTGCGGTGAGGGATCGCACAGCCAGGCGAGCTCACACCCCTCGATCGCGGCGAGGTTGCGCGCGAGGTTCGGACCCCAGTAGCCCAGGCCGGCCACGCCGATGCGCACGGCGTCGCGCCCGTCGCTCACGCGCATCGCTCTGCGCGCGGTGATGTCATCTCGCCCGCGCTCCTGGCGCGGTCATGATCCCCGGCGCCTCCAGCGCGTCGATCGCCGCGACGCAGCGCTGGGCGGCGTGGCCGTCGCCGTATAGCGGCGGGTGCTCGCGCGGACGCGGGCGTGCAAGCGCGCGCAGCGCCGCCCGCGCGTCGAGATCGACGAGCGTGTTCCAGCCGGCCTGGACGGTCTCGACCCACTCGGTGCTTGCTCGCAGTGTCACGCACGACACCCCGGCAAGGTACGCCTCCTTTTGGACGCCCCCAGAGTCGGTGACGACCGCGCGCGCCTGGCAGAGGAGCGCACTGAACTGCGCGTAGCCGAGCGGCTCGGTGAGCTTGAGGCCGTCGAGCTGCGCCAGCTCTGACAGAAGCCCCGCGTCCACCAGGCGCGCGCGCGTGCGCGGGTGAAGCGAGAAGATAACCGGCCGCGGGAGCGCAGCCACGAGCGCAGCGAGCGCGCGCAGGCGCTCGGGGTCGTCGACGTTGCCCGCGCGGTGGGCGGTCACCAGCAGGTAGGCGCCGGGCGTGACAGCATGCGCACGCAGCGCCTGCTCGTCGGCTCGCGCGCTCGGCTGGCGGCGCAGTGCGAGGTCGACCATCACGTCGCCCACGACTTCGACCCTGCCGGTCACTGACTCGCGCTCGAGGTTCGCCGCGGCCGTGTCCGACGAGCACAGCAGCAGCGCAGCGAGGTGGTCTGTGAGCACGCGGTTTCGCTCCTCGGGCATCGCCGGCTCGAACGAGCGCATGCCGGCCTCGACGTGGATCACGGCGGCGCCTGCCTGCGCGCCCGCCAGACCGCCGGCGAGGGTCGAGTTCGTGTCGCCGTAGACGAGCACCGCGGCTGGGTGCTCACTCGCGAGCAGTGGCTCCAGCGCCGCCAGCATGCGCGCCGTCTGCGACGTGTTGGAGCCCCCGCCGATGCCCAGCTCGCGGTCGGGCTCGGCCAAGCCGAGATCCGCGAACAACACCCTCGACAGCGAGTCGTCGTAGTGCTGGCCGGTGTGCACGAGTAGCTCCTCGTGGCGCTCTCGCAGCGGGCCCGAAACGGCGGCGGCCTTGATGAACTGCGGCCGGTTGCCGACGACGGTGAGGATCCGCACGCGCGTAAGCCTAGAGGCCGGGCGGGCCTTCACGCCAGCGCGGGCTGCGCCGGACATCCTGGAGGGTTAGTCGCGTCGAGGGGTGGTCGTTGAGGGCCTGGTTGAGGGCGCGGGAATCCAGGGTGGCCAGTCGCAACCTGCGGGATCGGACGCTTCGACTCGAACACGAGCCGAACGCCGCGGTCCATCAACTCCCGCAGGCTACTTTCATCCTGTCTGCTGCAAGCGGCCGTAGAGCCTCACGGCAGCTTGACGGACACTCGCATCCTCATCCTTCATCGCTTTTGAGAGCGGCCCGCCGAGCCGGCTCGAAGGTCCCGGCCTTGAGCGCCCGTCGAGGACATAGATAGCCTCCAGGCGAACAGCCGAATCCGAATCCTTTAACGCTTGAAGCAGCAACGGCGTGTCGCGCTCATCGCCAAGCTCGGCAAGGGCCTCGAACGCCTTCCGGCGCACATTCGCGTCGCTGTCGCCGCACGCCCCGGTCAGCGCATCACGGAGATTCGGCGCCAAGCGATCCCTGAGCGCAAAGATCGCCTGCAGTCGAACACCGGGATCGGAGTCCTCCAAGGCCTCCAGGAGCAGCGGCGTGTCGCGCTCGTCGCCAAGCGCGGCGAGGGCCTCGAACGCCTTGCGACGCACATCCTCGTCGCTGTCGCCGCAAGCCTCGATCAGCACATCACGACGCGTGTCCGGCGCCAGCCGATCCCTGAGCGCATAGGTCGCCGCCAGGCGAACATGTTCATCGCGATCATTCGATGCCTTGAGCAGCAACGGCGTGTCGCGCTCATCACCGAGTTCGGCGAGGTCCTCGAACGCCTTCCGGCGGACATTCGCGTCGCTGTCGCCACACGCCCTGATCAGCGCATCACGGAGATTCGGCGCCAACCGATCCCTGAGCGCAAAGATCGCCTGCAGGCGAACACCGGGATCGGAGTCCTCCAAGGACTCCAGGAGCAGCGGCGTGTCGCGCTCGTCGCCGAGCGCGGCGAGGGCCCCGAACGCCTCGCGACGCACGCCCTCGTCGCTGTCGCCGCACGCCGTGATCAGCGCATCACGACGCGCATCCGGCGACAACCGATCCCTGAGCGCATAGATCGCCTCCAGGCGAACATAGTCGTCGCGATCATTCAGCGCCTCCAGCAGCAACGGCGTATCGCTCGGATCGTTTCGTCTGCTGATCGCCTCTACTGCCGCTCGGCGGACAGAGCCATCACGGTCTTTCAGGGCCTCCGATAGGGGGTCACCGCCACCCTCTCTGGAGCCTGCGGCGTCGCGGGTGGATGCCAAGCCGTCGGGGGGAAGCTCGCGCGGCGACTCCTCAGGCGTCGATTCGGACCCGCCGAGGGGCCCATTTGCTGCCGCATCCGAGTCGCCCTGGAGATCGGCGTCGTCGTCTCTCTTCTCGTTGTTCGCAGCGGCTTCGGTGCCCGTGGAGCTGACGAAGTTCTTGACGGCCTCCTGGTCTGACTTCAGTGTCTCCAGCACCAACGGCGGATCGCTCGGGTCCTTTCGGCCGCCGACCGCGTGAAGCGCCTCCAGGCCTGACTTCAGCGCCTCAAGCAGCAACGGCGTGTCGCTCGGAGTGTTTCGCTCGCTGATCGCCTCTGCCGGCGCTCGTCGCGCAGAGTCGTCGCTGTCCTCGAGAGGCGCAGGCGCGTCTGCGCCGCGTGGGAGGTCTGCTGTCTCGTCTCCCTCCTTCTCGTCGTCCGTGTCGCGTTCGCTGTCCGCGTCGCCGAGAAAGGTCTCGACGGCCTTCCGATCTGAGGTGTGAGCCGCGTGCTCGTCAGATCTGATCGCGGGGTCCAGCTGGTCCATGACGGCTTTGAGGCCGGGATCATCTGAAAGATCGAGCGCGACCATCTCCTGCGTTCTGCTGTCAAGTTCGAGGTCGATCTCTTCGGCCGCTTCCAGCGCTCCGGTGAGCGCCTCGGGCTCTGGCGACCAGCGGCCTTCGGCAAGCAGGCGCTCGGCGTATGCACGCTGGAAGGTTCCGACGTAGATGGGCTCCCACGGGCGATCGCTCGAGCGGCTGGCGCGGACGGCGACGCATGTGACGGCGTTCACGGCCGGCGTCGCCGAGAGGGCGCGCGCGACGGCTGCGAGCACGCGGCTGGCGGTCGCCGACAAGTAGAGGTAGTTCCTGCGCGTCTCTGACCTCGCGTCCACTGTGGGACGACCGGCGCTCGTGAACGCCGGCTCTTCGTGTGCGATCAAGTCGTCGGTGTCTGGGCAGGCAACGACCAGCACGGCGATGTGGTCGAGCGCTCCGAGCACCGTCGTCGTTGGGTCGGAGAGGGCAGCGCGGAGGGCATCGGTGACGGTGTCGGGATCGGCATCGATCAGCGCTTGCCACTCGCTGTCGAGCGCAACCTGCCGCTCGACTCGCGCTGCCTCGCGTCGCGCCATTTCTTCGCTTACCCATTGGTCGACGGCGTATGCAGCACGGTCCCGGAGTGCGTTCAGTTCGGACCACCGAGCGTCGAGTTCCTGCTGTAGTTGGCGCCGCTCGGCGGCAAGCCGCCCATCTAGGGCCTGAGCCTGGAGGGAGACCTGCCTGGGCACCTTGCTACGCGCCGAGCGACGAGCGCTCACGTTCCATCGCGGGATATCGGCGAGTGCCGCACGGAGTAGCTCGCGCTCTAGGAGGTCGCGGTCCGCGCGCTCTGCCGGTGGAGCCACCGGAGGAGTGCCGTATTCGGCAAGGTTCGAGGAGAGCTCGAAGATGCCCAGCTCTTCCTCGATGCGCGCTCGCTCCGGCTCAGGATCCGGCGCATCGGGCGCCGGGGTGGTGGGGCGTCTGAGCGTCGGATCCACGTCGAGGTGGAGGCCGAGCACCGCGGACTCGTGTTGCCGTATCGCGTCTGCCCGCTGCGCTTCACCGGCAGGGGTGTAATCGCCGACGGGTGCGTCCCAATTGACGCTTCGTTCCATACCCGCGCGACCGCGGGCGCCGCCCGAAACGCCGTCTGGCGCAATGTTGTCGGCGTCCGCCGGGCGTGGAGCGGCTGCGCCGACGGTCTCAGGTACGGCCTTATGGCGCTTGCTGCCCGTGCGTGGGGGCGGGGGATCGGCTTTTTTCAAGAGGTCCATGGCGTCACCATTCCGACGTGCGTTAGGCGACCGACGAATTCGCGACCGTCCTAGCCCTTGACCTCGCCAGCGCGTTCCGGGTGCAACGGAGTCTACACGGGGGCGAGGGGACGCTCCCGGTCGAAGGGCCGGATGGTGATCGCCGACGCCAACGAGACTGCTGCCCCTGTGCGACGCCGCGCACCCTGAATCGAACTAGCACTCATCCCCTCAGGCCCCCTCAGCCACGGTCAGAACTCTTTCACGGGAAGGAGAAAGGGCCGACTGGCCCGCGAGAGCCTCATCGATCGTCGCGCGGATCTCGCGCTTGAACCGTTCCTGCCCGAATTCCCGTGCATGCGCGTGCAGGACTTCCCGATCCCATGTGCGGCTCTCCAGCACGTCCATTGCATTGCATAGGCTGTCGACGGTTGGTTCACGGAATAGGACGCCCGTGACCCCGTCGATGACGGTCTCGAGAGCTCCGCTGACGCCATAGGCAACGACGGGTCGACCGGCGGCATTCGCCTCGAGCGGAGCTAGCCCGAAATCCTCGTCGCCGGCCTGAATGAGGGCCGTACAACGGGCGAGCAGTCGATTCAGCTCGGCGTCGGCCACGCGCTCCCTGAACTCCACAAGAGGCCCTGCCATCCGGTGCAGGCCTGCGGCGCTCGGACCATGCCCGACGACGATGAGACGGGACCCACGCCGCTGGCAGGCTTCGATTGCCCGATCGATGCGCTTATAGGGAAGCAGGCGCGCGAGCGTCAAATAGAACGGCGGCGAAGCGGGGTGCGGCTCTGGGTCGAAGGCGATCCGGTCGATGTCGATCGGCCCGTGGACCACCGTCGCGGGGCGCCGGTAGAAGCGCTCGATGCGCCGGGCGGAAGCGTGCGAGATAGCGACGAAGCGGTCGACGTTGCGCGCGGCTCGCTTGTCCCAGGCCCGGAGCGCTAGCAGCACCGGCTGGAGCGGATACCTCCACCACGCAGGCACGGGCCCGTTGACGCCGAAGAAGGCGCGCTGAAGGTAGAGCCACCGTGCCGGTGTGTAGCAATAGCAAAGGTGCACGCCGCCGGTGTGGCCGACGCTGTGCGCCCAGCCGGAAGAGCTGGACAAGATCAGGTCGTATCCACGCAGGTGAAGCCGGCGAAACGCAGCGGGGTAGAACGGAAGGAGTGCCCGGAAACGATTCCCCTTGTGGGGGAGAGGCTGGAGGAATGAGGTACGCACGTCGAGGGTGCGGTACTCGGGAAACGTGTCCTCTGGGTCATAGACGCTGGTGAAGATCGGGGCCTCCGGGAACAGCTCGTGAAACGCGAGCACGACTCGCTCCGCCCCTCCCCGCTGGGTCAGGTAGTCGTGGACGATGGCGACCTTCATGGAGAAGCGTCCCTAGGGGCCGGATCCGCGGTGCAGGTCGGACGGGGCGCCGACCGTGCGAACTCCGGTGTCTGGATATCCGCGCAGAGGAGTAGAAGCTGTCCTCGCAGAAAGACGTAGCGGTTCATCGCATGTTGCTCGCGCTGGTTCTCATCGCCTGGCTGGCAGCCGTCGTCCTGGTGCTTGCCCTCTGTCGGATGGCGGCGCGCGGAGACGCCGCTCGCGCGCCGAGGGCCGACAGCCCCGCCCGCCCAGACGACGGTGGTCTGCTCGTCGGCGACGACCCTTTCGGGGTCGCGCTCCAGGAGGAGCGGCGTGCCGCCCCGACACACCTCACAGCCCACGCCGCCCGGCGACATAGGGCACGGTCCGCAGCAGGACCTTGACGTCGTTCCACAGCGACCAGTTGGCTACGTAGAGGTAGTCGATCGCGACCATCTCGTGCAGCGGGACGCGCGCCGGGCCAAGAATCTGCCAGGGGCCCGTCATTCCCGGCATCAGGTCCAGACGCTGGCGGTGCCAACCCTCGACGCGCCGGTCCTCGTCGATCACCAGCGGGCGCGGCCCGACCAGGCTCATCTCGCGCCTGACGACGTTGATCAGCTGCGGCAGCTCGTCAAGTGCGCTCTTGCGCAGGAACCTGCCCACTCGGGTTACACGCGGGTCATCCGCGATCTTGAACATCCCCCCCTGTGCCTCGTTGCGGTACCGGAGAGAGTCCTTCAGCGCATCCGCGTGCCGAACCATCGTGCGGAACTTGAGCATGTCAAAGCGCCGCTCGTAGCGACCCACCCGAACCTGGCGAAAGAAGACCGGGCCGCGGCTGTCGAGCTTGATCGCTATCGCGATCGCGACCATCAGCGGCGAGACAATGAGCAGCCCGAGTGAGGCCCCGAGCAGGTCGAAGGCCCGCTTGACCGCGGCCGAGGAGCGGGTGAGGTCAAAGCGCCTCACCCCCATCACGGTCACGCCGTGCAGGTCGTCGAACTCGACCGAGGACCCCACCACCTCCAAGAGGCGCGGCAGCACACTCACCCGCACTCCGACCGCCGTGAGCGTGCGCACGAGATCAAGCGTCTCGCCTCCATCCGCGCTCTGCGGCGCGACTATCGCGCGGTGCACGTCTAGCTCGCGGGCCAGCGTGCGGATCTCCGATAGTCTGGTCGCAGAGCGGGCGCCAGTCGACCATGGGGCGATCTTGTCGAGATCGAGATGGGCCACCATCTCCGCCTTGATCCCGTGATGACCGGACATCTTCGAGCGGATCGTTGCCGCCAGGCCCCCGTCCCCGATGAATAGGCAGCGCTCGGCCGGGGAGATCCGCAGCGCGATTGCCCGCGCCACTGCACGCGCGAGAATCAGCAGAGCCGCGAGCGTCAGCCATAGGAAGAGCGCCTCGTGGCGGTCGAGTTCGCCGCCGACGATCAGCCCGCCGGCGAGCCACGCCGCCAGCGCGCAGAGCGTGGCGACCTGAAGCAGCTTGGGCGCCTCCTCGAGCGTCGTCTTGCGCAGCAGCGCTTCGTCCCGGTCGTACAGGCCGAAGACCTTCGCACCCACGAGCAGGATCGGCACGCCCGCGACGGCTGCCCAGGTAAGCTGCAGCGACCGCGCCGAAGCCGACACCGTCAGCGCGAGCGCGCCAAGGATCGCCGCAACGTCCGCCATCACCAGCGAACGGCGGAACAGCGCGTCTCGGCGCAGGCTCGCCTCCGCCCCACGAGACCCAGTCCTGTGGCGAGCATGCGATCGACGCCGATTCGCCAGGGCGTTGAAGCGAGGAGAGAGGGCCGACGCGCGGCCACCTAGAACGTCAGCCTCGGCCCTGCCCCCCGTCTCGCCGCTCACCGGGTGCCTCCTTGCTCGTTCCTACCAGTCAATGGTTGAGCGGTTATACGGAAACTGCGTTCGTCAGCCCTCTCCAATATCTGCAAATTGCGGAAAAATTTTCCGCGAGCCTCGCCCGTTTCGGCATCGCGCGTGGAGAAGAGGGGGTCAGATAGCGCCTCTCGGGCGCTCGCCAAGCAGTTCAGCCGTTACTACGCGTGTACGCGTGTCGGCGACCCATGGGACGCGGCTGCTCGGACGGCGGCGCGGCTCAGGCCTTGCGCGTCAGCGCAGCCCCGTGAAGCGAGGCGTCGCCGCTGGGCGAGGCACCGTTGGGCGCTGCCCCGCTGGCCGAGGCACCATTGGCCGATACCAGTGGCGCAGGGGGTCGCTTGGCCCCGGCGTACGCGCGCGCGCGCGCGTAGTCGTCGGAGCCGCGAGGGGTGGACTTGACGCCGTTGGCGACAACCCCCAGCAGGGGAGCGCCCGCGCCCGCGAGAGTGTCGTGCAGGTCTTCGGCGACCTCGCGGCGATGGCGTCCCAAACGCCCTACGATGATCACACCGTCCACCCCGCGCAGCAGCGGAAAGGCGTCGGAGATCGCTCCGAGCGGCGGAGTATCGACAACGATCAGGTCATACGTGGACCTCGCCTGCTCGAGCACAGACCTCATCGCATCGCTATCGATCAGCTCGCCCGGGTTGGGCGGCAGCTCGGCGCCGGCCACCAGTACATCGAACGTCCGCCCGTCAGAGCCATCACCAGGCGACGAGTCCAAGTCGATCATCTGCGTTGCCCGCCACAACGACACCGTGCCGGTCAACACGTCCAGCAGACCCGGCCCAGGCTGGATCTCGAGCTGCTGGGCGAGCGTCGGGCGACGCAGGTCGGCCTCCACGAGCAGCACCACCGAGCCCGCCCCGGCCGCTGCGCTCGCGAGTTGACGCGCGAGCGTCGTCTTGCCGTCGCCGGCTGCCGCCGATGCCACGAGCAGCGTGCGCAGCTCGCGATCGGCGTATAGGTAGCGAAGGTGCGCGCGGATGAGGTGGAAGGCCTCTTCATCGGCGGGCGGTAACGCGCCCTTGGCTCTTGCCCTTCTTCTTGCCGAGCGAGAGCTGTTCGTGGAATGGGCGAGCGCAGAGCTCTCAGGGATGACGCCGAGCAGCGGAAGGTGGTAGATCGCCGCCAAATCCTTCGGCTCCCTGATCCGCCGGTCGAGGTGCTCGAGCAGGAAGGCGACGCCGAAGCCGAGTATGAGGCCAAGCACGGCTCCAAGGAGCGTGTTCTTGGCGATGTGCGGCGATGAAGGCGCCGTTGGGAGACTCGCTGCCTGCGCGACCTGCACGCCCCCAGGCTGTAGTTCGGCGAGCGCTCCCAGCGACGCGGCGCGCGTCAGCAAGGCGAGACCCGCGGCGCCGACTCGTTCCTTCGGGGAGAGCGCCGCCAACTGCTTCTTGACCAGCGCGGCCGCGGAGGTGTAGCCCTTACGGTTGAGGGTCTGCTGCTCTTTGACGAACAGGCGGGTGTAGGTATTGGCAAATTCTCTCGCGAGCACCGGGGAGGTCGCGGTGGCGGAGACATCGACGATGTTCGATTCCCCCTCCGCGCTCACGCTCACAGTCGCGCTGTGACCCAGCCGGCGCGCGGTCTTGACCCCCATGTCGCCCAGCTGGACAAGCTTGACGTTGGTGGCCTGGTTGGGGATCGCGCTCTGCAGTCCAGCGACCTGCTGGGTGGGTTCGTTGTTGCTGAAGACGAGCGAGGCGGTCGCGGTGTACTGCTTGGTCTGGCGCTTCGAGACAGCGTAGGCGGCGCCGGTGACGAGAACGAGGCAGAGCAAGATCCACGGCGCGCGGCGACGCAGGACACCGGTAGCCTGCCGGAGGCTTAGGTCTGTCTGCTGGGTGTCCATCAAGTTGCCTTCCTTGCCGCATCCATCGGCTCAGGGCTAAACCACCGTATGCTGCTTTGCCGGCGGTTCAAGCGCCTTGTATTAGACCAGGACGCGAGCGGATGCACAACTCCTGCAACGGATGAGCTCACAGGGTACATGTTGTTCATAGCCCATGGGGAGACGCTGCGACGCCAACAGGCGCGTGGGATCGGCGGTTGCGCACACTGCCTGGGAGCCTCGGTTCCCCGATACACACGAGCGGCACGGTCTCGGGTCACGCGGGCGGACACGCAGTCTCATAGACCTCCATCATCGACGCGACGTGGCGCTCGACCGCGAAGCGCCGCTGGGCGACATCGCTGGCACCACGGCCCATCTGGAGCGCCCACTCGGGATTGTCAAGGATGCGGCCGATCGCCTCACTCCAAGCGGCCGGCTCTCCCGGCGGGGCCAATAGGCCGGTGACGCCGTCTTCGATCAACTCGGCGGGGCCTCCCACCGTCGTGGCGATTACCGGGGTCCCGACGGCCATCGCCTCCGCCACGCTGCGGCCGAAAGGCTCCTCGACGGATGGCACCAGGACCACGTCCGCACGGGCCATGATCTGAGGAATGTCCTCGCGCTCGCCCGCGAACTCGACCGCCTCCCCGAGACCCAGCTCGCGCACGAGCCGGTGTAGTTCCGCCAGGTACCCCCGATTGTCCAGCCGGGTGTTGGCGTCCGCGAACTTGACCTCGCCGACGATCAGAAGCCGGGCGTGCGGGTGATGGCGCCGCAGGTCGCGCAGCGCGCGGATCGCCGTGTCGTGCCCCTTCCAGCAGGAGATCTGCCCCACCATCGCCAGCAGCGGCTCGCGCGAGCGGGAGAAGCTGGGTCGGGGAAGCTCCGCCCGGAAGCGGTCGAGATCGACAGGGTTCTCGATGATTCGCAAGGGCGCATCCCGGTGGGAGAGTCCCGAACGGAAGCGCTCGGCGACGTACTCGGAGATGGCCACCACCTGATCGGCCTCGCCGGCGACAAGGCGGCGGATCATGCGGGTGGAGTTGGAGTCCGGCAGACAGTCTCGCACGTGCACGACGAGACCCAGGGGTTGCAGGCGGCAGGCGAAGGCCGCCGCTAGACCCGCGCGCAGGCTGTTGGCGTGGACGATCGAGGCGCCTGTGCGGCGCGCGGCCCGAGCCACCTGCACGCCACTCACGGCGAGCTCCGCGACGGCAAGGGGGGTGTGCCAGGGATGCAGGCGCAGGCTTCCCGCCGTGCCGCGAAGCGGAAGGGTCTCGATTCCCTGCTCCCGTGCTAACTGCGCGAGCCGGCCTCCGGGACACGCCAACCCGACGAGGAGCGCCGGGGAAAGGCCGCCCATGAGCGTGAGCAGCGAGTGCTCGGCGCCGCTGACGATGCCGGTGTGGTTGACGAACAGGACTCTCATTACTTCCGGGCCGCGAGAACACGCTCAATGAGATCGTCGACCTGCTCAGCCATCCGAGCCCAGCTCAGCCGGGCAGCGCGCTCCCGACCGGCCTCACCGAGTCGCGCGCGAAGCTCGCGGTCGAGCAGCAACTCCGTGATCGCATCAGCGACGGCCACGTGATCAGTGGCATCCACCGTGAGACCTGTCTGGCCATCGATGACGGCGTCTGCGCTTCCACCCAGCTCGCCCGCGACACACGGCAGTCCATGAGCCCCAGCCTCCAGGTAGGCGATGCCAAAGCCCTCACCGCCCCCGCCTTCCGGCATCAGCCGGCTCGGCATCGCGAACACGTCGGCCCGCCCGAGCCATTCGTCCCTTGGTCGGTCACCGAGGGCACCCGCGAACGTGATGCAGTCAGACACGCCTACTGAGCTGGCCGTCTTCTGCATCTCGCTGCGTAGTGAGCCGTCTCCCACGACCACCCAACGCGCACCGGGCACGCGTGCGCGAATCAGCGGAAGAGCCCTGATCATCACGTCGAACCCCTTGTAACGGTCCTCGAGACGACCAACCGTGATGATGGTGGGGCGTCCATCTGCCGTCTCACCGGTCACGCGCCCTGGCTGTCGCCTCGCTGGCGCGTCGACGCCTGGGTGGATCAGATGGAGGCGATCTTTTGGAGCGCCGAGTGCCTCCGCCTGGCGGCGAGTGTGGGCGCTGATTGCGATGCAGGCGCGCGCGCGAGTGGTGACTAGCCGGGTCAGACCGGGGCGGGCGTTGAGCTCCTGCGCGTACAGGTACTGGATCGCCGGGACGCCGAGAAGCCGCTGCACTACTAGCGCTGCCGGGCCCGCAACGACGTGTCCGGACAGCACCGCATCGGGACGCCACCGGAGCGCGTGCCCAAGGGTCGCGACGTTGAGGACGGCCACGGACAAGCGCTGGTCTCCAAGTCGCGGCGTCCTCGTCACATCCCGCGGGCTCAGTACGTCTTCTGAGCCCCTTGGCGCGCCCAGGGTCACAACCTCGTAGGAGAAGCGCGAATGGTGGACCAGCCGCTCGAGCAGGAGTTGGATCCCGCCGCGCGTCGGCGGGTAGTCGGGAGTGGCCAGGAGAACTCGCATCGATGGCTCGGCGCGCAGGCGCAAGCTTTCGCCGAGCTTATCGGGCCACAGCCCGCCGACAAGCACAGGGCATGGCAACTCGGAACGATCCGCAGTCCCCTGCAGGTGGGCGTCAACGATTCTGCTCTGGCCGCCGATCGAACCAATCCTCTGAGGCGAGGCTCCGTCGATCAGGGCCCTTACCCTTCAGGCAAACCACACCCACCAGCTCTCACAGCAGGTGGACCGATGAACGGGGTCCGGTCACTCCTGCCGCCAATGGCAGAACGCTCTGGGCTTGCCGAGCATCGTGCTGATCACGACAAAACGCAGGCCATCTTCGAATGGCGAGAGCGCGGACGACACGCAACGGGGGCGGTGGTCTACGCTCTCGCCGTGCAGGACCCCCGCACCGCCTACGACCGCTGGCACAGTGCGCACCGAACCGGCGCCGGGCCGTGGTACCGACTCGTGGCGGCTTGCCTGCACGGTAGTCATTTGCTTGCGGGAGCGCGAGTTCTTGAGATCGGCTGCGGAAGCGGTGACTTCGCCGCCTGGATGGCCGAGAATGGGGCGCACGAGGTGATCGGACGAGACTTTTCGAGCGTTCCGATCATCGAGGCGAGCGAGCGCTTCGAGCGAGACAATCTAACGTTCTCGTTGGGGGACGTCGAAAATCTCGACGATCGCGCAGCGTCCTTCGATCTTGTCGTCTCGTGCGAGACGATCGAGCACGTCCCCAGTCCTCCGAAAGCTATGTCTGAACTTTCACGCGTACTTCGCTCCGGCGGCGTGCTTTTGTTGACCACGCCCAACTACATGAGCATCACGGGCCTCCATCGCGTGTTCCGAGAGGCCACGGGTAGGAAATGGGACGAGGGCGGGCAGCCGATCGCCCACTGGACCGCTCTTCCGAGAACGCTTCGGTGGATTGGCCGTAGCGGACTCACGATTCGTCAGGTACAAGGCGATGGATGGTACGTGCCGATCCCAAGACGTCCCGGAGGATACGCTTGGGAGCCTCCTGCCCCGTGTCGCCGAGCGCTCGTGCCGTTCGCGCTCCACCAACTCATCCAGGCGCAAAAGCCGTAGCCATCGCTACGGCGACACCGACACGCGCGGTCGAGCCGAGACGAGATGCTGCCAGCAGGGACGTGAACCATCACCGGGAACCCGCGTCGGAGTGTTTACCGCGCCTAGCCTCGATTTGTCAGTAGCGCTCCGAGGAAAGCCCGCGCGAGAAGCCTGAAACGTCCGCCTGGGCGGGTGGCCCGACACCCCAGGTTCGGTCCGGTCTTGTGAGAGTTCTACCCGTCCACGATGATGGACGAGGAAGGAACTCTGATGAAGCGGCGCGGCGTCGGGCACAAACCGCTGGCGTTCGAACGCCGACCAACCCAACGGCGCCAAACGACTCCTCTACGAACTCGTGAAAATCGCCGCCAAGCCAGTGAACCTCGCGCATCACCACCGGCCGGTGCCCTGTGAGCACGCCGATCATGCCCGCCAGCACGTCGAGCTCTCGCTCAGGGGCACCCAGACACATTGTCGACCACGCCTCAACGGCGACAGCGTCCAGCTAAGTGCCCTTGTTTGGGGCAGCGAGCGGTAGAAGCCTAAGCTGTGTCAGCTTGCTCATAGCGCGGAACCAGGCGCTACTTGCGGGGTCGCGAGCAAGTGAGGCATCCCACCCCCATCCTTCAGAGTCTGCGACTCATACCCCGCGTCGCGTAAGAACGCGCGCACCGGGCCGAGCTGGTCGCCGTGAATCTCCACGATCAACACAGGATGGTGGCGTGCGATGACTCGTGACATGCCGGCGAGGACACGACTCTCCGCGCCCTCGACGTCGATCTTGACCACCGCTGGCGGGCGCAGCGCGAGGTCATCCAGCGCCACAAGCTCGATTGTTAGAGCATCGCGGCCTGTGTCTTCGGTGAGAGCCGCACCGATCTGACCACGGTCTAGCGCCAGGCGTGCGCTTCCGGATTTCTCGGCCACCCCGGCCTGGATGACCTCGTAGTTGGTGAAGCCATTCTGATCGATGTTGAGACGGAGGGCCTCGACGGCATCGGGCGATGGCTCGAAGCAGTACACCATCCCGTCGGGGCCGACTAGCTTGGCGCCGAGCAGCGACATGAAGCCCACGTTGGCACCGATGTCATATAGCACCCCCCCTGGGTGCAGGTGTTGGAGGAGCGCGTCTTGGACCGCGGGCTCGCTGGCGCCAAGCGCATAACCGGCCGTGTCGCCGCCCGTAAAGAGCAGTCCTTGCATCGGCCCGTGAGCGATGCGACTGGGCCGAGCGCGGCGGTTGATAACGTCGAACACCCGGCGACGAAGCTTGCCTTGCATGAACCATCGTCCGACCGCACGGACCAAGGGTGCTGGCAGGAGCGAGACGAGCTTCCGCATGGCGCGGAGTCTAAGGCGTGGTGCTCGGCCCGGGGCGCGCAGGCTCAGCTTTCGCGGAGCTTATCGAGCCACAGGCCGCCGACGACCACGGGCCATAGCAGCGCGGAATGATCTGCCGCTCCCTGCATGTGAGCGTCAACAGTTCTCCGCAACGCTCGCCGATCGAACCATTCCTCTGAGGTCAGGCTGCCGCCGATGACGTGATCCTCGAGCGCCGGAGCCAGCGGACCACGCAGCCATTGGGCCATCGGGACCCTGAATGCCCTCTTCGTGCGGCTGGCGCCGGAGATGGCGGGCATCCCACGGGCGATCTCCCGCAACACCGACTTGCCGCCGTGGGCAAGGAGGACCGAGGCGGGTATCGCTGCCGAGAACTCTGCGAGCTCGCGGCTCAGATAGGGAGTGCGCATCTCGAGCGACACGAGCATCGTCGCACGATCGGCCTTGGCCAGCACGTCATCGGGAAGGTATCGGCTCTGGTCAAGTGCCATCGCTGCCGAAGCCGGATCGTCTTGGCCGTTCGCTGAAAGCACCGCGATGACATCGTCGAGCGCATAGGACTGCGTCAGGCGCCCGTGCAGACGGGGACCGAGGAGCGCGTTGCACAGCACACGCCGCTTAGCGGTCGCCCAGTCAAGGTTGCGCTCGGCCAGGCTGGCCGGTTCGAGCACGTCGCCCAGACGCGCCACGCGATCGTGCGGGAGCCGGCGGAGCAGCCGGGCGCCGCTCCGCGAGAGTGACGCCGGGATATGGCGTTCGAGCTGCGCCGCACGTTCCATCCAGCGGTAGCGTGGGTATCCTCCAAACAGCTCGTCAGCCCCCTCTCCGCCGACGGCCACGGTTACCTCCCGCCGCGCCGACTCGGCTACGGTGTGCAAGGCCACCAATGCCGGGTCGGCGTTGGGCTGGTCGAGCGATCCGATGAGACGGGTAAGGCGCTCGGCGACGTCGGTCGAGAAGAGGGTCACATCCTGATGGTCAAACCCCAAGCGCTCGGCGGTGGCACGTGCCTGGGCGGCCTCACTGACCTCGCCAGTGTCGTAGCCGACCGTGAAGGTCTTCAGGTTGCCGCTGACCTCATCGGCGGCGATCGCCGCCACCAGCGTCGAGTCAAGGCCGCCTGAGAGAAAGACGCCCACCGGTACGTCGGCGACCAGGCGACTGCGGACGGCCTGGCGCAGCAGAGTTGCCCCCTCGTCCGCGAGCTCGGGAGCGGTCTCCGGTCGCCGGGTTGGTCGCGAAGGCATGGACCAGTAGGACCTCAGCTCAACCCGCGGCGAGGACGACGACCAGCGGAGCGATGTCGCCGGAGGAAGTTGGCGAACACCCTGGAAGATCGTGCGCTCTCCAGGGAGGTATCCGAGTACGAAGAACGCAGCGAGTGCGGCGGGATCGAGCTCCGGCTGTGAGGGCAACCCCGCTCGAAGCGCGGTTAGCTCGGAGGCGAACACGAGCCGGTCCGACAGCTCGGCATAGAAGAGCGGCTTCTCGCCGAAGCGGTCCCGGGCCAGGGTCAGCCGCCGCTCACGACGATCCCAGATCGCGAACGCGTACATCCCCTCAAGCGCGTGGACCAGCGACTCGCCGTAGTCCTCATAGAGGTGCACGAGCACCTCGGTATCGGTGTGGCTGGCGAACGAGTGTCCCCGCCGGCGCAGCCGCTCGCGCAGCGAAGCGTGGTTGTAGATCTCGCCATTTAGGACGGCCGCCACCGAGCGGTCCTCGTTCTCAACAGGCTGGTGTCCCCCAGACAGGTCGATGATCGACAGCCGCCGTGCCGCCATCGAGAAGTTAGAGTCGAGGTCGACGTAGATGCCCTCGTCGTCAGGGCCGCGATGAACCATCGCGGTGGCCATCACGGCGGCTTCCCTGCCTCCGGGGTCCGTAGTCGATCCGGCAATCCCGCACATGCCGCCGACAGGCTAAAGAGTTGTACCCGAGCGAGCTTCGGTTGGGTATATAGCCAGATCCGTACTGATTAGGATCTGAGCATGCTCAGGTCTCTGCGGTACGCGACGCGTCGGGCCAGCGGCGCCCTCAAGCTGCTCGCCTCACCGCGTGGTCGTCGACGCTGGCGACGCGTCGCGTATGAGCTGCCGGCATGGGACGGTCGCAACGCCCTGATCGCCTCGCTGGTGCCCCGCGGATCCGCAGTACTCGATCTCGGCTGTGGATCGCAGACGCTGAAGAACCACTTGGATGCTCCATCGCGATACGTTCCGTGTGATCTGATCCCAAGGCCTGGGGTAATCGAGATCGATCTGGACAGGAACGTGTGGCCAGACGTCGACGGCGCATTTGACTATGTGGTGATGAGCGGCGTGCTCGAGTACCTCAAAGCTCCAAGCGCGGCTCTCTGCCGGGTGCATGACTTTGCTCCCGCCCTCATCACGAGCTACCAAGATCTGCGTCCCGACATCAACAAGATCACGCGGCGAATGCGGCACGGCTGGGTCAACCATATGACGCTCGCCGACGTTCTCGGCGCCTTTCTGGATGCCGGATGGGGCGTGGATGCTCAGGTCGAGTGGGACCACTCCTACGTCTTCGTGTTGCGCTCAGCAAACGATCGCGGGCGGCTGGCGGGGGCCTGACCGCCCAGAACCGCGCTTCCGCTCCATGTGCACTCACGTCCTGACCGGAACCCCAGCTGGCTTTGGGGAAATCTCTAGGAGGGTCGACACGATCTCGGCTCCGGCGCGGCGCAGACGCTCCCGTGCAAAGAGGCAGTCGGCGTGGACCCTAAGCGCACGCTCGTCGCTTGTGTCGAGAAGCCGGGCCAAGCCCGCAGGCACGGACGCACCGGGGCTTCCGTCGAGTGAAGCGAGTAGATCTTCAACTCCGAGCTGCTCAGCGAAGTCTGCGCACTTCTCGCGATAGCCAAGCAGCAGAGCGGGGACCCCACGTGTCCAAGCGAGCACGGCGCCGTGTAGCCGCATGGCTACCACAGCACGCACTCCGGCAAGCATGGCGTCGATCTCGTGCATCGATCTGAGTAGGACCGGGCGCGCACAGCGTCCTGCGGGCAGACGATGAGCGAGATCGAGGACCGCGGGCAGATCATCGCGATGCATGGCAAAGGGAACCAGCCGCCACTCGACTGCCAGGGGTGAGGCAAGGAGTGCCGCCAACTCTTCGTGCAGTGCTTGGTGGTCGATGTCATCCGCTGCCATCGCTCGTCGGCCGCCCACGTTGATCGCGAGCACGCGGTCGCGGGGCCGTGCCAAGGCGGTGTCAGGGGTGGCGGCCAGGGCGAGATCGCCGACCACCTCGACCCTCCGCACTCCCAGGCCTTGGAGGATGCTCGCCGACCTTGGCCCGCGAACCCAGGCTGCGCGAAAGTTGCGCAGCGCATCCCTCCAATCATCAAGGGGAACGGACTGGGCCATGCCGAAACCACTGCTCCCAACCCCCGTCCCGAGAGTCCAGCCCGGCAGGCTGCCGCCCATCGACGTCACGCGGGGCAGGAAGTGCGGGTTGATGAGGGTGCCGCCGCCAAGCACCAGGCCGCTGAACACACGCGGCCCGGAGAGCCCTAGGCGCGCGAGACGGGCCTCCGTGGCAGGGAAGTCGATCGGCTCGAGTACCGCTCCCGCGAGCAGGCCACGCAGCGCGGCAAGCATGATCTCATCTCCGAGGTTCGCATCTCCCGCGCCGCTCACAAAGCCGATGACCGGAGCCCGACGCATGCGACCGCCCACGCGGCGCGCGGCGAGCATGAGCTGGCGGAGCGGGCGACGAGAGCTCATGAGAAGTGCTTGACGGTCCGACGAGGGCTCGGAGGGCACACGCGATGCAGCGGTCGCGCCACGTCGACAGAGCCGGGGGCCACATAGAGGCCCCCTAGCCGATGAGGTGCCGGTGGTTGCAGCGGGACGCGCACCCGACAAGAGAGCATCAAAACGCCCGCGGCGTCCGGGATAACGACAACCGGGAGCAGGCGTCTACCCCTGCGGATGGAACCTCAGTACCCCGTGCAACCGAATAAGCCAAGGCGATCCGCTCGGCGCTGCGCTCCCAAGCAAAAGCACTGGCGCGCCTTCGCGCTCGTCGGCCAAGCTCGGCGCGGCGCGCAGGGTCAGCGATCAGAGATGCTAAGGCGTGTATGAGGGCATCGCTGCGGTGGGGAGGGATTGTGATGGCTCCGAATGCTTCGGCCTGACCATCTGGGAATACATCGCGGACGCCGCACACGCTGGTGACGACACACGGGAGCCCGCAAGCTGCGGCCTCCAGAAGTGACAAAGGCATGCCCTCAAACCAGGAGGGGAGCACGAATATATCTTGATCGGTCAGTAGTGCGCATAGATCCTCCTGCGTGATGGTGCGGATTACCGTGACACGATCACGGTTGGCTGGCGATAAGGAGGCGAGGACGTCCTCCGCGGAGCGCGAAGTGCCAGCCAGGGTCAGTCGTAGCCGCGGATCATCCGCAACTGCGTCCCAGGCCTCACACAGCTCCGGTGTACCCTTGCGGTCGATCCAGCTTCCCACAAATACGATCTTGATCATCTCGTTGTCACGCGCAGCCCGGGGGCTATCCAAAAATGCCTTATGGACACCTGAAGGGGCAATCATTACTCGCCGGCGCGGCAACCTGAATCGATTAAGAAGATGCGACGCATCGGCTGAGCATAAGACGATCACAACGTCTGCGGTCACGGCTGCCACAACCGCCTGGGCGACCACGGTCAACGGGATGCTGATGCGCGACCTCACGGCTATGGGCCGTCGGGTTCGTCGTGCGCGTTCCCGGTAGGCAGCCCAGCTTCGTCCCTCGAGTCCGTGTGAGAGCAGCGCTAATGGCGGAAGCCACCGTCGCAGGGTGAGAACGCGAAGGAGACCGTATACCGCTCCAAGCGGCTCGTGGACCTCCACGACATCCCACCGCTTGCCTTCGCATAGGCCGCGCATCGCGATGGACCAAGGCAGGAGCAGACGACGCAGGCCACCATGCCGCACACGCGGCAACATATCCTCATACCACAGATATGAGACTTCGTGACCCATCGCTTCAAGCGCCGCGCCCGTATCGAGCATGTACTGGCGCATGCCCCCTGGACTGCGCCCGGAGACATCCGCGATCCGGAGCACGCGTACAGCCGTAGGTTTGACCATGACAACAGCGTAGGGCTTCCATGAGGATCATGACCGCTTGCCGCCAACGGTGGTCGCTTCCGCCGACGCACGTCATTTGGTACTGCGTTCGGGTTGGGGTGAAGCAGCTGTCCGTCAGCGCGAGGGCTGCGTGGGGTTGAGCTGTGCGGCCGGCACAAAGCCTTGAACCGAAGCTCAAGCCTGGGTAGCGTTCGCGGCTGGTCTATGACCGGAATCCTAGGGATCGGAGCCGTGAGGGCCCCTACGTACCGCGTCCATCCGTCAGAGTCGCGGCGACGCACAAAGAGCATCTACGCGCTGTTGCGCATCAGGCCCGTGGTCGCACAGCACTCCCGCGCGGAGGGCGAGCTGCTCCGCGAGTACGCCCGGGGAGCCAAGACGCTCGTAGAGATCGGGGTTGCTGAGGGCGGCTCAGCGTGGGAGACGCGTCAGGTTATGGCACCCCACGGGACCCTCTATCTAGTCGACCCCTACCCGCTTAGCCAGTTGGGACGCTTCTCCCCTACTCGGCTCGTGGCCCACCGCCTGCTGGCGACAGTCCCTCGCGGACATGTGGCGTGGATCGAGGAGTTCAGCCCCAAGGCCGCTGACGACTGGTCAGCCCCGATCGATTTTCTGTTCATCGACGGCGATCACAGCTACCAGGGCGTCAAGGCCGACTGGGATGCCTGGACTCCCCACCTCGCCCCCGGAGGCCACGTGGCGCTGCACGATGCGCGCATCGACGGGATATGGATCAACCACCAGACGGGTCCTGTCCGGCTGGCGCTCGAGCTGCGCGAGAATGCAGCATGGACCGTCGCCAGCGCGGTAGACACGCTTGTTGTGCTGAGAAGATCCTAAGTGCTGGGGCACGTGTCGTGGGGCGCGCGGCAACGTCTCGATATGGTCAGATGCAAGCGCGCGAGCGAGCGCCGCACGCTTCAAGGCGAGGTTCGACGCCTACGATCTAGCCCGTGAGTGCACCTCACGGGGGCGTCCAAATGCGAATTGTTATTGCTACGGAGACACTAAACCGGGACGGCGGGACCGCCGCCCACGTGCTTGACTCGGCCTATGCGCTTCAGGATGCAGGTGAGGACGTCTTACTTGTCGTTGGAAACTCCGGCTCACACGAGCTCCGCAGCGACGTTATCGAGATAAGTGGGCTTGACCGCGCCCCGCTGTGCGATGAGATACGTGACGCGGTCCTTGAGGCCGTGCGGTCCTTCCGACCCGACGCGGTTCACCTTCACGGCCTGCACGATGCACCCCTGGTATGGCGCCTCCGCGAGGATGCGCCGGTGATTTGGAGCGTCCACAACTACGTGGGATGCATGACGGGACTCAAGTACTTTGGCTCTGGTCGGGAGTGCACACGACAGCACGGCTTAGGGTGCTTACCAAATATAGTATTTAGAGGATGTGACCATCGCCGCATCCCTCAGCCGAGCATGATGAAGTACCGCGAAATCGGACGCCGTCTGACGGCGCTTCGTGCAGCCGACGCCGCCGTTGTCTACTCGAAGTGCATGCGCCGCCACCTGGTGCAGAACGGGGTGACCCGCGTACATGTAGCTCCCTTGTTCGTCGAGCCGCCAAAAGATCCGGTCCCATTACCCACGGATAAGAAGATGTTGTTCTCGGGACGGCTCGTGCCATACAAGGGCGTTGACGTGCTGATAAAAGCGCTTACGCGCGTGCAGGATGCGACTCTCGAGATCTGCGGCGATGGATGGGGTGGTGCGAGCCTCCGCAGGCAAGTGGTTCGGTTGGGTGTCCAAGAGCGCGTAAGCTTTCTCGGCTGGCAGGATGCATCACACATGCGCGACATTTACGATCGGTCCACGTGCGTGGTCGTACCCTCCTTGTGGCCGGAGCCGTTTGGCCTTGTTGGTGTTGAGGCCATGGCACGAGCCCGACCAGTCATCGCGAGCGATACGGGAGGTATACGCGAATGGCTCCGTGACGGCGAGACCGGGTACCTTGTGGAGCCGGGAAACGACGTCGCACTGGCAAGCGCAATCGACCGGATATTCGGGAATCACACTGAGGCATCGGCAATGGGGCGTCGTGGCGCTGAAGTCGTGAAGACGTTCTTTTCTCCAGCCGCGTTTGTCACCCAGATTCTCGTGGCTTATCACAGCGCGATCGACGCTTGGCAGCTTGCCTGGCACCCGTGATTGCCAGAGAGCCGGCACTCAGCACCACCGTTTGTCGCTCTATTGCTCGCATTAGTCGGTGGCCGCCATCCTCCGAGCGTGGCGTGTGGATGCAGCTCGTCAGGACCTTGCTCCAGTGACGACGTCGCGGAGGAGCGAAGTCACAACATTTGCGCTGCGTCTGACGCTCATTCTCTGCTCCGCGAAGGCACGACCTCGCGCGCCGAGCGCTTCACGTAGGCCCTCGTCTGCCAAAAGGGCGACGATTGCCTCGGCCAGCGCTGGGGCGGTGGGCTTCACCACGCGAGTGGCCTCAGACTGAATCAGCTCTGACCAGCGGGCGGGGCCGTCGATTGCAACGACAGGTCTACCAGACGCGAGCGAAGCAGCGAGGGTAGTCTTACGCGACGATGGTCCGGCAACGTCCGCGAACACCAAGACGTCACAGGCTGCAAGCGCATCCGACAACTCGTGAGCTGGGAGGATTCCCGAGAAATACAGCGCGTCCGTGATTTCGCGGGTCCCTGCTCTCGCCAGCCAGGCCTCGGTCCCGGCAGACGAACGACCAGGCGCTCCCAGCAACATCAGTCTCACCTCTAGTCCTCGATCCGACAAGAGACGAACGGCGTCGAGCACTAACGAAGCTGCACTCTCCTCGGCTGAGTAACCGAACAGCCCGATGACAGGGCAACGGTGACCCACGCGCGGCTCGGTCGTCGGTGGTGGCAAATTCGAGAACACCGGAGCAAACACGACTCGTCGCCGTGGCAGCCATGACCGGGAGTCGAGCCACCTGGCTCGATCATCTGTCGTGACAATGACAGCAGTCGAGGCGCGCGCGACGTCGACGAGGAGTACCCGCTGGGTCAGCGCCCACACCAGGCCGCGCCAGCCTCTGCGCTTCCACGGGTACGCGAACTCGTGAAGCACAGTGATTATTGGAACCCGCAAGTCACGTAAGGCCGATAGCGTCGGGCGCACAAAAAGTGGAACTCCGCGGTATGAGTAAGCGAAGACCGAGTAGTGCAGCAGGACGGCGTCGGGCTGACTCTTGTCCAATTCAATAGCGAGTTGTCGTGTCCATGCGCGGAACTCCGAGAGGGACCCCCGCATCGATCCCTCATCGCGCCGCAGCCAATGTAGACGACTCGATACATTGTCGCGACTCAGAGCCTCAGCGAGCAAGACAGCCTGATCCCGCACTCCGCAGGGACGACTGATGGACGCTCCAACAACCGCGGTCCGGAGCGGCGGCCCAACCCCGCTTGGAGCCGAGCCCCACGGGTAGCTTGCGATCTCGCGTCCCGTCTTGCTCACGGCCCAGCCCGGCTGACGCGCCAAGAGGCGAATCGAACCAGCGAGCCGATCTCACGGATGCATTGTCTACCAAGAGACGTACGTACCTTCACGATCAAGGACCCCCCGTGGGCTCGCGGTGCGTCGTTTGAGCGACACTCATGAGGTTCTCGACTGGCGAGGTGCGCATCAAGCGTTCCGTCCCAGACAGCGGGCAAGGGCTGACCAAAGGTTCACCACGGCTCCTCGCGAGTCGCTGTTCGCTGATCGCAGGACCTAGCCAGCGAGGATATCTCCACGGTATGCGGCGTCCGCGGCCTCCGTGAGTGCGAATAGATCCCCGGTGGGGAGAATCAGACCATTACGTCCAGCATCGATGAGATCCTTCATCCCTGTATTTTCGCTGACGATGACCGGGACGCCACAGGCCAGAGCCTCCGCGGGCGCGTACGCGAACCCGTCCTCGTAAGCCGGATGGATGCAGAGGCGCGCGGTGCGCAGATGGAGCCGTGGGTCGCCGGGACAGACGTTGATCCGGCGATCGCTAGCACACGCTTTCTCGATGAAGAGTCGCATGCCCCTGGTTGCCCAGCCCCCAACCAGGACAAGCCGCATATCTGAATAGGGGAGACGGCGAAAGGCGTCTATTAGGAGTGGAACGCCCTTGGTGACCGTGAGACTTCCGATGTACAAAATGTCGAAGGTTCCAGAGGCTTGTGACGCACTGCCAGGCTCGTAGCGAGGATCGGGTGTGAGAGGAAATAGCGACAGCACGTCCTCGTGGAAGCCCTCTTCCCTGAACGACTCCCAAACATACCGAGATGCAACGTAGATGCGATCTGCATGCGCGTACTCCGCGCAATTCCGCCTGACGAGGTTTTTCGCCCACGAGCGCTCGAGAGGGTACTGGCGATATGCCCGAGCATGCTGGCAAGCAACGCGTCGGAGATGCGAGTTCGCCGAAATCAGAGAAACCGATTTAGCGTGCGCCTCCCTCGCGACGCGAAACTGCGCAAGAGCCTGGCCGTTGAACGCGATGAGATGGTCAGCCGCAGGCAGACGGCGCGCGGCATAGGCATCGAACGCTACGCCGGATGCCCACGTTTGCAAGCCGGGAGAGAACCGCACCGGTGGCAGGGCGAGCGCGGTGCGCAGTCCGGGGACGCGCAGCTCGTGATGCGCGGATGGCGAAGACGACACATCGGTGGAGCCGCAGATGCACAGCCTCGTCTGCCCCCGCCGCTCGAGCGCATCGACGATCTCCTTCAGGTGGCGCCCGAGCCCACCCACGCCGAACGGAGCACTACAGGATACGACAACCCGGCCGGTGCGTGGCAGTACCGCCTCTTGCGCGCGTGCGACCTCCGCTCGCCACTGCGCGCCGAGCGGTCTCTCGGTCCTCCGCGCCAGCGCGGGCGGCTCAGCCGCCGCTCCCATGGTCCCATCGGTTCGCGAGATCGCGGCCCGGGTTGGCTTTCGTGAAGTTAATTGGATACCTCGCGCGAACGTCGAGGAAGGGCGGTACCGTGCATGTGTGCGCCTCTTTGATCTGCCTCTGAGAATAGGCGGTAGCGTGATCCCGCGTCAAGGCTATCCCGTCCTAGACACTCCAGCGGCGAGGGTCGACGCGGAGCGATAGTAGGCATTGTGCCTCTGCAGCAGGACGGTCGTATCGAACGCCTCCAACCGGCCGGCGACGATGACCATCACGCGCTCACAGATGTCGAGCGTGGACATGCGATGCGCAATGATGAACAGTGTCATCTCATTCCTGAGAGCGGCCAGTGACTCTTGGATGAGAGTCTCGGAATTTGGGTCGAGTGCACTTGTCGGCTCATCAAGCACGAGAACCTCGGGCTCCGCGGCAAGCGCACGAGCAAGACAGATCCGCTGCTGCTGGCCACCGGAGACCGCGTCCGCCCGAGGACCAACGATAGTGTCATAGCCGTGTGACCATCTCAATATGTCGTCGTGGATGCGAGCAACTCGGCCGGCTCGTTCCACGGCATCATCGTCGAGGTCGCGAAAGTAGCGTATGTTGTCTGCGACGGATGCATGCACCAGACGGGGTTCCTGCGGCACGTAGGCGACTCGCCTGTGCCAATCATCGCGCACGAATTGCTCGGCGGGCACACCGTTGACCAGATAGCGACCGCTGCAGGGTGTCCTCAGCTGTAACAGGATCTGCACCAGTGTTGACTTACCCGCGCCGGTTGGACCAACGATCCCGACCGACTCGCCGCTGGCAACCTCGAAGCTAATATCGGACAGCACCGGTCGGCCGCGCCGGTAGGCAAAGGAAACGTTCTCGAAGGCTAACGCCCGTACCGTCGCGAGCGGCCGCTCGCCCTCGATCGAGCTGCTCTCCGCGTAGCGTTGCTCCGCCTCCTGCAGGCGCTCGACGAACGGTAGGGCCTGGCGGACTGCCTGGTAGGAGCTCTGGATCTGCTGACCGTACGCTCCGGCTCGCGCGAGCAGCAGGACGACCGCCCCGAGCGAAGCCACATGGCCGCTGTGCGTGGCATATAGACCCGCAAGTCCTACAACGAGGATGAGGAAGATCAGGCTCTGGTAAACGTTCGGGACCAGGCGGCCGAGGAGCTGCGTACGAAACGCGAGGTCGCGGCCCGTGGCGACGAGACGGTCGATCCGACTGCGCTGAGCGGCGGCGACACCGAATACCTGGGTCTCTTCGGCGACGCGGCTGGCCTCGCCGATGCCACTCGCGTAGTCCATCTGGGCCAAGGAGAGCTCGGCCGCGCGCCGGGCTCCGAGTGCGTTCAGCGGTCGCAGAAGCCCGAACAGGAGCACCGCGGCAGCCAGGACAAGCACAGCAGCCCCGAAGTTGAGCGCCAGCGCCGAGATCACCAGAACGAGGAAGGCGAACAGCGCTGTGACCAGGGCAGACGCCTGCAGCGATCCCCAGCTCGCCTGGACCACCTGGCTGGTCAGCAGCTCCTGCAGGTGTCCCTCGCGGTCGCGAGACTGTACCGCCCAGGAGGCTCGGGTGAAAGCGTCGAAGAGGCCCTTGCGCAGCTGGGCCTGCACGTCGGCCGCCATCCGCGCCGGCAGCACGGAGATCGGCACCTGCAGAGCGAGGCGAATGATGGCGAGGGTGAATGCAACGGCGAGAAGAGCTCCAACCGTTGCGTCGAGCTGGAACGGACCGATGTTTACATGCACCCGGCTGGCTCCGTCGACGAGTGCGGCTGCTACCTGCGCGACAATTGCGAGGAGTCCGGCTTCGGTTAGCCCCGAAAATACCGACCCGATCGAAAGCGCCAAAATCGACCCACCCCGATCGCCGAGCAGTACGCGTAGTTGCGACCACGTCGACGACAGGGGCGGTACATCCCCACCTTTGGCTGACCTGAAAGAGATCATCCCGCGCCTGTGTGGCTCGCCGGGTAGACCCTGTGCGCGGCCAGGACAACGTCGGGCGCGGTTCCGAAGATCCCGCTCCTCCTCGGCTTGGTCGAGAGTGGCGTCGCGCTCGCTGCCGCGACGACGATCGAGCTGGTGCCGGGTGTCTTGTACCCACCTTCGAGCGCCCGGAGAGCCTTTCGCGCGGTTTGGACACCCCACGCTAGGATACGCAACCCGACAAGATCCTCGTTGTCCTGCGACATGAGATGAAGAGCCTAGCCGCAAAGCGTACGAATGCGCGGTGGCGTGCCGATCCGCCTCGCGCCGATCACCGTTCCTGCAGGGCGTTCTCCGGCCGCCTGGTTCCCGAGAAGGGGCTCGATGCGCTCGCTGCAGCACTGCGACGGCTCGGCCCAGCTGTTGCGCTGGTCGTGGCGGGAACGGACCGCGGCCGGCGTGGCTCGAATCAGCGGACCTGGGGTCGGCGGCTGCGGATTGTGCCCGGCGCTGATCACGCGAATAGGACGAGCGTGTACGCTGAGGCGGATGTCCTCGTGCTGCCCTCTCGCACCACCTCGGGCTGGGCAGAGCAGTTCGGGGGGGTTCTTGGCGGGCGCTGTGGTGCGGTGCACCGGTGATCGGATCGGACTCGGGTGAGATCCCCTGGGTTATCGAGACGACCGGTCCCGGCCTGGTCTTTCGCGACGGCGACGACTCTGCGTTAGCTGACGGACTATCGGAGCTGCGCGCGGATCGTGACCTCCGGTTACGCCTAGCTGAGACGGGGACTATGCACACGTGAAGCCGACGGTCGCACTGATCGCTCACGACATCCATGACAACGGTGGCATGGAGCGGGCTTGCGCGGAGCTGGTGCGTCATACACATGACGAGTTCGACTTCACCATCGTGTCCGCCGAGCTCACCCCGGAGCTCCGGTCGCTCGTCCACCGGTGGATCCGCGTTCGAGTGCCGACCAGGCCGGCTCCTCTTAGGTTCGCGATGTTTTGGCTTCTCGCTGGACGGAAGCTACGATCGCTAGACGTTGATATCGCGCATTCGGTGGGAGCCATCGTTCCCAACCGAGTTGATGTGGCGGCGGTTCACTTCTGTCACGCCGGGTTCGTGAGAGCGCAAGGCTACCTCGCACCCCGATCAGCACCATTGATCCGGAGAATGAACACGGCAGTAGCACGGCTGCTCGCGCTTGCCGCCGAGCGGTGGTGTTACGCGCCAGGTCGATTGCGGGCATTTGCCGCCGTGTCCGACGGTGTTCGCGAGGAGCTAGCAGCCCACTATCCCGGTGTCAAAGTACGCGTTATACCGAACGGGGTCGACCTAGATCGGTTTCGTCCCGACGCGTCTGCTCGTGCCGAGCTGCGCTCGGCGGTCGGTCTTACCGACGAGCCGGTAGCGATCTTCGTTGGTGGCGATTGGGATCGCAAGGGACTTGCTATCGGCATTCAGGCCCTCGCGGAGGTAAGAGGACAGGGCATCGCGCTTCAGCTGTGGATCGTTGGTCGAGGGGATCACGATCGCTTCGTGGCCTTGGCTAACAAGTGGGGAGTGGCTTCCGCGGTGGCTTTCTTCGGCGAGCGTTACGACGTTGAGCATTTTCTCGCCGCCGCTGACATGCTCATCCTTCCGAGTCTGTACGAGACGTTTAGTCTCGTTGGCTTTGAGGCTGCCGCCACCGGTCTACCGATCGTGGTCACCCGCGTCCACGGCATCGGTGACCTGGTCAGGGATGAGGGCGGTGGTGTGCTCGTAGAGCGCACAACCGCCAGCGTCGCCAATGCGCTGGCGACAGTAGCGAGAGATCCCAATCTTCGCCGGTGCCTCGGTCAACAGGCTCTGCTGGGCAGCCAGAAATACTCATGGACCGCCTCCACAGGTTCGGTGGCGAACCTCTACCGCTCGTTACTCCTGGACGAGAAGCACGATCCGAGATGATCGCCGCTCGATTGCAGCGAGCACCACGCGCTCGGCTGCGCCTCGCTGGTTGAGCCTGCCGTGGGCCAGCGCCAGGCTGTCTTGTTTGCCCGCCGTTCCCCAACGGACCGTTCCGCGGTTTAACACGACGTCCAGAATTGGTTCATCCAATCCGATGCGTGGCCGACACCGTGGGTGATCCCGCTCTTCCGCTTGACGCTGGCGGTGCCGACGGTGGTGATGCACGCGTAGCTGACGATTCCGCGTCCACCCAGCCGAGGAACAGCCAGGCGAGTGGCGCAATCACGTACAGGCTCCCGTTGAGCCACTGCAGGAAGGTGACGAGCACTATACCGAGCGCAGCGAGCGCCGGCACCGTGCGCCTCGCCTGTGCCAGTCGGTAGGAGGCCCCGATTCCGTATACCACGATCAGCAGGTAGAGGATGAGCCCGATCACGCCCGCGGCTACAGGAGCATTGCCCGGATCGGCCTCCGTGCCGGCAGACGTACCTTCAAATTTGCTGGCCGCGATCGTGATCGCGCCCACGCCGCGACCGACGGGGCTTGTAAACCCCTGCGCGACCCCTTCGATTACCTCTTCCCAGTGGCCGCTAAGGGTCGAGTTCTTGCCGAATGGTTCGCTGAGTCCTTCAACCTGATGCTTGACCAGCGCCGATGTTTCTGTCCTGCCGGTTGGGCTAGAGCTGAGATAACCGACGGCGCTTGGGAGCAGCGCGAGCAGTGCGGCGCCAACGAGCAGCGCCGCGCCAATTGGCATTCGGCGGGCCGCCGCGAACGTCAGCCAGAGGGCCGCTAGCGCGAGCACTATAATGCCCCGGCTCGACTCGAGCCACAGGGCGTAGGCCAGTACCGCGAGGGCCACGACGGCGACCGGGAGCAGTGATGTGCGTTTCGCGATAGCGCGCCACGACAAGATGCCCACCGCGAGCAGCGTTGCATACTCGGCCGCTGATGCAGACGTCCCAAATGCCCGGATAGCCTTGCCGACGTCCAACGCCGTGTAGCCACTCTGGGTCACCCACCGCTGATCCCAACTGGGCAGGCCGTAGAACGTCTGGGCTAGGCCGTATATCGCGGCGAGGAGCGCGAGCACGCCAAGCAGGCAGACAAGAACGCCGACCGCTTGTTCATCGAGCAGCGAACGGCCTATCCAGAAGGCCAGCATCGGCACGACAACGAGCAGCACTCCGCCAAGCCCAACGCTCAGACCACCCTGCAGTGGATTGACCGCGCTGAGTCCGAGCACGACGGTGAGCCCCAGGACCACTCTGGAGAGCCGTGTGTGTTCACGTAGAGCGCCACGCTCAACCGCGATCAGGAAGAGCACGAGCAGCAGTACCGGACCCACGATCAAGACCGGGTCACCGATCGGACCGCTCTGGCCGTAGGTCGTCAACAGTCGGCGCACAAGACCGAGAGCAGCCAACCAGACCATGAGGCCGTACAGCGCTAGGCGCGGCGAGCTGGTAGCGACGCCGACTAGCGCGCACGCGACCGGAACGGCGACGGCGACGCGTACCAGATCGGGGCTGGACACAGACGCCCCGACAAGCATGCTCGCGACCGTGGCGACCAGCGCGGACATGAGCACGGTCGCATCGCGGCTCGACAAGCGCGAGAGTAGGGAGGTAAGGGGAAAGCCCATCCGTGCAGTCCAGCGGTCCAGCAGTCCGCAAAGCGCTCAGATGATCACTCGCAGAGGGTTTGGCGAAGGACTGGACGATGATAGTCATGATGTCGAGATCCTGGTTTTCAGACGAGGAGGCGAAGTCGCCGATGCATGGGCGGTCTCGACGTGCGCGATGATCCAGTTGGGTATCGCCAGGGTGAACCTCAACCACGGCTACATGCCTGCCGTCTGCAGCGAAACGCACCGACGCACTCCCGGCGCAGCCCGTAGCTCAGCCGGCGAAGGAGTCGTCGTTCCCCGGAGAGGTCTTGGCCGACAGGGCGATCTGGGCGTGTGGGTGCCGTCAGTGGCGTAAATGACCAGCGCGAGCATCTACACATCGCTGCGCGAACGCCCCGGAGGGCATAGGTTATTCTCTGCCGCCTCTGACTAAGGCCTCAACGTCCACACCAGCCTTTGGGCGCGCAAATCGCCAGCGCCAGCTCGAAGATGATGAGCCGCGGCTGGCAGGCCAAGGGATATCCACTCAGAAGTCGTCGTGACAAGCCGAAACCTACACATAGCCTGGCTCGGTCCCGTCCCGGTGGACGTTGGGGGTGTCTCGGGGGTTACCTCGGAGCTGCTCGAGGGGCTTGCCGACTTGGGTCACCGTATCGACTGTTACTTCCCAGGCTCGCCCATAGAGCTGCCAGCGCGGTTAGACAACCATCCGAACCTGAAGTTCGTATGGTCAGGGACGAGGTGGAAGTGGGGCCGGTGGTACAGCCGCTCCCCGTTGCTTGCCCTTGTCACCGGCTTGGGCGATCGCGCAATTGGGTTTGGTCGTCTTCGCAACACGATCGCGAGACGCCACGCTGCTGATCCTTACGATCTTGTGTATCAGTTCTCTAACATCGAGACGATCGGCGTTCCCCGAGGGCTGGCGAGATCCATTCCGCTCGTGATTCACCCCGAGACCCATTGCGCAGGCGAGCTGCGCTGGATACTCACTGAGTGCCGTCTGGGGCTGAGCTGTCAGTCGTTTCACCAGGTGGCAATCGTTGCCGCCGTCTACGTCTTTCGCACCGCCGTACAACGTGTGACAGTCCGACGGGCGAGCCTTCTGATCTGCATCAGTGAGGTGTTTCGGAACCACTTGGTCAATGATTATGGCTTTCCGCGCAGCGCGACGATCGTGGCGCCCAATCCCGTGAACTTGGCACGATTCGGGGAGATCAAAGACAGTGTCGGGCAACCACCGACGGCTCTAGTCATCGGACGGGTCTCGGTCCGAAAGGGAGTCGAGCAGATCGTCACCTTGTCTCATCTCCTGAGGCAGCGAGGACTTGAGGTCCGCCTGAGAATCGTCGGTGACCCCAGCTTATGGTCCGATTACACGCCACTGCTTCGCGGGCTGGAGCCGACGAACGCCGAGTATGCAGGCCCGGTGGCCGCCGACGCCATACCAACGGAGCTCGAGCGCGGTGACCTACTAATCCAGGCAAGCAAGTATGAGCCCTTCGGTCTGACGGTGGCGGAGGCGTTGGCGGCCGGTGTGCCTGTAGTCGCCACAACCGAGGTCGGAGCGATCGAGGGCGTAGCAGGGCAGCCGGTTGTCGCGACGCCAGTCGGTGATCCTGAGGCGCTCGCCAACGCCGTGGAGGAGATGTTAGAGCGGCTGCAAGTGGACGCACAAGGGGTGCGTCGTGCCGCCCGCGCTGAGGCCGAGCGCCTCTTCGCTCCGTCGGTCGTCTGTCGGCGGATCTCGGATGCGCTCGAAGGTCTCGTCGCTTCGGATCGCGAACACGGCCGTTTCGGATCTGCCCGTGATGGGCTCGATTCCAGCGAACGTCATGCCGTGAAGTAGACCTCGGTCCTCCCCCGAGAGGCGATAGACAGGCTATGCGACCGCGCCGACGACCGAGGCGGACCAGTCGATCACCGTTGTCGGCCGCACGACGTGGCGGCTGAGCCCGAGCTCCTTGGGCTCCAGGCCGAGCGCCAGGCCAACGAGCTGGGGTAGGTGCAGCACCGGCATCTTCAGCTCGCGCCCGACGATGCCTTCGGCCAGCGGCTGCTGCAGGTCGAGGTTCAGGTGGCAGAGCGGGCACGGCGTGACCAGGCAGTCGGCCTGGGCCTCGACGGCGTCGCCGAGGTGGCGCCCCGCCTGCTTGAGCGAGGCCTCCTTGTTCATCGTGATGATCGGAAAGCCGCAGCACTTGCGCATGCCCGCGTACTCGATCACGCTGCCGCCCAGCGCCTGGATCACCTGCTCGAGGTAGTGGTCGCGCGGATGCTCGGCGTCGATGCCCAGGCGCGAACGCGGGCGCACGATGTAGCAGCCGTAGAACGGCCCCACGCGCAGGTCGGTCAGCGGCCGGCGCACCTTCGCGCGCAGCGCGTCGAGCCCGATCTCCTCGACGAGCAGCCACAGGAAGTTCTTGTTCGTCAGCCCGCGCTCGTAGCAGAGGCCCTCGGGCGCGAGCGTCTGGTTGATGTGCTCGCGGTAGGAGGCGCTCGCGTCAAGGCGCTCCTGGCACTCGCTCTGCGCGCCCTGGCAGGTCGAGCAGATGTTCATCATCAGCTCGGCGCCCTGCACCTCCTGGGCGAGCGCGAACGTGCGCGCGTTGAGCGTGTCGGCGAGCTCCTGGTTGTGCTCGGCGATCACGCCCGCGCCACAGCAGCTGGCGCGATCGAGCTGCACGAGCTCGATGTCCAGCAGCGGCGCGACCTTGGCCATCGAGCCGTGCAGCTCGGGCGTGAAGCCACGGCTGACGCAGCCGGGCCAGTAGGCGACCCTCATTGTCCGTCCTCCTGTGCGTCGGCGTCGGGCTCGGCGTCCGCGTCGGCGCCCGGGCCGACAGCGGTGGTTTCGCTTTCCGGCCCGCTCGCCGACGGCGGTCCGGGATCGACCGGCGGCGGCGCCGAGTCGCTGGGCGCCTCGCCCTCGGGCGCGAGGTCGTGGGTGTCTTCGACGGGCGCGTGCGACGCTGATGCGCCGTCAGCTGTGGCGGACGTGCCGTCGCCGTCCGCCGGCGCGTCGTCTTCGTCGATCCCGGACACGTACAGGTTGAGCTCGTAGCGCTCGCCGCGTCCCTCGACGCTGTCGTAGATCGACTGCACGCGCTTGAGGTCGGCGCGCGGGATGCGGTGCGGTTTGAGCGCGCCCAGCGGCGACACCTTGCCGCGCGCGAGCCCCCTGACGATCGCGGGCAGCGAGGACAAGAGCTCTTTGACCGTCGACGGCGCGAATTTGCCGAACCACGAGTTGCCGCCGTAGGAGCGGGGCAGCAGCTCCGCCTCCCACAGCAGCCCGTTGTCGTGGATGAGGCTCGTGAACGCGGCCTCGTGACGCTTGCCGTTGTTGTGATCGACGATGTGCTGGTCGGCGGTGGCGATCCGTCGCAGGCGCATGATCTGGCCCATCGGGTTGACGTCCTTAGGGCAGGCCTGGACGCACTTGAAGCAGTGGGTGCAGTCGTAGATGCCCTGCGGGTCCTGGGCGAGGTCGACGAGGCGCTCGCGCTGACGGGCGTCGCGCGGGTCGCCCACGAAGCGGTACGCCTTGGCCAGCGCGGCCGGGCCGACGAAGCCCGGGTCGACCTCCATCGCCAGGCAGTCGGACACGCACGCGCCGCACTGGATGCAGGCCATCGACTGGGTGATGTCGACCATGCTCTCTTTGGGCACCACGTACTCGCGCTCGGGCACCGGCAGCTTGTTGATCAGCCACGGCGTGACGCGCTGGACCTTCTTCCAGTGCACGGCGTCCATGTCGACGATCAGGTCCTTGATCACCGGCATGTTGCCCATCGGCTCGATCTCGATCACGCCGTCGCTGGCGCTCTCGCGCGCGTGGTCCAGATGCGTGTGGCAGGCCAGCCCCGGTTCGCCGTTGATGCGCACGCCGCAGGAGCCGCAGATCGCCGCGCGGCAGGAGCAGCGGATGCCGATCGAGCCGTCGAAGCGCGCCTTCGCCTGGAGGATCCCCTCGAGGACCGAGCGATGGGGCTCGAGCTGCACCGTGTGCTCGTCCCAGTAGGGAGCCTCGCCGGACTCGGGGTCATAGCGACGCATGCGCAGCGTGAAGGCCTCGGGCGGCTTGTGCGTCTCGGCCATCAGTACTTGCGCTCCTCGGGCTGCCACTGGGTGATCGTGACGGGCGAGTAGCTGATCTGTGGCCCGGCGCCGTTGAGCGAGATGTCGATGTGCTTGAGCCACTCTTCGTCGTTGCGCTCCGGGAAGTCGGTCCGGAACTGCGCCCCGCGCGACTCCGTGCGCTCGATCGCGCCGACGACGATGGCCTCGGCGCAGTCGAGCATGTAGCCCAGCTCGATCGCGCCGAGCACGTCCTGGTTGAAGACCGTCCCGCGATCGTCGATGTAGGCCGTCTGGGCCTCCTCTTTCAGCCGCGCGATCACCTCGTGGGCCTGCTGGAGGCCCTCCTGGTCGCGGTACACCGCCACGTGCTGGTTCATCGTGTCGCCGAGCTCCTGCTTGAGCTCGGACACGCGCCGCCCGGAACGATCACGCGCGATGATCTCGTCGATCATCGCCACGTCCTCGTGCAGCCGCGCGTCGGGGGCCTTGGGCATCGCGACCGTGCGCCCGCGCGCCGCCGCGTGCTCGCCCGCGCGCCGCCCGAAGATCAG
>Ga0187783_10000268_pt1 | contig 39254 bp, 28 predicted proteins | sample 1015_SJ02_MP02_2_FD_132471 | JGI IMG/M metagenome (GOLD analysis project Ga0187783, IMG submission 132471) | Tropical peat soil microbial communities from peatlands in Department of Meta, Colombia - 1015_SJ02_MP02_20_MG | ecosystem: Environmental > Terrestrial > Soil > Wetlands > Peat | place... | reverse complement strand
TGCGAAAAGCCCGAATACGGCAAATAGCGTGGCTAACGTCGTGATTATTCTGCGCATAGCCCCCCTCCCAAACCCGTTTTGGGATGCGAATCGCTGCTTTCCCCTGGCCGAAAGACGGAGCCACGTGCTTCCCCATGCTCCGAGCCCTCGCACCAACCACCCTATATTGGAATGTACGGAGCGATTTTCAATCGCGCGATCCGTATCTGACCCCAAAGATGGCCCCAATCCGCCCCTTCACAGATCACCCGGACCTTACCCCATGCGTGAAGAGAACACCGGAACGACTCTCGTGTCAAACTAGAAATATTGAACGGAATTTTTAGAAGAATTTAACATCAGAACGATGGCTGTAGCGTGGCCCCGGCCTGATCGAAATTCGGACGCCAAAAGAGGAGAGGTGAACTCCGAGGAAGGTGGATTGCATTGAGAATCGCCTAGAAAAAATCAGCGACCTGACAACTTCCATCAGGAGATGCGAGCTTGGGTTACGTTCTCCTGTTTCCTTGCCCTTTCCTTACCTCTGTCCTTAGCTTCTGTGAACCATCGGATTTGCCGGGCAGACTCGCAGGGATCGGGGTAGCCAGAAATTCAGTTGCGTTTCCGATGCAGAGATCCTCGATTAACCGCCTCATCAGTTGCTCGTCATCAGGTAGCATCCCTTGCTCTATTTCGTTACCCAGCATATTGCAAAGGATTCGCCGAAAATATTCGTGCCGCGGAAAGGACATAAAACTTCGGGAGTCGGTCACCATTCCGACAAAATTGGAAAGGAGGCCGCAGTTCGACAGGGCATTCAATTGCCACTCAATTCCCTGTTTTTGATCCAAGAACCACCAGCTGCTTCCGAATTGAATCTTTCCCCGAGTCTTATCGCCCGGAAAGTTTCCGGCCATCGTTGCGAAGATATAGTTGTCGGCTGGATTCGAATTGAAGACGATCATTTTGGGGAGTGAGCCCTCGGAATTGAGGAGGTCGCAATACGCAGCCAAGGAGTCCGCCTGAGGCCAATCTCCGATCGAATCGAACCCCGAATCGAAGCCGATCTCCCCAACCATGCAGCTGTTGGCATTGCGGAGGGCTCCCAAATGGAGTTGTTTGGTCCAGTGCTTGGCCGCGTCCAAGTGGCCAAAGAAGATCATCAGATATGCGGAAATTCCCGAAATTTCGTCGGAATCGAGCGCCACGCCTGACCTCACCTTATTGAAGATCACCCTTGCTTCCGCTTCGCTACAGGGGCTCGCGTAACAATGATTTAGTCCGTGGTCGGAGAGACGGCACCCGTGGGCGTGAAAGTAATCGTGCCGCTTGGAAAGTGCATCGAGAAAATCAGGCAGCCGCGAAATTTCAATGTTCGACGCAGAGCCGAGTCGATCCGTCCACCCATTGAAGCGCGTCGGATCGCTCATGAGAAGGGCCCCGTCGGGGCGGTACGTTGGGAGCACGGAGGTCTGAAGGCCTTCCTCCTGAATCCTGCGATGAGCTTCCAGGGAATCCGCCGGATCGTCGGTCGTGCAAAGAACCGCGACCCTGAATTTCCGGAGAATCTCTCGAGCTGTCATTTCCTTGCGAGCCAGAATTGAGTTTGCGCGCTTCCAGATGTTTTCGTACGATGACTCGTCGAGCAGTTCGGTAATTCCAAAGTAGCGGTTTAATTCCAGGTGCGTCCAGTGATACAGGGGATTTCGCAGAGTCCGCGGCACGGTCTTGGCCCAGGCCACGAATTTCGCGTAGTCGGGGGCGCGCCCGCTGCAATACTCCTCTGAAAAGCCGTTCGAGCGCATCGCGCGCCATTTGTAATGGTCGCATTCGATCCAGATTTCCGTCAGCGACCTGAAGGCTCGGTTGTTCGCTATGTCCGCCGGAGAGAGATGGGAATGAAAATCCAGGATCGGAATTTGCTCCGCGTATGTGTGATAGAGGTGACGGGAAGTTTTGGATTGCAATAAGAATTCTTCGGTGATAAAGGCCATCGCATTTTCACCGCCGGCGCCAGAGAAACGGACAGCGGCGAGATTCCCTTCTGTTTATAGGACAGTGGCTGTTTCGAAGAGGGTCTGTCCGCCTTCGATCAAATACGATGAGGCCTGTCGGAAAGGGATCGTCAGCTTGTGGCTTGTTGCATCATAGTGGTAGTCGACCTCTTCTTTCAGCCCCACCCCCTCTTTTTTTACTCCCCTTACTCCCTTGCAGTAGACTTCGATCTCGCCCGGTACCCCCAGTCCCCCTAACTTCACTTCGATCCCCTGCGCCCCTGTCGTTTCCTGGATGTTTTCCACTCCTTTTTCGGTGAAGTAGGGAAAGTCCCGCTGGCCATCCCGCCCCGGGTAGATTTCGATTCTCAGCTTTGGCTGCCAATTCGCATCCCAGTTGTTGTTGTCCTTCACCATATCTCCTCGTGGAATAATGGCCCCCGAGCGTACAAAAACAGGGATGGTAGCTAGATCCGCCGGGACCTCAACCGTCTTGCCGCCTTCGTAGATCGTCTTGCGGTCGTTGTAATCGAGCCACCGGCCGGCGGGCAAATACACCATGCGGCTGGTGACGCCGGCCTGGACTACGGGCGCAACGAGCAGGTCCGGCCCGAACAGGTACTCATCCCACATGTCGGTCACGTTCTTGTCTGCGGGGTAGGCGAAGACGAGAGCACGCATCAGAGGCATGCCCGTGAGAGTGGCCTGATAGAGATAGGAGCGGGAATAGGGGATGAGGTCGTGGTGGAGGCGAGTGTATTTCTGCGCGATGGAGATCAGTTGCGAGTCGTAGTCATCCCAGATCGTGCGATGAGGACCATTGAGCACTTCCATCATAGGGCTGAGAGCGCTGAACTCGAGCCAACGCGCGAAAAGCTCTTCCGTAGGAATGTGACTGTATCCGCCGGTATCGGAGGCCCACATCGGAAAGTCGATCGCTCCGGCGCGAAGTCCCGTTTTTATCGAAATGGCAAGGCTCTCAAAAGTGCTCCGCGTATCGCCATTCCAGAGAGCCGTATATTTGCGGGCCGTGTCGTTGGCGTTGCGGGAGAATTCGAGGAAGTCGCCGTGATAAGCATCATTGAGTCCCTCGGCCGCGAGCTTCGGAAATAGAATTGCGTTTTCGTTCTCGACCGAACGAGGCATTTCACCCTCCTCGCCTCGATCGATCTTGTAGCCTCGCACGCCACGACTCACATACTTGTTCAATTCTCCTTTGAACCAGTCATACGCTTCCGGGCGTCGAACATCGGCAGCGGGCCACGGCTCGTCGAACAGATATCCCTTGGCTGAGCCTTGTTGGAAGAGTTGGTTCGAGCAGCGATTTGCGATCCAAACGAGCACATACATGCCGCGGTTGTGCAACTGACGAATCATCGAATCAGGGTCGGGAAAGGACGAATCAAAATCCATGTTGCCCCAACCGTATTCACCGGATCCATACGGCCGATCGAGCCAAACGGCGCTTGCAGGAATACGGAGGCTTTGGAGGCGGTCGACATCCTGGAGGACTTTTTGTTGGGCGTTTTCTACGCCGCGGAGGTCGTCATGCTCATCGTCACGCCACCAGATTGAGTCGAAAGCCCATGCGGGGGGCATGAAGGGGGGGCCCGCAAGGGCATTGTACCGGTTCAGAACTTCCGCATAGGTTGGACCGTACAGAATATCGAATGTCAACTGAGGTTCTTGAAATGAAAATATGACCTGTCCGGAAGGCCCAAATGCAAAGTGTCCCTCCGCCGTCGATTCGACATAGATGCCGTACTTCCGCGAAGTCATATAAAAGGGGGCTCGGGCATTTGAATAGTTGACATCGGGAAGTTGCCGATTCCCGCCGAAATCCGCAAATCCTCCTCGATCGTCGATATTCCCGCCGAAGGGATACTCCCAAACGCCGTAATAGTGATCGCCGTGGTCGTCGAACTCCTGCGTAATAGCGGGAGCAATCCCGCCGTCGTAGCTAACAGAGACTTGAACGATTTCAGGTTTCGCAAAGCCAATTTTCCAGTTCGCTTTTTTGTCGGTTCCCAACAAATGCAAAGTAGCCGTGAGCCAGTCTCCGTGTTTCATCACATCGGTGGCGAATTTCACGCGCTCATCCTTGCTTGTGAGGGACGTGCGGCTGGAATTGAGCAACTCCTCCCCGGTCGATTTCTCGACTACCTTGAAGGAAAACGGATCGGTTGTTACTTCAACTCGTAAAACTGGGGAGTCGAGAGATTGCACCTCTTTTTCCGCGGACAACGCCACGCACGCAAATGCCACCAGGCTTACAACTAGGAAAAGCGTGCCAGTCGTGAGCTTCTGCAAGAGGCCTCCCTGAGGTTCTCGTCAGGATCCACCTCGGCAACCTCATGTCCTGAGCGCGCCTTCTAAAAGGACTCTTCGAGCCTCGACTCAGGTGGACGAGCGTCTGTCGAAGGCGTGCCTATGATTCGCACCCGAGTCCGCTAAAGAAAATGTAAAGAACTCCCCACCAATGCGCCAGAACCAATCCATTTCAATTCGCAAAGTGTCGCGAATGAGAAAACCAGGGGAGGGGGACACCAGCCCCGATTCCTCTCACACCAAAAGCTGAGGGCATTCCCCCCCGGCGTTCTGGATCGTGGGCGGGAAGAATACGAACCCAGCCTCTCTCAGGCAAGCTTGAATATCTAAACGATTGATTTAGTAATTCTAAATGACCAATAATGACCCCCCGGAGGGCGTGGACACCTTCGTCGGTGAACCAGTTGACGGCTTGCAAGACGCGGGAGGGTACGAATGGACATTCACCAGCTCGAGGTATTTCTGGCGGTTATCGACGCGGGCAGTGTGACCCGCGCCGCAGAGCACGTCCACCTCTCACCCGCGGCCGTCAGCCTTCAGCTCCAAAGGCTCGGCAGTGAACTGCACACAGAGTTGTTTGTCCGTCCAGGGCGTCGTCTGGTCCCTACTCTCGCAGCCTCGCGTCTGGCCGAGCGCGCCAGATCCGTCGTCAAGCAGGTGCACCAGATGAAGCACGACTTCGATAACGACATATCTTCAGACAACCGTCCATTTCATTTCGCTACCGGGATTACCAGCTTGGTCTACCAACTGGGACGGCCGCTCCGGATGCTCCGCAAGCAATTCCCCACAAACGAAATTCGAATCTTTGTCGGAGTGACAGAGGACATTGTATCGGGATTAGTCGATTCCCGGTTCGATCTTGGCTTGATCACTCTTCCCATCTCTGCCGAAGACCTGCGGATCTTTCCGTTGTTTGAGGAGGAACTGCTCCTTTTGAGCCCCGCGTCGAAACATGTGCGTGGCTGCCATCCCGGAGTCTTTGAGCCAAACAACCTGAAAGACCTTCCCTTCGTCCTTTATCCGAAGCGCAGCAACATGCGATCCATTATCGATCGATTTTTTCTGGAGCTGGGCATCTCTCCGCGGGTCGTTATGGAGGCAGAGGACACCGAAGCTCTGAAGAGACTCGTCGAGGCGGGGTTTGGACATTCGATCCTTCCGGAGCACGCCTTAACGGGAAAGCCACGTTTCTTTAAAACACATCGAATCGCCGGACACCGGCTCGCCCGTAAACAAGCGCTCGCCATGTCCTGCGTGGATTATCCGAGAAAACTCACAGAATCTGTGGTCCGCTTTCTTCAGAGTCTGCCCTGGGGCGGAGAAGGCCTGCGTCCTGAAAAATGACGCACAAGCTCGGTATTCCGTCTGGCTGGGATTGCTCCGGTCACCGCAACAGAGCCGAAGCGCACCACAAAAGCGGCCCTTGCCCGTGGAGATCTCCCGTGTTACGCGCTCGCCCAAGATAATAATTAACGTCGCCTGATATATTAGTGCCTTCGCAAACATTCCGCAGGTCGCCGTCCGAATTCAAATTACTAACGAGCCCAAGCCAGGCCTTTCGAGCTGCCATTCGATACTCTTTCCCTCCCAGCCAGCCCTCTTTCACACCTGTAATCATAGCGAAGGTGAACATCGCGGTCGACGATGTCTCCGGCCAGGAATCCGGGCGGTCCAGCAATTGTCTCCACAGTCCGTCGCGACCCTGTAAAATCAAAAGCTCCGACATCATCTTTCGATAACTCTCGAGAATTTCGGGGCGCCGCGGATCATCCGGAGGTAGCGAGCGCAAAAGCTCGGTCATTCCCGCAGCCACCCAGCCGTTTCCGCGCCCCCAGAAAAAAGGAGCATTGGGCGCATGGAAGAACAAGCCGTTCGGCTGTTGCAGACTCTTCAAGTAAGCTGACATCTCGAGCGCGGCGCGGTTGGTGTACTTGGCATCACCTGTGGCCCGATAGGCCTGGACTTGCACCAGCGTGATCATGTACATGTCGTCGATCCAAAATCGTGTTTGGCTTGTGAGCCCGTCCACAGTCGTCTCGTCCCATTGCGCGTTTGCAAAGCGGAGACCCCAGCCTAAATACCCGAGATCCTTTGTCTCAATGTAAATCTCCAGTGGAACGGACCCCCAAACGGTCGAATCAACATGCACGGGTGTGGGTATCAGGTTTGCTTCACTCGATGTGAGTCTGTCAAATCGCTCGATCAACCTTCGCGATATTTCACGGTCCCTGCTCAGCTGAGCAAATGTCAAGGCCCCATACCAAGTGATCGTCTCGGGATAGGTGATTTGCGTGGGCGGGGAAGGCCTGGCGAAGTTTGTGTGAGGGCCGGAGGCAAAGCGCTCGGCAACCTTCCTGCCGATTTCCTGAGGCGTTTCACCTGCGGGCCAGTTCTTGAACTCCTCTGGCTCGCTCGTGGCGGAGATTAAAACATAAATCAGACAGACGGCAAACAAAGTTCGGACCAATACGGCGTGCATGCGAAGCCTCGCCAGCTTTCAAATCTGAACAGCAGTTGCCTACCTTCGCTTCGGGTGGTGCCGCTATCTCAAGACCTCTCCCCACATCCCCTTTCCAAAAAACTTCTGTATCGTCTGATCGAGTTCGACGAATTGGCGATCATTGATTTTCAGATACGACCACCCAAAGCGCCACATGCGCAATACCGGCAGCGCGACCGGCTGTGAAAGGCTCAACGGAGCAGTTGAACAAAACGAGCGGCAGGCTCATAACTTCAGGATTGTCCCGGTGGCGCTAATGATTGACACCGCTCGCCAAAAATCCTCCGTCCACAACCAACAGATGACCTGTAACAAAACTGGCTGCGTCGGAAGCAAGAAAGACTGTGGCACCACCAAGCTCCTCAACATTTCCAAATCTCTGCATCGGGGTTCGCAGTAGGAATTCCTTGCCGCGCTCTGTTCCATCAAGCAGTGCAGCGTTCAGGTCGGTCCGCACGATGCCAGGCACGAGCGCATTGACGCATACTCCGGAAGTTGCCCATTCGATGGCGAGCGTTTTCGTGAGCGCGGCAACCCCCGCCTTGCTCGCATTATAGGCGGCAACCTCATACAAGCCCACAAAACAGGCAAGCGAGCCAATATTGATAATTCGGCCGTACTTCCTCTCGACCATATGCCGGCCGAAAATCTGACATGCGCGCAGCGTTCCCGTCAGATTCGTTTCCAGAATGGCGTCCCATTCCTTTTCGGGAAGATCGAGCGTCGGCATTCGTTTTGTTCTCCCCGCGCAATTTACAAGGATCTGCACGCTTCCGAATTCTTCGCACACGGCCTCCAAAAGTCTGTTCAGGCTCTCCGGCTCTCGAACGTCGCATGTCTGAGCGAGCGACCTGCGGCCAAGGGCTAGGACTTCTGCGCACGCCTTTTGAATCAGCTCGGCCCTTCGTCCTGTCGGAACAACGTTCGCACCTGCCTTGGCCAGTTCGCGAGACAAAGTAAACCCGATTCCACTTGTGCCTCCAATTACAACCGCCGTTTTTCCTGTCAAATCGAGCAGCGGATACCCCATTCAATTCTTCTCCTCGATCCCAATTACAGATCCGACAAACGAGCGCGCGTGAATCATTTTCCTGTGTAGGAGATTCTCCAGATGGATTTCGACCCGTCATCTGTTACAAGAAGCGACCCGTCATGGGCCACCGTGACCCCTACGGGGCGTCCCCATACATGGCCGTTGTCCACCACAAACCCCGTCATAAAGTCTTCGTACTCGCCGGTAGCCTGGCGTGTGCCGTGAAGAGGAACGCGGATCAATTCATAGCCGACTCGGTCTGACCGATTCCACGAGCCATGCTCGGATGCAAAAATGTCTCCCCAATATTCCTTTGGAAACTGTTTCCCTTCGTAGAACGTCATCTCGAGGGATGCGTTGTGGGGATTCAGGAGAACATCCGGTGTGATGATCTTTTCTTTGAGTTCGGGATGTGTGCCGGGATGCCTGGGGTCCTGATGGCCGCCCATGTACCACCACGGCCAGCCGTAGAACCCGCTCTGCTGAACGTGAGTGATATAGTCCGGAACCAAGTTGTCTCCCAGCGCATCGCGCTCGTTGACAGAAACCCATAGTTCCTGGGTGCCCGGTTGGATCGCTAGTCCGACCGGATTTCGAATTCCATACGCGTAGATGCGCATATGCGTGCCGTCCGGATCGAATTCAAGAACGTCGGCGCGATTCTTTTCAACCGGAGTCGTGTCTGGGTCATCCACGTTCGAGGCGGAGCCAACTCCCACGAACATTTTCTTTCCGTCGGGAGTGAACTGAATATCACGGGTCCAGTGGCTCAGTTCGGCGGGGACATCAACAATATGTTCTGCGGGACCTCGGGCTTTGAGGTCACCGTTTTCATAAGGGAACCGCAGGATTGCATTCGTGTCCCCAACGTAGACCCATTGGGGATCGGGGCCCGGAGGGTAAAAGTTGATTCCAAACGGACGGTTTAGACCCGTTGCAAATACTTCGACTTTCTCCGGCTTTCCATCGGAAGCAATTCCGCGGAACACACGAATTTTGCCGGTCTGACTTTCGGCGACGAAAAAGTCGCCATTCGGTGCAGTTCGAATGAGCCGAGGGTCGTCAAGACCGGTCACATAGAGTTGCACTTTGAACCCAGCAGGAACTTGCGGCCAGGCATCCTCGGGGCGTGGCACTACTTTCGGACCGTTTCCCGCCGACGGGGTCGCGAAAGGTGGTGGCAGATCCGCCAGCGTGATCTTTCGGATGAGGCCAGGTTTTTCCAATCGGTAATCGGTAAAGGGGGGGGTGGGTAGAGGCAATTCGGCGTTTGGCGTGGTGGCGTTGGGTTGCACAGCCGATGTAGTCGACGAGGGCGCGGTCAAGTTTCCAAGCGACTTCACATAGGAGACAATCGACCATCGATCACGTCGGGGAAGTGAAGCCCATGAGGGCATCCCATCGTTGGGATCGCCTTTCGTAATGTACCAGAACAATTCGCCGTCGCTCGCCGATTGTGCCGGTCCTTGTACCAAGGTCGGTACATTTCCCGTGCCCTGGCCATTTTCTCCGTGGCACTTCGAGCAATTAGTCTCGAAGAGCTGTTTAGCGTTTGCGGGTGCGCCGCCGCTGAATGGATTCTTCATCGCTTTTGCAGAGGGGGGCGCGTTGTAAAACGAGGGACTCTGCGCCGAAGCCATCTCTAGGCTTCCAGTGGCAAAGAAAGAAACTAAGCCTACTGAAATTGCATAATTCCAAAGGATGCGTTTCAAAAGGACCCCTCCTGATAAGAGCCTCGGCCACACCATTCATTCCAAACAAGCCAGGCCATTTCCGTTTTCAATACCCTTTCACTTTGATCACGATGTAATCGAATTCCTTCGTTTCATCGAGCAGGATCTGATGAGGCGTCCGCGGCGGAATTCGGACGATATCACCCGCGGAAATTTTCACTCGATCGCCCCCTTCGATAGTCCCGTTGCGCTTTTCATGAGGTGCAACCGTCTCGCCATTGACGAGAGTCCCTCCTACAACAAGCGTCGCGGATCCGGACTGCACAAGCATCACGTCTACTTGGGTCTCGTGCCATTCTGGAGGACCATCCGCCTTTCTCCGGACCAACAGCACCGAATCATTCGAATAATCGCCTAGCTGCTGTACTGCAAAATGGTGAGGATCAGAAGCCGCCCCGACCTCGAGCTTCGCGCCAATCTGCTTGATAAAGGACTGGTCCCAATGGGCAAAGCCTGCGGGCAATTCTTCTGCTTGCATGGCCCACAATACGGGTGAAGAAAAAAGAATTGCGAGAAGAATTTCTCTCATTTCTTAACCTCCTTTTCCTGCGAACACATCCCCAATTCTGGCTGTCCGCCATCGACACAAATCGAACTCAACCCGTCGCCTTGCATCAACCCATCGATACCGGTTCAAGCCGGGGGCTCATTAGCTGAGTGTTTCTCGATTTCCTGTGGTAAATGACTGCGGAAAATTTGATGAGTCTAGTACGATCCGGCCGTAAACAAGATGTCGCACGGCGCTGTTTCCGGGCGTTACGAACATATGCCTCCCGGGGCGCGCATCCGAGCCAACCTGTCCCCACACGGAGGTACCCTCTTGAGACACCGGTCCTGGAAGATGAACAAACTATAGCGAGGGATCTCAAATCGCGTCAAACCGATAGAACTAAAGAAGATGTTGAGAAAAACTTAACAAATACCAGCGCAACTTACAACCCTGCTGCCGGAGCAAGGTCGTAGCTTAGGGTGCCTTGGCCGATAAGAGAATCTTTCCACTCCGAGCCGGCTCGTCGAGCAGCAGCAGAGTCTGCTCCAATTTAATAACCAATCGTTTCATAGATTGAAACGGTCTCAAAAATTCTTCTCGTGGATTCGCATTTGGCGTCTTCGCAGAAATCACGGGCATGTAAAATAACCGCGACTCCGAATTTCTCTGATACCGCGGCTCGGACGGAGAGACGCGAGAGGATGGAGGACTGTGAAATCGAAACGCAAGAGCGGCCGCCGATTGACGCACCAGTGGATTTGTCTGCTGTTACTCCTTGTTTGTGCCCCGTTCAGTTATGGACAGCTGCCCGACGTCGCCAGAACTCCGCCCATGGGATGGAACAGTTGGAATCACTTCGCGGGCAAGATCGATGACGCAACCATTCGGGGGCAGGCAGACGCCATGGTCTCGAGTGGAATGCGTGACGCCGGGTACCTCTACGTCAATATCGACGATACCTGGGAAGGTAAGCGCGACGCCCAGGGGATTATTCATCCCAATTCAAAATTTCCCGACATGAAGGCACTGGCCGATTACGTCCATAGTAAGGGACTGAAGCTCGGCATTTATTCCTCGCCCGGTCCGAAAACTTGCGCCGGCTTTGAAGGCAGCTACGATCATGAGGTACAAGATGCGCAGACATACGCGGCATGGGGCGTGGATTACTTAAAGTATGACCTATGCGGCTTGCGCGAAATAATGAAGAATTCCGGATCGCCTGAGGCTGCTCACAAAATTATGGTAAATGCCTACGTAAAGATGCGCGATGCGCTTCGGAGGACTGGCCGGCCTCTCGTCTACAGTTTTTGCCAATACGGGAACGATGCGGTTTGGAGATGGGGTGCCGAAGCCGGTGCCAATCTGTGGAGAACAACAGGCGACATCATGGACAACTACACCCGAATGGCAGACATTGGATTTGGGCAGGCCGGTCTTGCGAGTTACGCCGGGCCCGGGCATTGGAACGATCCGGACATGCTGGAAGTCGGCAACGGCGGGATGAATTCCGACGAGTATCGAACCCACATGAGTCTGTGGGCGATTCTTGCTGCGCCCCTTCTTGCGGGCAACGATTTGGCGTCTATGAGCCCAGAAACGATTGCATTGCTCACGAACCGCGAGGTGATCGCTATCGACCAGGATTCCGCTGGGAAGCAAGGGGATCGAGTTTCTGCCGAGGGTCCGCTCGAAATTTGGGCCCGCCCGCTGGCGGACGGATCGAAAGCTGTCGGATTGTTCAACCGGCATCCGGGGCCCATGGAAATGCAGGTAAATTTTCATGATTTGGGGTTCCGCAACCCCGTCAAGGTGCGCGACGTCTGGGCGGCCAAGGACCTTGGATCGATGGAATCCCACAAAGTTATTGTCCCTGCTCACGGGGTCGTTTTGCTTCGGATCTCAGGGTCGTGAACTTTGCACGGTTGCGACTGCCCACTCTCAGTGTTGCGTTCAATGAGGTTGCTGAGGCGGGCCCTGTCACGCGATGTCTCTCGCGAAACACGACATGCGCGCTCTAAAGTGGGTTGTAATCATCTTCGTCGCGCTTCTGGTGATTGCCCTGGGCGTCGGCTGCTATTTCTTGGGCAGTCCGCGCGACCTGTATGGGTTTCTTCGCTACGCGCTGCCGCAATGGCATCGCGGAGATCTCCATGTTGGCGATCCGGCCCCCGACGCTCCGCTCTTCGCGCTTGACGGCCGCTCGACCTTCCGCATCCGCGACCACATCGGCACGCGTCCGCTCGTCTTGATCTTTGGCAGCTACACTTGACCGCCCTTCCGCCGCCAGATCGGCGATCTGGTCAAAATCTACAACGACTACAAGGATCGTGCGGATTTCCTGGCCGTCTACATTCGGGAGGCGCATCCGCTGGACGAGTGGGAGATGAAGTCAAATATCGACCAAAGCGTGTGTTACGCGCAGCCGAAAACCCTCGCACAGCGCGTCTCGATCGCGAGCGATTTCACGCGGCGCTTCCATTTTCCGCTTCCGCTCGGGATCGACGCCATGAGCGACCTCGCCGACCACCTCTATGCCGGCTGGCCCGAGCGCCTCTACGTTGTCGATGAGTCCGGCAGGATCGTTTATCGCGGCGGGCTCGGCCCGTTCAATTATCATCCTGCGGAAGTTCGCGCTTGGCTTGCGCGCCGGTTTCCTGCGCAACTTTAAGTGAGGGCCGAGTCCGCCCTCCGCTACTTCTTTGGGTTTGATTGACGCGGCAGACTCCTAGTGCTACCGTCCTTCCTAGTTCAGAGTAATCTGAGATTACCAGCTGTTTCAGGCCCCGGTTGAGACCGGGAATGCGGCAACGAGCTAACATTTGAAACGGACGTGAACTTATTTCGATCCTGATAAGGCCCTAAGGAGATACGGCTCGGTGCTGGCCGTTCTATTATTTCACCTTTTACAATTGCAGAGCATCTCGCATAACTCCGTTGCGCCGGCAAAGAAAGCAACCGCGATACGTCAAAATGATGTCAACGGGGGTTACCTAGGTTCCAAAGCATGCGTCCAGTGCCACGCAGCTATTTTCAACTCATACACGCAAACTGAGATGGGGCGGTCCATGACCCCCGTCACACCTACGCTTCTCGCCAACTTAGCCACACCGAAAACGATTTTCAATGCGCGACTAAATCGCTATTTTGGCGTTTTCGTCCGGGAAGGTCAGCTTTTCCAGAGCGAGTGGGAAATCGATGCCGACGGTAAAGATGTGTTCCGCGAGACCGAACGCGTGGAATGGGTGATCGGAGCCGGACAGAATGCGATGGGCGGAATCATTCGGCGAGGTAACGGACTGTACGAAGCACCCCTGACTTTTTATGAGAAGTCGCAAACTTGGGCGATGTCGCCAGGCTATGAGGAGGTGGATCGCGGTTTTGATAGGCCGATTGAGGAGGAATGCATTGCTTGCCACAGTGCGCGCTCTAATCCAATCCGAGGGGCGGTCGGGCGATACAAGGACCCACCCTTCGAAGAACTGGCACTCGGCTGCGAGACGTGCCATGGGCCGGGAGAGACTCACGTCCGCAACATGAAGGGAGGAGCATCCAAGACCAATCACACGAATCCTTCCATCGTAAATCCTGCCAAGCTTCCACCCTGGCTTGCGAACAACATCTGCATGTCATGTCATCAGAACGGCGATGCGCGCGTGCTGCAGCCTGGCAGGACCATCCAAGATTTTCGGCCCGGGCAGCCACTCGACGATACCCTGGCGATCCTGATGTCTCCTCCCACCCGCGAGTCTCCACCCAACTCGGATCACGTCCAGCACTATTTTTCGATGACCCTCAGCAAATGCTATCGGGAGAGCAGTGAGAAGCTCAGCTGCATCACATGTCACAACCCGCATATTCAACCTTCGGATCAGGAAACCCCCGCGTATTACAAGAGCAAATGCCTGCGTTGCCATACCCCGAGCAGTTGCACAGCACCCCTTTTGACACGACAACAGACCGCTCCCCAAGACGATTGCATCGCCTGCCACATGCCAAAGCGCGACATCAGCGGGATTCCGCACGCGAGTCTAACGAATCATCGGATCGTCGCTGCCCCGGAGGAGGACTTCCCCGAAGTCACATTCGAATTGACAACCCCTGCTGTGCCGGATCTGGTTCATCTAGATGCAATCCCGGACAAGCAGGCCACAGCTCCCCCACTGATTACTCTGCTGCAGGCGTACGGCCAACTGGGGGTCGAACATCGCGATTATCTCAAGCGATATTTTGAAATCGCGGATCAACTTGCACCCACCGAACCAAATAATATCTACGTGCTGGAAGCCCTGGCTTCGCGTTCGTTACAAGAAAACACCCCGGAAGGAAACAGCGCGGCGATGGACTATCTCCATCGAGCCATAGCACAAGGCTCGCCGTCAGCCTGGGATTATGAACAGTTAGGGACTAAGCTTCTCATAGCCCAGAAGTTTCTCGAGGCCGAGGGATGTTTGCGAAAGGGTATTCAAGCGGCTCCGTACGATGCCAATCTCTATATATTGATTGCGGAAGGTTACGTAGCAGACAATCGCACGACGGAAGCCACCGCGGTCCTACAGCGAGCCCTACAAATCTTCCCGCAGATTGATTTGTTGCGTGATTTCCTCAACGAAATAAAACACTCCGGCGGGCATCCAGGAGGAAATCGGCCGTCGCCGTAGGTCCATCGAGACATATTCTCACCGTCGACGCCAATCAGCCAAGACCTTTTGGCCGGCTAGAAGGAATAGGGGCTTTGTGCTTTTCAAGATTCGACCGCGCAATTTCGAAAGCGTGTCGCTCTTGACGGGCGACGCAAGCAGAAGAGCACCGTCAAAAGAAAGAGGCTCCAAAACGACACAACGGGATTTGATTCGTGGCGAGCGTATGAGAGGTGAGCGAACCCCCATCGAGGGACGTACTCAACAAGGAGAGGTGCGTGAAAATCAAAAGGATGACGAGGAGAGAGTGGTTGGCCTCGAGCGGGACGGCGTTAGGCGCGCTCGCTACCACGCGAACAAAAACTGCCGCTCCCTCGACACCTCTCGCTCGGACCGAATCAGAAAATGATCTGCAAGAATCCCCTCGGGACATTGCAGACCGCGTGCGGCGTACGCAATGGTGGCGCGAAGCGCGGTTCGGAATGTTCGTTCATTGGGGGCTGTACAGCCTTCTCGGACGACATGAATGGGTAATGGAAAATGAGGGGATTCCCGTAAGTGAGTACGCTCCGCTCGCGATGGAATTCAAGCCCCAACCACATGCTGCGCAGGTATGGGCAAAGCTCGCGAAGCAAGCCGGGCAGAAATACATGGTGATGACCACGAAGCACCATGAGGGCTTCTGCAATTTTGACGCGTCGAAATACACCGATTATTGCGCGCCGAAGCAAGGACCGGGCCGCGACCTGGTGCGAGGGTATGTTGAAGCTGCGCGAGCGGAAGGCCTGCGCGTGGGCTTCTATTATTCGCTGATGGACTGGCACCATCCGGATGGCGCGCGATGTGCTACAGACGAGGAGGCTCGCAGACGATTCGTTGAATACACGCACGGCCTGATCTGCGAGCTGATGACGAATTACGGGAGAATTGACGTGCTGTGGTACGACGTGGCGTGGCCGCTCGACGCAGAGGGATGGGAATCAGAGCGGATGAATCGAATGGTGTTTGAGCTCCAACCCGACATTATCGTGAACAATCGGAACAAACTTCCCGGCGATTTCTCAACTCCAGAGCAGGAGGTAACCCCTGCACAAAACGGACGCGCATGGGAATCCTGCATGACCATTAATGACAGTTGGGGATATCAACGAGCCGACGACGATTGGAAGAGCTCGCGACGCATTATTCAAAACTTGATTTCGTGCGTTCGTGACGGCGGGAATTATCTCTTGAATATCGGACCGCGCGCGGACGGCTCCATTCCGGAGCCGGAAGTGCGTGTGTTGAGCGAGGTGGGAGAATGGCTTGGACGCAACGGTGAGGCCATTTATCAATCGGACCTTTGCCAGCCTCGCCGGTCGAATTATGCAAGCTTCACTCGCAGAGGAAGCACATTGTACATGCACGTGCATTTCTGGCCGGGCGACTACGTCGCCGTGGCAGGGCTGATGAAGGCAGCCGCTCCGAAGGAGATATGTGAGGTGAAGTCCGCTAGATTGTTGGCAAGCGGCAGAAAAGTGAATTTCGTGCAGGATCGCCTTCGCGTAAGGTTCACCGGCCTGCCCAACGAGGCTCCCGATTATCCCGTAACGACGATTGCCATCGAATGCGATTCCGAACCCATGCAAGACAATCTTTATGTGCGGAACGAAAAACCACGGGACAGTGTGTGACCGGACGGTCGAAAGACACGCGTTCCTGCACTTCTGGAGCGCCTCGGAACTTGGCTTGGATCAACCGAAGAAACTGGGGAGAACGTAACCGAGTCGCCGGATTTTGAGGCGTGCCAAGCCTGATTGGAAGGAAGAGGCTTCAATTCCATTCCGTTTCGCCAGATACGTGTGGGTTTGCCGGGTTCGAAGAAATTGTCAGCCGGGATGTCACTGTCGAGGAAAGGGCGGAGTGCGTATTGGACTTCGTGATTAAAGTGGCAGGCGAGGAAGTTCGCACGCGCGCAGAACAACTGGGCCAAGACGATTTCATCCCTTGGAAGCGAGGCGTATCCCTCTGAGCGACCCAGAACGCAGTGCAAACCTGTTCCGGCTGGATGGCAAAGTGGCCGTGGTCACGGGTGCAGGCAGCGGTATTGGCAAGGCGATCGCCCGCCTATTTGTGGCCAGCGGGGCCGAAGTTTGCATACTGGACCTCGATGGAGAGGCCGCGCAAGAGGCAGCGAGCCAGATTACGGAGACGGGCGGCAGCGCAACAGCCTTACGATGCGACGTAGCAAATCAAACCGACGTTCGCGAGGTCTTCCAAAACCTGCTGCAAGCGAAGCCGGTGAACATCCTGGTGAACAATGCCGGGGTCTCACACATCGGCAATCTGGAGAGCACAACGTCTGTCGACTTTGCGCGAATCTTTGAAGTAAACGTCAAAGGCGTCTTTCACTGTATGCAAGCCGCCATACCCGCGATGAAGGGGAACGGTGGAGTCATTCTCAATATGGCATCAATTGCCGGGTCGGCCGGCCTAGCGGACCGCTTCGCCTATTCGATGAGCAAAGGAGCCGTTCGTGCCATGACGCTCTCGGTCGCGAAGGATTACCTCAAATATAAGATCCGCTGTAATTGCCTTTCGCCAGCACGAGTGCACACTTCCTTTGTTGACGGTTATCTCCAGAAGTACTACCCAAACAGGAAGGAGGAAATGTTCCGCGCGCTTGCCGCTTCACAACCCATTGGCCGCATGGCCCGGCCGGACGAAGTCGCATTTCTAGCGCTCTTTCTTTGTTCCGACCAAGCCGCCTTTCTGACGGGAGTCGATTACCCCTTGGACGGCGGTTTCTTCAACCTGCGCGGCTGACGCGTCAAAGAATATGCACCGATGTATTCTCACTGGGCACCACCACCAGGCCTGGAAATTTCCTTTTCTCCCGCTTCCATCGAAACTCTCCCGCTTAATGATCCTGCCCGTCGCCTTTGTCCACTGGTTCACGTTCCCTGCGGACTTTGGCGACGAGCGCCGTCAGCGCTTTGGCCGTGTCCACGATTTTCTTAGAATTCACGTTCACCAAATCGCTTCCCACGCCCAAGGCAAATGCACCGGCCCGAAGGTATTCCTCGGCGTTTAAAAGACTCACTCCGCCGGTTGGAATGAATTTCATTTCTGGAAACGGCGCCTTGAGCGAACGGATGTGGCTCGGTCCGCCAGCACTGGAACACGGAAATATCTTCAGCAGATTCAGGCCTAGGTCGCTGGCTTCCATGATTTCCGACGGTGTGAGCACCCCGGGGATTGCCAACTTGTTGCGCGAACGAGCGAATCTGACAACTGCCGCGCTGAGTCCTGGGCTCACCAGAAATTCGGCGCCCGCATCGACGCACCGAGCTGCCTCGCCAGCACTGAGGACAGTTCCGGCGCCGGTAATCACCGCCCCGTGGTGGCGGCGAACAACTTCGCGAATCACCTCCGTCGCGTTGGGCACGGTCATCGTGATCTCGATAATCTGGATGCCACCGTCCAAAATCGCCTCCACCACCCGACAGGCCTCCTCTGAGCTCGAAGCGCGCACCACCGGAACAATTCCGATCTCTTGAATTTTGCGGACTACCTCGGGGCTATCCATCGGGCTCAGCGCGCAATTCGCGCCGTCCTCCCGGCCATGACCTGGAGCACCTCATCCAGAGTGGCCATCGACGTGTCACCTGGAGTCGTCATGGCGAGGGCGCCATGAGCGGCTCCGCACTCAACGGCCCACTGCGGGCCTTTCCCAGACAAGAAGCCATAAATAAGACCTGAAGCGAAGGAGTCGCCGCCTCCTACTCGATCCAGAATTTCCAAATTTTCGCGGTTGCGAGCTTGATAGAAAGCACCGTCAAAATAGCAGATCGCGCCCCAATCATTTCTCGTGGCTGTCGTAGCTTGGCGAAGCGTGGTGGCTACGACCTTGAAGGGGAAATCCTCGACTACCTGCCGAATCATTTGCTCAAAACCTTCCGGATCGAGAGCTGAAAGATGTTCGTCGGCTCCTGCCACGTCATAGCCCAGGGCGGCCGAGAAATCTTCTTCATTTCCCAGCATGACATCCGCGTAGGGAGCGATCTGCCGATTTACTTTCTGCGCCCGTTTCTTTCCTCCAAACGATCGCCAGAGCGAATCACGATAGTTCAAATCGTAAGAAACAACGACGCCGTGTTTGCGAGCCACTTGCATCGCCTCGATTGCAACCTCGGAAGTCGTTTCAGACAACGCGCAAAAGATTCCACCCGTATGAAACCACCGCGTACCGTGTCTGCCGAACACCGCCTCCCAATCGATCTCGCCGGGCTTAAGGGCGGCGACGGCTGTGTGGCCTCGATCCGAGCAGCCCACCGCCGCCCTGACACCGAAGCCACGCTCGGTAAAGTTCAATCCGTTCCGAACCCTTCTGCCAACGCCGTCGTATTCCACCCACCGAATCAACGAAGAATCAACTCCTGCTTGGTTGATCAGGTCTTCGAGCAGCAAACCAATCGGATTCTTCGCAAATGCTGTGACGATGGCCGTTTGCAGGCCAAAGCAGCGCTTGAGTCCACGCGCTACGTTGTACTCACCGCCCCCCTCGCTCACTCGGAACTGGCGCGCCGTCCAGATCCGGTATTCGCCGGGATCAAAGCGCAGCATCACTTCGCCCAGACTGACCAAGTCCCAGCGGCAGCCCTCTTTTGGCTTGATCGATAGGGTCATCGAATGCTCAGCGGGCGAGCCACCCTCCGTCTACAGCCAGCACGTGTCCGTGCACGTAGTCGCTTGCGGCCGAGCACAAGAAGATGGCCGCGCCGGCTAGATCATCCGGCTCTCCCCATCTTGCCGCCGGAATCCGTTCCAATATTTGTCGGTTGCGGACCGGGTCGTCGCGCAAGGCCGTGGTGTTGTCGGTAGCCATGTATCCAGGAGCAATCGCATTCACATTGATTCTCTGGCAGGCCCATTCGTTCGCAAGCGCCTTCGTCAATTGCGCCACACCGCCTTTTGCGGCCGCATAGGCGGGCACTAGGACTCCCCCTTGAAAAGAGAGCACCGAAACGATGTTCACAATCTTTCCGCCACCTCCCGTCTGCAGCATCTGCCGACCAGCGAGCTGCGAGAGGCGAAAAACCGCCGTGAGGTTGACGGCGAGCAATTCGTTCCAAAATTCGACAGGGTATTCCGCCGCGGGCGCTCTGTGGATTAGCCCAGCATTGTTCACGAGAATGTCGATCGAACCGAACTCAGCCACGGTTTTTTCGACCAGAGCTGAATAGGCTTTCGCGTCCGCCAGATCGCTGGAAAAATAAAATGTCTTTCGGCCTTCTCGTCGAATCGCATCACAGCAGGCGCCGGGCGCCGCACTCCGCCCGTGACAACCCACATTGGCTCCAGCCTGAGCCAAAGCAATCGCAATCGATGCCCCGAGCCCTTTGTGCGAACCCGTTACCAGAGCGTTTTTGCCGTCAATTCGAAAAGCTTCTAAGCTCATCGGAGTTCACTCATGTTCGATTCGCGCGGGAACGAGCTGCGGGCTTAGAAGCTGGATCAATGCGAGCGCGACAAGATAGGCCGAGGCCGCGATTAGGAATGGGATCATGTAGCTTCCCGTCCATTGCAACACGTGGCCAACGGTTTCCGCGATCAGCATTCCGCCCACAGCCCCTGCCATGCCGCCGATTCCAACGACTGATCCGACGGCCCGCGAGGGGAACAAATCGGAAGTCAGTGTGAAAAGATTCGCGGAAAACCCCTGATGGCCCGCTGCGGCGAGCCCGATGAGAAGCGTAGCAGCCCATAGGCCAGAAATGCGAAAGACAACTGCAATGGGCACAACGCACATCGCGCAGACAAACATCGTCCATTTCCGCGCCGCGTTGACAGACAACCCTCGGTGGATGAGCCGCGACGACAGCCACCCGCCAGCGACGCTTCCCGCATCTGAGATGGCGTAAATGACCAGGATCGGCACGCCAATTTGCGTCAAATGGAGACCGTGTTCCCTCTGCAAATAGTCGGGAATCCAAAACAGGTAAAACCACCAGATCGGGTCGATCAGGAACTTTCCCGCGGCAAACGCCCAGGTCTGCCTGAACGGCAACAAGTTTATCCATCTGATTTCCGCCCCCGGCCCGGCATGGTCGCTCTGTATGTATTGAAGTTCGCTCGTCGTGCAGCTCGGATGATCTTCGGGCCTGCGATATAGTAGAAGCCAAGGAATCAGCCAAGCGAAGCCAAGGGCACCCATCAGCACGAATGCCCAACGCCAGCCCAGGCGCACAGCAATTAACGGGACGATCAATGGCGTTGTCATTGCACCGATATTCGTGCCCGCATTGAAGATGCCGGTCGCCAGGGCTCTCTCCCGTTTTGGAAACCATTCCGCGACACACTTGATGCTGGCAGGGAAGACGCCTGCTTCGCCAAACCCCAGTGCCGATCGCGCTACGAGGAAGCTTTCAAGCGAGTTGGCAATGGCATGGCCCATCGACGCAAAGCTCCAAAAGACCATTGCAACGGCATAACCCAAGCGTGTGCCCAGACGATCGATCATCCGTCCCACAAAAATCATTCCGAGGGCGTAGGCTGCCTGGAAGGCGAAGACCAGATTGCCGTAGTCAATCTCGCTCCACCCAAACTCACGCTGCAGGGGACCCTTCAGCACCCCGAGCAGCTGTCGGTCCATGTAGTTCTTGGTGACACCGAGCAGCAACATTCCACAGATAACCCATCGAAAGCGCCCGGCAAACAGACCCGCACTCCTCACGGTCATGCGCCGACCCCCCGGGCCCGCACGTTTGTCGGCTCCTGCCTCGGTAATCAAGTTTGGCTCCGCCACTGGTGCCTCGCGTTTTTGGCAGAACGCTTTTACTTTCTGCTCGCCTCTAGTCCCGATCCGCCTTGTTGAAAAGCCGGCTGAACATTGACCACGCCATATTGCCGATCCTCCACCTCACGATGTGCAGCCATCGCCCAAAGAAAGGCGATACGGTGCCCGGGAAGAGAGACGTTGGGGTGATATCCGCCAGGGATCAAGACGGCGTCGCCGTCGCGCACGGCTGTAACGAGTTCCGGGTAGCGAGTGTTGTCGTATACAAGTTGAATTCCATACGCTGGCTCCGGCATGTCGAAGTACACATAGATCTCCTCCAGCATTTGGGCGTGCTCGTGCGGCGGCCAGCTCGTCCAGTTGCCAGGCTCCGAAAATGTAAATCCAATCAGCAGGCGTCCTGCCTCCACATTCTTGCCGATCAAAATGTTCAAGTCGCGCGTGCTGGCAGGCCCGCCAGGCTGGAAATGCAGCGTCTTATCACTCGAGATCGACTGGTAGGAAACATATTGAAGCGGATAACGGCGGCTGACCTCGGCTGAAAACTCCGCGAGGTCGGTCTGGGGATCCGCTTTCACCGCAATTTGGCTGTCCCGTGGAATATAGAGCGCGTCGTACCGCCCCAGCCTAAATCTCTCGGAACCCGTTTTCACCTCTGCAGCTCCCGACAGGCAGATTAGTCCGGTTTCACGGTCGTCACTAGAGAACGTAACTCGAGGTGTGCTGGCATCCAAAATGATCCGTCCATAGGCAAGGTGCTTACTGGCGCTATTGCGGGGTGTTACGGAAATATGTCTCCCCAGCTGCGCGTTTGTTTTACGGAAGATCATCTTATCTAGACTGGTTTCGACTTTCTCGTTCACGGGAAATGGACTCCTCTCTATCGAAAATACGCCTCAGTTCACAATGATAAGCTGGGACTCAGCTGAAGCTGCCGCATCGGGTTTGCGGTCAAGATCTGTCCCAATGTGCTGGAGCCGGCCGTGATGCTGTTGCCGGACGGTGTACGCAAGCTCACAATGTTGAAAACATCGTGGGCTTTGGCCTGCAACTGGAAGTTGATGCGCCCTTGAAAATGAAATCGCGCGCAGTCGACCGGTCCAGGTCCTTAAGTGTCAGCCCGCGCAATATGTTGCGGCGCGAGTTACCGTCCACCGAAACACCGCGTGTCGAGACGCTTTGTTTGAACGCTGCCGTATTGAACCATTCCGCTGCGATGGGATTGTCCAAAAGGATTCTGTCCCGGCACCAGCTCCGCCCGCTCGCCGGAGGTAGGCGCAGATGTCCCTGCGTTTGCGTCGCAACTGCAAAAGTGGAAAGGCAAAGATGCCAATCGGACCCCCTCAGAGAGCGCCGTGTGAAAAGCTCATGCGCGATTCGGCGACAACCCCCGAGACTGCCGCTGCGCAATACGATACTTTCGAGTTCACGCCTCCGCAACGAGAAAATCTGTGACGCAACAAGTTGCAACCATCCGAATCGTCAATTCTTGCGTTTAGGACTGGGAATCCATGAGTTTTCAGCGCCGCCCCAGTGTCCGATGAGATTGCCGGCTTGATCAAAACTCCAATACCGGAGGAGCCGGGACGCAGCAGTCGAACTCGCCATAGCGTGGCATGCGTTGGGTGTCCTTCTTGTATTAAGGCAGTATAAACCCGCTACGGGGTCCTCATCACGAACTACCGTGTGTTGCGTTCATGGTGCTCTCTGCAGTTTGTGGCGCGACGGTGGGAACAAGCTGCTTCACAAACTGGTCCCAAGATGGGCGAACAGGCTGACCCAAGAACTGCTCCATGAAGGCTCGGAAGAAGGAGGAAGACGTGAACAAGTAGGCTGCCAGCTTTACGTCTACAGCCGAATCGATGCGCCCCAACCGCTGCTCAGCAGCAATATAATCGGCTAGTATCGCCATCGAGAGGTGTGGTCCCTTGCCTTGACGCGCCAGAGACTCCCGATAGACCTTGAGAAGTTCTGGCTCGGCAAACAACCCGCCGGTTGCGGGCAGGACGCGCCGATGAAACTTGAACATGCCCCGAAGCGCCCTCGCTAAGTTCCTGTGAGGAGAACCCCGCCCGACGGACGCTCGAAGCGTCTCTAGAGGTCCCAGCATATCCGGCAAGCTCTCCTCGAGCATGGCCAAAAGAAGCTCCAAACGTCCTTTGAAATGGAAGTACAAAGCGGCTTCGGAGCAGCCAACTTCTCTCGATATCTGCCTCGTCGTTACTCCGGTGAGGCCGCGTGAATGCATAAGTTTCTCTGCTGCCCGTAAAATTTGGATTCGACGATTCATTTTGCCCGAATGCTTTACCCTCACCTTTGCCGCCATAGGCTGCGTCCTCCCGACCTTCACTCTCGATCAACTCGCTTCAGGACTCGTAGGCTTTCCGTTTTAAGACGTTCTGTTTAACGCGCCGCTCGGCTTGACGATGACTCAGCTAATCGATTATAGTGAGCGCTCACTAAGTTGTCAGCGGAGACTTTCTTTGCGGCTTAGACAGGTTCTTCACGAACTAATCGCCCTTGCGCTCACATTCCTGCTGCCATTCTCTAGCGCCATCGCACAGGAGCAACCTACAGCAGAAAATTTAATCCGCGTGGAAATCTCCGGACTGCGCAATGACAAGGGTCAGGTTCAATGCTCACTGTTTTCGTCGGCCGCGGACTTCCCTAAAAGAGCCGACAAAGCTCTGGCACGTGCCAAGTCCGGCATCTCAAAGGGGCATGCATCCTGTGAATTCCCCGGTGTTGCGGAGGGGATATATGCCGTATCGGTTTTCCACGACGAGAATGCCAACGGCAAGCTGGACACGAACTTCGTGGGAATCCCGCGCGAAGGCGTAGGGGCATCGAACAATGCAAAAGGTCATCTTGGGCCTCCGAAATTTGAGGCGGCCGCTTTTCGGTTCTCCGGCGGCCAGCTGGAGCTGGAAATCACAATCAATTACCTTCAGGGGTAACACATGGACAATCGCCGCACTACGACACGGAGAAACTGCGTCCTGAGCGGACTGAGTGGCATCACCGGTGTTGTTCTCCTCACGGTTTCATTTGCCATTGCCGTCCCTCCGCCCGCAGGCGCGACAAGAGCAGAGCTGGTCGCGTACGGGCAACAGCACTATGTGGGCATACTCTGGGGAGCCTGGTTGCAGGCTGTCGGCCCAGTCTTCCTCGTGCTATTCGCTTTTTCTCTTGTCCACTTGGCTGGAGGAACACATCGCCTGGCAGGCTGGATGACGCTCTTTGGCGCCACGGTCCTCATGACAGTAAGTCTTATCGAAATCACATACTACATCGAAGCTTTGTTTCCTGATCCGGAGATAATGACCTCCATCAGTCTCAAAGGCATCTCCGCAGTCCAGCACCTTTACTTCATCGTTGCGGCCCCTACTCTGTTTTTACCGCTGGGGATTATTCTTCTCAGCTCCAGGATTCTGCCGAGGGTCTTTGGATATCTGGCCCTTTTATTAGCAACAGCCTTTGCAGCCGTTGGAGTCGTTTTTATGCTCACACTGACACTGCCAGCGTCAGTCACGGCTTTGGGAGGGATCCAAGCACTCTGGTGGTTGGCCGCGGCGATCACGCTGATGGCGGGCAGCTCTTCGTGGTCGGCATCGGAATCGCGAGGTGGCGGCTGAACGGGCCACAGCGATTGCGCCGGAGGTCGGCAAACAAGAAGTAATTCGGTTCCTTTCGGACTCGGAGAGCAAGACCGCCACGATTTGCCTGCCAGAGGAGATCCTCCAGTAGGATCGAGAGTTCTCCGGACGTGACTGCAGAAGGTTGTTCGGAACTGTCATAAACTGTGGTCCCTTCACTCTGAGCAAAAGAATAGTGCGACGAGGGACAGTCTCCTCGTCAACGGCCCTCTTGACCAGCCCTGCCCATGAATGCAACAAACGGCGAAGGGTTTTGCTATTACATTCGTTGAGTGCGTTGGGCATAGTGCATTGCGACCCTTGGTCAGCCGAATTCGAAGCGGGGAAACGACTATGCCGTTTGGCTTTTCGTGTCAAAACGCCGCGAGGATTCGATGGAATCGATTAACGTCATACAGACTTCCTTGATTTCACTTTCATGAATTCTGTTGAAGAACGGCAAGGCTATGGTGCGCGAGGCGACGGTTTCCGTGACCGGAAGTCCCCTCGAAATCGGTTCACGCTGGTAGATTGGCTGCAGATGGATCGGCGCAAAGTACCGGCCCACGCCAATTCCACGGTGAGTCATTTCCTCTACGATCCAGTCTCGCTGAAATTGAGTGAACCGGGCACCCAGCCGAACCACATACACGAACCAGCTGAGGGTTCGAAGCAGCACGCTTAGCAGGGGAAGCCTCAAGTGCGGGCACCTGCACAACATTCTGTCATAGCTCTGAGCGATTGCTTGACGCCGGCTGAGAATCTGATCGATGCGCTTGAGCTGCTCGACCCCCAGTGCGCAATTCATCTCTGAAATTCGGTAGTTATAGCCGAGTTCTGTATGTTGGAGCCAACCTTCTCTGTAGCCCCGGCCCTGATTGCGGAGCTTTCTAACAAGACTTGCAATCCCGGAGTTCTGAGTCACAACAGCCCCGCCCTCGCCCGTCGTAATCTGCTTGTTTGGATAAAAGGCAAACACCCCGATATCTCCGAGGGTGCCAACCTTACGCCCTTTATATTCCGCACCAATCGCCTCGCAAGCGTCTTCAATCACACGCAATTGATGCCGCCGTGCGATTTCGAGGATTGCGTCCATATCAGCCGGGCATCCGAAGGTGTGGACGACAACGATCGCCTTGGTATGGCGAGTGATTGCCGCTTCGACGCAGCGGGGATCGAGATTCAGCGTCTCTGGTTCAATGTCAACGAAAACTGGGGTCGCCCGCTCATATTGGATCGCATTCGCAACGGCTATGAACGCGAAAGACGGGACGATGACCTCATCACCCTCGCCGATACCTAAAGCCCGAACGCAGAGATGGAGGGCAGCCGTTCCAGAGCTGGCAGCCACGGCGTTCGAGACTCGTAGATATTGTTCGATGGCGCATTCGAACTCTTCGAGCTTTGGCCCTAAGCTCAGATGCGGCGTGCGCAGCACGTCCGAGACTGCCTGGATGTCGTCTTCGCGGATGTCTGGGGAGGATAGAGGAATCCTCATAGGGCCAAAACACCCGCTGTGGCGCCGATGGTCGCGTCTACATTTGCGTGGCGCTTCATCAGCAGGTCTTGCGTCAAAGGCACTGTCGTTAGAACTTGCACAATCTTCTCCGATGCGAAGCCGTCACCGTACGGATTTTCCATACCTTCGAGTGACTGGCGGAACTCCGATGTTTTCGCTCTGCTCATTGCACGCAAAATGGACGCTGCATCGGGTGAGGCGTCCAATACATTTCTGGCACGCTCTCGCCCCTGCTGCCTCAGCCCAATGTTTACGGTGGGAAGGGCGAAGGACGCCGTCTCCATAATTCCGCTGCTAGAATTTCCGACTAGCATAGTCACGCACCGCAGGAGGCTCCAATATGTGACGGCGTCAAGATTGGTGAACACCCTTCCGCTTCTGCGCGAAGTTAGAAATCGCTTCGTTCGTTCAATCAAATTTCGACCTCCAGCATCCGCGTTCGGATAACAGAACAGAATTTGGTCAGGAACTGCCTTCAAGGAATCGAATAAGGCATTCGCCTCCTGCGTTGTGTCACGGGCAATCGTAACGGGGTGATACGCCGCTAGGATTGTGGATTGGCCCAGATTTATCCGCAGTTTTTCCTCGATTTGCTCCCGGGTGAATAGGTTCGTGCGCACCAAGTGATCCAGAGACGGAGCGCCAGCCCGATGAACACGCCACTCCTCCTCTCCCATCCCGATGACTCTTTGGCGTGCTGCATACGTCGATGTGAAATGAATGTGACTCATCTTGGTCAGAGCGTTTCGGACCGCATCGTCAATCGCTCCTTCGCTAATCTCGCCCCCCTCGATGTGAGCAATAGGAATTCGCAACGCCAAAGCAACCGACGCCGGGGCCAGCATTTCATAACGGTCCGCGATCAATAGCAGGAGGTCTGGCCTGGTTCTTCCGAAGTGGTCGGCAAGGCTCAATGTCGCAAGACCAATGGTCTTTGCCATACCAACATCGCTGTCTGAACTGAGCAAGCATTCGACGCGGGCATCTATCTCAAAGCCATCCTTCGAGATTTCCTGAACTGTGCTTCCGAACTCAGGCGAAAGGTGAGGACCCATCGCTACAATCTTGAGGCTTACCTCTGGATGTCGGGAGAGGTCTCTAAGCGGCCAATATAAGTGTCCGTAATCGGCACGAGAAGAGGTCACGACTGCAATTCGTCGCTTCATGCCTGGAACGCCGCCGAGTAACCGCTCAACAATCGAAGTAGTGACTCACTGGGCTGATATTGGGGGACAAGCTTGCAGAGAGATTCTATGACCAGAGATAGGTCGCGCCGATTTGCGTTCTCTGTAAGGTCTTCCATCCGGGAGTCAAATTCATCGGGCGGAATTTCAGAAGACTTAGCCGCAAACAGTCTAGGATCGTTCGTCCCTTCGACTGATTCACGCTCCGAGATGAGATCCTCAGACAGCTTATCTCCTGGACGAAGGCCGATGAGAACGATACGAATGTCACTGTCCGGTTGGAAACCAGATTCTTTGATTAACTTGCGCGCCAAGTCGATGATTCTGACGGGTTGGCCAAGGTCTGGAATGAGAATTTTTCCCTCACCTTCGATGGCTAGAGCCGCAAGAATCAGTTCAACTGCGTTTTCCATCGATAGAAAGTATCGGCTTGCGTCAGGATGAGTGACGGTCACGGGTCCGCCCAACCTGATCTGCCGCTCAAACGTAGGAATAACGCTTCCGTGGGAACCCAAAACATTCCCGAGCCGGATAGACCGCATCCACGACTGCTCGGTTGTCCAACGAATAAGGGCAAGTTCCGCAACCCTCTTCGAAGCCCCCATTATGCTTCTAGGGTTTGCTGCCTTGTCCGTTGAAATCATAACAAGTTTTGCCACTCCGAGTGTAGCGGCGGTCTTCGCCAGCATATTTGTTCCCAAAGCATTGGCTTGAACCGCTGCGACAGGATTTTTTTCCATGAGTGGGACCTGTTTGAGGGCCGCCGCATGAAGGATCACGTCTGGTTGGTGTCGCTCGCAAATCTCAATTAGCAACTCTTGGTCGCCGATATCACCAAGGATCGAGACGTGCTTCCCACTGCTTCGGAAAACACCCAGTGTGGCGTCTATCTCATAAAGGCCGCGCTCGGACTGGTCGAGAAGAATTAACAGCCGGGGGTCAGAGGCGAGGACGGCTTGTGCGAGAGCAGAGCCAATTGAGCCCGCGGCCCCAGTGAGCAGAACGCGTTTTCCTATGATCGCGGAGTTCTTGGATGTTCGCATTTGATACCCTGTAATGGTAGTTCGAGCGTCGGCAAATTCCAACATCGACTGGAAGGAAACAGAGAAATCGCTGTGGTCAGGTTCGAATCAGTAAGAAGGTGAGCACGGTGCGATGCATAAGATTCCAAGCCGCACGAATGGCCTCCACAAATCTACTACGCGGATGGCCTTGGGCAACGGAAGCCCCCACTAGCTTCCTCAATTTTCAGGGCAATAGCGAGCACCAGTTCCTCTTCCCAAGGACGGCCCACAATCTGAACGCCGATCGGCAGCCCTTCAGGAGACCGGCTCACTGGTACCACCGCTGCAGGATTCCCTAGCAGGTTGAACCACTGACAATAACTCATCGCCTTTAAGTATTCGAGCTCGTGCCCTTCAATGACCCACAGCCGTTCACCATGCTTGAAAGCAGGGACAGAGCAGACGGGGCAAAGCACGACGGCGAAATTCTCCATGGCCCTCAGAAATTTCGCGCGTAGGGCGTCCCGTTCAAGCAGCGTGTTCAATAGTTCCTCAGCCTCCAGGCGCGGCGCGGCCGCTACGAATCCACGAAATTCTCGGAAAAGAGGGCTGAGGTCGGCATCATGGCCATCAACAATCGGTGAGAATGCCATCTGCCCCGCTCGGCCGAAAAGATTCCACCAGAGCTGCCACACGCGCTGCAAGTCATCAGGCAGCCAAGCCTCCACTTGGACCCCGCAATGGTGAAGCGCTTTTGCTGCTTGGCGCACTGCCGCAGCGGTTTCCGAAGTTACAGGAGTAGCTTGATCCTCCTCGAAGTAGGCTACGCGAAACGCCGAATGATCATGACCCTTCCAGCGCCGCAACGGCGCGGGTGCAGCACAGGGATCCCCTGCATCTGGGCCAGCCATAATTTCAAAGAGCAATTGAACATCTTGGATGGACCGGGCCATGGGGCCCACCACGCCTAGAGTCGCAAAAGGGCCGGCGGAGGCGGGGAAATGCCCGGTGGCAGGAATGCGTCCCGGAGTCGGTTTCAGGCCGCAAATGCCACTAAAATGGGCGGGCACTCGTATCGACCCACCACCATCACTGCCGACCCCGCCGGCGGAGCAACCCGACGCGATGGCCGCAGCCTCCCCGCCACTTGATCCCCCAGGTGTGCGTGTAAGATCCCACGGATTATTGGCGCGGCCGCAAAGGAGGTTGTCGGTTTCATAGGCCATCAGGAACTCAGGAACGTTCGTACTGCCGATTATGATTGCACCTGCCGCGCGCAGACGCGCCACGAGGGGCGCATCCTGCTGGGCGATGTATCCCTTGCGCAGGCGGCTTCCGCATTCGCAAGGAAATCCCGCCACGTCAATCGAGCTCTTCACGGTAACGGGTACTCCATGCAGGGGGCCGACCGCTTTGCCTTGGCTGCGCGAACAGATTGTCTGCTCTGCGGTCTTGGCCTGTTTCCGCGCCGCATCGAAGTCGAAATGGGCGAATGCGTTTAGCTGCGGATTGACGGCCTCAATTCGAGCGATATGAGCATCAATCAATTCGACCGGTGAGATCCTCTTCCTGCGTACGCCATCGGCCAACCGGACCAGCGGGGTGTAAATGGGGTTTCCCACCTCGGCCTCCGGGCTGGAGCCTAGCATAGCCTAGGCCCTAGCATAGAAGGTCTTGACAGGTCCATTACGCCCAAAGCAGAATCCGCGTCGGGCAGCTGGAAAACGATTGAAGGCAATGCTCGAAAGGTTCCGACTTCAGGGCGGCCGACTGCCGCGGCTCAACTCCATCGCGCTCGTCTTTCTTCTGTTGACGGCCGCGTATCTATTTGCGTGGCCGTCCGCAAGCATTTTCTATTTCGGAGCCGACGCGATCCATCTCCTGGCGGGAATCATTTTTCTTGTTGGCCTGGCTTTCGTTCTCGGGAAACTCCTGCGCAACGCATCGATTCCGTCGCGAATCGGATGGATTTTACTGACTGTGGGCGGGGTGCTGGGGGTTGTACTCGTTCACACCGGGACTCGGCGGAGCCAGTGGCCATTGCTTTACACTCACATGGGTCTCTCTGTAACCGGGGCGGCGATGCTGGCCTCAGGATGGGCTCAGCGAAAGGGCTGGCTCGGCGACGGCGTAATAGGCGCGATATTCCGGAGCGCGACTATGTTGGTTGGTGCGGCCGCCATCACGGCAGGCGCATGGTGGGTGCGCACCGTTCCTTGGGAAAGATCGTATCGAATCCAGAATCCCGAGATTGCTCCCGCGTCCATGGACGCAGAAGGAGACGGTGCTTCCGGTCCATTCTTCCCCAGTTCCGGACAAACTGAGAGTGGCGGTCGCATTCCGGCAAACTATTTTACAGAGTCGGACTCATGCAGACGGTGCCACGCGGATATTTATCAGCAGTGGGAAAGCTCGATGCATCATTTTTCATCCTTCAATAACGCCTGGTACCGGAAGAGCATCGAATACATGCAAGACACAGTCGGCATCAGGCCCTCGAAATGGTGCGCCGGGTGTCATGATCCTGCATTGCTTTACAGCGGGATGTTCGACCGGCCCATCCGCGAAGTCGAAGACACCCCCGCCGGACAAGCCGGCCTCGGTTGCATGATGTGCCACTCCATTTCCCGCGTGAAGAGCACTGCCGGCCAAGGAGACTATCTCCTGGAATATCCGTCACTGCACAGGCTCGCGGCGAGCAAGAACCCGTATACCCGACGTCTCCACGATTTTTTCACCAATCTGAACCCGGAACCGCACCGGCGCGTTTTTCTGAAGCCGTTCATGCGCAGCGAGCCAGCCCAGTTTTGCTCGGCCTGCCATAAAGTGCACCTCGACGTGCCCGTGAATCATTACCGCTGGTTTCGTGGTTTCAACGAATATGACAATTGGCAGGCCAGCGGCGTTTCCGGAGAAGGAGCGCGGTCGTTCTACTATCCCGCCAAGGCACAGACATGCGCCGATTGCCATATGCCACTCACGCCCTCGAACAACGCAGGAAATATCTCCGGATTCGTCCACTCGCATCGCTTCGCGGCTGCAAACATCGCTCTGCCTTACGTCAATAGCGATGTGGCCCAGCTCGATGCCGTGGAGAAGTTCTTGAAAGCTGGCGAACTGAGCGTAGATATCTTTGGAATTTCTCCGGAGAATAATTCCACGCGAGAGACTGCGGTGAGCGCCGCCACACCTGCCAGCCCCGGTTTTCAGACCATGTTTGCTGTCGGAGAAGAAGTGGAAAACTCCGCTCCACAACCCGCTGGGGCCCAGTCAGCGCCTCCGGCAGTTGCCCTTACGGCGCCCCTTAATCGGGCCAATGTTCAGGTGCGGCGCGGAGGTTTTTACCGAGTGGACGTGGTCGTGAGAACCCGCAAGGTAGGTCACTTCTTTCCGGCGGGGACGGTCGATGCGTTTGATTGCTGGCTGGAACTAAAAGCCACAGACGACAAGGGTCGGGTAATCTTTTGGAGCGGCGATGTCGAGGCCGATGGAAGAGGCCGCGTGGACCCGGGAGCACATTTCTACCGCTCACTGCAGATCGACGCGCACGGAAACCCAATCAACAAGCGGAATGCGTGGGCCACGCGTGCACTCGTGTACGTACATCTCATTCCTCCCGGGGCCGCTGATACTGCCCATTATCGACTATGGATTCCCCGGGACGCCGGGAGCCGCGTTCACCTCGAGGCCAAGCTCAACTACCGCAAATTTGCGTGGTGGAACACTCAGTTTGTCTTTGCCGGCCAGCACGACCCCCAGCAACATAATCCAGCCGTTTCTCCTGATTTCGATGAAACCCATTGGGTCTTCACGGGGGATCCGTCAAAACTGCCTGGCGGCGGAAAGGGAATTCCAAATTTGCCGGTCGTCGCTGTGGCGCAAGACGCTGCGGATTTAAGCGTACTTCCACAGGGTGCCAGGGAACCCTCCGCAAGCGTGGTCCTGAGCTCGGCTGATTGGACGCGGTGGAACGACTACGGAATAGGATTGTTCCTCCAAGGAGATCTTACGGGAGCCGCGGCTGCCTTTGAAAAAGTCACCGAGATCGATCCCAAAAATCCAGATGGTTGGGTCAATATCGGGAGGGTCCGCCTTCAGGAGGGTAATCTGGAGAAGGCGCGAGAGGCCCTTGATCAGGCGCTCGCGCTAAGCCCGAAGCTCGCGCGCGCGCACTTTTTCTATTCAACGGTGCTGCGCAGAGAGGGTGAGTATGATCAGGCGATCTCGCATCTCCAAATCGTTCTTGCGCAATATCCGCGGGATCGCGTTGCCCAGGACGATCTCGGACGCATTCTCTTTCTAGATCGCCGCTACTTAGATGCCATCCAGCCGTTCGAAACGGTGCTTTCCATCGACCCCGAGGACCTCGAAGCCAATTACAATCTCATGCTGTGCTACACCGGTTTGGGGCAGCCCGCTCGGGCTGCCGAATTCCAGGCCCGTTACATGAGGTTTAAGGCCGACGAGGCTTCTCAGACTCTCACAGGTCCCTATCGGCAAGCTCACGCATTGGATAACCTCGAGCGTCAGCCGATCCATGAGCATGTGTCTGACCTGCTCATCAAGCCGGCCTCACCTGCATACGCGTCAGCAGGTCCTGCCGAAAAGGGACAGTACTGATGGGAAGTGTCGTCTCGCGGCGGCAAGCCGCGATCTGCGTGATATTCGCTGCGCTGACAGTCTGTGTATTTGCTAGCGAAAAGCAGGAAAATTCGCAGGCAGCCCCGCGCGTTCGCTTCGAAGACGTCACTGCGTCGGCCGGCATCCATTTCCTGCACAACAATGGGGCGTTTGGTCGCAAATGGCTGCCGGAAACAATGGGCTCCGGCGCGGCCTTCCTTGACTACGACAATGATGGCTGGCAGGACATTCTCCTCGTGAATGGAATGGACTGGCCTGGCCACTATCGGGGGCGCTCCACAGTCGCGATGTACCATAACAATCAAGACGGCACTTTTACTGATGTCACTGCCAGAGCCGGACTGGCAATCGAAATGTACGGCATGGGCGTGGCCGTAGGAGACTACGACAACGACGGATATGACGATATATTCATCACCGCGTACGGCCAGAACCATTTGTTTCGGAACAACGGCAACGGTACATTCACGGATGTGACGAAGAAGGCCGGCCTGTGGGGGCCGCAGGAATTTAGCACGAGTGCCGCTTGGGTTGACTATGACCGCGATGGTTATCTCGATCTGGTCGTCGCAAACTATGTCCAATGGTCTCCTGAAAAGGATCTCTATTGCACTCTGGACGGCCGGACGAAGTCCTATTGCACACCGGAGTCCTATAAGGGAGCTTCTCTGCGCTTGTGGCACAATCGCGGCGATGGCACTTTTGAGGATGTAACTCGCCGCGCAGGCCTCTACGATCCGACGTCGAAGAGCCTGGGTGTTGCGATTCTGGATGCAAATGGGGATGGCTGGCCCGATATCTTTGTAAGCAACGATACGCAGCCGAATAAACTCTACTTGAACAATCGCGACGGAACCTTCATCGAAAAGGGCATTCCCGCAGGCATCGGGTATAGCGAAGACGGCGTGGCCCGCGCTGGAATGGGCGTTGATGCCGCTGATTATGATCGCTCCGGACACCCCAGCGTGGTGATCACGAATTTCTCAAATCAGATGCTGGGCCTCTACCACAATGAGGGAAACGGGCTGTTCGTTGACGAAGCTCCTCGGTCGGAAGTGGGCAGGGCAAGTATGCTGACTCTCGGCTTTGGTTGTTTTTTCTTTGACTATGACTTGGACGGCTGGCTCGACCTCTATGTCGCAAACGGGCACATAGACAGTGCGATTGAGCGAGTGCAACCTCAAGTGAGATATGCCGAACGACCTCTTGTATTTCGAAATCTCGCAAACGGCAGATTTGAAAACGTGACCGACTCGCTGGGAAAGGCTTTCTCCGTGCCGCGTGTTGCTCGAGGCGCTGCATATGGCGATTTCGACAACGACGGCGCGCTAGATCTCCTCGTTTCGACAAACGCTGGCCCGGCTGTTTTGTTCCGCAACACCGGCGCCACAGGGCACAGCCTGCGCATTCAGCTGGTCGGTGCCAAATCGAATCGCGACGGTTTGGGAAGTGTGGTCCGCGTTTCCGCCGGCCGGGACGCACAATCCCAAATGCTCCGCAGCGGATCAAGCTACCTCTCCTCCAGCGAGCACGTGCTCACATTCGGACTGGGAGCACATCTGATCGCCGACACCGTCGAGATCGCGTGGCCCAGCGGTCACACCGATCATTTGGAGAACGTGCATGCGGATCAGGTGATTACAGTCCGCGAAGGCGTCGGAATCATGGCTGCGAAGCAACTGGCGAGACGTTGGTAAGGAACATTGCCTGGCAGCGCGGAGCGGGGAGCAAGCTGTCCTGCGCGATCGCTTTTGGCTCTGTTTCGTCGAGAATAAGCCTTTATGAATCAATTGCCACAGAGGGCGTTGCCAAACGCGGTTCTGCTCTGCGCTCTTGCAGCCGCGGGCCTGCAATCGAGCCAGCAGGTGAATCGCAGACCGGCGCAAAAGAGCGCGCCTTCTCAGACAAACGAGCGAGTCCATGCAATTCGCGAAAACAACTTCGGCGTTGCGCTGATGAACCGGCAAATGTTTCAGAAAGCGCTCGAGAAGTTCCGCTCCGTGTGCGCCGAAAAGGCTCAAGCTGGCCTTGGCTGCCTCAACGCCGGCATCGCCCTCTTGAGCCTCCAACGCCAGCAGGATGCGCGAGTGGAACTCTTAGCCTATGCAAACAAGCATCCTGAAAACGCGCGTGTGTGGTACAACCTGGGCCTTCTCGAAAGAAAGGAGGGAAATCTCGATTCGGCCATCAAGGACTTCCAAACGACGGCGCGCCTTGACCCGCGCGACGCCGATACCCGCTATTTCATCGGCCTACTCGAACTACAGACCCAGCATTACGAATTGGCCATCGCGGCGTTTGAAAGCGCCATCCAACTGAATCCCTTCCACACGTCGGCGGAATTCGGGCTGGCGCAAGCGTCGGAACGATCCGGCCTCACAGAGCAGGCAAGAGAGCACCTTCTGCGGTTCCAGCACATAACCGCCACAAAACTTGGCGCCCCGATTGGCTCTGCGTATGGCCAAGAAGGCAATTACTCGCTCGCGGAGGAAATGTCGCCGGCGCCCGAGCCCGTACCGCCGACTATTCCCGTTCATTTTGTTGATGTGACTTCAATTTCGGGCTTGCCGACACCCGCTTCTCCTGCTATCCCATCTCGTTCTCTTGCCGGGTTTCTCGGCAGCGCTGCTTGTGTCTTCGACTATGACGGCGACGGCCTGCCGGACATTCTGCTGGTCAACTCCGATGGAAGCGGAGACCTGGCGCTCTATCGAAATCTTGGGGACGGGCGATTCGAGGACGTCACGCGGAAAGCAGAAATCAGGTTTCATGGAGAAGGCACCGGCTGCGCTGTGGGTGACTACGATAATGACGGCCACCCCGACTTTGCCATCGGCTCGAGTCAGGGTGTGGTCCTTTTCCACAACCAGGGCGACGGAACGTTTCGCGACGTTACAAACACCGTCGGCATTCACACCAAAGGTCTTGTATTGGGATTGACGTTTATCGATTTCGATCACGACGGGGATCTCGATCTCTACGTCAACCGCTTCGGCGATTCTCTACCATGGAATCCGCAGGACCCGCTTTCGCTTCCCCGGAACGTCACGCCTGCTGGAAACGTCCTCTGGCGCAACAACGGAAATGGCACCTTTACCGATTGGACGCAGGCGACGGGCCTCGGCGGCAGCGCCCCATCGGTCAGCGCTATCGGGAGCGACGTGAACAACGACCACGCCACTGATTTCGTTCTGACAGGCTGGAGCGATGCTCCGACCGTCTTTTTGAATCAGCGTGAGGGTCCCTTCCAGCCCGTGATCCCTTGGGCCACGGCAATGCCGGGTCCAACGGCAGGTGCCGTCGCGTTGGATTTTGACAAAGATGATTGGATGGACCTTGCCTTCACCCATTGGTCTGCCCCGGGACTGAGTCTTTGGCGCAATGTCGGCGGGAAATCATTTGAGCGCGTTCCGCTGCCGGATTTGGGCTGGCGGCGTGGTTGGGGTGTCGCTGCGCTGGATTACGATAATGACGGCTGGGTCGATCTCGTCGCCGTGGGTGAGGATTCATCCGGCGCAGGCCGCATTGCTCTGCTGCGAAATGAGGGAGTTTCAGGATTCCGCGATGTAACGCACGAGACTGGCCTTGATAAGGTCGTGCTTCGAAACCCCCGCAGCGTAATCCCTTTTGATTACGATCAGGACGGCACTGCCGATCTGCTGATAACCCAAAATGGGCTTCCACCCGTCCTGTTGAAGAATTTCGGTGGCAACAAGAACCACTGGCTAAAGCTCGCTTTCAAAGGAACTATCGACAACAAGACCTCCATCGGTACGAAGGTTCAGGTGTTTGCCGGCCCCCAACGCCAGAAATGGGAAGTGGGAGGCGCTTCCGGTTATCTGGGACAAGGACCGACGCAAATTCTGGCTGGCCTCGGCATTGAAACGAGCGCCGATGTCGTTCGGCTGTTGTGGCCGACCGGTGTCTTGCAAGACGAATTGGAAATCCCTGCCCAACAGCGCCGCTTGATCACGGAAATCGAGCGACGTGGAAGCTCTTGCCCCATTCTTTTCGTGTGGAACGGGAAGCGATTTCAGTTTCTAGCCGACATTATTGGTCCGGGCATCGTAGGACATTGGGTGGGGCCAAGGCAGAGGAATATTCCCAACCCGGAAGAGTATCTGAAAGTTCCCGGATCTGACGTCGCAGCCAAAAACGGATTGATTCAATTCAAAATGCTCGAGCCTATGGAAGAGCTGGACTACCTGGATCGTGTGCGTTTGCTGGCCATTGACCATCCCGCGGATATCGAGGTCTACCCCAACGAATACTTCGCTAACAAGCCACCTTTCCCGAAATTCAAGGTGATTGCAAGCCGAGATGCGCGCCCTCCTCAGGGAGCTTGGGATGACAGCGGTCGCGACGTCCTTTCTTTGCTCTTACAACGAGACCGTCGGTATGTCACTAGCTTCCGTCTTGCTCCCTATGCGGGTTTTGCTGTGATGCACAGCCTCATCCTGGATTTGGGGACGTGGAATCCGCGCCGACCCTTGCGGCTTCTCATGGATGGTTTTACCGATTATTTTTCTGCTAACTCGATGCACGCAGCTTGGAAGGCGGGAGTGCAGCCTGTACCACCCTACGTTGAAGCTTTAGATTCGTCCCGCAAGTGGGTCCACATCCTGGATGATATGGGCTTCCCCGCGGGTCTCGCGCGGACTATGGTTGCCGACTTGAGCGGTAGAGTGCCTCCAGGAACCCGCTTGATTCGCATAACGACGAACCTAAGAATCTATTGGGACCGCATCCGCGTGGACAACTCGCCGGAAGATTTGCCATTTGTGGTAGTGGAGGCTCCGCTTGCGGGAGCGAGGTTGGCATTTCGAGGGTATCCGCGCGTGATGGAAGGAAACCCCAGGAACGACATCCGGTACGTGTACGAAGACGTCAGTGCGACGGGGCCGTACGCGCGCCAAATCGGCAATTACACCCGTTATGGCGAGGTCACCGACCTAGTCCGTTCCTCTGACGAAGAGTACGTCATATTTGGTTCAGGCGATGAAGTTGCTGTCGATTTTGACGCGAGGCTTGTCCCCGCGCTCCCATCCGGCTGGCTACGGGACTACTTTTTCTACGCCGATGGTTTCGCGAAGGACATGGATTTCTATGCTGCATTCGGCGACACAGTCTCCCCCTTGCCGTTTCACACGTCGATCCCGTTCCCCTATCCCGACGGCATCGGGTATCCGTTGGATGACCAGCACCTGAAGTATCTGCTTGAATACAGCACGCGCGGCGTCCCAGGTCCTGCAGGTCCAAGCTTCCGTTTCACTTACTCTGACATCCGGCGCTAGCTTAGCCCAAGTCTGGGCGGCCATGCCATCGCCAGATGAAAAGCGACAATCTGTCTCGACATAGCCGAACTGGCCGTTCTTATCGGCAGGACAAGGCTTGCGATCACACTTCTTGCCTCATGCATACCCATTTCCGCGCGAAAGATACAGGCAGTTCGCCGTGCGGCTGCGCCGCCGCTTCGCGCCCGCGAAGGCACGTGACCGGGCCGCACAGCACAACTATTGAACCGGCACCAGCCCGTCCAGCTTGGCAAAACATTCCCGCCGTGCGGTGTCCAAGAAGTCGCGGATAAAAGGTTGCCGCGCTACCTCCTGTGTCGTCACGCCATAGAGATTGCTCCATAGGCCCTTTTTCCCAATTCGCCGTGCGATCACGTACCCGTAACGCAGATAATTGCTAATCCCCCAGCTTGGAAGGGCAGCCACTCCGCGCCGGCTTGCGACCAACTGCACGATGGCTATGGTTAACTCGGTCGTGCGCCGCTTGGGGCTGACACGGGCC